>Ga0307373_10003512_pt1 | contig 27296 bp, 23 predicted proteins | sample OX2MG_FD_202534 | JGI IMG/M metagenome (GOLD analysis project Ga0307373, IMG submission 202534) | Soil microbial communities from Risofladan, Vaasa, Finland - OX-2 | ecosystem: Environmental > Terrestrial > Soil > Coastal area > Acid sulfate soil | place: Finland: Risofladan, Vaasa | collected...
GTCGTCGACGAGCAGCTTGACGAGCGCTCCACCCACGTTGCCGCAGCCGAGCAGGCCTACCTTCACCGACGTCACCATCGTCTATGAAGGCTAGTTGGCTGCGCCTCTACGGTCAGAGGTCGAGGGCAGTGAGGTCGTCGAAGGTCTCCCGCCGCACGACCAGCCTGGCCTCGCCTTCCCGGGCGAATACGACCGGGGGGCGGGGCACCTTGTTGTAGGTCGACGCCATCGAATGGCCGTAGGCTCCCGTGACGGGCGTCGCCAGGACATCACCGACGGCAAGGTCTGCTGGCACCCGGGCGGCTTTGACTATGACATCCCCGGACTCGCAGTGCTTGCCGACAATGGTGACCCTCTTCGGCCGTGGCGCGCCGGCGTCGCGGGGAAGGAAGGCCTCGTAGCCACTGCCGTAGAGCACCGGTCTTGGGTTGTCGCTCATTCCGCCGTCGACACTTACGTAGGTGCGGATGCCGGGGATGTCCTTGATGGTGCCGACCGTGTAGCAGGTGATAGCGGCAGCGGCGACGATCGCGCGGCCTGGCTCCGCCGTGATACGCACGTCGGGCGCTATGCCGGCGGCACTCAGACCGAGCTTGGCGACGCTCGCCCATTCGGTGATGCTCGGCGCTTCCTCGTCCTCCACGTACGCCACCCCGAGCCCCCCGCCGAGGCACAGCTCCTGCAACCCCAGCGGGTTGAAGAACTCGGCGATTACCGCGGCCGCCTTCTCGAAGGACTCGAGAGCGAAGATCTGAGACCCGATGTGAACGTGGATGCCGACCAGCTCCACGGGAGAACCCTTACGGCGAAGGTGTCTCACAGCCCTGGCGGCGTCGCCAGAAGCAAGCCCGAAGCCGAACTTGGAGTCGTCCTGACCCGTCATCACGTACTCGTGGGTGTGCGCCTCTATACCAGGTGTCACACGAATCAGGATCTTTGTGCGAGCAGCCTCATCTACAGCCTCGCCGAGGATCTGCTCGATGCGGTGAATCTCGTCAAACGAGTCGACCACTATCCGCCCCACGCCCACCTCGAGAGCTCGAGCCAGCTCCGAGGTCGACTTGTTGTTGCCGTGCAGCACGAGGCGAGCTGCCGGCACACCGGCTGCAAGGGCCACGTGGAGCTCGCCCCCGGTCGAGACGTCGATGGACATCCCCTCCTCGTGCACCACGCGGGCCATCTCCTTGCAGAGGAACGCCTTGGAGGCATATGCCACCCCCGGCCCCCATGCCGCCAGAGCTTCCTTGCACCGCGCGCGAACGTGACCCTCGTCGTACACGAACACCGGGGTGCCGAACTCCTTGGCGATGTCGAGGACGTCGACGCCGGCGATCGACAGCTGACCGTCCGGCTCGATTCTCGCTCCGTCCGGAAGCAGCGAGAGCGGGATCGGTCCCGTCCCGGGCTCGTGCCGGGAAGAATCGGGAGGTTGATCGGGGTCCGGATCGGGAAGCATTCAGTCGTTGCGGCCCTGGGCGGCGCGGGACCTGACCACCAGCGCGCCCACTCGTTCGAGAAGCTCGAGCGGCTCGAACGGTTTGGTTATGTAGTCGTCTGCGACTTCGAGACCCGCCTGGATATCCGCCGCCTGCGCCTTCGCCGAGAGCATGACCACCGGTATGGACTTGGTGGCGGGGTCGTCGCGCAAACGCCGGGCGACCTCCAGCCCGTCGATGCCGGGCATCATCACGTCGAGCACGATCACGTCCGGGCTGCCCGAGCGGGCCTGCGCAAGACCTGCCTCCCCGCCGGTCGCGGTCAGCACGTCGTAGCCCTCGATCTCGAAGTTCACCTGGAGGAGGCTGACGATGATGGGATCGTCGTCGACAACCAGGACGGTGCCGCTCGGCATCCCCTCATCGTAGGGCAGCGCCGCTGCCTGGGAAGTTGTACACGCGACTATGCTCGACCGTCCTGGCCGGGGTCCCCGCACCGCAGCCGACGCCCTCGTAGCTCAGGGGATAGAGCACCGGCCTCCGGAGCCGGGTGCGCAGGTTCGAATCCTGCCGAGGGCACGAAGAGCACCGGGCTCCACCACTCCTACGGGTCGCAGGTGCGCAGGTTCAAATCCTGCCGAGGGCACACCAGGAACATCGCTCGGGACGCGACCCGACAGGTTCGGTCGCGACGCAAAGGGACAGGGTTGCCGGCCGGACCGACAGGGACCCCGACCGGGGCACCGTTCCCTGTCCTGTTTCGTCCACCCGGGTGTACCGCAACCGGACAGGGCTGCGTCAACGGATGGAGGACCCACGGCCAACCCTGTCCACTTATCGCCGCGCGCCGGCACGGGCGCGCCGACAGGGCCGCTGAGGGCGTGGCAGGCAACACGGAGCGCGCGGCCAATGGGCTCAAACCCGAACCATCTCGCCGGGCGCAACATCCGTAAGCCCAACATCCTTTGCACGCGAGGACGAGCGGCGCTACCGTCCCGGCGAGGTCACCGACCAAGGGGGAGAAACAATCACACCACGCGCTCACCCCCACCCGCGCGCTGCCGTTCGACGCAAAGCGATGTCGCTTGCTGGCGCGGCTTCGCTCCTGGTGTTTCTCGCCGGAATCGGCGGTTCGTCGGTGCCCCAGTCATCCAATGCCGCCATCGACGCCGTCTCGACTTCAACCGGCGCATCAACCATATCCCGCTCGGTGTCCGCAGCTTCCATTTCGACGCAGTCGTACGCGACAGTGTCGAACACTTCGGGCACGGTGACAGCGGCGGGCACAACCGATGATGGTCCGGGCACCTTCGCCGTGACCGGGTTCCCCACGAACCTGACGGCCGGGGAAGCGACCACCATGCATGTTGCCCTTACCAACAACGCACTGACCACCAACGACGAGGGCAGCGCTCTCGACATCGCGTCGGCGACAATCACGTTCAGCGGTCTCTCCGCACCGCTGCCGGTAGGCGTGCTGTCAGTGTCACAGGGCTCGGCGACGGTTGCCACCACTGCGGACGGTGCCGCGGTGACCCTCTCCTCGTCCAACATTGCACCGCAGGCTGCGCTCCAGCTCAGCCTCCAAGTGACGGTGCCGGTTGGCAGCGGGCATCAGCTTGACGTGGCGACGAACGTCACTCCGTCCAGTTCCAAGACCGACGGTGACGGTGACGACACCTTCGTCCCCGCATCCCAAGACACCACTATCGCCGTACAGGAGCCGTCCTACACCCTCAGCTTCGCCACTGCCCCGCCGGCGATGGCCCAGGTGTCGCAGCCGTTCTGTCCCGCCGTGACGGTCCAACTCGACGAAGGTGGCTCGCCAGTGGCGGTTCAGGGTATTCCGGTCGACATCAGGGGTCTCGCCGCCTCCAGTTTCGGCCCCCTACCCGAACTGTCGGGCACCACGACATCGGTCACCGACCAGTCGGGTCTTGCCACGTTCGGGGACTGCACTGCAGGTCTCCAAGTCGACAACCTCGGAACATTCATCCTCCAGGCGAGTTCCACGTCGCCGCTCGTCGTCGGCAGCGGGCCCTCCCGGTCGATCATGGTGCTTCAGAGCTACGTCGATTGCTCCGGCAGCTGCTCAGTGACCGTGACGAGCCCGACCACGGGCGTCTCCTCGACCATTCATGCCACCGGCGACGGCAAGCTGGGGGCGTCGTTCGACGAGAACCTGAACCTGGGCTGCGCGTCCCAGGTCAACCCCGGCCCGTGGGACCCGCTTTTCATCGGCGGGACGGCGGGCCTCAGCGGGACGGTCACGATGACCTTCCCCAAGTCCATCGTGAACACGCAGAGCAACAGCGGCCGGCCCCACATGGAGATCTGCGCCCAGACCGGCGTCGCATTCCAGGCGCTCGGCGGCGCTCAGACGATGGACGGCCTGGTGGCGGACTGCGTCGACGGGACCTACCCGTACCCGGTGGGCACCACCGAGCTCGGGCTCTGCGTGTTGTCCCGGGTAAAGGGGAACCTCGGCCACGAGACGGTCACGTTGCTGGTCAGCGACCTGGGCGACCCGTCCTTCTGGTAGCGGGTCCGCCCTGCAGGAGCAGCTCCCTGAGCCTCCTCCGCGGAGTGGAGAGACCGTCAGAGGGACCGGAGGAACTGCACCAGGAGGGAGTTGACCTCCGCGGTCTTCTCCAGCTGCACTAGGTGCCCCGCCTCCGGGATACCCACGACCTCGCGGAGGTCCGGAACACGCGACTTCATCGTGCCGATCGGGTCCGGCCCGCTGAACCCTTCCAGGTCGCAGTCGCGTTCGCCGTAGACGAAGAAGGAGGGCACTTCCACGTTTGCCGAGTGGTAAAGCTCGGTGAGCCCCCAGTTGAGGTCGAGGGCTCGGTACCAGTTGAGGCCACCCGTGAACCCCGTCCGCTCGAACTCGGTAGCGAGAACATCGAAGTCGGCCTGGCTCATCCAAGTCCAAGGCAGCGACGGTGCCTTCGGCAGGACATCGAGATACCCGTTGCCGGCAGCAGGGCTGTTCCAGATGTCGAGGTAGTGGAAGTCGCCGCTCAACGCGAAGTAGATGCTCGAGAGGAACTCCCTCGGGTGAGAGTTGAGCTCCGCGTCGGCGGGACCCGGCTCCTGGAAGTAGTGGACGTGGAGGAAGTGGCTCTCCGCCAGCTTCTTCCACAACTCGCTCGGCTTGCGGTTCCCCCTTCCGAGGAAGGGGTTGTTGAAGACGACGACAGCTCGCACCCTGTCCGGGTGCCGAAGGGCGAGCTCCCATGTGAGGGCGGCACCGAAGTCGAGCCCCACGAACACGGCCTTCTCTTCACCCATGTCGTCGAGCAGACCCATCAGATCGCCGACCGCCTGCTCGTTCGTGTACGAGCTGACGCCAGTGGGGGCGTCGGTCCTGCCGTAGCCGCGCATGTCAGGCGCGACTGCTCGAAAACCTGCGGCGGCGACGGCCGCCAGCTGGCGGTTCCACACGTACCAGGTGTGCGGGAAGCCGTGGCAGAACACCACCGGCGGGCCGCTGCCATCCTCGGCGACGTGCATGCTGATCCCGTTGGTGGAGAGCTGTCGGTGGCGCGGTCCCGGCATCGGCCAGACCGTACCAGCGGGCGGGGCGCGGCGCCTCGGAACGTGCTTGCCTGTGCGCCATGCATTCGAACGAAAGCAGCCTGACCGGCCGCGTCGCCGTCGTCACCGGGGCGAGCCGGGGGATCGGCAAGGGCATCGCCTTGGAACTCGGGGCGGCAGGGGCAACGGTGTACGTGACAGGCCGCACCGCCTCACGCGGAAACCTTCCTGGGACAGTGGAGGAAACGGCCGCTGAAGTCACCCGTTTGGGAGGTCAGGGCGTCGGCGTGGTGTGCGACCACTCCGATGACGGTGCCGTCGAGGCCCTGTTCGAACGGATCCGGGAGGACCAGGACCGCTTGGACATCCTCGTGAACAACGTCTACAACGCGCCTGCCTCGGCCCGCTGGCTGGGCAAGCCCTTCTGGGAGGTACCAGCCGTCGGTTGGGACGAAACCTTCACGATCGGGGTCCGGTCCCACTATGTCGCCTCGGTCCTTGCCGCCCCCTTGCTCTTCTCTTCGTCCGGCGGGCTCATTGCCAACGTCTCATCACCGGGCGCCATCCGGTACATGCACAACGTCGTGTACGGGGTGGCGAAGACGGCTATAGACCGGATGACCACGGACATGGCCAGCGAACTGCGGGACCGCGGCGTCACGGTCGTGTCGATCTGGCCGGGAATCGTCAACACCGAGCTGCTTCAAATGATCCCTCCAGGCGCTGACGGACGGCGGGTGCTGGCTCTCCCCGGTGAAGGCGAGTTCGACCTGGATCAGGCCGAGTCGCCTCGCTTCGCCGGCCGCGCAGTGGTCGCCCTCGCCGGCGACGAAGCGCGCGTCAGTTGGTCGGGCCGCGCCGTCTACGTCGCCGACCTGGCGGACCACTACGGCTTCACCGATGTCGACGGGCGGGTCCCCCGGCCACCGAGCATCTGAAGGCCGCAGGAAGCAGCAACCCGACGGTTGCCGGGGCGGTCACGCCGAGGGGAGGCCGATCAGAAGGCCCGGCATGGCGAGGACCTTGATTACAGCGGGGTTCGTCGCGACCGTTCTTGCGCTCAGACCAGACCGGACGCCACGACCACCCCGACGAAGGCGCCGTAGGCAGCGAGCACGCCGATGCCGGCGCCGCGTCCGAGCCTCCCGTAGCGATGCGCTATGGCCATGGCGGTCGCGGTCAAGGCCAGGCACCAGGCCGCCACCAGCACGGTCCCCTTGCCGCCGGCCCCGGCTCCGACGGCGACCGCCGGCACCAGGAGCCCGATCACGATATTGAAATTGTTGCTGTTGAGCGCCGTGCTGAGTGCGCCGGTGCCATTCCCTTTGCGTGCCAGATAGATGGATGCCACCGCGTTCGGAATGCCCGTGATGGCACCGAGCACGAGCGCGCCCACGACGATCCCGGGGATGTCGAAGCGTGACCCCAGCGACGTGACCGAGCGTTCGACACCGATGCTCGCTCCTATCACCACGACGAGGGCGCCGGTCGCGATAGCGCCATCACGCCAGAGCGGTTCGTGGCGACTGATATGGAATTTCCCGGTGGGCTCGAATTCCTCCTCTTCCGCCAGTTCTTCCTCCGCCACCGCCTCCGCCAACCAGTTGGCCGCCCGTGTGGAGAACCGCAGCCTCAGGAACGGACGCAATGCGGCCGGCGCGGCGCCGAGTAGGAACAGGTACCCCCCGAGAATGGCAACGGCGCAGCCGAGAGTCACGCCGGGAGCTACTCCTGGACCGACGTCGAGCAGTGCGAGCAAGGTCAGCGCGACCGTCACGGTCCCGCCGAACGCCACCACGCGCCTGGCGACCGGCAGCCCGCGTGTGACCACTGCTCCCAGACCGACGAGCGCGGACAGGTTGAACACGGCGGAGCCGAGTACCACGCCGGCGCCCACGTCAGTCTGACCGTGTGCGATGGCCGTTACCGCGGAAGTGATCTCCGGCGAGTCAGCCGCGAGCGCGGCCACGGCACCGAGCAGTGCGTCCGAGAGATGGAAGCTCTCCGCCAACCGCTCGATCCTCAGCACGAGCACTTCGCTCGTCATGAGGCTGACGGCGGCACCGACGGCGAAGACCCCCCCGGCGAGCCAGGGGTTCAGCGGAGCGTCACCCGATCACTTCGGTGCCCACGTAGGGCACCAGCGCCGGCGGCAGCTTCACCGTCCCGTCCGGCTGCTGCCCGTGCTCTATCAGGGCGGCCCACACCCTCGGGGTGGCGAGCCCGGAGCCGTTGAGGGCGTGGACGAACTCCACCGACCCGCCCTCGCGGCGGAACCGGATCTGGCCACGCCGCGACTGGAAGTCGGTCACCAGGCTGATCGACGACACCTCCAGCCATTTGTCGACACCCGGCGAGTAGACCTCCAGGTCATAAACCTTTGCGGCCGAGAACGTCAGGTCACCCGCGCACAGCTCCACGACGCGGTAGGGCAAACCGAGCAGCCGCAGAGATTTCTCGGCATCGGCAACGAGCGTATGGAACTCGTCCACTCCGTCTTCGGGCTTGCACAGCTTCACCAACTCGACCTTGTGGAACTCGTGGACCCGCTGCAAGCCGCGCGTGTCCTTGCCTGCGGCGCCAGCCTCCCGCCTCCAGCAGACAGTGTGCGCCATGTAGCGGCGAGGGAGTTCCGACTCGTCCAGGATCTCGCCCTGGTGCAGGCCCATCAAGGGAACCTCTCCCGTGGGTATCAGCCACAGCTCGTCGTCACGGACCCGGTACGCCTGAGTGTCGAACTTGGTGAGATGCCCGGTCTTGGTGATCGTCTCCGTGCGAACGAGGTGCGGCGGGGCGACCTCTACGTAGTCGTCTCCGTGCAGCTCCAGAGCCATGTTCACAAGCCCCCGCAAGAGCCGGGCACCTGTGCCTTTGAGGACAGCGAACATTGCGCCGCTCAGCTTCGCCGCCCTGTCCGAGTCGAAGATACCGAGCCGCTCGGCGACCTCCCAGTGGGGAAGCCACGCGCGGCCTTCGTAGTCGGCGGCGTCGTAGCCGTGAGTCCTGACGACGACGTTGGAGGATTCGTCGGAGCCATCGGGGACGTCGTCGGCAGGAAGGTTCGGGATCCGCGCGCTCACGTCCTCGAACTCGGCCTCCGTCTGGCGCAGCGCGGACTCAAGTTGCTCGAGGGACGACTTTGCTTCCGCTAGCTGCGCTCTGATGCGTTCTGCCTCTTCCTTGTTGCCTTCTCGCATCAACGCGCCGACCCGCGCCGATCCCGAGTTCATGTCCGAACGGGCGGCGTCGACCTTGCGGATCGTCTGGCGTCGCTGTTCGGCAAGATCCCTGGCTGTTGACAGCAGCGACGGATCGACACCCTTCCGCGCGAGGCGGCGAGCCGTGTCGTCGAAATCTTCGGTGAGCAGGCGGGAGTCGATCATCGTGAACTCCGGAGCCTACCTGCCGACCCTGCTCGCCGGCTGTCCGGCGGCCGCCGGGTCCGGCCAACACCAACCGAACCGCAAGGGGCGCCGGGGAAGCGACGGGCCGGGTAACCTGCTGGCCCCTATGGCCAGCCACAGCAAGGTCCGTGGCGCTGTGCGCGACCTGCCCGAAGCGGACGAGATAGCGCTCGCGGCAGCCGAGACCTTCACCTCCGAGTACGGCGACCGTACGCCGGCACCGGTGGCGGTGGTGATCCCCGCCCTCGACGAAGAGGAGTCCGTCGCTGCGGTGATCTCCTCCGTCCCGCGGGAGATCTGCGGCTTGAAGACTGAGACGATCCTCGTTGACGACGGCTCAACTGATGAGACATCACCCAGAGCCCGGGCCGCTGGTGCCTTGGTGTGCCGCCTGCCTGTCAACCTCGGGCAGGGACATGCATTCAGGATTGGCTACAAGCTGGCGACCGACCGAGGCGCAGAGGTCATCTGCACCGCTGACGCCGACGGCCAGTTCGACCCCCGGGAGCTTCCCGCCCTGGTAGCCCCGATCCTCGCCGGCGAAGCCGATTTCGTGAACGGCTCGCGGCGCCTGGGCAGGACCGAGACAACCGACCCCGTGCGCCGAGCCGGGGTCCTGGTGTACGGGGCTCTTGTGAGCGTGCTGACGGGAGTCCGCATCACGGACCCGGCCAACGGCCTGCGCGCGTTCCGCCCTGCGGTGACCTCGACCGTGCCCCTTCGCCAGACGCAGTACCAGACATCGGAGTTGCTGATCGGGGCAATCGCCCACGGGTTCCGCGTCATCGAAGCTCCAGCCACCATGTACCAGAGGGTCGCCGGCGAGTCCAAGAAGGGCCACAACCTGATATACGGATTGCGGTTCGGGCGGGTGGTGGTCTCGACCTGGTTGGACCAACGGGCGGACGCCAAGCGGCGCGCCCGCCGCTGAAGCTTCGTCAGCGGGGGACGGGGCGGCGGCCCTCCCCGGGCACGAACACGACCCGTTCGTAGAGAACGAACTTCAATATGAAGAAGACGCCGGACACCCCCAAGAAGGCGAGGGCCGTCAGCACGACCGTCCACGTGTGGCTGGAAGTGGCCTGCCTGGCTCCCTCCTGAGCCCAATGGGTGGCCACAGCAGACGCGACGAAGGTGGAGAGCGCGACTAGGGCGTACAGCAGGATCTCGCTGTGGCGGTCCCTTCCGCGCCGGTCGGACCAAGCCCAGCGGCGGTTGAGGATGTAGTTGGGGATGGCGCCCCCGACGAACCCGGCCGCCGAGGCCCAGGTGGTGCCGCCGTGCAACCAGCCGAGCACCACGACGAAGGCGAGCTCGCTGCTTGCGGCGGCGATGACCGAACCTGCGCTGTAGCCGGCGGCTCGCCTGGCCAGCGAGGTCACGACCGGCTGCCGCTCGCGAGCGCGTGGACGTCGGCCACCGAAAACGACGGCCCTTGGCCGTGCGCGACGAGCCGTACTGCCGTCGCTTCCACGCCAGGAGCCAGGTGCACCAGGAGGAATGGGGCGGCCGCGCCGTCCCCCACACCCGACGCCGCGCGTGCGACGGTCCTCCATGTCCCAGGCGCCACCTCCACCTCTACTGTGACCACCGACGTGCCGCTTCCGGGTCCGGAGAATCCTGCCGCGCCGACGCTGACCTGCTGCAACGATACCGGCGCGCTCCAACTCCACTCGTACGCGACGGACCCCGGCGATGTCGACTGGCTGAACTTCGACGACCTGACAGCGTCGGAGACATCCGGGTGCGCTGTTCCGGGGCCGATCAGCTCGTAGGCGGATGCGTCGTCGCGTGTGGTGTGCAGGAGGCGCACAGCCCACGGCTGTGAGTTGGCGAACTCGAGCAGGCACGGGCTGTCCATGACACCGGGTTTGTTCAGGTCACCCAGCAGAAGGAAGCCGGCGTTGTCGGAGGCGATCGCGCCTTCTACGCCCGGCAGGTAACAGCCTGTCAGCGCCGCGTTGAACGCCGTTCTGACGGTGCGGTGGCCCGTGAACAGCGCGGTCGAGTACAGGTAGTCGGTCTCCACTGGATCCGAAGGTGGGCCGATCTGGGAAAGAACGGCCGCGTAGCGCGAGCCATCGAAATGGGAGCTCGACTGTCCAGTGTTGAACAGGTAGTCGCGCGGAATCTGGGCTGCCAGCGGCACCACCACGATCACCAAGGCCGACACGACCGCCGCGCGGCGGGCTGCGGTCAGCCGGCTTTGGCGATGAGAAGCAATCCACCCCGCTACCAGACGCCAGGCCGCGCTCGCGCCGATGACGTACCAAGCCGCCACGACGGGAAGGGCCAGGATCACACGCCGCTCGTTGACATAAGGCCACAACGACGTCTCGGCGAGGTAAACCGGCACGATTACGACGGCGGCGTCGCGGTGGCGACGAAACCAGACGACTGCACCCACGGCGGCCAGGATGCTGACGTGCCAGGTGAGGGCCTTCCACAGGTCGGAGATGTGCCCGGACGGAAGGGGGCTGAGATACGGGACCAGGGTCGCGCCTATAGCGGTCGAGATCATCTGCCACAGCCCGTGCGGCACGACGTGGACCAGCCGGCTCCCTAGGCCCCCGCTGTAGTAGCCGCCGAGCTCCTGGGAGTAGCGGGAGCCGGCTACCGGGACACCGGTCGCCACCCGGGCGACCACCACGGGCACGAGCAGCACTGCAGTCCCGAGCGCAACCATCAGGCCACGCGACACCCGTTCAGGCAGCCGGTACCGGTCCCGGTGAGCGAACAGCTCCCATAAAGCGAGACCCGCCGCCATCCCGAGCGCCGCTTCCTTCAGCCATACCAATCCTGCGGCGCAGAGCACCACAGCGAGGCCCGTCCCGGACAGGGCAGACCGCTGGCGGTCCCACCGCTCGACGAGGAGAAGGAACGCCAGGAACAGCACGAGGAACGGCGTCTCCGCCATCACCATGCTCCCGAACGTGGCGAACGGCGGCCCGAGAGCGATCACCCACAGAGCGGCGACGACCACCCAGGGGCGAACGCCGCGCCGGCGCAGATAGACCCATGTGAGGGGGAATACCGCTGCGTAGCACACCCCGGACAGGATCCGAAGCGGCACGAACGAGTGCGGCCACAGCCACACGAGTGGCGCGAGGAGTGCAGAGTAACCGGGGGGGTACACCCCCGCGACGACCGCTCCGCTCGCAATGTGACCGGTAAGGCCCTGCCCGTCCAACAGCGCCTTGGCGGAAAGGACGTAGCTCGCATCGTCGTCGAAGGACCCGACGAAGTAGTGAGGCGCGATCAACGCGACGTGGACCAGGCCTGCGACGAGGGCGAGTGCACCGACGAAGACCGGCGCGCGTTCCAACTCGAGCAAACGTCGTCTGATGCCGAATGGGAACCGATCTGCCCCGGTGCCCGAGTTGACGGGGGAGGACGCCGTCAGCGAAGACGCCAGCAAAACCTCACGCGGTCCCGGCCAGCTCGCTGGCGGTGGTACGCCACCTGACGGTGGGCCGGATCGCGTCCAGGTTGACCCGATCCCTGTGGTGTTCGACGATCGCGAACATCGAGTCGATGAGGGTCTCCGACACCACATGCGGCACCAGCCCGAGGTCGAGAAGGCGCGTGTGCGCGGCGCGGTAGTAGTGGGACTCGAGCTCGACGCGCGGGTTCTCGACCTCTTCAATGCGGCACCGGCCCGGGTACGCGCGGGCCACGGTGTCGGCTAGTTCCCGTACCGACAACTGCTCGGTGAACTGGTTGAAGACCCGGAACTCACCCGGCTCAGCGGGATTCTCGGTGGCGAGCCGTATGCATTCGACCGTGTCCACGAGGTTGATGATCCCACGAGTCTGACCGCCGGTTCCGTACACCGTCAGTGGGTGACCGAGAACCGCTTGGATGACGAAGCGGTTGAGCACCGTCCCGAAGACGTGGTCGTAGTCGAATCGGGTCTCGAGCACCGGGTCCAGCGCTGTCTCCTCCGTACGCTGGCCGTAGACGACACCCTGGTTGAGGTCGGTGGCGCGAAGTCCCCAGATCCGGCAGGCGAACTCGATGTTGTGGCTGTCGTGAACCTTGGACAGGTGGTAGAAGGACCCGGGCCGTTTCGGGTACAGGACCGTATCGGTCCGGCCCCGGTGGGTCACGGTGAGCCAGCCTTCTTCGATGTCGATGTTCGGGGTTCCGTACTCGCCCATGGTCCCGAGCTTGACGAGATGGATGTCCCGGTCTGCGTCCGCGATGGCGTAGAGCACGTTCAGGTTCCCCACGACGTTGTTGGTCTGGGTGTACACGGCGTGCTGCTGGTCGATCATCGAGTACGGCGCCGACCGCTGCTCGGCGAAGTGGACGATGGTGTCCGGCGCGAAGTCGCGGACCATGGAGTGGACGAAGTCGGCGTCGCAGAGATCTCCGACATAGGTCGGAAGCGGGCGCCCGCTCAGCTCCTCCCACCGGCCCACCCTCTCGTCGAGGGTGTGGATGGGCACGAGGCTCTCCACTCCAAGCTCACGGTCGTACTGGCGGCGAACGAAGTTGTCGGCGATGCCGACGTCGTGTCCCGCAGCAGACAGGTGCAGGGCCGTCGGCCATCCCAGGTAACCGTCTCCACCAAGAACCAACACTCGCACGCCGGCAACTCCAGTTCAGTCGTCAGTTGACAGGAACAGCGGAAGGTCTACCCACTTTTCCTGAGAGAATACTGAGGCGACAAGCATAGGTTCCCCACACATGTGGGAAGTGAAACCGGGTTCTCAGCTGCCGGAGTCCCTTGCGGGCCGCAGCCTTCGGACCGTGTCGCGCACGAGCGACCCTAGCCCGCCGGCGGCAAGAAGCGCACCACAGGCGCCGAGCCCCCACCCCACGCTCATGCTGAGTACCGCCAATGCGAGGCCCAGCACGACGGCGGGGACCGCGAACCACAAGCTGATTGCCCAAGCCGGGACCCGCGCCCAGCGGGAGAGAGGACGCAGGCGATCCAAGTGGACAGCGACCCTCCACCGGCCCGGCCCTCTCAGGCGCGCGGCCAGCTGCGGATCGTCGGCCGTCGCGAGCGCCTCCAGGCTGGATAGGGCGGCGCGTTCCTGGGCAGTGAGCCGGGCCTCGTCTCGAGTGCCCATTCGCACCTCCCCTCTCCGGATCTCCGGCCTCTGCGAGGCTTCTTGGGGCCGACGCACGGCCGTCCAACCCCATTCTCTACCCATCGGCCGGTTACGTCGAACGCGTGAGCCCTTCGCGTCCGCCTAGCCTTGCGGCCCATGCCATCAAACCGTGGTACGGCAAACCCTGGTACGACAAACCCTGGTACGGCGGTCCGGCCTGCGGCAGTCCCGGGTACGGCGGCCTCAGGTGCGGCCAAGACCGGCAGGGTGGGCCGCGGTTCGACCACGTTGGCCATCGACATCGGCGGAACGGGCCTCAAGGCGTCGGTTCTCGACGATCTCGGGCACATGGAACATGCAAGGGTCAGGACCGCAACGCCCTATCCCCTCCCGCCGCAGAAGCTCGTGACGGACCTCCTTTCCTTGATCGGCCCGCTCCCGCCGTTCGATCGGGTGTCCGTGGGCTTCCCGGGCATGGTGCGAGGTGGGCACATCCTCTCAGCACCGCACTTCGTCTCCCCGGAGGGGCCGGGAGGTACCCCGTCATCGAAGCTGGTGAAGGCTTGGAGAAGCTTCGACCTGGAAGGCGCCTTGCGCGACGCGACCGGGAAACCGACCAAGGTCGCCAACGACGCCGACGTCCAGGGGGCCGCCGTCGTGAAAGGCAACGGTTTCGAGGCGGTCGTCACGCTTGGCACCGGCGTCGGGACGGCGTTCTTCATGGAGGGCCTCCTCCTGCCTCACTTCGAGTTCGCCCACCACCCGTTTCACAAGTCCAGCACGTACAACGAGTACCTCGGTGATGCCGCCCGCAAGCGAGCCGGAAACTCGAAGTGGCGCGAACGGGTCTTGGAGGCGATCGCGGCCTTTAAGGCTCTGACCTTCTACGACCACTTATTCGTAGGTGGCGGCAACTCGGCCCGCTTGAGAGATATGAAGCTGCCGCCGGACGTCACCTTGGTAAGCAACGAAGCCGGCATCCTCGGCGGGATCAAGCTGTGGGAGCGCTCCTGAAGACGAGCTCGAGCGGCTTGGCCGGAGGCAGCTCCCCCCATGCTCGACGGTGATGCTCGCGGGATTCAACGAGCGTTGGCGCTTCGAGGCGTTTGCCAGCCCTGACAACGCATGACTGGAGCGGGCGGCCACCGGGGGGTGACGGTTCGGGGCTGAGCGACACCAGTTCCTGGCATGCATCGGCGATCCGCCACGCCCATTTGCGCCCACCGACCGTCACCTTGCCCGGCGACTTCTTGCTGACCGACCGCCCGGACATCACGGCGAGCTTGTACACGAAGCCCGCGGTCGGCGAGCCCAGCCCGGTGACCACGCTGGTCCCCACCCCGTATGCGTCCGCCGGCGAATCGCTCAGACTGCGGATCTTCTCGTCGTCGAGATCTCCGGTGATCACGACACGGGTGTTCGTCGCGCCGAGCGAGTCGAGCAACGACCGGGCTCGCTCGGCCTCGACCACGAGATCCCCGGAGTCGATCCGGATCGCGCCGAGCCCCGGGCCGGCGACCTCGACTGCATTGCAGATCCCCCGCTCTGTGTCGTACGTGTCCACCAGAAGCGTCGTGCCGGATCCGGCGGCGGCGACCTGCGCGACGAAGGCCGCCTTCTCGTCGGAGAACGACTGAATGAACGCGTGTGCCGCCGTCCCGGCGGTGGGAACCCCATAGCGCCGGCCCGCTTCGAGATTCGAGGACGAGTCGAACCCGCCGAGGTAAGCCGCCCTGGCGGCTGCGACCGCCGCCTCGGCGTCTGTCCGCCTGCTTCCCATCTCTATGAGCGGGCGCCCCCCTGCTGCCTCCACGATCAAGGACGCAGCTGCAGCCACGGCCGAATCGTGGTTCAGGACCGACAGGACGAGGGTCTCCAAGAGCACTGCCTCGCCGAAGGTCCCTTCGACGGTCAACACGGGAGATCCCCCGGTGTAGAGGTCGCCTTCCGCGTACGCGTGGATGTCGCCGCTGAATCGGTACGAGCCCAGCCAGTCGAGGGTGCGCTGCCCGACGACGCGGGCGGCCTCCAGCCAGCCCAGCTCGTCCGGTCCGAAGGTGAATCGCTCCAGCAGGTCGAGCAGCCGGCCCAGACCCGCGAACACGCCGAACCGTCGGCCCTGCGGGACCGCCCGAGTGAACACCTCGAACGTCGCAGGTTCTCCGGCGGTGCCGGCACCCAGTGCGGCTTCGAGCATCGTGAGCTCGTAGTGGTCGGTGTGAAGGGCGCTGGAAGCCGTCATGCTCTCGCCTTGCGCAAGCGGCCGAGCACACGGCGAGTCCCGGCCCGCTCGAGCCTCCCAGCCGCGAGCCGCTCTTCGCGCAGAGCCGTCGCTTCGGTGTCGTCGATCGGAGTGAGGTCGCCGACGACCCAGCTGAGCAGCAGGTCGGCCAGGGCCGGATTGCGCGCCAGGACCGGTCCGTGGAGGTAGGTGCCGAAGACCTTTCCCGACCACACCCCGTCGGTTCCGGACCCGTCGCCGTTGCCGTTCCCGTAGACGACTCGCCCGGCGGGGTTGGCGCCGGGTCCTACGGATGTGACACCGGCGTGGTTTTCGTAGCCGGTGAGCACCGGAATGCCGAGACGCGGGTCGACCTCGACCGCGATCTCCCCGACAGACCGGCGCCCGCCGCCTCTGCGGGTATCACAATCGATCAAGCCGAGCCCCTCGGCGGCAATGCCCTGGGGCCCGTACACGAAGCTGTTGCCGAGGATCTGCAACCCGGCGCAGACCGCTAGGACCGCCGCGCCGGAATCGACCGCCCGGGCGAGCGGCGATGTCCGCGCTGGTCCGAGCTGCCGGGCGGCGAGCGCCTGGGGAAGATCTTCGCCGCCGCCGACGACATAGATCTCGCAGCCTTCCGGCACCGCGTCCCCGGAGCGGACCGTCATTATGCGCGATGGGATTCCCCGCCACCGCAGCCGCTGAGCGAGGATCACGGCGTTGCCGGAATCGCCGTAGGTACCCAAGAGGTCGGGAAAAAGAAGGACAACGCTGACCGTCGAATCGCCGGTTTCGGTCACGCCAGTCGCGTCCTGATGTCCTGGAACGCGGTGTAGTTGCCGACGACATCAACCGAAAACGCCCCGGCGGCGGCAATCGCCATGATCGGATCCGGCTCGCGCAGAGGCTCGATGTCGGCGTAGCGAAGGCGGACGGCCAGGTCGCGGCTGCGCTCGCCGGATGCCACGACGACTCTCCCAGCGAGCCGCTCGAACGGCACATCCCACAACCAAGAAGGGTCGCGCCCGTCCGCGATCCGGGCGTTGATGGAGACGACGACGGGGACCGGTGCCGGCCGCAGCACGTCGAAGACCTCGAGCCAGCCGGCAGGGTTTTTGGCGAGGAGCAATCTCGCCTCAGTGCCGCCCGCCCGGACGGTTGAATAGCGGCCGACGACATCCGACACCGACTCCATCGCCGACGCCGCGGCCGGCCTCAGGACGCCGAATACCTCGGAAGTGACGATGGCGATCGCCGCGTTGGCACGGTTGGCACGGCCCGGCAACGACATCGGCAGCGCGGTGCGCGACCCGTAGGGATCGACAAGATCACGGCCTTCGAGCCACGCGTCCAGCCGGGGACGGGTGAAATCGCAGGAGCCGCAAGCCCAACCGCCGCCAGGGTCGAAGGAGATCCTGCCGCCACACGCCGGGCAACCGGCGGCGTCGTCTGTCCAAGGAAGCCCGACGCCTACCCAGCGAACATCTCCGGCGAGGCCCGCGCCCCAAACCACCAACGGGTCGTCCGCGTTGGCCACGACGGTCGCGGCGGAGTGCTCGAGTGCCGCGCGCCAGGTGGAGGCGAGACGGCGGACCTCGTTGTTTCGGTCGAGCTGGTCGCGGCTGAGGTTGAGTAGGGCGACAGCAACTGGGTGCGTCGCCTCTGCCACCCGGCCGAGCCAGGCCTCGTCGACCTCCAGGGCTGCAGGAGCGCCGGCAGGCCCGCCGGCGAGCGCAGATGCGACTCCAGGCGGCAGGTTGGCGCCCAGCATGTTGGTCACGACGGGGCCGTTCGTCGCCAGGGCAGCGCGCAGCAGGCTCGTGGTGGTCGTCTTGCCGTTGGTGCCGGAAACCAGGGCGACCCGGTGCCCTCGTGAGAGACCTGCGAGCGCTTCGGGGTCGACGGCGAGGATCGCCCTGCCGCCGATGACCGACCCACCCCCGCGGCCGAGTCGGCGAGACGCTTCGGAGACTGCGCCGCCGAGCAACGCGGCCAGCCTGGTCCGCGCGGAAAGCTCTGAAGTAGGTGCCACGGTTGGACCGAGGGTACCTTGACGCCGATGAGGACCCTGCGACTGAAAAGCAAGCCGACATCGATCTCGACCGGAACCGACGTGCCGGCGCTGCTTCTGCGGCTTGCCATCGGGCCGATGCTCGTGGCCCACGGCTACAACAAGGTGTTCGGCAAAGGCGGGCTCAAGGGTACGACCGGCTGGTTCGAGTCGCTTGGGTTGAAACCGGCGAAGGTGCACGCCCGCCTTGCGGCCGCGACGGAGATCGGCGCCGGGACGATGATCACCGTCGGGGCAGCGAGCCCCCTCCCCGCGGCGGCAGCGATCGGGCTGATGACGACCGCCGCGAGGACGGACCACAAGGGCAAGGGGTTCTTCGTGTTCAAAGGTGGTTGGGAATACACGGGAGTGGTCGCCGTGGTGGCGGCGGTGATAGCGGCGTTGGGGCCGGGTCGCTTCTCGGTCGATGCACTGATGGGCAAACACCGCTCGGGGCTCAAGTGGGCGCTGTTCGCCGCGCTGTTCGGCGTCGCGAACTCGACGATTCTCCTCGCCACCAGCTACCGGCCCGATCCCCGCACCTGAGCGCCGTGCCCGGAACAGGAGGGGAGACTGCCGAAGTGGCGGCTGCAGGGCGCACGCTAGAGATCTCCCATCCGGGCAAGGTCCTGTTTCCCGAGTCCGGCCACACCAAGCTCGACCTCGTCGAGTACTACCGCAGTGTCGAGGTCCCGCTCATGGATGCCATGGGCGGCCGACCGGTGCTTTTGCAGCGGTTCCCGAACGGCGCGACGGGGCAGTCTTTCTTCCAGAAGAGAGTCCCCGAGAAACGCCCGGGATGGCTGCGTACCACTGTCGTCTCCACCCCCAACGGCACGACGTCCGACGCCCTCGTCGCCGCCGACCTCGCCCACGTGCTCTGGGCGGTCAACCTCGCCTGCCTCGGCTTTCATGTTTGGCCCTACAAAGCCGACGACCCCGAGCACGCCGACGAGTTGCGCATCGACCTCGACCCCTCCCCGGGTGTCACGTTCGCGATGCTGCGAGAAGCGGCGTCGGAAGTGCACGAGTTGCTCTCCGGCGTCGGGATGACCGGCCTGCCCAAGACGACCGGCAATCGAGGCATTCACATCTACATCCGGTTGCAGCCCAAGTGGTCGTCCATCGAGGTACGTTCCGCTGCCGTAGCGGTCGCGCGGGAGCTCGAGCGCCGGCGGCCGGAACTTCTCACGTGCGCGTGGTGGAAGGAGGAGCGGGGCCGCAGGGTCTTTGTCGATTTCAACCAGAACGCCCCTCACAAAACGGTCTTCGGAGCCTGGTCCGTGCGCGCACGCCCGGCAGCGCAGGTCTCGACGCCGTTCGACTGGTCGGAGCTCGAGACGGTAGATCCGGACGCTCTGACGATCGACACGGTCCCTGCGCGGGTTTCCGATCACGGTGACCCCTGGATGGGCGCTGCGGCGCAGTCCCTCGAACCTCTGCTCGACATGTCCCGGCGCGACAGCGAGGCGGGGCTCCCCGACGCCCCCTGGCCGCCCGTTTACCCGAAGATGCCCGGTGAACCCCCCCGCGTCGCACCAAGCCGTGCTCGCAAGCCGGCGGGGGCAGCCGAGTAACTCAACCGGAGGCGGCCAGGGACCGCAGGCCGCGATCCGCGAACCACGGGCGCAGCCGGAGTCTCACGGGCGGCAGGTGCCCGTACACGAGGACTCCTTCACCGGGCGGCACCCTGCGAAGCTCATCGGCAGGCGCCAGCCGCCTGAAGGCGATCGCGGAGCTTCGTGTCCGGCGGCCGTCGCGCTGGTCGTACGTGTAGGTGTGCTCGCGTACGGCCTGCTCCCCGGCGAGACCCGAGACCAAGTCGAGCGTCGACAGGTCGGAGACACCGGACAGCAGGAGTTTGGCCCGGTGATTGTTGACGATCGTGCGCGCTCGGTCAGGCCCGTAGCGAGCCGACAGCTGTGACAGGTCCTGGCAGACGGTCACGAGCTGCACGCCGAGCCCGGCGCCGGTTGACGCGATCGTGTCCAGGTCACGCACGGGCGCGATGTTGGCCGCCTCGTCGAGGACTAGGAGAAGCGGAGGCCTGATCGGTTCTGAGCGCGCGGCAGCGAGTCGAGTTGCCGAGGCGACGGCCGCTGACACGAGCGCTGCGAAGAGGCCTTGAACGCGGGACTGCTCGTGGCTCGGGCCGCACAAGAACAGCGTCGCTGGCGAGGACACGACCTCGTCGAGATCGACTTCGGTGCCGGAAGTCCAGCGCCCCACCTCGGGGTCCTCGAACGGAGCCAGCACCGTCTCGAGAGTGGTCGAGACAGAGCTGCGGATCCGTTCGTCCCTGTTCTCGCACGCGGACAGCGCGAGCGCCGCGTCGATGTCGCCCGAGACGTGCAGCAACTGTCCCGGTTCTGAGAGTTCCGAGCTGTTGGTCCAACGGACCACGTCCGCCATCGTGTAGCCGCCGCGCGCGGCGGCCAGCAGGAGGGGGGCGAGTTGTTTCGCTGCGGCCGCGTACCAGAACGCTGCATCGACCATGCCCGAGCGTGCCGGCGTCGCGTCGACAAGCCACGACGCCATCCTCTGTGCGGCTGCCCAATCGGTGCACGCCGACAACGGCGACCACCTGGCGAGGGGACCAAGACCCGAACCGGCGGTCGGGTCGAAGAGCCACACAGGACCCCGGCGCCTGCGCGACGACAACGTGGCCCGGACGAGGTCGTCCTTCACCGAGGTGGCGATGACCGGACCGTGCCACTCGAGGATGGCGGGTATCGCCAGGGCCGAGGTCTTGCCGGACTGCGTGGGGCCCAGCACCAGCAGCGAATGCCGTGCCTCTGTAGCGACGAGAGGCCGAACGAGCGCAACCCGGTTCATCCGGCCGAGCACCAGGCGGTCGTCTGGTCGCCTGCGCCTGATTCGCAGCGGACCGGTATCGGACGGCGTCGCCCATCGCGCGCCTCTCGTCTTCGCGGCGCGCCCGGCTGATTGGCGATGGAAGGGGAACGTGCGCAGCCCCAGGACTGCCCCGGCACCGAGCGCTGCGATCGCCAGCCCCGTCCCGTACACGAGCCACGCTGGTGGCGGATGCGCTCCCACGACCACAGAAGGCCACGAGGCCGCGGGGTCGCCCAGGTGGGAGCGGAACGCGGCAATCGCCGCGACGACGTCATCCAGCGTCAGGCGCGGCCACCGACCCGACGAAATGCGTACCGCGACGGCAACCGACGCCGTGAACCACGCCGCGGCGCCTGCCACGACCGCGACCAGGCCGAGGATGAGCGAGTCTCCTCTGTCGGCGAAACCGGACGACGGATCGCCGTTGTAGGGCCGGCGCTGGATCACCGAGCGACCTGTTCCGCCTCGGGAGCGCTATCCAGCATCGCCGAGTCCGTGTCGACGATCTCCGTTTCCATCCCGCCGACCAGGTGCTCCACGAGGAAGGACCTGTCCCCCACCTTCCAGAGCGCGACACCCCGCGGAAGGTGCGCTACGACGTCCCGCTCGACACCGGTCAATCCGACCATCTCCGCTGTGACTCCCGCTTCCGAGATCGGCTGACCGAACACGACCCGGGTCTCGGAGTCCGACAGCAGTCCCTCGGCCAGCTGCTGCTGTGAGGACCCTTCGGCCCCGGCAGATCTCAGGTCGGACAGGCGATGCACGACCGCGACGTTGGAGACTCCGAAGGCCCTGGACAGCTTGAAGACCGACTGCAGCCATCGTGCAGTCGACAGATCATGGAGCACCGCCCACGCCTCGTCGATGACGACCAGCCTCTTGACCCCGTCCGCTCTGGCAAGGGCCGACTGCATCCACGAGATCGCGCAGGTCATGAGCAGAGGCAGCGCCGGCGAGGAGAACACCCGGGAGAGGTCGAGCGTCACCAGGGGGGCGTCGAGGTCGACAGCGCAGGTCGCAGTCCGCCCGTCGAACATCCCGGCGAGGTCTCCGCCAACCAGACGGCGGAGCTCCAGCGCGGGAGCCCGCCCGTCGGCGGCCAGTCCTGCGGCGTCGGTGTTGACGCTCGCCGCGAGATCGGCGTCCGGTTCGAGCATTGCTTCGACCACAGCTCCCAATGTCGGCGGTTCCGAACGTCTGGAGGCGCCGATCACGGCGAGGTCGACGGCTGCCCGCTCCGCCGGAAGGAGTCTCCTCGCGAGCGACGAAGACACGAGTGACGCGACGAGGTCCGCGCGCGGGCGCTCCATAGCCGCCGCATCCGAATCGGCCTTCGCCGCCGGCATGTCGAGCGGGTTCAGGCGCTGCGGCCCTCCCGGTGAGAGTCGCAGCGGCGTCGTCGCGCAAGCGTGGGCGAGCGGTCCGTACTCACCCTTCGGGTCGATCACCCAGGATTGACGTCCGAATGCCATCTGCCGCCACACGAAGGTTTTGACAAACGTGGACTTGCCTCTGCCCACCTGACCCATGACTATGAGGTTCGGATTCGTAAGCACGCCGCGCCGGTAGAGAACCCAGGGGTCGAAGCAGAAGGAGCCGCCCATGACGTCCCTGCCGATCAGAGGCCCTTCCGATCCAATGCCCCCCTCGCTGACGAAGGGGTAGGCAGCCTGCAGGCGAGCGGTCGTAGCGCGGTGAGGCGGGGGCGGTCGCATCAGCACTGTCCCCTCAACGGAGACCTCTCGCCAGCGGGAGGGTCCAGGTGAACGCTTCATGCTGGCGGCCGTAGAGCCGGCGCAGCTCGAGTTGAGAAGCTTGCGCGGCGTGCTCCGCTTCGGCGCACGCCAGGTCGAGCGACTCGCGGTCGGCGGCGTGCACGGTCACGTATCCCGAGTAGCGGAACTCTGCATGACCTTCCGCGAGCTCGGCTTCTCGTCGCATCACGCCCTCGGCTTCGCGGCCTCGGCGCGCGCTTGGCAAGAATCCGGCGCGTGAGCGCAGCTGCTCATCCGCGGCGTCCGCCGTTCGTGCCGATCGCACTTCCCGGGCAGCGCGCTCGGGGGGTACGGGTTCCATCACCAGCGACACCGTGCGCCGCCCTTCGCCCATCAAGAGGGGCATCAGGAAGTCGGGACCGACCTCGATGCGCGGCCAGTCGGCAATCCAGTAGGTGGCGTGACACGAGCCTCCGGAGCGGAGGTACGACCACTGCTCGTCCTCGGCCACCGGCCACGGCGACGAGTGCTCCCAGCAGCCGGCCCCGACAGGGCGCTCGGCCGGAGCTTCGTACGCCCCGCCGATGGTCGATGCCAGTCGAGCGCGGTCGAGAGGTGCTGATGGCTGGAGGTCGGCGTTGCGCAGCTGTCCCTCCAGCAGCCGCAACTCCCTCCGCAGCACCTGCTCCGCCCTCCGGCCGGCGGCAGATCCGGAAGACGGCGGCCCGTCTACGGCTATGGCGATCCAGCTCTCGTGGTGCTGCGACGGTTTCGCCTCCAGGACGAGAGCGCGGTAGCTCTCGACAGCGACCGTGCTCGTGGCGCCCGAGTGCACCGATGCCGAGCCGTGTACCACACCGGCCGCGACCCCGGGATGGCTGCGCTGGATCCACTGGACCCTGCGTACGGCCGTACCCGGCCGTCCCAACGAGTTCAGAGTGACTCTCCACCCTTCGAGCCGGCGCGCCTGGTCCTCGGGGTCCAGCAACGCGAAGGAGCCGCCCTTGACGGGTAGGACCGCTATCCATCTGCGGTCCCGGCGATCCAGCAAGATGGCGATCGAGCCGGGTTCAGCGGATAGCTCCGCAAGCTCGACACCGGACGGCACGGTCTTTTCGAGGCTTCGCGCACCCGCAGCCCGGGATGGCCGGCCCGAGTCGAGTGTGCCGTGCAACGGTCGCTCGTCGAGCAACGGGCCGCGGGCGCGACGAACCACCCATGCGACTAGCTCGACAAACCATGTCGACGCCGGGCGGCCGCCCCTGGTCCAGACGGCGCTCGCCACGCCGGCGGTCAGGATCAGCAGTCCGACCGGTTGCCCGGAACGGCCGAGAGACCGGTCGGCGGCAAACGCCAATAGGGCCACGACCCCGAGGGTCAGCAGTTGGGCGGGTTGCAGGCCCAGGAGCACACCCCGGCGCTCGAGCGGGTCGAATGAATACCGAGGCTCGGGATCAGCCATTCCCAGATCCCCCTTGAGAGATGGGGTAGTCGGGTGCTCTGGTCGCGAGCGGTTGCGGTCTGACCGGGGTTGCGCCGTCCACCCCCGAGGTCCGAGAGCGCGTCGCCAGAAGGCTGCGTACGGCGCTCCCGGGGGACGTGACGGTTGATGCCACGCGAGCGGCCGCATGGAAGGGTCTTCTCGACATTCCCTCCAGATGGGCGATCGCCGCCACCTCGACGATCGGGGCCAGCTTCATGAGTGCGAACGGGGAGAAGCTCGCCAGCATCACGATGCCCGCCCCCGCGAGCTGCTGGTCGATCGGTGGAGAACCCTTCAACGCCGCAAGGCCGAGGGCGATCGTCGCGAAGATGACGAACTTCGACAGGATCAACGCAACGAGGATCTGAACGGCTCTCCTGGCCACCGCCGCACTCGCCGGCCACACGTACGTGGCCAATGCGAGCGGCATGAAGAACATGACGATGTAGATCGCCGACTCGCGCAACAGAAGCTCCAGCCAGACGAACACCGCACCGACAATCGTGAGCGCGTATATGGCCGCGGTGACCAGCACGGGGGAGCCCGAGCTCAGACCCACGAGCGTGAGGTGGGACAGCGCCGGAGCCACGTGCAACCCTCCCTTGCCAGCGACCGCATCGGTGAGCGTGTCCGTGAACGCCAGCGCGTATCCGGCGAAGAACATGCCTGCCGCTGCGATCGTCACCGCGACAGGAAGTCCCACGCCCCAGATGCGGGCCAGCCGTCGGAGGTCCTGGCGTAAGACGGCACCGATCGTGGCGACCAGCAGCAACGGGGCGACCCCTGCCTCGACCACCACCTCGATACCGGGTGACTGCTTGGTGAACCAGCGCGCGCTGAGATTGGGGTCGGTGTGAAGACCGGCGACCGCCGCGATGTGAGCAAGGAGCCACGAGCCGGCATCGGCGAGATACCCGACGAATACATCGATGATCCCTTTGGCGAGGGCCCCGGCGGCGCCGCCTATGTCGCCGCCTATACCTCCGCCGACAGCGCCCCCGACCGCCGAGATCACGCAACCTACGACGGGAACGGGGATGCAGCCGCCGGCCGCTTGCGGCATGGCGACCATCACGGCTGCACTCCGTGCCCCTGCCCGACGAAGAAGCCGATGATGTGCGGCGCCGCACCGATGAGCAGCGCAGCGAGGCCCGACACGAGCACGCCCTTCCGCCCGTTGTAGGCCTGGTGGTAGTTCTGGCCGTAGTGGCCGAAGGCCCACATGACGGCCCCGACGATCAGACCGACCACGGCGGCCAGCAGAGCCCAGAAGTCGAGGCCGTCCGCCAGCCCGCCGAGGACGGCGCTGCCGGGCAGGTTCGTTGCGATCGGCTGGATCGTGACCGGTGACGGGTTACCTCCGGCCAGCAGCCAAAGAGCACAGAGCATTGGTCGACCTCCTCCAGTTACGGGAATCAGGCAACACTATTTCATACTATTTCATGGTGTGCTAGTGATATTCGTATGTTGCATGTCAGGCCGGTTGGCGTATCGGTGGTGAGCTACTACATCCGTCAGGGCGCCGGGCAGTGGACCGGCCGAGGCGCCGGGCATCTCGGCATACAAGGGGCCGTGGAAGCCGGCGACCTGCGCGCGGTCCTCCAGGGCCGCCACCCGGTGAGCGGGCGGATACTTCCGGAGGCCCGGCGCACCCGCCGGCGCGCGGGATGGGACCTGGTGTTCACAGCGCCGAAGTCTTTGTCACTTCTCGCTGCCTCCGGCGCCTACGGCCAGCGGATCGCCGGCGCCCACCAGGCGGCGACCGCCGAAGCGCTGTCCCAGTTCGAGGAATGCCACCTTCACGTTCGCCGCTCCTCAGCGCCAGGGGGCCGCTCAGCGGCGACGGGGGCGGTTGCGGCGCGCTTCGACCACACGCGCAACGCCGGCGGAGAACCCCATCTCCATTCGCATCTCCTTCTGGCGAACCTCGCTCGCGATCTCGACGGCCGCTGGTGGTCCGTCGGGCCGTGGTGGCTGGAGCGGACCGAGATGGACGCCGTGTACACGCTCGCCTTGCGCCACCACCTGGTTGCGAGGGGAGTCGAGCTCGACTGGCGGGTCCGCCCGGACGGGTTGGTTGACGTCGCCGGCGTGCCGCGCGCAGCGCTCCGCGCGACCAGCACCCGCGGGCAGGAGGTAGCGGCGGGCGCCCGCTACTCCGGACGGTCGTCCGATCCGGATCGCCCCTGGCGCCGGCGAGCGCAGGCCGCCGGATGGGAGCCGTCGGCGGCCGGTCCACCCGCGGCCCGCGCGAGTCAAGGCGACCCGGATCTAAGGGTCGCCGTAACCGCACGTCTGGCACTTGCGGGATCGACTTTCGGGCGCAGGGACGTGCTCGTGACCCTCGCGGGGGTCCCGCAGGCGCACTTCGATGCTGCCGGCGCGCGCCGGTGGACCAGTGGATTCCTCGCCGGCTGCACACCCGTGAGCTCAGGGCGAGTGCCGACGTGGACGTCCAAACTGGCGGAGTCGGCGGACCGGCGCTTGGAAGCGACGGTGCGCGACCGAATCGAACAGAGAGCGAGGACGTTTGCTGTCAGCGAAGGGGCGGGTCGGCAGCAGCCCTCTGAGCGGCTCCTCTGCGACGACCCGGTCGCCGTCCTGGCGGGTGAACCTCACCGCTCCGCATTCCTCGCCCACACCGCCGTGGCTCGCGAGTGCGCCCGTGTGTGGCAGTCAGCCGGGCTCACGGTCGCTGTTGCGACCCGCCACGACCTCGACGCGATGCGTTGGGCGACGCTGACAGGCATCGAGGCGTTCCATCCATCCGCACGGCCGGATGTCCTGTTCGTCGATCAGGCCGACCGGATGACGTCCGGCGAACTGGCGGTACTCCTCGGCGCCGCTCCCGCGGCGAAGGTTGTGATGGTCGAAGGCGGGACCTCGCTCCGGCTGTGCCGACCGAAGAGCCGGGTTCTCGAGGGGCTGGGCGAAGCAGTACCGCGCCTGGATCCGGGGCGGGCGCCCATATGGGAACGCAACGCCGCACCCGGCGCGCATCCCGCCGAGCGGCTGTTAGAACGGTGGACGGCCCGACTGGAGCAAGCTCCGCCGATGGCGCCGCCGCTCCTGGTCGGCCTCGGCATGCCGGAGATTCTTGGGCTCAACGACGCCGCCCGGCGCCACCTCGCCTCCCTCGGGCAGCTCAGCGGACCCGAGCTGCAAGCGCACGGTCGCAGGTTTCGCGCCGGCGATACCGTCCTCGCAGTACGAGCCGTCGGCCCGCGCGTTCCCGCCGGCACCCTCGGAAAGGTGGCCGCCGTCGACACGCGCGCGAGGACCGCAACCGTCCGGTGGCCCGACGGGGAGGCGACGGCCCAGCCAGCGGCGCTGGCCAGGATCGTGCACGGGTACGCAACCACTCCCCGCCTCGCTGCACGCACGACCGCGCAGGCCTTGGTGCTGGGGAGCCCGGAGCGCGTCGGGATCGAGCGCGCCAGGGTGCTCGCGTCGTTCAGCGAAAGCAGGCATCCGGCTCGCCAGCTCAACCGCGAGGTGGCGCGGACCTACGGCCCCGAT
>Ga0307373_10003513_pt1 | contig 27295 bp, 25 predicted proteins | sample OX2MG_FD_202534 | JGI IMG/M metagenome (GOLD analysis project Ga0307373, IMG submission 202534) | Soil microbial communities from Risofladan, Vaasa, Finland - OX-2 | ecosystem: Environmental > Terrestrial > Soil > Coastal area > Acid sulfate soil | place: Finland: Risofladan, Vaasa | collected...
TCAAGCAACGCCGGAGAGCAAACGCTTGGCGCAAGGCAAGCTGGTGGATGCCATCTTGCCGGGCGGTTTGCTGTCGGCGAGCAAATCAACTCTCATTCAGTAGTTGGTGCTGGAGCGCGCGTTCTAGGATTCGTTCGAGGGAATACGCGGCGGGCGGAGCGCTTCGAAGGCTTATTGGACCCAAACGGACCCAGATTTTTTTCTGGGTTCGCTGTAAGTGCTTGAAAATATGGCGGGGACGACGGGACTCGAACCCGCGACCTCTGCCGTGACAGGGCAGCGTTCTAGCCGGCTGAACTACGTCCCCGCAACCTACGTGGAGCACATCTAAAACCATTCGACACTGGTGGGCGATGTGCGATTTGAACGCACGACCTTCCCGGTGTAAGCGGGATGCTCTAACCGCTGAGCTAACCGCCCATCACATGCTATCCGAAGCGAATGCGAGCGTCAACCGTGCTTGCTTGACCGTGCTTGCTTGACCTTCGGTAACGCGGCAAGTAAACTGAGAAAGTAATCCGGAGATACGAAGAATGTTGTTGTCGCGCGACTATGTCGGCTACATGTCCAAAGAAGTGGTAAAGCGTCTCGTCGACCGCCAGATGATCGAGACCAAGGCCGTTGAACAACTTGCGGAACGTGTCCGGCAAACGATGGCCGATGAACTCACGGTGGAGGATCGGTTGAACGAAGAAGTGCGAGACATTTTGGCTCAGCACAACGACGAAATGCGCAAGGTCGGTGCATCGTATCAGGAAATGTACAAGAAAGTGAAAGGCGAGCTCGCGCGCCAGAGGAAACTAATCCTCCGTTGATGCGACTTAGCCGCGAAAAAACGGTTCGTCTCTCTCACCGAGTCATTGATCTCCTCGTCACTATTGAGGATTTGGATTTTGTGGAGGATCGCGACACTATCCGCCAGGAAATTGTCACTATCCTTCAGGAATTATTGAAGCAGGAAGAGCAGGTGGACGCGGAAGTTCGCGCCAAGATTGCTTCGCAAAAGAAAGAAATCCTCGAAGGCAGCGAAGAGTGGGACATTTTGTATCGCCGCTATTATTCGGAATCGCTCAAGCGCATGGGCATTGCCGACCTTGCTGAACACCGCCGCTGAGTGCCACACGAGTCAGTGCCGGTCTTCTGGTTTTCTGCCCTGCAAAATAAAAAAGGCGACCCTCGCGGATCGCCTTTTCTCGCGGTCGTTCGTTTCTAATCTTCTTAGGGCCGCCGCTTCAGCACTGGCGCGTTCTCGTCACCCTGCCCTTGCTGTTGTTGCTGCGCCTTCGCCTGTTTCTGTTCGGCCTTGGTTTGTAGCGAAGGTCTTCCATTACGGTCCCGCACTTCCTGTATTTTCTCGCCCGACTCCATGCGAATGATGCGCTGCTTCACCTGATCGAATTCGGACGTCGTCACGATGTACTCGGGCCGTGGCGGCAGAATGGTGGCAATTTCCTTCTGCGCTGCGACGATGCGGTCCGGTGTTGGCGGATGCGTATCGAAAATCTTTGGAATCGTGCCGGGCTGCTTCTTTTCTTCAGCCTCGACCTTTTCGAAGAACGCAACAAACGCATTGGGGTCGTACCCGGCCTTATACATGTATTGAAGTCCCAGGTAATCGGCCTCGCGTTCCGCGTCACGAGTGAACTTGAGATAAGTCATCGGGATGGCAAAGTTCAAGCCTTCGTAAATCCCGTATCCGGCCATCGTTCCGGGCAGAGTCATGATCAACGGAATCGAGGCAATCTGGATGATATTCGCCTTGGTGGCGTTGCGCGTCTGATGGCGCGCGCAGACGTGCGCGATTTCATGCGCCATCACCCCGGCAAGTTCCGCCTCTTCATCTGCATGCAAAATCACGCCCGTATTCACGTAGAAAAATCCGCCGGGCAAGGCGAATGCGTTGATGTGCTCATCGTCAATCACTTTGATTGTGAACGGCACTTGCGCGTCCGAATTTCGCACCAGGTTCTGTCCGACTTTGTTCACATATCCGACGATCACCGGATCGTTGACCAGCTTCGATACTTTTTCAACTTCCTGCGAAAGCTGTTTCCCCAGCGCAATTTCGCGCTGAATGGAATACATATCCGGACCGTGTCCCACTTTGCGGTTCCCCACCGCATTGACGTCGGACTCTGTCCCCGGTTTTACTTTGTCAGGATTTTGTTGAGCCAGCGCGACCGGCGCCGACATCGCAATCACCAGGAGGAAGGCTATCAAACCTGCGGAGCTTCTCTTCATTTTCGTGCCCCCTTGGCCTATGCCGGAATTATACACCCCATCCCGGTTCTTGCCGGCCGATTGTTAGCGGTTAGCTGCTTCGATGCTCCTTTCCTGGAAAGAGTTTCTTGGCCGATCCCGATTGTTTACGCCCCCGAGGGGTATGCTCGAATCATCCGCGAATATGTGCTGTATGGCAGCGCGGAAACGTGCTCCTCGAGTTCTATTGACCGTGCCCGTCATTCTGTCTAAAGTGGTTCGTTCCCAGATTTCAGCATGCCCATAAAGAAAATACAGGTCGGTCAGGTATGGAAAAAGGAAGATTCGGGCGATTCCTACCTGGTGACGAAGGTTTATAACGAGGCCCTGGCCACCTTCGCCGTTTTGCGCAAAGCCGGTTCGGAGACGGATGCTCCTCTGCGCATCAAAGTCGGTCACGCAGGCCCTTCGCCGAACCTGCCTGGCTTCCGGTTTGCCCACGAATCCGAGGAGTTCTAAGCAAGAGCTGCTGCCTGTGAGCCCCCCGTGACAACCCCGCTTATCCGCAGAGCTGTCCAGCGGGTAATCGCAGTGCGCCGATTGTTACTCCTGGCCTTATTCCTGGTTCCCTTATCTGTCCTGGCGACGACAATCATCGCGGTGCGCACGTCAGAGTTCGTCATCATCGCCACAGACAGTAAAGCGACGTATCTGGGGCATCCCGGACCTCCAACCGTGTGCAAAATTTCGAATTCTGGCGCGCTCTATTTCGCGGATGCAGGCCTGGATCATGACACGCATCGAAATTTCTACGTCAACGCAATCGTCGCCGGCAATTTCTCGTCGGAGGGAAGGTTTGACGAGCAGGTTATCCGCGTCGAGCGCGCCTTGTCGCAGGCGCTCCTGACGGAGTTGGGCCGCATGCGCCTGGAAGACCCTGGGACATACGCATTCACCGTGCGCCCCGGCGAGGATGTGCTTAGCATCGTGATAGCGGAGTGGCAGGACGGCGTGCCTCATCTGGCCGCGCGAGGCTTCTCATGGGCGGGGAATCCGGCTCCGGGAATTGCTATCAGCCGCGTCACATGCCCCGGAGACTGTCCCGATGGCAGGGAACTGGTCTCTCTGGGAGAAAAGAACGCCGCGGGGAAATTTATGCGCGAGAATTCCGGCGAGAATTTCGATCTTCCTTCTCTGGCAACAAAACTCGTTCAGCTCGAAATAGCCGATTCGCCCGGAGACGTCGGTCCGCCTATCAGCGAAGTGCGCCTCGATAAGGATGGCGCCAGCTGGATTTCGAATGACGCCGGCTGCCCAATAGCAGTGCACTGATTCTTCGTCATCCTGCTGCCAGCTAGCTGCTCGTCACTGCCTTTTCACACCGATCTCACAGGCATTTTGACCACATCATCTACTTGCATGATTTCTCGTACCAAAAATGGCTCCGCGTATTTTACGCCGATCATTCGTCCGCAATATCGCGACGTCAAATTCACGCGATTCTCCAGCTCGTCGAGCGGCAGGTACACTTTTGGTTTCCGTTCGCGTTTTGGCGGGTCGAACTGTGAGGCATAGGCCAAAATCGCCTGCCGTCTTTTTTCGAATTGCGCAGTGATATCAATGGCGAACGATGGTCTCACCGTTTCATCGTATGTCGTCGAGTACAGAATCTTGAATGGGCGGAAGGCGTCTCCTGGAATTCGCAGCTGTTTCAGTCCCGCCAGAAAGCATCCCTCATATCCGAGCCGCGCCGCGTTGTAGTGGTCCGGATGACGGCCTTCCCAGTAAGGCAGAATCACGGTATGTGGTTGCCATTCGCGAATTTTTGCCGCGACGGCCAGCTTGTACCGTTCATTCACTTCAAGGCGCGCATCCGGCAGGCCCAGATTCGCGCGCATCTTCACGCCCATAATTCGCGCCGCTCGCGCTGCCTCGTGCAGACGCGTCTCTGGACTTCCGCGCGTCCCCATCTCGCCGCGCGTCAGATCAAGCACGCCAGTCTTGTAGCCTTTCTGCGCCATCTTGATCAGGGTACCGCCGCAGGTCAGCTCCACGTCATCCGGATGCGCCGCAATCGCCAATAAATCGAGTTTCATCACGCCTCCTGCATTCGCCGTTCGCATCTGATTCTAACGTCTGCGCTTTCTCGCCGTCAAAACCTTGCTCGTAGACATGCCGTGCGGAAATTGCGAGGATGTTACTATCGAATTGCAGCTAAAGAGGAGTTGCCCATTGGAAGGAGCACTCGCAGGACGCGTCGCACTGGTAACCGGCGGCGCTAAACGCATCGGCCGCAGCATCGTTGAAAAGCTCGCGACCGAAGGCGCGGACGTCATAATCAATTATGAATCGTCGCAAAGCGAAGCGGAGTCACTCGCTTCCGATATGCGCAAACTGGGGCGCCGCGCCCTGGCTGTTCCCGCCAACGTGTCGAAAAAGCAGGAAGTGCAGCGCATGTTCCTGACCATCGAGCGCGAATTCTCGCACCTGGATATTCTCGTCAGCAACGCCGGGATGTTCTTTGCCGCGGATTTCGCCGACTTAGCCGAAGAGCAGTGGGACGCTATCATGGAGACGAACCTGAAAGCGCAATTCCTTTGCGCGCAAGCTGCTGCTCCGCTTCTGAAGCGCAGCGGCCGCGGGCGCATTGTCAACATTTCCTCCCTCGGCGGCATCCTGCCGTGGCCGAAGTTCACTGCCTATTGCGTTTCGAAGGCGGGAGTCATCATGCTGACGCGCTGCCTTGCGCGTGCCCTGGCGCCGGAGATTTTGGTGAATAGCGTCGCGCCCGGCACGATTCAATTTCCCGGCGAGCTACCCGATGAGGACTACATTCGCCGCGCGCCCCTGCAGCGCACTGGCAAGGGCACGGATATCGCCGATGCCGTTTTCTATTTCGTGATTTCCGATTTTGTCACCGGCCAAATCCTGGCGGTCGACGGCGGCCGCAGCCTCACATAAATAAAAAAAACGGCGCCATGAAATGACGCTGCCTTGAATACACCTGGGTCCTCGTTATTCGCCCGCGTACTTCACAGAGCATCCATAAGGACGCGTTACCGGTGTACTCACGGTCTTGCCTGCCATCGCTTCTTCGAGTGCGAGACTCAGATAATTCTTCGCGCCACGAATGTCTGCGACGTCCGTCGTCGGCCGGTCATCAATTGCGCCATCATAAATCAATCTGCCTTGCGGATCGATCACGTAGATTTGCGGACTCGTCTTCGCGCCATACAAGTGGCCCAGCGTGCCCGTGGGGTCAAGAAGAGCCGCCGTTGGGTGCGCATTTGCCTGTTTAAGATACGCGTTCTCTTCCGCGGCGGTCATGTAACCCTGTTTTCCAGGCGCGGACGATAGCACCGTCAGCCAAATCACGCCCTTTGCGGTCCACTTCTGCTGCAGGCGCTGCATATTGCCGCTCTCGTAATGCTTGCGCGTGTAGGGGCAGCCTCGATTCGTCCACTCCAACACGACAAACTTCCCGCGGTAATCAGAAAGATGATGCGCGTGGCCGTTCGAATCCGTGGCTGTGAAGTCCGGTGCAGGCTCGCCAACCCGCGCTGCAAACGCTGCCGCTGGCACAATCACGGTCAACGCGAAAATCATCCCAAGCCCCACGGCCAATTTTTTCAGGCTGATGTTTCGCTCCTTCCGGTTTACGTCCTAAAAAATCCTTATCGGCTCGTTTGCTTCATCGGCGCTGCTATTTCGTAGGCGCGCCCGCTTCCGAAAACCAAGACGCCGCGCAAGGCTGAAATGGGCTTCAACAATCCATCCGACTTCCGCAATCTCAGACGCACACCCCGCGAAAACGGTGTCGCCGTCTGGGATGCGGAATTTTTGATCTGTTCAGGTTCAAGCGGGAAAAACGTTGCGGCATTCTCCCGCTTGCCCGTTTCAACGTTCAACACGAAATCATCCTGGTCAGACGCTGCAGAAATTTTCCAAGCGCCGGGCGGCCGTTTCGGTACTTTCGAGCGCGCGCCCAGCAACATCGCCACATCGGCGGACGAAGCGCTGCCTTTCCATCCTCTGATCGCGCTCTTTACGGGAAGCGTCAGTGACACTTGCCCTTTCCCGGGGATGCAAATATCCCGGCAGACCAGCCAACTCACTTTCGCCGCGATGGTCGCCTCTTCGCCGTTTTTCGCACTCACCGGCGCGGTCAGCGGGGAGATCAAAAGCACGTCATTTTCGTATCCATAATCCACAATCGAAGGCGCGGTTAGCTTCTCAGGTGTGGGCCACTCGATCGAGCCCACTTGAAATCCCAGCGGCAGTTGCCACCGGATTTTCGGCGGCTCGCCCGAATCGCCAGGATTCACCCAGTAAATGTGCCACCCTTTTTCCATGCGAAACCATACTCCCACCCAGACGCGACCGCCCGGAACTAGACTCGCGCGATCTGACAGAAGCGTTACCACAGAGTGCGGCCCTTGCAAATGCCCTTGCGCGAATGTGGACGACGCCGAGATGAGCAGCGCCAGAATCGCAAAGGCCGCCGGCCAAATTTCCGAATTTGTCGAATTGCGTTTCACGTGTTGTCTGCGCGCGCCATCGATCTTTTGGACGTCAGGCACATAGTAGTCGCCCCAAAATAAAAAAGCGGCGCCGAAAAACCGACGCCGCCCGGAAACCATCAGCTCTGGTTAATACGCTGCGAGCTTCTCCATCCCCGCAACAATTTTCTCCGTATTGACCATCCATGCGTGCTCGAGTGGCGGCGCAAATGGTATCGCCGGGATATCCGGCCCCGTGATCCGTACAATCGGACCATCCAAATCCTCGAACGCCTCTTCGGCAATAATCGCGGAAATTTCTCCGCCGATGCCGAGCGTCCGCTTGTCTTCGTGCACTACCAAGCACTTGCTCGTACGGCGCACCGAGTCGAGAACCGTCTCTTTGTCGAGTGGCGCGAGTGTCCGCAAGTCAATCACTTCCGCCTCAACCCCGTTTTTCGCCATTTGCTCCGCCGCTTCCAGGCACAGCGAAGTCATGTAGCCGTACGTGACGATCGTCATGTCGCGCCCTTTGCGCCGAATTTCAGCTTTGCCGATGGGCACCGTGTAATCGCCGTCGGGAACGTCGCCCTTAGCCGTGCGGTAGAGCTTCTTGTGCTCGAAGTAAAGCACCGGATTCGGATCGCGAATCGCCGCCAGCAACAGGCCCTTCGCGTCGTATGCAGTCGACGGCATCACCACTTTCAGCCCCGGCTCATGCACGAACCACGAGGCATTTTCCTGCGAGTGATAAAGCCCGCCGCCCGTGCCGCCGCCGCAGCAAATGCGCACCGTCAGCGAGCAGCCGTAACCCCCTGAGCTGCGGTAGCGAATCTTCGACGCCTGCTGCACCAGCGACTCCATCGCCGGCGTGATGAAATCCGCGAACTGGATTTCCGCAATCGGCCGCAGCCCCACCATCGACGCGCCAATCGCCGACGCGATGATGTTTCCCTCCGCGAGCGGCGTATCGAGCACCCGCTCCTCGCCGAATTTGTCGTAAAGTCCCGCCGTCGCCTTGAAAACGCCGCCCGACAGACCAATATCTTCGCCCATCACGAACACGCGCTCGTCGCGTTCCATTTCCTGCGCCATCGCTTCGGTGATGGCTTCAATCATCGTTATATTACGTGCCATGTTTTCGTGATCCCCTTTTATTCCTGCGCCCAGACCCGCTTATTCCTGTGCCCAAATGTGATCCGCCAGTTCCGAAGCATCCGGATAAGGACTCTGCTCGGCGAATTCAACCGCTTCGTTGATTTCCTGCGTGATTTCTTTTGCAATGCTGGTCTTCGATTCGTCGGTGAGGAGTTTCTTGTCGCGCAAAACCTTTTCGAAGAGTATTAGCGGGTCGCGTTTCTTCCACGCTTCCACTTCTTCCTTCATGCGGTACTTGGCCGGATCAATTTCCGAGTGGCCATACCATCGATACGTTTTGCATTCGAGGAACGTTGGACCTTCGCCCGCGCGTGCCCGTGCAATCGCCTTTATCGCGGCGTCGTAAACAGCCATCACGTCGTTGCCATCCAGCGAAATGCCGGGGAAGCCGTACGCCTTCGCGCGATCGGCCAAATCCTTCAGCGCCGTTTGCAGCCGCAACGGAACGGATTCAGCCCACAGATTATTCTGACAAACATAAATTATCGGCAGCCTATGAACGCCGGCAAAATTCAGCGCCTCGTGAAATCCACCGAGGCTGGTCGCGCCGTCGCCAAAAAATGAAACCACCACCGTATCGCGCCCAAGTTTTTTCAGCCCGAACGCCACGCCTGTGCCCACAGCGAGTTGTCCTGCGATGCTGCTCGCCGGGGTGATGGTGTGAATCGGCGGATAGCCCATGTGCGCAGGGGTCGATTTGCCACGGTCCGGGCTGGTAGCTTTCCCGAAAAGTTGCGCGAAGCAAAGATTGAGCGGCGCGCCTTTGATGATGTTCGAAGTCCAGTCGCGGTGCGATGGCGCAATCCAGTCATCCTCGCGCAAGCTGTACGCTGCGCCGACCTCCGCAGCTTCCTGGCCGACGCCTGAGTAAAAATTGCCCGCATACTTCCCCTGGCGAAACAGAATGCGCGCCTTTTCGTCGCACATCCGGCATTTCACGAGCATTTTATACAGTCCGAGCATCAGCTCGCGCCCATTACCGCCCTTCCGCCCATTCTCGCTTTTTTCCGTTTCGAGTTCGGCCACAGCCCGGCCACTTTTCGATGCCATTTCTTCTCCCGTCAGCGGTTTGTCCCTAGATTGGAAATTATCCACGTACTATAACACGATTCTTCGCGGTAAATTGCGCCACTGATTATCTGACGCAAAATCTTTTCCGCGCGTTTCCTCCATAAAAATCACACGGGCTAATTGTTTTGACTCACGTGGTGTATGCGCGTCCCGCGATTTTAATCCCCGCATCCTCCGAGACGCCCAGAGCGGCGGCGGCCCAATCGAGATTTTCGCGATGCTTGGCCATTCCAGCCAGCCAGCGATCCCGCAGCAAACTCGCCAATGGCATCGGCATCGGAGACGAGGCCGCGGTTTGCAAAACCAAGCTGATATCTTTCAATCCGAGCGCGAGGCGAAAACCTGCCGGCTCGTAATTATTTTCCGCGATGCGCTTGCCATAGCCCCGATACACTGGGCACGGGAACAGCGTTTGCGTCAGCATCTCTGCCGCAAGCTTGCGTTCAATTCCGTTCTTCTCCGCCAGTGTGAACGCTTCGGCCATCGCTTCGATTGCCGCGGCAAGCAGAAAATTTCCGCACAATTTCACGACGTTCGCGGCCCCAGCATCATCGCCGAAATCGAAAGAAGAGCGGCTGACCGCTGCGAGGATCGGCGCGACGCGTTCTTTTGCATCAACCGGACCGGAGACGCAAATCGAAAGCTGGCGCTCGGCAGCCGCTTCTGGCCGGCCAAAAACTGGCGCACCCACGTACGCGACTTTGCTCTTCGCATGTTGCTGGGCTAGACGGCGCGCTGTTGCCGGAGAGATCGTGCTCATTGAAATGTGAACGCCTCCCGCGCCCAACCGTGTGATAAACGAATCGTCGCCTGTAGAGGTCTCCTCGATCGCATGATCGTCAGCGAGCATGGTTACGACAATGCCCCCGCGCGTTGCCACTTCCGCGGCGGAAGAAACAGATTGTGCGCCTGCCGCGATCAGTCTAGAAGCCTTCGAAGCCGTGCGATTAAACACCTTCAGCGGGTAGCCCGCGCGCAGCAGATTTTCCGCGATGGGGAATCCCATATTGCCGAGTCCGATGAATCCGAGCGGCTCATTCATGGCAAGGACGCCTCCGAGAGGATGAGCGACGATTTGAACCCGATTTCCATGTGCGGATAGGCTAGCAGAATTCTTGTCTGTGAGCATCAGGCGTAACGCAAGGAGGTTGTGGCGCAATCGAGAGGGCGCGGGAAGGCGTGACTGCAGAGCTGAAAAACACGAACTGCAAAGGCCGCCCCGCTACCACTGGGCCCAACAGAGCTGCCTTTGCAGTCGGAAAAGAATCTACTAAGCGCTACGACGAACCAACAGGCCAAGCCCAATCAGCCCCGTGCCCAAGAGCAGCAGGGAAGCCGGTTCGGGCGTCTGACTGCCGATTCCGCCGCCGGAAAGGCTGCCGGGCGTTCCTTCGAGCGAGAAAAAGGTGCTCGACTGGTTCGCCAGTCCGCCGGTAAAGGTGATCGTCATCGAATCGATTCCACTAACGGTTGTGACGGCTCCGAAAGTCATGCTGGGACCCTCATAGCCCGTCGCGCCGCAAGCCGGACCACCCGTTTCCGTGCAATCGCCGTCCGAGTCGAACCCAAAAGCATTGGCGCTGGTTGCTGCACTTAGAGTGATGCTGTTGAGGGTCGCACCGCTCGTGTTCGTGATGCCAATCAGTGTGTCTTCCGATCCGTCGTACGGGTTGCCATTGCCCAACGTCGTCGCCGTAAATGCTGTGGCAGCGCCGCCGCTTTGGCTCGTTACGTTGATCTGCACGCCGCAACCTGTCGCCACACCGAGAGACGGGCAAATCGAGTTCGCGTTTGCCGGTCCCGCCACGACGAGAAGCATTAGGCAGGCAAGTGCTGCGTACAGACACTTCTTTACTATTGTCGTCATATGTGAAATACCCCCAAACTGCGAGGAGCACGTCGTGTACCGTTGTGAACCATTCCGCAAGTCATTGAAAATGGATGATCCACATCCAGATTTCAGAGTGATGCTTGGCAGAAATGCCGCACGGGCTTCCAGAATTGTGCAAAAGTCTGCCGTTTTAGGTCGTCAAACTTTGCCCGCTTGAGCACTTCCCGTCGGTGTCGCGTCGGTACTGGAACTGGCACTTGGCCCGTGTCCGTTTCTCACTTCGGCGGTCAGCTCCCCTCGGCTATGCGGCAAACTCCCCGGGTATTTTTCCTGCAAGAATTGAATCAATTTTTCGCGGATCAGGCACTTCAAATTCCATGCGTCGTCCGAATTCCGCGCATCCACCAGTGCTCGAAGTTGCACGGTGTGCTCGGTCGAATCGGATGCCTGCACCTCGCACACCTGCCCCTTCCATAATTTCGTCGCCTCGCAAATCGTGCGTAATTCCTTGCGAACTTCCTCGATCGGAACCGTGTAATCCACGTTCAAGTAAATGTAGCCCAGCAGATCCGCGCTCGTGCGCGTCCAATTTTGGAAGGGCTGCTCGATAAAATAAGTCAGCGGCACGATCAGGCGTCGCAAATCCCAAATGCGCACCACCACATACGTCGTGCCGATTTCTTCTATCCAGCCCCATTCTCCCTGCACCACGACGGCGTCCTCCAAGCGTATTGGCTGAGTCAAGGCGACTTGGATGCCGGCGATCAGGCTCGAAAGCGTTGGCTTCATGGCCATCCCAACCACCAGTCCCGCCAATCCCGCGGAAGCGAGCAGGCTCACCCCAATGTGCTTAATCGCCGGAATCGTCATCAGCATGATGGACACGGTGACAATAACGACGACCACCACAACCACGCGGTGAATCATGGAAAACTGTGTTTGTATCCGTCTTGCCACCAGGTTATCGGGAACGTCCACGCGATATCGCGCAGCCAAAATATCCGAAACAATCTGGCTGAACAGGATTACCAGCCAGGCGATCGACGCAATCAGGCCCAGCCCGACCACATGCTCGAGTATCGTCAGCAGTTTTAGAGGCAGGGGAACCGTAGGCAAAGCTACCAGAAGGGCGAGAAGGGGCAGAATCCATCGCGAGGGTCCCTTGGCGTGGCGAACGAGCGATTTAATCACTACGTCGCCTTTTCTATTGGCCAGGCGCTTCAGGATCACAAACAAGACAAAGTGAATGACAAGGGCAACGACAATGGCACCCGCCAGAATGCCGGTCGCCCATACCCATTCGTCCCAATCAATCACTGCCGGATGCATGTTTTCTATATACTCCTGAACCGACTCGTACAGACGCACTGACCGGGCTTGCATCGAGACTTTACCGGAATGCGCTCCCAGCAAATTCGCCTGGAATTGGCGAAGTAGGAGCGCGTCTCGACACACACGGCGCTAGCTTCGTCTTAATGATGCGTGAAAAGCGTGGCAAGTCTCGCGAGGTGGCACCAAGAAAGGTTTCTATCGGTCCGGCGAGTCGCTCGGCTTCCAACTGTCGCTCCAGCCCTCGGTTTCTGCCATGCGCACCACATCTTCGCGCTGTACGGCTTGGCCATCGATTATCACGCGAGATTCTTCGCTCGCAGTACCCTCATGGCTTGACGAAGCACCACCCCCCGACGAAGCCGCTTGCGACACTTCAACTTTGTGGCGATTCCTCAGAAACGCAAGAGCGTTGTTGAATTGTTCGTCTGTGATTGTGCGCATGAAGCCAGGTTAGATGCCCGCTGTGGGATGGTCAATCGGGGAAAGAATGTACCGTGCTTCACGACTTCAGTTACGTCTACGTCCCCCGCGAATCTGCTCCTGCGTTGGTTGTGGAGGTGGGGGGAGCGCAGGCGGTTTAGGCCTGTCCTGAGCGCGGTCGAAGGGAACCCCCGATCAAAGCTGACATACGGCGCTCTTGCCCTTCGGCTCGCCCAAAACACGGGCTTTCTCAGGACAAGATTTCGCTTCGCTAAACATTGGAGGCGGGGGGAGTCGAACCCCCGTCCGAGAGACCTTGTAGCCGAAAGACTACATGCTTAGCTCGTTCCCGTGCGGCCTAGCCTTGCGGCCATCCGCGTGTTCGCCGGCCGCGCTCAGAGCGAGCAAGAAACGCAGCCAACTAGCCCGATGATCTCGCCGGCGCATTACGGGCCGAAACGCGCCAGCCAGCCCACATTGTGACGCCTCGATCCTCACGCGTGGGCGGTATGAGGGGAGACGCGCTGCCTAGTTTTTAATTAGGCTGCGAGAGCCAACTGCGTATTGGCAGTTGTATTGTTCCACCCGATTGCGGGCAGGTGGCGCCCGGCATGCCTTCGGGCCGCGACAGTCTCCGTCGAAACCGTTTCGCCCCCGTCGGTACTTCTGACTCGAAATGATTTTAACACGGCGCGGAAGTTGAAGCGCCGTCTTGTGCCATGGGACTATGATGCCGCGAGCGGTTTCTCCACCTCAAGGGGGGGTAGCAGTCTGTGAAACGTAAAATCTGCATCTTGGCAACACACCACGCTTATCGGTACGAAGCTCCAAGGTTGTCGTATTTGCAGAATGTGAAAGATCTGCTCATTATTCATTCTGTTGATCTTATAGCCGAGGAGGCCACGGGCGTACCCTGCGCTACCTATACACACGAGTTAATAAGCAAAACGGAGTTCAACTCTCAGATTTATTGGAAGAATGTCGATTTGACTGTGGAGGAACGACGGAAGGCGCCAGACATCAACGCATGGAGCATTGGAACTCCGGTTGACTTCGAGCTTCACAACCTTAGGGAGTGGGTTTGGGTCATCAGAACTTCGGAAGCGATGAAAAACTCGGCACTATTGATATGTGGCTACGCTCACACGTTCAGCATAGCTGAGAAATTCCAGTCCGCAGGATTCGAAGTAGAAGTAAATGTGTATTTCGATAAGGCCGACGAGGAACGAATCACAAGCGCCCAGTAGTGGTATTATCCCGTCGCCATGAACAAAAACCTTAACCGGTTCCTCCTGATTTTTCTTTTCGCGCTCTCTTTTTGCCTGAACACTGCTGCCGCGCAAACCAGCTCCGTGCCGGATCGTTCGTCGCAACGTCCCATCGTCCTGCATGCTGCGCGTTTGCTCGACATTGAGTCCGGCAAGATCATCACGCCGGGAGAAGTGCTGGTGCGCGGCGACAAAATTGCCGAAGTGGGCCAGTCCGTCACGCATCCCGCTGACGCCCAGACCATCGATCTCGGCGACACCACGTTAATTCCCGGCCTGATCGACGCCCACGTGCATTTGTTTCTCCATCCGGGCAACGAAGGTTTACAAACCGTGGAGGAATCCGTCCCGCAGCGCACCATAACGGCCACATTGAACGCGCGCGCCGACTTGATGGCAGGCTTCACCGCCGAGCGCGATATGGGCACCGAAGGCGCCGGCTCGGCTGACAGTGCGGTGCGCAACGCAATCAATCAAGGCCTTATCCCCGGCCCGCGCCTGCGCGTCAGCGGAAACGCGATTTCCATTCTCGGCGGCCACGAGGACGCTATCGGTTTTAATCCCGCGCAGCACGTGCTCTCCAACGCCGATTACGCGAACACCACCGATGAAATCATCCAGACAATTCGGGAACAGCACAAGGAGGGCTCGGACTTCGTCAAGATGTACGAAACGGGCCGCGATTCTCTCCGCGACGGCAAATTCCATACGCCTTATCAGTACACGGAAGCGCAACTCGCCGCCGCCGTGCAGGAAGCGGCGCGCCTCGGCACCCGTGTCGGTGTCCATTGCATGGGCGAGCCTGCCGCGCTCTACGCCGCCCAAGCGGGCGTCGAATCCATCGACCACGCATTTCAACTGAGCGATGAAACCATGCGCCTGATGCGCGAAAAAGATATTCCCGCGGTTCCCACGTTCACCATTTCAGAATATTTTGCGGAACACGCCGAGACGCCCGCCGCCGGAAAATTCGAACAAGCGATGCTCGACTATCACGCGCAGCAATTCAAAAAACAGCTCGCCGCCGGCATACCGTTCGCCGTCGGTTCGGATGTTGGACCGTTTCCGCACGGCACGCAGGCGCGTGAGCTTGTCCTCATGGTGAAGTACGGCATGTCGCCACTGAAGGCGCTTCAGTCCGACATGCTCGAAGGCGCAAAGGTGCTCATGTGGCAAGGGAAGATCGGCGCGCTGAAGCCCGGCTATTTCGCGGATATCGTTGCCGTCCCCGGCAATCCCCTTGACGACATCAGCGTCACGCAAAAAGTCTCTTTCGTAATGAAAGGCGGAGTCGTATACAAACAATGATCGAGCAATAATTCGCGCACGGAGGCGTTCTAATTTCGGGTCAATTTTTTGCATTTCGAATCGGTACACCAAGTTATTAGAAGTGCCCGTAACTTACACAAAACAAAGGGAGCGACTTAGTTCTAATCAATACAAAAGTGATGTTTCGTTCGCTGGTTCAAACAGGTCTCAATAGCGATTGAAATTGCAAACATGACCGAAACAATTTCCAGCGAAATGATTGTCACGCCCATGACGCTGGAGGGCGAGTACGTCCAACTCGAACCGCTTCGGGCCGCGCATCACGCGGCACTCACGGAAGTCGGCCTCGACGAGGATTTGTGGCGATGGATTCCCCTGCCCGTCCGCACCCCGCAGGAAATGTCTGCGTACATCGAAGCGGCGCTCGCCGAGCAGGCTCGCGGAGGTTCGCTCCCGTTCACGATTGTCGAGAAATCTTCCGGCAAGCCCGTCGGCTGCACGCGTTACGCCAATATTGATCGCGTACATCGCCGCGTCGAGATCGGCTGGACGTGGGTGGCGAAACCGTGGCAGCGCACGGCGGTGAACACTGAGGCGAAATATTTGTTGTTGCGCCACGCGTTTGAAACTCTGGGCTGCATACGCGTCGAGCTGAAGACCGATTCGCTCAACGAGAAATCGCGTGCGGCAATCTTGCGCATTGGCGCTCGCCAGGAAGGAATTTTCCGCAATCACATGATCACCCCCAGCGGCCGCATCCGCCACAGCGTCTATTTCAGCATCGTCGACGACGAATGGCCCGCCGTAAGGACGCGGCTCGAACAACGCCTGAAGCCATGACGAAGATTATTTTTGTCGCGCGCCGTTGGCGTGATTTGGATGTATGATGCGCGCGGCAATCGTCTATTGCGTGCCATTTCGGAATTGTCTTCCGAGATTGTCGGCCGGGAAGACGATTATCCTCAAGCGATTCGCGTGATTGCATTCACCGCGAAATTTTGTTTCATCGAAACAAGGAGACTATAAATGGCTCGATTGCATTATCGTTTCGCATTATTGTTCGCCGCGATTTTCATGTTGGCCGCGCCAGCGCTGTTCGCGCAGTCTGGAACAATTCAACTGACCGTGGACGCCACGCAGGTGCCGCTCGGCATTGTGAAAACCCACATGGTCATGCCGGTCCACGCGGGCCCGCTGACGCTCTACTACCCGAAATGGATTCCCGGCGAACATGCGCCGGACGGACCCATCTCGAATGTTACGGACCTGAAATTCACGGCCAACGGGAAAGTAGTTCCCTGGCAGCGCGATAAACTCGACGTCTTCACCTTTCACGTGAATGTTCCCGAAGGAGTGACTCATCTCGACGTGGACTTCGATTATATTGAGCCGACCAACGGTCCATATTCCGGCGGAGCGTCATCAACCGATAAGCTCGCCGTGATCAGTTGGAACCAGAACGTGCTTTATCCCGCTGGCGCACCGTCCAAGGAAATTACGTATGCGCCAAGATTGGTGGTGCCAAAGGGCTGGAAATTCGGCACGCCGCTCCCGATCGCGAGCCACGCGGGAGACGAAATCACATTCAAGCCTGTGGCATTGAACCGGCTTGTCGATTCACCCGTAAGCACCGGAGAATATTATCGCGTGGTTGATATCACGCCGCCGGGCGAACCGATTCACCACGAGATGGATATCGCCGCGGACAGCGAGGCGGCGCTCAACATCAGCCCTGACGCGATCAAGAAAATGACGAACCTCGTCGCCGAGTCGGGGAAACTTTTCGGCACGCGGCATTATCGCGATTACCATTTTCTTCTGACGATCAGTGATCACGTCGCGCACTTCGGCCTCGAGCATCATGAATCCAATGACAGCCGTTTGCCGGAGCGCGCCTTGATTGGACCAGATGCAGAGATGATGCTTGGCGGCCTGCTTTCGCATGAATTCATGCATTCGTGGAACGGAAAATTCCGGCGGCCGGCCGATTTGAGCACGCCGGAGTTCGAGACGCCCATGCAGGATGACTTGCTGTGGGTCTATGAAGGACTCACGGATTATCTCGGGCCGATGCTCGCCGCGCGCAGCGGCCTGTGGACTCCTGAGCAATATCATGAATATCTGGCGAGCATTGCAGCGGACCTCGGGCCGGCCACTCCGGGGCGAACTTGGCGCGATCTTCAGGACACGGCAACGGGAATACCCGGCCTGCGTGGCGGACGAGGTTGGGGAAACTGGAAACGCGGAGCAGATTATTATCCCGAGGGCGACCTCCTATGGCTTGATGTCGCGACCATCATTCATCAGCAGAGCAACGGTGCGAAATCGATCGACGATTTCTGCCATCTCTTTCACGGCGGCCCAAACAACGGCCCAGAACTGAAAACATACACGTTCGATCAAGTCGTCGGGGCGCTCAACCAAGTCGTGCCGTACGATTGGGCGGGTTTCTTGCACGAGAAGCTCACATCTCTTTCACCCGAGGCGCCGACCGGCGGCATCGAGAACGGCGGATGGAAAGTCGAGTTCAATGACAAGCCGCCGATGCGCGGACTCCGCGGTGGAAATCCGGGCGACGCGTATTCGCTGGGGCTCAGACTCGGCGAAGACGGCACTGTGGGCGATTCCATCGTCGACAGTCCCGCTTACAAGGCCGGAATTACGGCTGGCATGAAAATCGCGGGCGTGAATGGCCGCGTATTCACGCGAGACTTGCTCGACGATGCGGTCAAAGCCAGCAAGGGCAACTCAGAGCCCATCAAACTTCTCGTCATCGACGAGGATTACTACAAGACGGTAACCGTCGACTATCACGGTGGCGAGCGCTACCCGCACTTGGTGCGCGTCGCAGGCAAGCCCGATTATCTCGATGAACTGATCAAGCCCCGTGCGGAAGCACAGTAGTGCCCGTGGGTAGCTCGATCAGGAGTTAGTACAGCCTCTTTCATCGTGCCGGCGACATCAGGCAGACACGCCTGTTGCTGCTGTCGGCGCGCATATCTTGCGCAAGGAACTCATGGCAGGAATGCGTGTTGACACTTTTTGCGCGCGTTTCCATAATCGCGTCGGGGGACAGTCTTGCCTGATGAGTGATGCACAAAAAGCCCGGGAACGCGCGCTGGAAGAAGCAGTTTCGCGCGCCGTACGCGACAATTTGCCGCCCCTTCAGCGGACGCTGGAAGAAATGCAGCAGGCGTTCGCGGATTTGGTTTCGGCGTGCTCTTCTACGCGCCCCACGAATACGCTGCCGGCGATGCTTCGCGCGCAATCTACTGCGGCGTCTCTTTCCGCCAGCCTGTCGGTTCTTTCGGCGTTCATCACCAACGCCATGCAGCGGCGCGACCGCGAGCTTTCGCACGAAGAGGATTCCGAGGATGTGCGCGCGGTTGGCGTAACCGTGGCGCAGCCTGAGCCGGTAAAAACAATCCCCGCGCCAGCAATCGTGACGCCGATGGCGGAGACGCAATCGCCCGTCAATGCCGTTGAAGAAGCGGAAGAAGAACCTTTAGTACCTTCAGTTCATTCACACGAGGCGGGTGTCGAAGACGTTCCAGCGCAGGAACCGACGGCAATCATTCCCGAACCCGAACGTGCCGCAGCATCTGAGCCCGAGCCCGTCGCGTTCGATGTCGCATCATTGCCAAAGGACGAGCAGGATTTGCACAAGCGTGCCAATCGCGTTGCCAAAGTTTCCATGCAAGATATTAAGATGCTAAAACCCGAAGACGTTCGCAAGGGTCTGGAGCATAAAGACATTTGCGTACGTCTGCGAAGCGAAATTGACAAGGCCCGAAAAGAATATGATCGGCGCTTTCAGAAGATTTTGGATCACCCCGTGGATTATTTTCATCACTGGATGGTTGAGATTCTGGCGAGCGGCGATCCGGAAGCCCTCGGAGAATATCCCTATCCCTCGCCGGTGCTGCGCCGCTAACTTATTTTTTGCAAAGAGGATCTCGGGTCCTGCACGCGCGCTCTACGTTGCGCTAGCGCTGCTCCTATGCCTGAGCGCGGGAACCACTTTTGCGCAGACGAGCAAGCCGCAAACACGAAAAGCACGCATATCCTCGGCCCGCGCTGCCGCCGCACAGCGCGCCGCAAAACGAGCGGAGGCCGCGCGAGCGTCGCGGTTCGCCGCCGAAGCCCGGCAGCTTACAACTCTTTCGCGCGCGTTGAAAAAAGAGAAAAAGCCCGGCGCGGCCTACCGAAGACTCGTGGTATTCGCGAAGCGGTATTCGAAAGAAGAGTTGGGCGCGCGCGCGGCGCTGGCGCTTGGTTATTACGATTACAATCAAGCTCGCTACGCCGAAGCGCGGCGCTGGCTCGACGCTGCAAAGCCGGAAACGCTCCTCGCGGATTACGTTCTGTTCTGGAGCGTGCAGGTGGATCGGAACTTGGGCAACCTGCCAGCGGCACTCGATCAGTTGGAGAGTTTGCTGCACGATTATCCGCAGAGCGTGATGCGTGACCTTGCACTTCAGGCACTTGGGGAAGCTGCAATTGCGGCGAATCAACCGCAGCGCGCACTCGATGCGTTCGCCGCTTGCCAGAACATTGACAAGCACGCGAAGCTGCTTTTTCTGCGCGCGCAGGCTTACGAACAGGCTGGCGATAAAATTGCGGCGGCAGGCGATTACCTCGCCGTGTACGATCATTTTCCTTTGAGCTCTTCCGCCGCGGAAGCTGGCGAGAAAGTAAATTATTTTCAAGGCGTGCTCGGCGACGCGTTTCCGAAGCCAGCCGTTGCCGCACAGATGGCCCGCGCGGAGATTTTGTTTGATGCCCATCAATGGCAGGACGCGCAGAACGCTTACAGCCAGGCGCTCCCGCAACTGACAGGACCGGATCAGGAACTGGCGCAGGTTCGCATCGCCGATTGCGCCGTGCAGCTTGGCGGCAACGCCGCGACGCTGGCATCGCTGCAATTGCAAACCCCACAGGTTGATGCCGAGCGACTTTATTATTTGTCGCAGGCCTATCGATCTGCGACCGATGAAACGAACATGCTCGCGACGGTATCCCAGGCAATTGCTCGTGTCCCGCAGAGCGATTGGACAGAACGCACGCTTTTCGCAACGGGCAATTATTACTGGGTGAAGCTCGACCGTGACGCCGCCGCGAAATATTACCAGCAGGTTGTCGATGATTTTCCGCAGAGCGCCGATGCCATCGACGCGCAGTGGCGCGTGGTGTGGGCCGCGTACATGGGGCATCGCGATGATGCCGCGACTTTACTTACCAAATTCCTGACGGACTATCCGAATTCCGTTTACACCCCCGACACGCTCTACTGGTTGGGGCGATTGGCGCAGGACGCTGGACAGGCTCCGGAAGCGCGCGCCTATTACCAGAAATTACAGCAGCGCTATCCCAACAATTATTTTACGCTTCACGCGGCGGAACATCTGCGCGCGTTGCGGCGAAGGCCCGCGGCTTCACTGCCAATTCTCGACGCGATCGCGCCGCTGGCGCCGGCTCCTCACGTGGGCACCGCAGAAGCGCCCGAGGCGATTCCGTGGGTACAGCGGAGCGTTGCGCTCGAAACGATTGCCTTCGACGATTCCGCAATGATGGAACTGCGCGCCGCCTACGACGCGACGCATTCGCCGATGCTCGAAATGGCCATTGCGCGCGCGGCCACGAATGCCGAGCACTACGGCGGCGCAATCGTTGCGTTGCGCATTATCTATCCGGAACTCGAGTCGCGGCGATTTGCGGATGTGCCACACGAGGTGTGGATGCTTTCGTTTCCCATGGCGTACGCTCCGGCGATTCGTCGCGCGGCGCGCAGAGTTCGTGTCGATCCCATGTTGGCCGTCGCACTAATCCGGCAGGAGTCCGCGTTTGAGAAGGACGCGCATTCCAGTTCGAATGCATTTGGGTTGATGCAGCTTTTGCCGAAGACGGCGCGGCCGCTCGCGCATCGCCTGCGTTTGCGATATTCGGAGGAGCAGCTGTTTGACCCGGTTTACAATCTGCGGTTGGGCACGGTGTATCTCTCCGATTTGATGAAGAGTTTCCACAGTGCGGAAGCGGCTCTGGCGGCGTACAATGCGGGCGAGGATCGCGTGACGCTGTGGCAGACGGGGCAGACCTACGCCGAGCTTCCTGAATTCGTCGAATCGATTCCGTTTACGCAGACGCGGCAATACGTGGAGATTATAATGCGCAACGCGACAATTTACCGTGAGCTTAGCCGAGGCAGGCGGTGAATCCTGTGGCAGCGGGACGCACTGCGAGCGACGCGCGGCTTTCGGAGAAGGCCGGTCAGTTCACCGAGTCCGTGATCCGCGAAATGACGCGGCTGGCGCTCGCCCACAATGCCGTGAATTTGTCGCAGGGCTTTCCGGATTTTGGCGCGCCCGAGGAAATCAAGGCCGCGGCGCGCGAAGCGATCACGCGCGACATCAATCAATACGCGATCACGTGGGGGGCAAAATCGTTGCGCAATGCGATCGCGGAGAAATTCGAGCGCACGTACGGCATCGCGATTGACCCGGAGCGCGAAATCACGGTTTGCTGCGGCTCGACGGAAGCGATGATGGCGGCGATGATGGCTATCATCAATCCCGGCGACGAAGTTGTTGTGTTCGAGCCGTTTTACGAAAATTACGGGCCCGATGCGATTTTGAGCGGAGCTTCGCCGCGATTTGTGCGCTTGCGCGCGCCCGATTGGTCGTTCGACGCGGACGAACTGGCGCGGGCGTTTTCGAATAAAACGAAAGCCATCATTCTGAATACGCCGAATAATCCCACGGGAAAAGTTTTCTCGCGCGCAGAGATGGAAACGATTCGCGATCTGTGCATCCAGCATAATGCGTTTCTGATCACCGATGAAATTTACGAGCACATGCTCTACGACGGCGCGAAGCATATTTCCGCGGCGACGATCGAAGGATTGCGCGAACGCACCATCACAATTAACGCGCTATCGAAGACTTACAGCGTCACGGGCTGGCGCGTTGGTTGGGCCATTGCGCCGCCGGAAGTGAGTTCGGCAATTCGCAAGGTGCACGATTTTCTTACGGTGGGGGCGGCGGCGCCGTTGCAGGAAGCAGGTGCGGTCGCGCTGCGGTTTCCAGATTCATATTACGAGCAATTGGCCGGCGCTTATTTGCAGCGGCGCGACAGACTGCTGGGAATTTTAGACGACGTAGGCTTCAAATGCTTCACTCCGCGCGGCGCGTATTACATCATGACGGATATTTCCGCGTTTGGATTTGCCAATGACGTGGAATTCGCGCGCTATCTCGTGAAGGAAATTGGCGTCGCCGCCGTGCCAGGATCGAGCTTCTACCACAATCCCGCGGATGGCGCGCAGCAGCTCCGGTTTACATTCTGCAAGAAAGAAGCCACGCTGGCGGAAGCGTCGCGCAGTCTGTCCAAGCTACGCCGCAAATAAACAAACCGTCGGTGTTCTGAATTTTGTCCCAAGAAAAGTGGACCGAAGCTGAGCGATTTGCTTGCGGCGCCAAAAAGCTGCCGGTGTGCCGTGCAGAGACGCCGCAAAAGGTGAGGCGGGAAGCAAGTGGTTGCCCTGCGGTGGTCGCTTCCCGCCGTTAGTGGTGCGTTTAGAAAGTTGGACTAAGAAAACTCTGAAAAGGTTTCCTCGCTTCGATAAGGTTCGTTTGGGTCATGCGAGAGGATCGAAAGAATCCATGTAAGCGGGCACGGTGACAGGCCACCGCAATTGCTGCTGAACCGTGCCGCGAAACGCTTGTGCGGCGGGAGGGTCGCCGTGGACGAGATAAAGCTGCTTGGGCGGCGCGGTAAAACCAGAAAGCCAGCGAATCAGTTCGCCGCGATCAGCGTGCGCGGAAAATTGGCTGACCTCCGTAATTTCGGCGCGCACGGGAATTTGTTCACCGTGGATGCGGGCAACTTTTGCGCCGTCGAGCAAATGACGGCCGAGCGTTCCATCGCCTTGATAGCCAGCAAGAATGACCACGTTGCGCGAGTCGGGCAATCGCCGCGCGAGATGGTGCAATATGCGTCCACCGGTGCACATGCCGCTGGCGGACATAATGATGCACGGCGAATTGATGTTGTTGATGGCTTTCGATTCCTCAACCGTTCGCGTCATGTGGACTTCATGGGTGTCCAATGGATCGTGATTGCCGGTTTGCTCCTCGCGCGTAAACTTCAAACTATGATCTTCCTTGTGCCGCACGTATAAATCCGTCACGTTAATTGCCATCGGGCTGTCGACGAACGTCGGCAACCTCGGAATCTGCTGACGCTCCTCGAGCTGCCGTAGGATGTACATCAGCGTTTGCGTGCGGCCCACAGCGAACGCGGGAATCACAATCGCGCCGCCGCGCTTCACCACGCGATTCACAATCGCGGCGATGGCGTCGTAAGGCGAATCCTTCGGATGGTCGCGGTCGCCGTAGGTTGATTCGCAAAGAACGTAATCGGCCTTCGCGATTGGCTCGGGATCGTTCAGGATGGCCTGATTGTAGCGGCCCACATCGCCGGAGAAAACCACAACGCTGGATTTTCCGTTTTCGGTGATGGTGATTTGCAACGACGACGAACCGAGAATGTGGCCCGCGTCCGTCGGTTTCACCGTGAATTGCGGGCTGATGGTAAACGGGTCCTTGCGCGGGATTTCCTGGAAGCGCGTGAGCGCGGCTTGAGCGTCGGCGACGGTGTAGAGAGGAAGGGCCGGCTTGTGACTCGAGTAGCCCTTCTTTGTCGCGTACGCTGCGTCTTCTTCCTGCAAGTGCGCTGAATCGGGCAAGAGCAATTCGCAGAGCTCGCGCGTTGCCGCGTTAGCGTAGATGGGGCCGCGAAAACCGTCGCGCACGATGCGAGGCAGATATCCCGTGTGATCGATGTGCGCGTGCGTCGGGACGATCCAGTCGATTGTCGCGGGATCAATCGGCAGACGATCCCAGTTGCGCTGCGTCAATATTTTTGGACCTTGAAAAAGCCCGCAGTCGACAAGCAAACGCTTGCCGCCCGCTTCGATCAAATATCTTGAACCGGTGACGGTGCCAACCGCGCCGAAAAAGGTAATTTTCGCCATAGGGCGCGTATTTTAACCGAAAGCGTGTCGGAGAAAGACAAATTGTTACGCCATGTTTAAGTGCGATCGGCTGCCGGCCCGCGCTTTTGCACATTTCGCGAGGAATTGTTAGGCTGTCGTGCTGCAATGCGGCTTTTTTCAGTTGAGGATGACGGATGAAATTTCCATTTCGTGTAATCGCAATCCTGCTTGTGGTTTCCGTTGTGTTTCTGTTTGTTTCGTTGAGTGCGTGCGCGCAGGGTTTGCCGTCGCAATCGTTGACGCGTGGCACGTGGGAGTTCGAGCCGTTCATCGGCGGCGGAACGGGATTACTGCACGCCTCAAGCACGCAATTTGTGATTGCGGGCGGGCGAGTGGGCAGAGTGTTAACCAGCGAACATTTGCATGGTTGGGCGCGCGGGAATTTTGAATTCGCCGCGGATTTCATGCCGTTGTATTTGGTGATGCAGCCGGGCGGGACGGTGTATGGCGCAAGCGTCAAGCCGGTGATTTTGAAATGGAATTTTACCAGCAATCATAAAATCGCTCCGTACGCCGTGATTGCGGGTGGCGTGCTGTTCACTACGTCGAATGTGCCGCCGGGAAATACTTCGTATGTGAATTTCACGCCGCAGGGCGCGCTCGGCTTCCATGTCTTCACGCGGCCGAAGCGCGCGTGGGATTTTGAGATTCAGTTTGTGCATCACTCGAATGCGAGCCTGGGGACATTTAATCCCGGATTGAACGCAAGCGTTTTGTTCACGATTGGATATGACTGGTTCAAATAAACCTTCGGCGGCTGATTGTTTTGTTTTGTCCTTGCGCGGCTTTTGCGACTTTCTACGCGGTGTGCAAAATGTAGTTGAGAATTCCCGAGGTATAACAGTGGATGGGTTTGGGATGCGATGGATTGAAATGGAGGTTCGCGATGACGCTACACACGACGGCCAGAACCTTTGGCGATGCAACGATTGTGGAATGCTCAGGGAGACTCGTGCTGGGCGAGGAGTCGGCGCAGTTGCGCGAAATGGTTAAAGGCGTGCTTGCCACTTCGAAAAGCGTGGTGCTCGATCTGGGCGGCGTTACGTACATCGATAGCAGCGGCCTGGGTACGCTGGTGGGACTCTACTCAACGGCGCGAAACGCGGGTGGCGGCATCAAGCTCGCGCACCTCAGCACGCGGACGCGCGACATGCTGCAAATGACCAGGCTGCTGACAGTGTTCGATGTGTATGATCGCGCGGAAGAGGCCGCCGCCGCGTTCAAGTCGGCAGCAGGGTAAAGGGTCTTCGGTCGCCAGAGCCTGCTCTCATTGGCGCTTCTTCGTCCGCACTTCGCGTCATAGTTGGCGATCGTCTCTCGACGTTCGTTCACGGGCCGCAACAGAGGAGAGAATCCTGTGTCCGGACCGCTGACCCAGGGAAAGGAGCCTCTTGGAAAGATGCGGTACGGAACGAGTGTCAAAGTTGCCGGGTCTACGGAATCAGGTTTTTGCGGCTGTCGGAAATCTCTTGTGTCGTTTGGATCGCTCAGGAATATCCTGGTGTTGATGAGGCCAGGGACGCCTACGGCGAAGCCAAATAAAAAAAACATTCAGACATTCATTCGATCCGGTGCGGACTCCAATGAGACCAGTTTTCATAAAAGTAGGTTCAGCCTTCCAGCGGTTTTAGCCTATGAACTCGGTGCAGGATCTTCTCTGCAGACACGGTAATCGGAATGTCTTCCAGTTAGGTGCAGCGAAATTCTGTCACTCGGGTGAGCTGCAGCCGCGGGCAGCGAGGAGGTAGGGGATAGCTGCGACGCATCGTCTTCAACCGGCTATGCCTGCAATTCACGGAAGCTGGAGCCTTGAAGTTTTTGCTATCGTTGAAAGTTGGCGGAGCCGATGGGAGGCTCGACCCTTGTTGACCCGGAACGACTTAGTATTTGGCTGTGTTGGTTTTTGCTCCGAGAATGCGAAACATTCGGTAGCAGTTCCCGGTAGCATGATCCGCCCGGAAAGCGGAAAAGGCAACACCACCGAAATCCCAGTCCGTTAGGAGCTCATCTACAGCCAGTTGAGCGCCTCGAAGTATTGGCTCGGCACGGAGCATGTGCGCCGATGGCGCGAAGCGAGCGGCGGTCTGCTGCACACCAGCGTGTGGGCGACCGCGTGGATGTTCTTCGGCTTGGTCGCGAGCTACGCCTGCGAGTTCATCCTGATCTTCCTCGACCGCCTCTGGAACACAGGAAAGGCTTCCGAGCTTTCGCTGACGGTCTCTGGGTTTTCTCACGCCGGGCGAAACCACTTCAAAAGGAGTTCACGCATATCCGGCGACACTTCGACTGGTGAAACGGAGATGTCACCCATTGCGATACTAAGCTCCCGGCCGGCCGATTCTGCAACGCGTACTGCCCCTCGCTCTCTTACTCTGCATTGCAATAAACGCCCCGTGTTCCGGGTCTTAAACTTGGCGACCACCCAGCAGGATCCAGCGTCCAAAAGGCGATACGTCCAACATCCGGTCCAAAAGCTCTTCGTGGAAAACTCGGCCACCGGGTCTGTCCTGCCCGGAGATGTCAGTATCTTTATCCAGTCCTCCACTTGATAACGCTCGTTTTCCAATCCTTTAGAATGCGCGGCAATGAACGGCAATGCGTTTGTCGCCCATCGATATCCTGCGAGGAGGAGAATCGCAAAACCTACGTATGCCGACACCAGCCCCAAGAGGGTGTGGGCGTCCGGATCGTCAGCTATAAAGCTTCCCGCAATCACAGTCGCAAAAAGCAGAACGGCTAATGCACCGGGTGCGTAGCGCGAAAGCATCCAGAGCATGATCGTTGTCACCACAGCGAGAATTGCCAGAATTCGAACGGTCGCCGTTTCGTAAAAAAAGAAGCGGTGGAAATGGTGGCCAGCAGAACCATGAAGGCGGCGACGAAGGTCACGGGCACTCGCGTGCGGGAAAGAATAATCTTGGTCGCTTCTGTCCTCGCCACCAGGTCCAGCCGCTTGATTTCTGCTAGTTCGGTCATCGCTGTCCGGGTGTCCGCTCGCCGAATATCCAACCGATTCAGGGTGAGAAAGCCATACTGTAGCACTTCGCGGGAGATACGCAGAATTCGAGAATACTGAGATCGTTCATAGCGCAAGGGAAATGAGGGCGGAAATATTTGAGCAGCCATTCGACTGTCCACAGTGCCGTTACTTTACGCCGAAGTGGGATGGAGGGGAATGGGCGGCTTTAAGCAAGAT
>Ga0307373_10003514_pt1 | contig 27288 bp, 27 predicted proteins | sample OX2MG_FD_202534 | JGI IMG/M metagenome (GOLD analysis project Ga0307373, IMG submission 202534) | Soil microbial communities from Risofladan, Vaasa, Finland - OX-2 | ecosystem: Environmental > Terrestrial > Soil > Coastal area > Acid sulfate soil | place: Finland: Risofladan, Vaasa | collected...
TGGTACTGATCCTGGATCCACTTGAGCATCACACTCGTGTCCAGACCGCCGCTGTAGAGCAGCAGTACCCGATGCACGTCCTCAGGGTTGGCGAGGTAGGTCGCGGTCTGATTGGTCACGCGCGCAAGGCTAACGCGACGAAGTCATCACCGCGCTCCTCGAAGTTCGCATACTGGTTGAAGCTCGGTGCGGCCGGCGACAGCAGCACGACACCGCCGGGCTGGACATGCCTCCGGGCCAGTTGCGTTGCCTCTCGCATGTCTCCCGCTGTCGACATGCGGTCCTCACCGAAGCCCTGGGACGTGGCGGCCGCAGCGATGCGCGGGCCCGTGCCGGGCAGCAGGATCAGGTGGGTCGCAGCCGCGCGCGACGCCAGCGCCAGGCCGAGACCGTGGTAGTCCTGATCGCGGTCGCTGCCGCCGGCGATCAGCACGACCGGCCGATCCGCGAACGCGTCGAGTGCCGCGATCGCGGACTCGGGGGTGGTCGAGATGCTGTCGTCGATCCACTCGGTGCCGTTATCACCGGTGTGCACCGTCTGCAGGCGGTGCGGGAGCCCGGTGAGTCCCTCGAGCGCCTGTGGGAGCGGTGGCAGCGGCAGCCCCGCCGCCTCGATCGCCGCCACCGCCGTCGCTACGTTCTCGGCGTTGTGTCGCCCGCGCAGCGGGATCTGGTCGGGCGTCAAGACCAGCGGCCAGCCGCCGTCGTCGCCAAGCGGGCGAACCGCGGCGCGGACCCCGGGCAAGTCGAAGATCCGCAGCTTGTCGGCGCGATACTGCTGCTCGCTGCCGTGCCAGTCGGTGTGCTCGCGGTAGAGGTTCGTGAGCACCGCAACTTCTGGGCCGGTGGTGAGGTCGGCGATCTGATAGCTCGAGAGCTCGCAGACGACCCATGTGTCCTCGGGTGTGTCGAGCAGCTCGATCACGGGGCGGCCGATGTTGCCGGCAAGCTCGGTCGCCGTGACCTGGCGCAACAGATGCGCGATCACGGTCGCGGTCGTGCTCTTGCCCTTGGTTCCGGTCACGCCGATCACGTGCCTTCCCCCACGCTCGGCCAGCCACAGCGCGGTGGCGGTCGTGACCGTCTTACCGCTCCTGATCGCATCCTGGATCAACGGCTTGTAGATCGAGACGCCCGGCGAGCGGACCAGCACGTCGGCGGCGGCGATCGCGCCCACGGCCTGGGCCGTCGGCGTGTCGTCGTCGATCACTGCGTTGATGCGAGTGCTCGGCAGCCGTTGGGCCAACTGGTCTCGGAACGCGAGCGTCTCGCGCCCGAGGCCCCAGAGCGCGACCGTGCTGCCCTCAAGCTCGGAGAACTTCACGGACCGAGCCGATCAGCGCTTCCGGAACGTCATGGTCCTCGCTCAGCTTAAAATGAGCCGAGACCTCGTCCTCTGTGAGCGGGCGTGCGGCCAGCACCTCGTCGACGAGCCGGCGAACGTTGATGCGCTCTCGCCATTGGAAGTGCCTCGCGATCAGGTAGATCGCCGCCAGGCATTCCTCGACCTCGCCCACACACTCGAACGGCTTGTCGCCGCCGCTCGCGGTCAGCAGCGCGAAACCGTCGTACTGCGCCGGGTCGTCGAGGAGGTCCTTGCCGAAGATCTCGGTCAGCTGCTCGGGCGTCATGAAGGGCGCCAGCACCAGAAAGACGAAGCGGCACTTGTCGCAGTCACAGCACCACGACCCGAGGCGCTGCTCAGGGTCGAGTCCGAAGACGCGATTGCAGCTCGTGAACGCACGGTGGTACTGCTTGAGCTTCGCGAATGCCTGAGCGATCGCGAGCTCCGAGGCCGGACGCAGGATCGAGAAGATCTGCGGCGCGCCCTCGATCTCGGCGACGGCGTCTGCCAGCAGCAGTTCGGCGCGCCGGCTCTTGGAGAATTGATGGTTGATCTCGATCCCGTCAAAGACGAGGTTGCCTGCCGAGGCCGAGCGCTCGTTTGCGAGCGCCACGGCGTCGTACCCTTGCGTCGCCGCCGTCAGCAGCGCGACGCAGCTAACGATCGCGGTGATCGGGACGTGGCCGTTCAGTGCACCCTGGGCGTTCAGCTCGAGCAGGTGCGGATCGAGCGTGCGTGTGGCGATGTGGCGCAGCAGGCCGGCCGCGCTTGCGGTTGCGCGGATTGGCGTCGCGTCCCCAACCGAGAACAGGGCCGTCTCGAGGCCGCTCGCACGGGCGATCTCGATCGCAACGACGCTGTCCTTGCCGCCGCCGACTGGCACCAGGATGCGTTCGAGCGTGGATCGCGCCGGCGCCGGCGCCGCCTCGATGCCGCGCGGGAACTGCGGGCGTGGCAGGCACTCGAGCCCGTTGACCACGGCGAACTCACCGAGCCCCTCGGAGTAGAGCGCCGACAGCAGACGCGCCGTGGCCGGCGGCGGCGCGCCGGTCTCGCACACCAGGTGCCCCGGGATCGCGGCCTTGTAATAGCTGACGCCGGCGACCCAGTGCAGCAGGTCGAGCAGTCCCTCGATGGCCGGCGACTCAGCGATCGGTACCGGCAGCACAAAGGTCTCCTCGAACTCGATCTCGTCGAGCGCATAGCCGAGCCGCACCATGCCGTCTGCAGACAGGCTCCGATAGGTGTATTGGAAGGCCCTGAACGCGGTCGGGTCAAAGCTCGTATGCGACGCTGCAGACACGCTTCTAGCGTAGTCTCGCCGGGCGATGGGCAAGCACGTCGTGATCATCGGAGCGGGAATCGTCGGCTGCGCGACCGCCTATTTCCTCGCCCTCGACGGCGTCGAGGTGACCGTGCTCGACGCGGTCGGGGTGGCCGCCGGCGCGTCAGGGCGCAACAACGGCATGATCGAGCATCCCTACGACGCGGCCACCGTCGAGCTGTTCGAGGAGAGCGTCGGCCTGTTGCAGGAACTGCTCGTTGATGCGATGCCGGCGAAGCCCGTGGGCACGCTGCTCGTGGCCGAGACTGAGGCCGATGCCAATGCGTTGGTCGCGCACCACACCCAGTTCCCCGAGCTCGAGACAGCGCTGCTGGAGCCCGCGGCGGCACGGGCGGCCGAGCCATTGCTCGCCGACGGCATCTGGGGTTGCCTGCTGCAGACGTCCTATCCCATCCGGCCGCTCGAGGCGACCTCGGCGTTTGCCGATCTGGCACGGCAGGCCGGCGCGAATTTCGTCGTGGGTTCCGATTTGGCGGATTCGGGTTATAACACCGGCGGCATAACGGCTAGACGCGTTTTGGAGAGCCCCGACCGGCCGATCGTCGTCGTCGCCGCTGGTGCTGGAACCGCGAGCGTGCTCGAAGGCTACGTCCGGCCGGACGTCGTGACGCCGCTCTGGGGCGTCATCGTCACGGTCGAGATGCCGGAGCGCCCGCGTCACCAGCTGATCGAGGGCCTGCTGACGATCGCGCACGGTGGTGGCGCCGTTGCAGACGACGCGCCATTCACGCTGCTCGACAGCCCCAGCTATCTGGCCGTCGGCTCAACCATGCTGCAGGGAGACGAGCCGGACGGGAGTGCCTGGTCGCAGCGCCTGCTCTCAAGGGGCACTCGTTTTGTGCCGGCCATCGAAGAGGCTCGCATCCTCGGCACGCTCGTCTGCGCGAGGCCTCGCGCATTCGACAACCGCCCGATCATGGGCCGGGTGCCGGGTCAGGAGCGGCTTTGGATGGCAACCGGCCACGGCGGCCGTGGCATGTCGCTCGGGCCCGCGTCGGGACGGGTTATGGCAGAGGCGATCATCGCCGATAGCGACGCGGCGATCCCAGCCGCGTTCAGCGCTGCCCGGCTCAGCGCGTCGCGCGACTGAGCGCGCCACCCGCGCCCCGCCTATTCAGGTGGTGGGTGCAGGCGAGTTTCGATCTCCGCCCACAACGCCTGGTAGGCGACGGTGGCCGGGCCCTCGGGCGCGAACACGGCTACTGGGTTGCGCTCCTCCCCCATCATCTCGACCTCGTCAGAGGTCGGGATCGCGACGCCGAGCACTGTAAGCGCCTCGATCTTGCGCAGTCGCTCCATCACCTGCAGGTGCAGGGGTCGTGTGACGTCCGCCATCGAGAAGAAGGCGAAGATCGCGGTCTTGCGTTTGCGACCGACCTTGCCATGGCTCGCCAGCGTTTCGAGTTGCTCATAGGCGCGCGAGGACAGGGTCGACGGGATCACCGGAACGAGCAAGGCGTCGGAGGCCTCGAACACGGCCTCGGAGACGAGCGAGATGCTGGGCGGGCAGTCGAGGAAGATGTAGTCGTACTCCGCGCGCAGTGGTGCCAGCACCCTGCCCAGCCGCGATGCGGGCTTCTTGAATTGGTCGAGGGCGAGGTCCAGGTGCCGGTAGGAGAAGTCAGCCGGGAGCAGCTCGAGCTGCTCGTGGTCGGTCGCCTTGACGTGGTCACCCGCGTGACTGCGCCGCTTCAGCAGGCCGCGGCCGCCGCCCTTCACCTTGGGTCGGACGCGGAAGAGGTAGGTGCTGGCCGCCTGCGGGTCGAGGTCCCAGAGCAGCGTCGGGTGGCCGGCCTGCGCGGCCAGGTAAGCAAGGTTTACGGCCGCCGAGGTCTTGCCGACGCCGCCCTTGATGTTGTAGGTCGCGAGCACCCTGGTGTCGCGCTTTGTTTTGCTCATCGGCTGAATGTCATCGACTGAAGCTCATCTGCTGAAGACTTCAGCCACGAGCTTGCATTGTGCCTCGGACGCGAACTCGGCGAAGCTCGCCGCGAAACTTCCGCGGGCCGCTTCCGCGTCGGCCTCAAGTCGTTCGATCAGCGCGCCAATCGCCAGAAGTGCGCCGGCGCCGCCGGGCTTTGCCACCAGCGAATGGGCGATCTCCTTGAGCATCTCCATCTGTACCTCACGATCCTGGTGCATCCCGAGCACGTCCTGCAGGCCCTTGAGGCTCTTGATCATCGGCCTGACGACCTCGCCATCGAACAGCGGCTTCGCGAACAGCTCCAGCAGGTAGCGCAGTTCCTTGCCCTTCTTACGCAGCTCGTGGTAATCCTCTGGCGGCGAGTCCGGCGTGATCGCCCGTCCCATCCGCACCATCCTGCGGTGCACCGCGCGTACACGTCCGGCGGTGAGCTCGCCGATCGGACGCGCCGCATCCGGGCGTTCGGCCTCGTCCTCGAGCACGGGCGCCTTGAGGATCTCCAGCCACTCCGCGTGCAGAGTCCGTGCCCGCTCGCTCCTGAGCCCCTCCTCCATCGACGCGCGTGCGCCCTGGTGCCGTGCGCTCAACAGCGCCTGCAGGGGCGCGAGGTCGGCCTGCATCGCGGCGGGCGCCATCGCCCGCAGCTCCCCGAAATCTCGCAGGTAGACGTCGAGGTCACGGGTCGCGCTCGTCTGGTCCTGAAGCCATTTGAACGAGGCCCGCACCCGCGCCAGATCTGCAGGCGCGAACACGCCCCGCATCTCCCGCAGCACCGAACGGGTGCGGCGGATGGCGACGCGGAAGTCGTGCAGATACTCGATGTCGGCGTCGACGAGCGTGCCCGGCAGATTCTGGTCCTGGATCTCGCGCAGGCGCAGCAACACGCGCGCGACCACGACATCGGAGCGCTCGAGGGGTTGCATGACGACGTCGACGTTCGACCAGTCCGCGGCGGGCGTGAAGCCGTGCTGCAGCAGCAGCCATTCGATGCGCTCACACTCCTTGTCGTAGCCGCGCAGCGGCCGCAGCTCGACCCACCAGCCGGCGCCCGGGGCGACCGCGACCGACAGCCGGCAGACGATCTTGCCGAGCTCGTCACGCACCACCGGCTCGCCGGTGCCCGCTTCCTGCTCGACGGTGAAGGCGGGCGCCAGCGCCGAGCGACCGGCAGCCAACAGGCTGCTCGAGCTGAGCAGGCCCTCGCGGTCGCTCACGGCACCAGCCGCCCCAAGCGCCTGACGGCTTCGTCGATCTGCGCCTCGGTGACGATCAGCGGGGGCTCCATGCGCAGGCTCGAGGGGCCGGTCGCGTTGATCACGAGTCGCTCTTCGAGTAGCGCGCGGCGCGCCAGCTCGATCGCCGAGACCCCGGACGCCAGTTCGGCGCCGAGCAGCAACCCGCGCCCACGCACCGACACCACGAACGGCAGCTCTTCGAGCGCGGCGCTGAGGCGCTCACCCATTGCGCTCACGTGCGCGAGCAGGCCCGGCTCCGAGCAGATCTCGAGCGCCACCAGTGCAGCCGCACACGCCACCGGTCCGCCCGCGAAGGTGGACCCGTGGTCCCCGGGCTGGAGCGTGTCGGCGAGCTTCTCGCCGGTCACCAGCGCGCCGATCGGCAACCCGCCGCCGAGCGCCTTCGCGCTCGTCAGCGCGTCGGGCACGACGCCGGTCTGCTCATAGGCCCACAGCGTGCCGGTGCGCCCCATACCGGTCTGTACCTCATCGAAGATCAGCGCCGCGTTCTCGCGATCGCATGCGGCGCGGGCGGCCTGCAGGAACTGAGCTGACAGGGGAAGCACGCCGCTTTCACCCTGGATCGGCTCGAGCAGCACCGCCGCGGTTCGCGAACCGACCGCGGCATCGATCGCCGCCGGATCCTTCTCGCTGACAACGAACCCAGGCACCAGCGGAGCGAACGGCGCCTGCTTGGCCTCCTGCGGCGTCGCCGAGAGCGCACCGTAGGTGCGACCGTGGAACGCATCGCGCAGGACGACGATGTCGCCCCCGGGCCTGTGACGTCGGGCCAGTTTGATCGCCGCCTCGTTCGCCTCGGCGCCCGAGTTGCAGAGGAAGACCTTGCCGCCGAGTGAGCTTTGCGCCAGCTCCTGCGACAGTCGCATCGCCTGCTCGGTGTAGTAGAGGTTGGAGACGTGGGTGAGCTTCGCCGCCTGCTCCTGGACCGCGGCCACCACACGCGGGTGGCAGTGGCCAACGTTCAGCACCGAAATCCCGGCAAGGAAGTCGAGGTACTCGTCGCCAGCGTCATCCCACAGGCTCACGCCCTGACCGCGGACGAACTCCACCTGGTTGCGAACGTATGTGGGCACCGCGTACTCGCGCTCGAGCGCCTGAAGCTCGGCCAGGGCCATCAGGCCCCCTCCTCCCCGGACACATGATGATAATGAGAATCAGAATCATTATCATTACTGCTGGGGAGAAGGCGTCCCTTTGCGGCGCGCTCGGGGTCGGGGCCGGAGTCAGGACGCGGATCGGGGACGATCATCGTCCCCTGCCCCTCATTCGTGAACAGCTCGAGCAGCAGCGAGTGCGGGACGCGCCCGTCGACGATCACGGCGCTGGGCACACCGCCCTCGACGGCGTGCAGGCAAGCGGCCAGCTTCGGGCGCATGCCGCCGCCGACGCCCGCGAGCGCCTCACGCAGCTCGGTCGCGGTCGCCTCCGCGACCAGCGTGCTGGCGTCGCTCGGGTCGCGAAACCAGCCGGCGACGTCTGTCAGGAACATCGCCTTGTAGGCCCCGAGCGCGGCGGCGACGGCTGCCGCGGCGTCGTCGGCGTTGATGTTGTAGGAGTTCCCGTGCTCGTCGGCGCCGACGCTCGCGATCACTGGGATGTAGTCGGTGCCGACATGCGTGAGCACGCCCGTATCGACGTGATCGATCCTGCCGACGAAACCGATGTCCTGACCGCTCGGTGCCGCCAGCCGGCTGCAGTGGAAGAGGCGACCGTCATCACCGCTAAGACCGACAGCCGGCTGGCCATGGCGGTTGATCAGCAGCACGATGTCCTTGTTGACCTTGCCGACCAGCACCATCTTCGCGAGCTTCACCGTCTCGGCGTCGGACACGCGCAGGCCGTCAACGAACTTGACGGGCAAGCCGAGCCGCTCCATGTAGGCGGTGATCTCGGGACCGCCGCCGTGCACGATCACCGGGTTGATGCCGACGTACTTCAGCAGCGTGATGTCGCGGGCGAACTCGTGCTTTAGCGCGGGGTCGGTCATCGCGGCACCGCCGTACTTGATCACCACCGTCCGGCCATGAAATTCACGGATGTACGGGAGCGCCTCGAGCAGCGTGACGACGTCACGCTGGGTGCGCACCGGCTGCTCGGGACCCGTGAGCTCCGGGTTCTCGCCTACCTCGGTCATGTCGTGTACTCGGCGTTGATCGTCACATACCCGTGACCGAGGTCCGAGAAGTAGCGCTCAGCCTCCGCGCCGTCTCCGGGGAGCACGACCTCATAGTCGACCTCGTCACCCTTGACGGCCTCCAGCAGAGCCGCCGCGTCGTGTTCGACGTAACTGCCGTTCACGCATACGACGATGCCCTCGATCGAGATGTCGACCTTGAGGTGCGAAGCCCCGGGCAGCGCCGCCCCGACGGCCTGGATGACCCGGCCCCAATTCGGATCGCCACCGTACAGCGCCGTCTTCACCAGCGGCGAGTCAGCGATCGCGTGCGCGACGCGCTCGACGCCGCGTTGATCGCCGCCCTTGACGATCACGCGTCCGACACGGCGCGCACCCTCACCATCCTTGGCGACCAGTAGCGCGACCTGCCGCAAAACCGCGTCGAGCGCTTCGCCGAACGCACGCTCATCCTCGCTCTTGGGCTCGATCCGCACACCCGAGGCTCCGGAGGCCTGCAGCACGATCGTGTCCGAGGTGGAGAGCTGCCCGTCCACGCTGATGCGGTCGAACGAGCGCTTCGTGCAGACCGACAGCAGCAGCTCGGCCTCGTCGGCCTGCAGCTCGGCGTCGGTCTGGATGAAGACCAGCAGCGTCGCGAAGTTCGGCGAGATCATGCCCGCGCCCTTGGCTTGGACGCTCAGCCGCACGGTACCTGCCGACAGCCCTACCTCGAGCGTGACCTGCTTGCGGAACGCGTCAGTCGTCCGGATCGCCTCCGCGAAGTCCTCTGCGCCCTCCGGGCGCAGCTCGCTTCCGATCGCCGCGATCCCGGCGAGCACCCGCTCGATCGGGAGCGGCACACCGATCACGCCGGTCGACGCGACCGCGACCTGCTGGTCGTCGACCCCGGCGATTCGCGCAGCCACGGTGCGCATCGCGGCGGCGTCGTCGAGCCCACGCTGGCCGGTGGCGGCATTGGCGTTGCCCGAGTTGACCACCACCGCGCGGAGTGCCCACAGCTTTGACTCGTGCCGGCTGAACAGCACCGGCGCCGACTGCACGCCCGAGCGGCAGAAGCGCGCAGCGCTGGTCACGTGCTCCGCGTCGCAGACGACCAGCGCCAGATCCCTGGCGCCGTCGGGCTTGATTCCACAGGCGGTACCGGCGGCGCGGAAGCCACGCGGCAGCAGACCGTCATCAACCTCGGTGACGTTTTCGGGACGCTGCACCCAGCGCGATTGGAAGAACGAGCCGGCGGTCATGCGATGCCCGCCGCCTCCGGCAGACCGAACATGAGGTTCAGGTTCTGGACCGCCTGCGACGCGGTGCCCTTCCAGAGGTTGTCGATCGCGCCGAACACGATCGCGCGGCCCGTTCGCTCATCGCGGTGCAGAGAGATCCGGCAGATGTTCGTATCGCGAACCGCGCGCACACCGGGCGGCTCCCGCACGAGTTCAATGAACTGCTCTGCGTCATAGGCGTCGCGGTAGAGATCCTCGAGCTCGCCCGTGCTGACCGTCGGGTCCGTGAGGGTCACGTAAGAGGAAACGAGCTCGCCCTGGTCGAGCGGCACCAGATGCGGGGTAAAAGTGATCGTGACGTCGTTGCCGAGCGCGGCCAGCTCCTGCTCGATCTCGGGCGTGTGGCGGTGGCGCGGGACACCGTAGGCGTTCACGTTCTCATCGACGGTGACGAAGTGGGTCTCCTCAGTCGCGCCGCGACCGGCCCCCGAGGCCCCGGACTTGGCGTCGATGACCGCGTCGGCGATCAGACCGGCGCGCGCCATGGGCGCGAGCGCGAGGATCGTCGCCGTCGGGTAGCAGCCCGGGTTGGCGACCAGCTCGGCCCCGGCAATCTCGTCGCGATAGAGCTCCGGCAGACCGTAGACGGCGGCGGCGATCAGCTCCGGCTCGGGGTGCGGCTTGTACCACTCCTCGTAGGTCCGGGCGTCGCGCAGACGGAAATCGGCGCTGAGGTCGACCACCTTCACCCCACGCTCGCGCAGCTGTGCGACGAACGGCGCCGAGGCGCCGTGCGGGTAGGCGACGATGGCCGCATTGACGTCACCGTGCCTGTCGATGTCGACCTCCTCGAGCACCAGCGGCACGCGGTGGTACGGGTAGACATCGTCGAGCCGGCGGCCGACGTCGCCGCGCGCGGTAACCCAGCGCAGGTCGAAGTTCGGGTGGTTGTGGAGCAAGCGGGCCGCAAGCGAGCCGGCGTAGCCGCCGGCGCCGAAGACCGCGACAGTCCGGTCGTCATTCGCCGGCACGGATCGTCCCCTCGAGCTCCAGTGCGAGCGCGTTGACGATGAACTGCCGCTGGCGCGCGACCTCGGCGTCGGTCAGCGTGCGATCACCGACGCGATAGGCGAGCCGCACGGCGACAGACACCTTGCCGGTGCCGAGGCGCTCAGGGTCGCGGTAGACGTCGAACACCTCGGCGCCGGCGAGCAGCGGCGAGCCGGCCCTGCGAATCACCGCGAGGATCTCCGCGGCGGTCACCTGGTCGCTGACCAGCACCGCTAGGTCCTCGCGCACCTCCGGGAAGCTGACAAGGTCCTTGAACAGCGTCGCCGGGCGTGGCGCGATGGCCGAAAGATCTATCTCGAAGCCGGCGAGCGTTTCCTCGAACTCCCACTCAGCGGCGACCGCCGGATGAATTTCCCCAACCCAGCCGAGGTGTTCGCCGTCGAGGAGCACGGCGGCGGCGCGCCCAGGGTGCAGGAAACGGCCGGTCGTCATCGGGCGCACATCCCAGTCGACGCCGAGCGCGGAGAACAGCCCGGCCAGCACGCCCTTGGCGGCGAAGAAGTCGGCTGGCGGCGGGTCGGCGTCGCGCCAGGTTGCCGGACGCACCGGGCCGGCGAGGATCGCGCCGATGTGGTGCGGCTCATCAGGAAGCCGGTCCGCATCGACGGAAGACTTCGAGCGGTAGATCGCACCGGACTCGAACAGCGCGATCCTGCTCCCGCTCGCGCCGCGAGCGCGGTTTCGCGCCGCCACGTCCAGCAGCGAGCCAAGCAACGTCGTCCGCAGCTGCGACTGCTCCGAGGACATCGGGTTGGCGAGCGTCAATGGGCCGCTCGAGCCGGACTCGAGCAGCCGTAGCTTCCCGGCCAGTTCCGGGCCGGTGAAGCTCCAGCCGACGATCTCATGCAGCCCCTGCGCCGCGAGCGCGTCCTCGGCGCGGCGCCGCAGTCGCTGCACCGGCGTCAGCCGCCCGACGGCGCTGTGCCGGGCGGGCAGCGTCGCGGGTAGGTTCTCGAGGCCATCGAGCCGCGAGACCTCCTCGATCAGGTCGGCCTCGCGCGTGACGTCGTCGCGACGGAAGTCGGGGACGGTCACATCGAGCCCGTCGGCTGCGTCGACGGCCGTGAAGGCGATCGTCTGCAGCAGTTGCTTGGAGCGCTCGCGTGGGATCGCGATTCCGAGCAGACCCTCGACGCGTGCGTCGCGCAGGCGGACCGTGGCGGGCTCAGGCCCGGGGCCGCCGATATCGATCGTGCCCGGGCGGACGGTCGCGCCACAAACGTCGATGAACAGTCGCGTGGCGACCGCCTGTGCCCACAGCGTCTGCTCGGGCTGCAGCCCCTTCTCATTGCGGCTCGAGGCCTCGCTGCGCAGGACCAGCTTGAGAGAGGTGGCATGGACGTTGGCACCGTTCCAGGTCGCGACCTCGCTGACGACGGTCGTGGTCGCGTCGGAGACCTCGGAGCGCGCGCCGCCCATCACGCCGGCGATCGAGGTCGGCCCGTCGGCGTCCTCGATCAGCACGATGTCCTCATCGAGCGTGCGCGTCTGGTCGTCGAGTGTCTGGATCGCCTCGCCCGGCCGCGCGCGGCGCACGTTCAGTCGCCTGCCGGCGACGCGGTCGTAGTCGAAGGCGTGCATCGGCTGGCCGGTCAACAGCATCACGTAGTTGGTGATGTCGACGACGTTGGAGATCGGCCGCTGGCCGCAGGCCATCAGCCGCGCCTTGATCCACAGCGGGCTCGGGCCGATCTTGATCCCCTCGAAGATCCGCGCGGTGAAGCGCGGGCAGAGCGTATGGCCGGCCTCGTTTGTGATCTCGAATCCGTCGAGCTCGCCGAAGCTGCCCGGATCCTGCTCCCACGGGGCGGGCTTCAGCTCAGCGCCGGTGCTCGCGGCCACCTCCCGCGCGACGCCGTAGATGCCCAGGCAATCGGGGCGGTTGGGCGTGATCTCGAGCACCAGCACGTCGGTCCCGATCTGCAACACGTCGGCGAGCGGTGTGCCAGGCGCGACCCCGTCGTCGAGAACCATGATCCCCACGTGGTCGTCGCTGATCTGGAGCTCGCGCTCGGAGAGGATCATCCCCTGCGAGGCGACGCCGCGCAGCTTCGCCTCCCCGAGCGCGGTTCCGTCCGGCATCACGGCGCCAGGGCGTGCGACGCCGACGGTCTGCCCGGCGGCGACATTGGCGGCGCCGCAGACGATCTGTGACGGCGTCGAGCCGCCGATGTCGACCATGCAGACGTTCAGCCTGTCGGCGTCAGGGTGCTTCTTGCGCTCGAGCACGTGCCCGACGACGAAATTCTCGGCGCCGAGCACGCCATGGTGCTCGATCCGCTCGACCTCGGTCCCGGTCAGCGCCAGCCGCTGCGCCAGGGCCTGTGTGTCAATCTGCGGCCGGCAGTACTCGTTCAGCCACTCGAGCGGGACCCTCATGCGAACTGCTCCAAGAAGCGGATGTCGTTGTCATAGAGCAGCCGCAGATCGCTGATCCCGTGCTTGAGCATCGCGATCCGCTCGACCCCCATGCCGAAGGCAAAGCCCTGCACCTGCTCGGGGTCGTAGCCGTTGTCCTTGACGTGCAGCAGCACGTTCGGGTCGACCATGCCCGAGCCGAGGATCTCCAGCCAGCCGGTGCCCTTGCAGATGCTGCAACGCTCACCGTCGTCGGTGATGCCGTCCGTGCAGTTGAAGCAGGAGACGTCGACCTCGACGCTCGGCTCGGTGAACGGGAAGAAATGCGGGCGCAGGCGGATCTCCCGCTCGTGGCCGAAAATCGCGCGCGCGAACTCGAGCAGCGTGCCCTTGAGGTCGGCGAGCGTGATCCCTTCGTCGACAGCGAGACCCTCGACCTGGTGGAACTGCGGTGTGTGGGTCAGGTCTGAGTCGCGCCGGTAGACGCGCCCCGGGACGATCAGGTAGATCGGCGGCTTCTGGAGCTCCATCGCGCGGACCTGCATCGGGCTCGTGTGCGTGCGTAGCAGCACATCGTCGGCCAGGTAGAACGTGTCGGTCCAGGCACGAGCCGGGTGCGTCGCCTCGTGGTTGAGGGCGTCGAAGTTGTAGTAGACGTTCTCGACCTCAGGGCCCTCGGCGACGTGGAAGCCAAGGCCGATGAAAACGTCCTCGATCTCCCGCCGCGTCTGCGTGATCAGATGCAGCCGCCCGGCGGCGGGCAGCGGGTCGGCCGGCAGTGTGACATCGACGCGGTCCTGCTCGAGGCGGGTGTTAAGCTCGCCGACGGCGAGCTCACCCGCGCGCGCGTCGATCTGAGCCTCGAGCGTCCTGCGCGCCACATTGGCGGCCTTCCCGACAGCCCCGCGCTGCTCGGGCGGCAGCTCGGCGACGCCGCGCAGCAGGTTGGGGAGCTCGGCCTTGCGTCCCAGGAACTGGACGCGGACGTCTTCGAGGGCCGCCGTTGTGCCGGCGGCAGCAATCGCGGCCTCGGCCTGCCGCTGGAGTTCGGTGATTCGCTGGTCGAGACTCATGCGCGCGTGATCCTACGAGTTAGCCGATTTCGAGAGCTCGTACAGGGCGACGCTCGCCGCGATCGCGGCGTTGAGCGACTCGGTCGCGATCGGGATCCGCGCGATGTGATCGCAGGCGGCGACCAGATCGTCCGGTAGGCCGGCGCGTTCGGCGCCGACCAGCACGCTGATCTCGGCTTGGGGCGCGAGAGCAGCTGCAACAACGGCCAGCGTGTCGTCCGCGTCGGCGACGAGTGCGATCGTCGTGCCGGGGAGCTCGTCCGGGGTCGCGCGCACGACCGGCACGGCGAAGATCGCGCCCATGCTCGCGCGCACCGCCTTGGGGCCGAACGGGTCGGCGCTGCCGGCGCCGAATGCAACGCAGCTTGCACCGAAGGCGGCCGCGGAGCGGAGCACCGTGCCGACGTTCCCAGGGTCGCTGACGCCATGCAGGTACAGACAGAGGCGGGGAGACGGAATCCCACCCACCGCCTCCCACCTCTCCGAGTAGATCGCCAGCGTGCGGGTGCCGGAAGCGAGCTCGCTGACCGATTGCAGTGCGGCGGGGTCGACCTCGGTGCCGGGCAGGCCGCTGCCGAGCACCGCGAAGCGCTCGATCGGGGTCCAGCCGGCGGCGTCGGCGGCGGCGAGCAGATCCTCGCCCTCCGCGACGAACTGGCCCAGACGCTCGCGGTCACGCCGGCGCTGGCGGAGCTTGCGGACCGTCTTCAGCTTGTCGTTGTGTGGGCTAGTGATCGGCATCTGGGTCGTGGTTGGCGGATACGGAAACAAAAAAGGCGCCTTCCTTCGCAGGAGGCGCCTTTGGCGATGCTGGTGTCGGCGGTGCTCAGCCGGCAGCCAGCGCTTCGCGGGCGCGCTCAGCGATGCGTCGGAAGGTGTCGGCGTCGTGCACGGCGATATCGGCCAGGACCTTGCGGTCCAGCTCGACGTTCGCGAGCTCGAGGCCGTGGATGAATTGCGAGTAGGAGAGGCCGTTCATACGCGCGGCAGCGTTGATGCGGGTGATCCACAGGCGGCGGAAGTCGCGCTTGCGGTTGCGGCGATCGCGGTAGCGGTACTGGTCGGCCTTGAGCAGCGCTTCCTTGGCTGAGCGATAGCGACGCGAGGCGTTGCCCCGCATGCCCTTTGTCATCGCCAGGGTTTCGCGGCGCTTCTTGCGCGCGTGAACTGAACGCTTGACGCGGCTCATGACTTCTTCGCTCCCAGCAGGATCTTGACCCTGGGCGTGTCATGTTCGGACACGATCATCGGGCGACCGAGGTTGCGCTTGTACTTCGGCGACTTCTTCTCAAGGATGTGTGTCGAGAAGGCGTGACGCGCCTTGACCTTGCCGTTGGCGGTCAGCTTGAAGCGCTTCTTGGCGCCAGAATGGGTCTTCATCTTCGGCATAACTCGGGGTGAGTAAAGCAGATCTTGGTGGAGCCGCTACTCGGCGGCTTCGACCTGCTCAGGCGCTTCAGCTGCTTCTGACTCGGGCTCCGACGAGGCCGCGGGCGCGGCGGCATCGGGCGCTGAGCCGTTGGTCGAGACCCGGTGGGCTTCTGCGCCGTCCGACTCCTCACGTTGCTGGCGGCGGGGCTTCTTCTCGCCACTCTCGGCAGTGTGCGCCTCCTCGGTTGCGAGGATCGACTTCGACGGCGCCAGCATCATCGTCATGTTGCGGCCGTCCTGCAGCGGCGACTGCTCGATGACGGCGACGTCCGCGAGCTCGCCGGCGAGCTTGTCGAGCAGCGCCACGCCGCGCTCGGGGTGAGTCACCTCGCGGCCGCGGAACATGATCGTGACCTTGACCTTGTCCTTGCCCTTGAGGAAGCGCTCGACGTGACCCTTCTTGGTGTCGTAATCGTTCTGCGCGATCTTCGGGCGGAACTTGATCTCACGGATCGTGATCTGCTGCTGATGCTTTCGGGCGGCTTTGAGCTTCTGCGCCTGCTCGTACTTGTACTTGGAGTAGTCGAGCACACGGCAGACGGGCGGGCGCGCCTCGGGGGCGACCTCGACGAGGTCGAGATCACGCTCCTGCGCGTACACGAGCGCGTCCGGCGTCTTCATCACGCCGATCTGGTTGCCGTCCTCGCCGATCAGGCGCACCTCGGGCACGCGGATACGGTCGTTGATCCGTGTCTGGTCGCGCTCCGGCGGGCGCCGGTCGAACCTACGTGGAACCGGCACTAGCTGTTGTTGCGGCGGTTCGTCAAGCGGTGCCGGGCCGGATGGAATAAATCTGCTGGATCAACGAGAAGAAGTATAGCCGCGAGCGGCTCAAGTCAAACTTCTCGTGCTGATCAGATCTGAGATTCGCGCCAGGAAGTCGTCCACCGCGACGGCGCCCGTATCTCCGGCCCGATGCTCGCGCACGCCGACCTGGCCGGCATCCTGCTCGCGGTCGCCGACGACCAGCATGAACGGGACCTTGCGGACCTCGGCGTCGCGGATCTTGCGGCCGACCGACTCGGTGCGGTCGTCGACCTCGGCGCGCACCCCCGTGGCCGCGAGGCGGTCCCTGACGGACGCCGCATACTGGTTGTGGCGGTCGGCGATCGGCAGCACGATCGTCTGCAACGGCGCCAGCCAGACCGGCAGCTCGCCCGATAAGTGTTCGAGAAGGATACCGATGAAGCGCTCGTAGGAGCCCATCAGCGCGCGGTGGATCATCACCGGCTGGTGCTCGGCGTTGTCGGCGCCGGTGTAGGTGAGGCCGAACCGCGCCGGGAAGTTGTAGTCGAGCTGGCAGGTGCCCAGCTGCCAGGAGCGGCCGAGCGAGTCGGTCATGTGCATGTCGATCTTCGGGCCGTAGAAGGCGCCGTCGCCCTCGTTGATCCGATACTCGAGCCCGAGTCCGTCGAGCGCACTCTTGAGCGCCGCCTCACTCTTGTCCCACAGCTCGTCGGAGCCGATCCGATTGTCCGGCCGGGTCGAGAGCTCAAGGCTCACATCGAGGTCGAACAGCTTGTAGGTCTCGAAGGCGAACTGCAGGACGCCGTCGACCTCTTGCTCGATCTGGTCCTCGGTACAGAAGATGTGGCCGTCGTCCTGGGCGAACTGACGCACGCGGAGCAAGCCGTGGAGTGTGCCGCTGGGTTCGTTGCGGTGCAGGAGTCCGGGCTCCGAATAACGCACGGGCAGGTCACGGTAGGAGTGCGGTTGCAGCAGGTAGAGCTGGCAGTGACCGGGGCAGTTCATCGGCTTGAGCGCCATCTGACGGTCCTCGGACTCGGTAATGAACATGTCGTCGTGGTACTTGTCCCAATGGCCCGAGGTCTTCCAGAGCGAGCTGTCATAGAGCAGCGGCGTCTTGACCTCGGTGTAGCCACGCGGCGCCCCCATCTCACGACTCACCTTCACGAGCTCGTTCCAGACGGCCGTGCCGGGCGGGAACCAGAAGGCCGAGCCGGGCGCCGTCTCCGAGAAGCCGAACATGCCCAACTGCGGCCCGAGCCGGCGGTGGTCGTTGGCGCGGGCGCGCTCGAGCCGCTCCAGATACTCCTCCAGATCCTTGTTCGAGAAGAATGCCGTTCCATACACGCGCGTGAGCATCTGGCGGCTCGAGTCCCCGCGCCAGTAGGCGCCGGCGACCGACTGCAGCTTGAAGGCCTTGATCCGCTTGGTGGTCGGCGCGTGCGGCCCGCGGCACAGGTCGACGAAGGAGCCATTCGTGTACAGGCTCACGGTCGTGACAGGCGCCTCCGGCGGGGCATTGCTCACCAGATCCTCGATCAGCTCCACCTTGTAGGACTGACCTTCAGCCCGGTAGCGGTCGAGCGCGACCGCAACCGGGACGTCCTCGCGCACGAACTCCTCGTCAGCATCGATGTGCGCGCGCATGCGCGACTCGATCGCCGGAAAGTCCTGCTCGTTGAGCACAACGCCGTCGGGCAGGTCGAGGTCGTAGTAGAAGCCGTTTTCGATCGGCGGCCCGATCGAGATCTGCACGCCGGGGTAGAGCTCGAGCATCGCCTCCGCGAACACGTGCGCAGCGTCGTGGCGGATCAGCTCCAGCGCCTCCTCCCCACTCTTCTCCGTGATGATCTCGATGCGACCCTCGCCGGCGGTTGGGAGCGGGCGCGACAGGTCGAAGCTGACGCCGTCGACCTTGATCGCGAGCGCAGCCTTGGCAAGGCCGGGGCCGATCGCCGCGGCGGCGTCCGCGCCGGTGGCGCCCTCGGGCAGGCTCAGCGTGTCGCCGTTTGGGAGCAGGTAGTCCATTACGCCTGATCGTACGTTTCCGCAGTCATACGTGCCGCCCCGCCCGCTGGCGAGCGCCGCAGGGGAGCACGCTCACGCTACAGTTACGGCTCTTTCCCAGGGCGATTAGCTCAGCTGGGAGAGCGCCGCCTCGACAAGGCGGAGGTCACTGGTTCGAGCCCAGTATCGCCCATTCCGGTAGCTACAGGGGATTCGCGTACTTCCGGTCTTCGACAATTTGTGGGGTGCGTCCTGAGTGCGTCCCGCAGACTTCCTCGCGGGCCTGCAAAATGGCCTCGGCGGCGGGGACGCGAGGCTTGGCTTCCAGCTCTCGCATCGTCCCGGCATAGTGCCGCGCCATAGTCGCGACCGAGTGCCCGGCCTGCTCCGCGACGTAGGTCAAGCTGCGGCCCTCCCACAGGAGCAGCGAGACGAACGAGCCGCGGAGACGGTACGGCCGCAGGTCACCGGTGACGCCCGCCTCGATCGCGGCGGGGCGCCAGATGCGCCGGCGCCAGTTGGCCCAGTCCTCTCGCGTCCATTGGCCGCCAGAGGGCCGCGGAATGATCAGCTCGCTGTCAGGCGGGCGACCGCAGGCCAACCGCCACGCTGCGAGGTCCTGCGCCAGGGGCGCGATCAGGTCGATATCGCGCGCTCGCCCGGTCTTCGTCGCGAAGACGTGGAGTGTGCGGTCGTGCAGGTCGCCCCAGGTGCAGCCGCGGTCCTCGATCGGGCGCAAGCCGGCGTAGGCGAGCATCGAGACGATCAGCGCGTCTCGCTGTCGATCCCGTGGAGATCCGACCGCAGCCTCGTACTCGCGGCGCGGCCGCTTGCCGGCCCCCGCCGCCGCAACGATCCTCGTCCGCGGCTGAAGCATGTTCGCGCGGATCCGCTCGACGGTCACGGGCGAAAGCGGCTGCGGAAGCTGTGTCGGCCGCTGCTTGGGCTTGTCGACCAGCTGCGCTGGATTCAACGGAATGAGCCCGCGCACGACCGCACGCCTGAGGATGCCCTGAAGCAGCATCAGTGTCTTGCGCTGCGTCGGCGCGCCCACTGCCGCTCGACTCATCTGCTCGCGGAAGTCCTCGACGGCCATCGGCGTGATCTCGCGCAGTTCGTAGTCGCCGAGGCGCGGCAGCAGGTGCGCGCTCCACACCTCGAGGTAGCGGCGACGCGTGTCGGGCGCGAGGTTGGGGATCGCGTAGCGCGGCCACCACTCCTCCTCCACGAACTCGGCGAGCGTCTTCCGCGACTGGATGATGCCGGGCGCCAGTGCGCCGAGCTGCTTGCGGCGCTTGATGTCGACATCGAAGGCCCTTGCATCCTCCGCGCGCAGGAAGCTCCGCGAGAGCTTTCGGCCACCCTCGGTCCACCGGACCTCGAACTGCTTGCTGCGCTTGCGAACGCTCATCCGCCTCTCCGCTCCATCGCCTGCAGCCGTTCGACGCTGCCGGTGCCATCGGGCCGCCTGGAACCAGCGCGCGGCGAGCGGGCCCGCGGGGACTGCGAGAACGGCTTCGGCGCAGCGCAGCGAGACCGGAACCAGTCGTCGACGGCCTCGTCGCGGACGAGCCACTTGCCACCGATGAGCGCCGCCTCCAGCTCACCCGACCTGATCGCGCGGCGCACCGTGCGGTGTTCACAGCGCATTCGCTCCGCGACCTCCTGGACGGTCAGGATCGAGCTCATCGCTTACTCCTGGGAGCGGCATGGCGATCGGCGGGACGGCGCGGCGGCACAAACACTTGTCTCTCCCATTGCTTCAAGGAATCCGGAATGCAGCGGCGAATCCAGGGCAGGATATCGTAATTGCGCTGATTACGCTACCGTTACTACTCGAGAGGACACCCCGTGACCGAGAACGAGGCAGACCCCGCTGACGACCCGTGGCTCACCCTGGCCGAGATCGCCGAAGAGCTGAGGGTCAACCCGGCGACTGTGAGGCTTTGGGTCTCACGCGGACGGCTCAAGGCAATGCGGGCCGGACAGCGCAAGCTTCTGGTCCGACGCTCGGAACTCGATCGGATGCTCGCGTTGACAGATCCACCGAGGGCAGAGCCCCAGCACCCGCGTATGCCGGAACCGTTGCGCCCGGTGTTCTCCCGCCCGCTTGCGGGTGAGGTCGCCAGGGCCCGAGCAAACATGGATCCGGCCGTCATCCGCGAGGCGATCAAGCGGATGCAGGAGGCCGAAGCCGTCTTTGAGACAGCGGTCGGCGCGAGCGACAACGCCCCGCCGAATCCGGGCTTCCCGCGACGGATTCGCGCCGTCGCGGAGGCGAGCCTCCAAAGGGCCGAGGCGCTGACTGAGGCGTCATTGATCCCCGGGTTCAGGTGGACGCCGGTGTCAGACCCGCACCCGGCAATCCGCTCCCACGAGCTACGACCGGGAGGCAACCGACCCGGTCCGCCACACAAGTGGCAGAGCTACGACATGGCCGTCGAGCGCCTCTCCATCGCCGCTCAGGGGAACGTCATCAGCCTCGTGGCAGACGAGTTCCGAGAGATCGGATGGGTGCTCAATGAGATCGCCGACGACCTGGAGCCAAGCCCTCACAAGCGCGAGGAGCCATCGGACTTCTCTGCAGCGTCTGACGCGCACGGGCAGCAGCAATGAGCTCCTGCGAGCGGTCCGCAGACCGGTCCGCGTTCTGTGTAACGGCTTTGCGCAGAATGCGGACCACCCGTGAGCGCCGTCCGCCCCGCCAGTACTGGGCTTGCTCACATCTGCGGCGCTCTTTGTGGCATCCGACTACCCGCCCCCCACATGCAAGCACAGAGGGTGGGGTTCGGGTAGTCGGATGCCAGTCGAGTCCAGTCGGTCAGTCTGCATGTGGGCGGGGCGGACGACAGTCAGTCCAGAACGGTCAGGACAGGGTGAGTGATGATCGATAAGCGGGTTGGGCCAGGACCGGGAACGGTGAGGGTCGGGAGGTTCATCGGAAAGGTGGGTGTCGTCTCATTGCCAGCGATAGCGGTGGGGTTGGATCTCGATGAGCGAGTAGTGCGCAGGCATGTGGCGAAACTCGAGAAGGCGGGATGGCTGGTCAGGGCTCCCTTGCTTTGGAGCCAGGGATCCGTGGCCTGGCTGACAGCGGCGGGTAACGATGCCATGGGCCTCGCAGCGTTGCGGCCTATCAAGTCACCACCCAGCCCGACGACGATGCGCCACGGCGTCCGTGTCGGCTGGACGGCTGCCCGGATGGAGCGCCGCGGGCGACCATGGATCTCCGCTCGGGAGATGGACGTCGACCGTGACCGGTGGGCCGTCAGCGCACGCTGCGACCGGGGCTTCACCGACCAGCTCCCGGACCTAGCCATCTGGGTGGAGCCGTACGAGCTGCCATGTGCGGTCATCGTCGACAGCGGTAACCGCCGCAACGATCGCCAGAACATGATCCTCAAAGGCTGGCGCGACGCGATCCACAACGGCCACTACGCCCGCGTGCAATACGACTGCTCCAGCCGCTCCGGCGCCGAACGGATCCGCCAGCTTGCCAAGGCGGTCTGGCTCACCGAATCAACATTTAGCGCGATCGTCCAACCGGACGCCGACCAGATCACCGCCCTCCCCCCCGCTGTCACCGAAGAGGAGCCGCAACCAGCGGCCCGGCCGGAAGATGCCACGCAACCGCAAGACGAGGAGACCAAAATCACGGTGGCTCGTACGCCGCTGCCCTCGGCGCCGGTGGAGATGGCGCGGCCAGAGCCACCGCCGCCACCGCTTGAGCCTGAGCCAGAAACGGCCGAGGCGGCCGCCGCGCGTGTCGAGTTCATCCGCGAACTACTCCACGGACCAGCCGCACCCCAACGCCGCTGGCGACCGCGACACTGACAAGCCCGATCTCGTGACCGGTGTTGTCCGATTCCAGCAGCGAGCGTCGTCGTGTTTGCCCCTCGCGTTGGTGGCTCGTTTCCTCGCGCTGAGGTAGCGGCGCAGCCCGATGGCGTACACGAGTTTCCGCGCATAGCGCGTCCGGGGCGCGCGACGCGCGCAGACCTGCTCTCGAAATTTGCGGGTCTCCGGGTCGGTCGGCGGAGTCCGGCACTGCCCGCCCTGCTCTCGTGAAAACGCAGTACTTCGGCCGGGCCGGTCACGACGACGGACGGCCCGGCGACGACGCCGGCCTCATTGCTGGCGAATACGGGGGCAGGGTCAAACGTCGGTCGAGACACCTGCATCGTCGGGATCGCGGTACTGAACGGGAGCGCGGTCGGCGTGATGAGTTCGTCTCAAACGAGCATGGTTGAGCTACTCAACCTCGTCGCTCGATACTCCAGGTTCGTGATGTTCGATCGGGGATTCGGGAGGGCGCCGCACGGTCTCCAGCTTGCTCGGGGTTCTTCTGAGAACGCGGGCTTGTCAGCCTGGTCGCCATGCACGAACGCAAGCACCGGCACATCGCCGCTCCCCGAACACCGCAACTGGTGCTCTGGGAATGAGTCGAGGTCGATCAACCGGCCGGCTGCGGGGTTCATAACCGCCGTCCCGAAGAGCCGTGTGCGAACAGCGCAAGCACGGTTCCGTGGGAGCTGGGGCGGGCAACCGCCCCGGCTACCCGATATCAACCTGGCCGCGCGCCGCCGTCGAATGAGGGGTCGCCGGTGTGGCGAGGCGCCGTCGGGGGCGGCGCGGTGTGGAGTGCTATGTGGACGAGCGGGTTTCCGCTCGCGTGGGGTCGCGCAGTGCGGCGAGTGCCGCATCGTGGGCGGGGTCGTCGATTCCGATCGTGAGTCGTCGCCGCGACTCGTCGTAGTCGATGGGGAGGAAGCTGCAGCAGTCGCGCTCGATCGCGCTCGTCTCGCGCAGGAGAGCGGTGTCGAGGTCGGCGCCGAAGGTGATCACGAGCTGGGCGTCGCCGTCGTGGATGCTGACAGCAGCTCGGCCGAGTCGCCGGTAGCGGTCGAGCTGCTCGCCGAGGCGGCCCTGGTCCAGCGTGCAGCTGGCCGGCGCCATCGGCAGCTCGGGGGGCTGGCTCCTCATGGTGCGCAGCAGTGCTCGTCGCACGAGCGTGGTCCTGTGCTTGCAAACGGGGCGCAGCATCCCTCACCGCGCCATGTCTCGCGTCCTTCCTTGACCGCCAGCCCGGCGATCGCGAGCGCGATCACGGGATCGGCCCACCACAACCCGAACACTGCATTCAAGAGCAGCCCAACGAGTACCCCGGCCGCGAGGTACGCGCAGAGCATGTTTTGGGTGCCTTCGCCGGCGGTTGCGGCGGAGCCGAGCTCGGAGCCGATTCGCTGCTTGGCCTGTCCGAGCAGCGGCATCAGGATCAGGCTCGAGATCGACAGGCCGATCCCGACCCAGCTCGTGGCGGGGTGATCGCCGGCGATAAGCGCCCGGAGCGCGTCCTGCGCGACGTAGGGGGCGAGCAGGAAGAAACTGATCGCCACGAGCCGCTGCGCGCGCTCCTCTGCGCGGTCGGACAGCCGGCGCGGTCCGGTGAACCGCCAGATCACGATCACCGACGCGAGCGCCTCGATCGCCGAGTCAAGCCCGAACCCGAGCAACGCGATCGAGCCGGAGGCGAGCGCCGCGGTGATCGCGACCGCGCCCTCGACTGTCATCCACGCGAGGCTCAGCCACGACAGCGCCTTGGCGCGTCGTACGAGCCGGTCTCGCTGGCGATCCGAGGTCGAGCCACCGGGGAAACCGGGAGTCGCTCGAGCGTCTGGGGTGATGACCGGCAGTTCGATTGCGCTCATCCTGCGGGTACCTCGGTCTCGAGCACCACGTCCAGCAGCCGTCGGCCGGTGGCGGTGAGCGAGTAGAAGACGATCTTGCCCTCCCGCCGGGAGCAGGCCAACCCGGCAGTTCGCAGCGCTCGGAGGTGATGGCCGACGAGGTTCTCGGCACGCCCCGCGATCCACGCCAGATCGCACACGCACAACTCGCCGCCCTCGCGCAGCGCCAGCGCCACCGTCATCCGGGTCGCGTCGCCAAGCGCCCGGGAGCGCGCCGCCGCCCCGATCACAGCGTCGACGTTGAGCGATGCGCGGATCGTCTCTGCTCGGGGCAGATCGAGGCACAGCAGGTCGCAACGTTCATCCGCCACACGGTCATCCTAACGCACGTTGCGATGTTCGACCCCGGCGGATGCCTGACCGCAGGCGATTATCTCCCGATCGCCGCCACGGTCACGCTGACGCGGATCAGGTGCGGGAGGTCGGCTAGGGCGCCGGTGCGGCGGTCGGCGGCCGTCTGAATGGACGGCGGATGACCGCGAGGATCGCGATCGAAACGAGGAGTACGCCTGCGAGGGTCACGGCGATGATGGCGAGCGGGCTCCAGCCGTTGCCGCCGGTGGTGCCCGCAGGGGTGCCGAGGAGCTGGTGCTGCACGTGCTGCCAATCCTGGCGGGTCATGTGCTGCCAGGCGCCGCCCATCATCCAGCTCCAGCTACCCGAGCTCATCATCGCGCTGAACCCGCCGTTGCCGTTGTAGTTGCCGCCCATCATGCCGCCGCCCGGGCCGCCGCCCATCATCGTTCCATAGCCGCCGGCTGCGCCGCTGCTGGTGGAGCAGCCGGCGTAGCGGGAGCCGAGAAGCTCGTGCATCCGGGTTTCACCTTGCTCGCCGAGCATCACGATCATGCGATCGTTCATCGCCTGGTGCAGCGCCGTGGACCCAAGCGCTCGGAACATCACGTACTCACCGATGTGATCGAGGTCGGTGGCGGAGAGCGCGCGGCAGGTCGTGGTGCCGGCCTGCAGTTGCGCGATCAAGTTCTGTCCCTGCTGCTGCTCGCCGGCCAGCGACGCGCGCGCGGCCGCCGGGATCAGCAGGGCCAGGCCAATCGTGATCAGCGCGAGTCGGGTGCGCACAACCCCGACGGTAGAACCCGGAGGGCACCACAGCGACCGTCCAGTCCCGCAACTCTGCCGCGGGGAACTACCCAAGCGCGATTCGCAACCCGTGGTGCTCCTGGCCAGCGCTCAGGCGACTGCCGTGGTGAGAGCGTCGACCTGGTGGGCTTGATGCTTGAGCAGGGCGGCGAGGACCTGCTCGAGGGTGCGCTGCCCGTCGCAAAACCTGAAAACGTCCTTCGGCGGGATCTGGTCCAGCTGGCTGTCGGTCAGCTCGGCGATCCGGCCGAGGGCGTCACGCGCGGCTGTGAGCGCTTCGACGACGGCGGCGGGGTCAGTGGTGACGGCCGTGTACTGGTCGTCGTGTCGGCCGGCGCCGTGGCCGCGCTCGGCGTGGTCCTGCGGTCCGTGGCCGAGCGCGCGCAAGAACCGAGGCATCCGATGGCCGCCGCCTTGGGGTTGGTGGCCGGCCGACATGTGATCGCTGGTCTGCACGAAGCCCGCGATCCGCTGATAGTTGTCGGCTGTGTGTCGCGCGGCCGCGGCGATCGTTCCGTCGCCGAGCTTCTCGCGGCCGGGGCACGGCCTGTCGAGTGCGGCCTGATCGAGCGCCACGAGCAGGTCGATCAGTTCGGCGATCTGCTGATCGGCGGTGGCCGCGAGCTCTTGTCCGCGTTCGGTCATCGGGTTCCCTCCGGGCTTGGGTCAGTGGTGGGCGTGGGCCGCGTGGTCGTGGTCGCGGGCCGCGGGCGTGGGTCCGCTCAGGTACTTCTCGGGGTCGGCTTCGAACGCGTGCAGGCAGTGGTTCGAGCAGAAGTAGTACGTCTCGCCGCCGATCTCCTTCGTGACGGCCTTGTCGCGGTCGACCTTCATCCCGCAGACGGGGTCGGTCGCCCCGCGGCGAGCGGTGAGCCAGAACAGGGCCGCGAAGATCACGACGCCGCCGATGTTCAGCGCGAGCTTGTAGTCCAGACGGATGGAGCTGAAGATGTCGCCGCGGCTCGGTCGGGCCCCAGTCGGGATCAGACCGAGTCCACCGAAGAGGGCGTTGATAATCAGGGCGGCGATCACCATCGTCACGAACATCAGGGCGGTGATCCGGACGGTGAACTTGGTGCCGTAGTACTTGCGATAGGCGAGGATGATCGGCAGGACGATCAGGTCGGCGAACAGGAACGCGATCACGCCGGCGAACGAGATCCCGCCGGACCACAGCACCGCGGCTAGCGGGACGTTGCCGACCGAGCAGACGAAGCTCAGGACGGCGATCACGGGGCCGATGAACGCACCCCAGATTGTCTGGACGAGGTGCGGGGAGCCCTTGAGGAACAGGCTGTTGAAGAAGCCATTGCCGAGCAGCCCGATGAACCCGGCGAGCAAGAACCCGATCGCGATCTCCTTGTAGAGCATCTGCCAGTCACCGCGGAAGTTGTGAGCGACGTCTGACCACGAGTCCGCGCGCGTCACTCGCTGGCGCCAGGTCAGCTCTTCAGACGCCGCCGCCTGGTGTTGATGGCCGCTGTCCGCTTGTTGGGCGTTCCGTCGCGCGATCTCCTCGACCCGCGGGGAGACGAACAGCCGCAGCATTACCGTCATCAGCACGATCATCACGATTCCGCCGGCGTACTCCGCCAACGTGAACTGCCAGCCGATCAGCACCCACAGGACGAGCCCGAGCTCCCACACGAGGTTGGTCGACGCGAACTGAAACGCCAGCGCTGACGCCGCCGAGGCGCCCTTTTGAAACAGCGATTTGGCGATCGCGATCGCCGCGTACGAGCACGACGACGAAGCGGCGCCGAGTCCCGTGGCCAACGCGATCGGGCGCGCACCGCTACCCGACAGGGCACTCTCGATCTTTTTGCGGGGGACCCACGCCTGGACGATCGCTGAGATCAGGAAGCCGAAGACGAGCGCCCACCACACCGCATATGCCATCAGGAGGGACTGTTTGAGGCCTTGGACTAGATTGTCGAGAACGACATCCACCCAACTCACTATACCGGGTGGGGGTATACTGAACGACATGACAAAAGCAGAATCCGCCGCGACCACGCCAAGCCGCGGCTATTCGGCCACGAGAGAGCAGCTGCTCCAGCGCCTGGCGCGGGTCGAGGGGCAGGTGCGCGGCGTTTCGGGGATGGTCGAGAACGAGCGCTACTGCATCGACGTCCTGACCCAGATATCGGCGATCCAGGCGGCGCTGGACAAGATCTCCCTCGGCCTGCTCGACGATCACGCCCGTCACTGCATGCAGGGCAAGGGCGGCGCGCCAACCGACCCCGAGGAACAGGTCGACGAGCTGATGGGCGCCGTCGGCCGGCTGCTGCACCACTGAGCAGGAGCAGCGCCATCACCGACAGTCCCAGTGCGATCAGACGGCCTCGATCGGCTCGGAGTGGACGGCGGCGAGAGCCGCTGCGCGCTTCAGGGTGTCGGCGATCAGCTGACCACTGGGGACCCGTTCAGGGGCGAGCAGCCACTGGATGATCAGACCATCGAAGCTGGCCATCACGAGGCTGGCGGCAGCCTGCGGATCCGGCGAGGGAGCTTCGGGTTCACTGG
>Ga0307373_10003515_pt1 | contig 27274 bp, 30 predicted proteins | sample OX2MG_FD_202534 | JGI IMG/M metagenome (GOLD analysis project Ga0307373, IMG submission 202534) | Soil microbial communities from Risofladan, Vaasa, Finland - OX-2 | ecosystem: Environmental > Terrestrial > Soil > Coastal area > Acid sulfate soil | place: Finland: Risofladan, Vaasa | collected...
GATTATCCGCGCGAGAAACTCGACGTGAAGCTCGTCCTGGAAGCGGACGATCACGCGACCAGACAAGCGGTGGCAAAGTTACAGCTGGGGCCGCTATTCGAGATCATTATCGCGCCGCCGATCGGGCCCCGCACCAAACCAAAGGCGCTCAATGTCGCGCTCCCTCTCGCCCGCGGATCGTTCACCGTCATCTACGATGCCGAGGATGTGCCGGAGCCAGATCAGCTCCGGCGCGCCTTCGATGTGTTCGCAGCCGCCGGTCGGCGGCTTGCGTGCGTGCAAGCGGCCCTCACCATCGACAACACCACGGACTCCTGGCTCGCGCGCATGTTCACCGCCGCCTATGCCGGCCAGTTCGATGCATTCCTTCCGGGGCTTGCGGCGTTACATCTGCCGCTGCCGCTCGGCGGTTCCTCCAATCATTTTCGTACCGATGTGCTGAGTCAGATCGGTGGCTGGGATCCCTATAATGTCACCGAGGACGCCGATGTCGGTATCCGCCTGCATCGGCTCGGCTTTCGCTCTGCGGTCCTTGCGTCCGCCACTTACGAGGAAGCGCCTTCACAGTTCGGGCCATGGCTGCGGCAACGTACCCGTTGGTACAAGGGCTGGATGCAGACCTGGCTTGTGCATATGCGCAAGCCGTGGCGGTTGGTCCGCGACCTTGGTCCCGCCGGCGCGATTGCGTTTCAACTTCTTCTGGCATGCAACGTCGTTGCCGCGCTTATCCACCCGCTGTTCATGGCTGGTCTCGTCTATTCGTTGCTGGTCGCGCCGCCGTTGCAGGCGATCGGGTCGATGCGTGCCGCTCCGGTATTCGGTGCCACGCTGCTCGCGGGCTATGCGTCCACGATCGCGCTCGACCTGATCGGCTTGATGCGGCGCAACCATCTTGTGCGCCATGGCTGGGTGCTGTTTCTGACGCCGCTTTACTGGTTCCTGCTGTCACTCGCTGCCTGGCGGGCGCTGGTGCAGCTTCTTTACGATCCGCAACGCTGGGAAAAGACCGAGCACGGGCTGGCGCGTAGTTCGCGCCGGGCGGCCGCGAGCAGCCGAAAAAGCCGCGCGCCAGCTTTTCTCCCCGCGCGACACCGCATAAAATCGGAATCCTGAAGTCCAATTCCTTGCCGCTTGGCGGCAATAAACGGGGGCGGAGCGGTCATGTCGGTGAGTTGCGGATTGGGAATGGTGTTGCGTGCGGCTGCTTTGGGCTGCGCCTTGATCGCTTCGGTGACCGCGGTGTCGGCGCAAACGCCGCCGCCCGCCGACAGCCGGCTGAAATCGATCGTCGCCAACAAGGTCATACGCATTGCCTACCGCGCCGACGACCGGCCGTTCGCATTCGTCAACGATGCCAAAGAGCCGCTCGGCTACACGATCGATCTGTGCAAGCAAGTCACCGCCTCGATTGCGCAGCAATACAAGATCACGGACCTCAAAATCGAATGGGTGCCGGTGACCGTCGAGACGCGGTTCTCCGCCGTTGCCGGCAACAAGGCCGATATGGAATGCGGCTCCTCGACCGTCACGCTCGGCCGCATGCGCGAGGTCGATTTCTCCATTCTGGTATTCGTCGAATCGACCGGCGTTTTGGTAACGCGGCAATCGAACGTCCAGAAGTTCACGGAACTGGTCGGCAAGAAACTCGCGGTGGTCGGCGGCACGAGTAACGAACGCGCGGTCACCGACCTGATGCATGCGCTCAATCTCAATATCACGCTCGTCACCGTTAAGAACCGCGACGAGGCGATGGCGGCGCTGGAAAGCGGCAAGGCCGATGGCTTCGCCAGCGACAAACTGCTGTTGGCCGGCGCCAAAATCCAACATCCGGAGGCCCTGCTCATGCTGCCGGACGATCTTTCGATTGAGCAGACCGCGATCGTGCTGCCGCGCGGCGACTGGGCGTTTCGGCTGGCGGTGAATACCGGCCTCGCCCAGATTTTCCGCAGCGGCCGGATGAAAGACGTGTTCGAGCGCTGGTTCTTCGGCGCCACCCCCGGCGTTCTCCTCCAGTCGGTCTATGCTCTGGGAAGGATCGCCAACTGAGCGCGCCCTGCGCGATCGCTTACAGGTAGCGCCGCAGCTGATCGGCGGCGGCTTCCGGCGTCTGCTTGAGGTTGAACGGTGCGACGAAGCGGCCGTCTTTGTCCATCAGATAGACCACGGCAGTATGATCCATGGTGTAGTCGGCGTCCTTGAGCGGAACTTTCTTGGCGTAGACCCGATACACCCTGAGCGCTGCGGCGACGGCGGCGGGATCGCCGGTGAGTCCGCGCAAATGCGGGTCGAAATTCGACAGATAATCCTTCATCACCGCCGGCGTATCGCGCTCCGGATCGACGGTAATGAAAATGACGCCGGCGCGGTCGGCGTCAGGGCCAAGTTTCTTGATCAGTTCGGAAAGCTCGAACAATGTCGTCGGGCAGACGTCCGGGCAGTGGGTGTAACCGAAAAATACCAGATGCGGCCGGCCTTTCATGTCGCCATCGGTGAACGGCTTGCCGTTCTGATCTTCGAGCGCAAACGGGCCGCCGATGGAGGCAAGCGCCGGCCCGATCGGCGAGGCCGAGCGGCCGACGAACTGGAAGACCACGGCAAATACCAGGATCAAGCCGAGCAGGAACGCGGCGATGAGCGGCAGCAGTCGGGACGCCGGTAGTCGTGCGTTCAAGACACTCCTCCGTTAGCCGAAGCAGCCCACGAAGCCGGCGCGAATGGTTTCGAAAAACACCACCGTGCCGAAATGGGCCCACAGCCACAGCGTGCCTGCAAGCACCAGTATAAGCGCCGCCCCGCCGGCGAAGAGCGGCCGCGACAATAGGAGTGGTGCGACAGTGTCGCGCATCGGTTGCCTTCCGACCGTAGATAGGCCGGAATGGGGCAACCGACAACCGGCGCGGTTCGACGTCCGCCTAGTGTGGCGGATTTGAAGTTCCTCCTATCGTCGCGGCAAGCATTGAGAGGAACTTCAAATTCAAAGCCACATTAGAATTTTATAATTGCTAGTGGAGCGGATTTGACATTCGCTTCACGAGGCTGCCGCTAGGTGGGTAGCGAATGTTAAATCCGCTCCACTAGCGGCAAACGTTATAAAGCGAAGCGAGCTCGCGGCCGCGCAGCGTGATGATCTGCGGCGTCAGTCCGCCATGCCGCGCGATCCAGGCGCGGATTTGCGCTGGATAGAGGCGCATCACCAGCCGGGTTCCGGCGCGCGTCGGCACCAGCGAGCGGCTGGTGTCGTCGAAATAGGACGCCGCGTGAAAGCCGAGTACGGCGCGCCGCGTCACACAGACGTGGTCGCGCGGGATGAAGGCGGTGAACAACGTGCACGCCGACAGACACGGCCCGTCGATGACGAGCCGCTCGCCGTCGGCGCGCATTTCGCGAAACTTTGCGACATAAGAGCTGATCTCGCCGCCCGGATCGTTGGTGACGCGCACATCCGCGAATGCCACGGTTGCAGCGAGGACCGACGCGAGCGCGCCGGCCAAGAGGGCCTGCCATTTCATGGTTGAAGTCCTTTCCCCGTTCCGCCGCAAACCATCGGTCGCCAATGTGGCGAGAGTTCGGAAGGCCGGCGGCCAACCCCCGCTTTTTGACCGGCTTTTATAACGGAACTTTGCGATCGAGGCTGGCGGTTGCCCGCGCAGAGTTCCACGATGTTGCAGAGTTCCACGATGTTATAGTGGCACAGCCTTATGCCGGACGGAAACAGGCAGAAACGGTCGGTTGCATCATGGATACGTCGGTTGCCGGGAAGTCCAACGTCCGCGATTTTTCCACCGCCTATTATCTGCTCGAGGGCCTCAAAGAAGTCGGCATCGATTATTTGTTCTGTAATTTCGGCACCGATCACGCGCCAATCATCGAGGAGATGGCGCATCGGCGCAAACTCGGCGGAGCCGTGCCGAAGGTGGTGCGCTGTCCGCACGAAAACACCGCGGCGCACATGGCGGCGGGCTTCGCGCTGGTGACCGGGCGCGGTCAGGGCGTCATGGTGCATGTCGATGTCGGCACCGCCAACGCCGCCAACGGCATCCATAATGCCTATCGCAGCCGCCTGCCGGTGCTACTGATGGCCGGCAAAGCGCCGTACACGATGCACAACGAACTGGTCGGCACCCGCGACACCCACGTGCATTTTGTGCAGGAGCCGTTCGATCAGGGCAGCCTGGTGCGGCCTTACGTCAAATGGGAATGGACGTTGCCGTCCGGCGTGGTCGTCAAGGAGGCGCTGCGCCGCGCCTATTCGCTCATGCAAAGCTCGCCGCGCGGTCCGGTCTATTTGATGATGCAGCGTGAGACGCTGACCGAGCACTGGAACGTCGATGCCATTCGCCGCTATCCCGCGGAACGCTTTGCCGCACTGGCCGGCGCCGGCGCGGACCCGGATTTGATCGCCGCGCTCGCCGACCGGCTGATCGCCGCCGAAAATCCGATCCTGATCACCGGCTATGGCGGCACCGATGTATTGACCGCGCAAAAGATCGACGAGATCGCCCAATTTGCCGGTATTCCGATCTTCGAGGCGAATTCGAAGTGCAACGTCTCCTATGCCAGTCCGTGCTTTGCCGGCTTTATCCCCGACGACGCCGTACCGGCAGTCGATGTCGGCCTCCTGGTCGATGTGGAAGTGCCGTGGTTTCCCGCCGAAGTGCAACCGAACGACCAATCGTTCTGGGCGCATATCGACGTCGATGTGCTCAAAGCCGGCTCGCCGATGTGGACGTTCCCCGGGCACTTGCGTCTGCAAGGCGACAGCGGGCGGATTCTCGATCAGCTGTTGACGGCGCTCAAGGCAAAAGCCACGCCCAGATTCAAGGCGGCGGTGGCGGCTCGCCTCGAACGGCTTAAAGCCGTGCAGAAGGATCGCCAGGCGCACGCGGCAAGACTTGCGGCCGACGGCGGCAAGCCCGGCGCGATCAATCCGCACTTTTTTATGGCCGAGCTTGGCAAGGCGCTCGACGCCAAGGACATCATTTTCAACGAAGCGGTGACCAACACGCCGGCGGTGCTGATGCAGATCCCGCGGCCGTTGCCGAAGACGGCGTTCAATACCAACGGCGCCGGCCTCGGTTGGTCGGGCGGCATGGCGCTCGGCGCCAGGCTTGCCGCGCCCGATCGGATGATGGTGCAAATATCCGGTGACGGCGGTTTCTATTTCAACAATCCGAGCTCGACCTTCGCCGTCGCGCAGCAATATCAACTGCCGATTCTATCGATCGTGCTCGACAATTCGGGCTGGTCGGCGGTCAAACAATCGACTTTACGCGTGTTCCCGGACGGGATGGCCAATTCCAGCGACGAGTTCGAGTCGAAACTCGCTTCCAAGGCGGAGTTCACCAAAGTGGCGGAAGCGTTCGGCGCCTACGCTGAAAAAGTCGCCGATCCGGCTGACGTGGCCGCCGCAATCGGGCGCTGCATCAAGCAAGTGCGCAGCGGCCGCGCCGCGCTACTGCACGTGATGGTGACGCGGCTGTAAATCGCCGTCAGGCCAGATAGTCGGCCGCCACGGTTTCGTCGCTCTGCCTCGCGCCGATTGCGTTGAACACCGGCGTGAGCACCACCACCAGAATGATATTCAGCACGACCGTATAGAGCGCGGTGTAGCCGGGGAACGTATACCCGGCAACGTGCAGCGGATAATTCGGCGACAGGTTTGCCGCCACGAACATCCAGCAGCCGGTGACGGTTCCCACCAGCCAGCCGACCAGCAACGCCCAATCATTGAACCAGCGGGTATAGACGCCGAGCATGACCGAGGGCACCGTCTGGATGATCAGAATGCCGCCGAGCAGCTGCAGATAGATGGCGTATTGCGTCGGCACGAAAATGATGATGGCCAGCGCCCCCAACTTGACGATCAGCGAGACCCACTTCGCAATCTGCGCTTCCTGCCGGTCGGTCGGATTGCGATTGATGAACTCGCGGTGGATGTTGCGCGTGTAGAGGTTGGCCGAAGCGATCGACATGATCGCGGCCGGCACCAGCGCGCCGATGCCGATGGCGGCAAACGCGATGCCGACAAACCACGACGGGAAGCTGTGCAGGAACAGCGCCGGCACCGCGAAGTTGTTTTTGAATTCTTTGAAGCCGGCGGCATATTCGGGAAGTTTGTCGACGCCGCTGGCGATGGCGAAAAAGCCCATCAATGCCAGCAGGCCGAGCATGAAGGTGTAGCCCGGCAGCATCGCGGCATTGCGGCGCACGGCGCGTCCGCTATTGGCGGCGAGAATGCCGGTGATGGAGTGCGGATAGAGGAACAGAGCGAACGCCGACCCCAGGACGAGCGTGGCGTAGATGCTGTAGGAACCGGTCGTGTTAGCCCCGGGCACCGCCAGCAACAATTTGGCCGGCGGCACCTTCGCAAAAATATTGGTGAAGCCGCCCATCTGGATCGGGATGGCGATCACGGCGACGAAGGCGGTCACGTAAATCAGCAAATCCTTGACGATCGCGATCGAGGCCGGCGCGCGCAAGCCGCTCGAATAGGTGAAGGCGGCGAGGACGACAAAAGCAACGATCAGCGGCAGGTCGGCGGCATAACCGGTCCCGGAAATGCCCAGCCCGGCGATGACGACCTGCAGACCGACCAGTTGCAGGGCGATGTAGGGCATTGTTGCGACGATGCCGGTGACGGCCACGGCCAGCGCCAGCCAGCGATTGCCAAAACGGCCGCGGACGAAATCGCCGGCGGTGATGTACCGGTGCTTGTGACAGACCCGCCACAGCCGCGGGAATGGCAGAAACAGGATCGGATAGATCAGGATCGCGTAGGGCACTGCAAAAAAGGCGATGGCGCCGGCGCCGAAGGCCAATGCGGGGACGGCGACAAAGGTGTAGGCGGTGTAGACATCGCCGCCGATCAGGAACCAGGTGACCACCGTGCCGAAGCGCCGGCCGCCCAGCCCCCATTCGTGTAGCTGATCGAGATCGCCCTTGCGCCATTGCGCCGCGGCAAAGCCGAGCCAGGTGATGAAGGCAAACAGCAGCACGAAGATGACGAGAGCGGTCCAATTCACCTCAGCCACGGCTTTTCCCCAACGTTAGCTTTTCGCAAGACTCACGGCGACGCCGTGCGTACGCACCACGCGGCCTCGTCACTCTTCGGTCGCGAAGTACACCACCGCGATCAGGATCGCGCTGATGATCACCCAAAGCATCTGGTACCAATAGAAGAACGGAACGCCGATCCAGGACGGTTCGATCTTGTTGTAATAAGCGGGCCAGAGCAGAAAAACGAATTGCACGAGGAGCAGCAGATACCACCAGCTCCAGCCCGTTCGTCGGCCGCTTTGCTGATCCATGGTCGCCTCCAAAGTTCTAATCTGCAATTCTTGCCGTACTGGAGCGGGCGATGGGAATCGAACCCACGACACTCAGCTTGGGAAGCTGATGTTCTACCACTGAACTACGCCCGCAAAACCCTTATTCCATCGACGCTTTCAGTGGTTTTGCTTGGACTTCTAGTGGACATTTAGTGTCCACCAAACCGTAACCATTTCAAGCGAAACCCCGCACCGCTAGCGGCTTTCTTGTATTGTAGGCGCACCCGGACAGCCCGCCAAGGCCGTCCGGGCACTTGGGCCAGTGTCGTCCAAGGGCGCTGCGAGAGCTAACCGCCTGAACAGCACCAACCCCGACACTATTCTAGCGGCGACGCCAATCGCCGCCAACTGCGAGAGCAATCATGCGTAAGACTGACTTCCCGCGCTTGCGCGCATTCGACATTTGCCCGTTGTGCGGTGACGCCAAGGCGCGCGGCGCTTTGGTTTGCTGGCCTTGCTTCAACTCGCGCGGCATCGGCGCGAGCGATGACAATCCTTTGGCCGAAGCTCAATTCATCAAAGCCGAACGCGCGTTGCGCGGCGCGACGGAATTTCTAATCGGCCATATGTGCAGCGTCCAACACGGCCCGTCCATCGTCCGGCCGCTTATCGACCGGAGCGCGTGACATGACGGATCAGATTAACCAGTTAGCAAAAATGACATCGATGTAACTCGTAATCTGAGGCACCCGGACTCATCTTGCAGCAATGCGCACCAAATACCAGACCGAATTGACGGCATTCCATGAGGCTGGTCACGCTGTTGCTCATGCGGTGCTTGATTTGCCGTTTGAGCATGTGACGATTGTTCCAGCGGACGACAGCGATGGCCATGTCGCTTATGATCGTCCCCACGCAATCGTAGAAGCATGGAACAACGGCGACCGCGACAGTGCGGAAGTTCGGCACCACAGCGAACGAGAGTTAATTACACTACTCGCCGGACTTGAAGCGCAACGCCGTCGTTTCCCGCGCAGCCATAAGCGGATGACATACTCAAATCGCTCTGTTTATGGTGATGATTTTGATGGTGATGGCAATCCGGTGCCGCGTAGTACGCGTATTGCGGCGTCCGGTGCCGACTACACGACGGCCGGGCGCATAGTGGATGACCTGTTCGGAAACCGTGCCATAGCACTCGATTATCTCGTATACATCAACACCCGAACACGCGTCTTGATCTGGGACCATTGGGAGGCGATAGAGCGCGTTGCCCATGCCTTGATCGAGCGGCGCACGCTCACCTACGACGATGTGTTGCGTGTTGTCTATCCGTTGCCGTTTCCTGTCGATTTGAGCGTCTGACAACTCGATCTCGACAAGCGGGTGTGGCGAAAGTCACGCCCGTTTTGTTTGAGCCAACTCGATGTCGACGCGCCGGCACTAATACCCTGTTGCAGAAATCTTCTCCTACGCCGATCATACGTAGGTACATCCCTCACCGCCGCTCGTCCTCCCGTTCGGCCGATTTTAGGAAGGCCGCACGCTATGGCTCGCGCTCGTCCCCGCATTTTTCCGGTGGCACTTTCGGTTCAGCAGGCCGTCGAGGCTTTTGGGCCGTCAGTCAAACACGCGCTGAAGAACGGTGTGCTGCCATCGTATCGCAGCCCGAAAAATCAGGGCGTGCGGCGGGTGCGCATATTGGTTTCGGATTTGGAATTGTGGTGTCGGCTTTATTGGCAGGACACGCGGATCAAGGGGAACGCACATGGCTGATGATCTCCACCTTGGGAAAAACGAATTGCTGGCGAGAGCCGCCGATCGGGCAGTCCTTGCTGGCAAGTTGGTTCCGAGCGCCGCCGCAGATTTGACCGAAATGTTTCGACAAAAATGCATCGTCGACACGACGCTGAACACAGTGACGCTCGACGGTAAGTCGCTTGACGACGCTGTAGCGGCGGAGATCGCCAAGCACCCTCATTGGCAACCCGAAAATTCCGGTGCGCCAGAAATCAAAGCACGTACCGATCTTGAAGAGAAAGCTCTAGCGGGAAGCGTCACTGCGCATGGATTGCTGCTGCGATCTCTCGGCAAAAGTGACTACGAAAAGTGGCTCACGAAGACCGGCGCGAAGCCGGGCAAGGCCGTAAACGACGGCGAGCACAGCGACAATCCGTGGGCGCCCGGTCCTTCCTTCAGCGTCACTAAGCAAGGAAAAATTCTGCGGGCGTTGGGTGAGGATAAAGCCCGCGCGATGGCCAAGGCCGCCGGGGTTGAACTGAAGTTGGGCCCTAAAGCGCCGCCGTCGCGCGTCGGGTAACGGGAGGATCAGATGGCAAAGCAATTGTCGCCGCATACGAAAACGGACTTGTCGACGAGTACACGGTCAAAGGGATCAAGCACGCTTGGCCCGGATCATAGCGGTAAACCAAAAGACGGCTTCTTCGCCGCGAAAGGTTTGACCAACCACACCGAAGGACGCGTGCTGCAAAGCGAAGCCGGTAATGCTCACGAGCTTGGCCACAGAGGTCATCCCACCGGCTCGGTCATGAACGGTCAGACCATCCGCAACGTTGGCGCGATCGATGTTCAGGCGCGTGCTGGCGCCCCCAAAGTTTTGAATCCAGTCCCGTTCCATGCAGGGACTACCGATGCGCAGATCGCCACTGTCGGTAAAGGTGGACTCGGTCACGCGACCTCGACCGTGATACCGGATGCTTCAAGCGCGTCACCTCTCGACATCGAGAGTGCTCAACAGCGCGGCAAGAATTTCCCGACGCCCGCTCTCGCGCACGATCAACGTCACGATGCGACCAGAAATCCAACTTTCCATCTCGGCGGCGACATGAGTGCTCACATCGAGCTTGGCCAGCGCATCCTCAACGAGGCGACGTTGTCGGGGTCAACCAAATTGAGGAACAAATGAAAACACAACCGATCGACACGGTTATCGATGACGGCGCTGACGGCACGAGACGAGTGCCGGGACACCGCGTCGGACATGCGCGCGGATCGAACGCGGCATCCGCGATCGACGATCGCAAAGTCGCTTGCCGTCACGCAAACGTTGAAAGTGTTGGCAGCGAAAATCCAGATTTAGCAAATGAGAACTTGATCGGCGGCGATTCGAAGTGACGACGACATACGACCGATCGGCGAAGGGGAAGGCTACCCACCGTCGTTACTACACATCCGCCAAGGGGCGCAGGATTGGTGCTCGTTACGCGAGATTCCGGCGCTTAGCCGCGAAGTTGGGTTACGTGAAAAAGGGAGAATGAAAATGGCAATTCAAAGCGGAAAAAAGAACGCACCGTTCAAAGTGAACAAGACGCCGCCTCCGAAGGTTTTGGCGAAGTCCGGTGGCGAAGGCTACGGGCAAGCGCAGTATTCCGGTGCCAGTTCCGATGTGCCCGGTGCCGCCACGATGAGCGAGATGGCGGCCAATATGAAGTCGTCCGTCGACGACGACGGCGTGCTCGACGCGGTGATCGCCAAAGGCACTTCAAAATCGACGGCCGGATTTGCCGCTGAGGTCGACGGCGAGACAAGCGACCAGTTGCGCGCCATCAGCGACAAGAACGTCCCCAACGCTCACGGAATGACCTCACAGACCGACGGCGCGGACAACATCGGGCGTAACTCGATCATTCCCGCGAAGATCGGTGCCGACTCGGCCGATCCAGTTCGGCGGCCGGGCGGGAAGTAATGTCATACGGCATTCCATGCGGTAGCGCGTTGGTTCGAATGCACTTGGATCGCTGGGTGCGGCGGACGCGTAACCGCCATGAGATGCCGGTGACGATCGTGCAGCGACCCGATGACGAAGTCACCATCACTTTGGGGCGCCGCACATACGAAGTCGCGGAGTGGAGCACGCATGATGCCTGCCAACTTTTCAATCGAGCTTTCATTGAAAGCTGCATCATGGCTGAGCGTCACGATCTGCTCAGAAACTTCACGCCGTTAGGAGAAGCCGCATGACTCCGATGACCGCAAAGCAACCGAGCGCCGCGCGTGCCGCGGGTTTGAAATACGCCCGCCTCAACCGCATGGCTCGGGTCACGGTGCAAAATCTTACGCCATGGTCTGCGGGTCTCGTGGTCTCGGCGGGCGAATACATAACCAACGTTTCGCTGGCCTATCAGGCGCTCAATTCCGGCACAACCGCGGGCACGCAAGGTCCGACGCAATACGGACAATTCACCGACGCGGGCGGCGTAACGTGGTTGTTTGTTCCCACGCAAGCATTCGTCCGCATTCCTAATCCCGCGACTCCCGCTTAGGTGATCCCATGCGCAAATATGTCCCCCGTGAACGCGATCCGCTGACAGACGAGATGGTGCTCGCATGCCGCCCGCACGCCATCTGGTTTCGAAAACGTCTGAGCGGGGCGATCGTATTGACCGAATATAGAAATCCCTCGAAAAAATATGGCGAGTTCTCGTGCATGACCGCGGCGCTCGCCTTCGTCAACGCGCTACCCGCGCCAACGCAAGAGGTCGCCAATGAGCCTGTATGACACCCGAGGTCGCTTCAAGTTGCTCGATTCGATTCCCGAAGATTGGGATGACGCCAAGCGCGCCAATTACGCGGCGCTGGCGAAGGCGCACGTTGAGCTTGAAGCCGCCGACGCGGCGGCGATCGCCGCCGACAAGCTCATCGCTAAGTGCAAAACCGATTTGGTCGATGCGCAAGCGGCACTCACGAAAGTCCGACCGAAGATCACGAGAATCGATCTCGCGAAGGCATTCATCAAAGACTCTCGGGCGGGGCTGATATGAGTCTCGGGCCTCACATAACGATCAACGACGATGATCGGCCACTGCGGAAACCGCGAGACCCGATTTACGGCATGCTGCTGGCGGCATCCAAACGTCGCAAAGTTTGGTTCGAGCTTCGCGTCGACGGCACGGTAAAATTGTGCCGCATCGACAATGCCAGAGATGTCCTAGGCGAATTTAAAGACGCGCCGAGTGCGATCAAATTTCTCGACGCGATGGAAAACTTGCCCTCGGCTGGCGACGGCGAATAACCGACGCCGATCTCCAGTCGGGTAGACAGGGCGGGGAGTTGGTAACACCCCGCAGCGCATCGACCGGAGCACATGCCGGTCGATCGCGTCTATTGCCGTGCCGCGGTGCTCCCACGTTCCGCGGCATGACGAGAGCCCTTGACGAGAGCGCATGCTCGTCAAGGGCATTTATCGGGATCGATGTTTGTCGGGAACGAGCAACGATCCTGTAACGGCGGCGTGTCGGTCCGGCGCGGGCGGCACGCCGCTAATTTTTTGGAGTTGAATATGTCGGATGATTTTATCGACAGACTTGTTGAATCGCCCGCCGCGAACGAGCGCGGAATCAACTGGTCGAGATGCATGGCCACGCCGCCGAGAATGTCAGCCGCTGACTTGGATATTTGCTACGGCGGCGTCGTGCAGGTCGAAAATGTTCCGTACGTCGAGCTTGATGCGAACGGTGAGATCACAAAGGTCGAAATCTTCGACGACACGATTTTTCAACTTGTAGACATAACCGCGGAGTACCAATCATGATTGACGCCGAAATCCACGTTCAAACTTGCGCTGACAATCTCGCCGCAGCCAAGCAAGCCGCCGCCGCCGCTCACAGCGCCGTCGTTCAAGGCCGGAAAAGTTTCCAACGCGCGCTCGCGACGTTCCAAGCTGCATACCCGATCGCAACTCGCGAAGCGACGGCGCGTGCGAGCATCGCCGGTGAGGCGTCGATCAAGCGGGGCCTGCTAAACGGGACGATCGACCCGGCATCGCAACCGCGGATCGCCGCCGAATTGGCGCAGGCACAAGCCCGTGGTCGCCGCGGTTCTTCTTTTATCGATCGAACGAGCGGCTTGGGCGGCACCGCTTCCGATTTTCTCCGCGGCCAGATGCGGACCGGCCATCGGCGCGGATCGCTCCCGGCCAGCATGCGCGGCCGGACCGTGGCGCCCAAAGTCCCTTCAGAGGTCTAAAATGGCCTTTCTAGCGGCCCTTTTAGCGGCCCTCCGACGTATTTACGGCCCCCACAGGCGCCCCGACGGTCGGCTCGCATCCAGACCCCCTCCCAGCCCGTTTCTCGGTGAAGAAATGCGGCGCCCAATGGTGCCATTATGAGCACTTGGCATGAGCGCCCGGCGCCGTGGTCGCCTTTAGGGCGGACTCTCGCGGAGATTTCCGCCGCGGTGGCGGAAGCCGAACGCCGGTATGCCCGACCCAGAGATGGGGCGCCACGGCACACCTCGTCGCCAACGCCGGCACTGGCGCGGAAGCGACCAGTCCATAGCCCAGAATATGCGCGCGATTACCGCGTTCGAAAACGCCTTGCGCAAGGCATCCGACAACGACCTCTGACGCGCGTGCGCGATCTGCGCCCCGATCGCCGCGCCAACACGGTCGCCGCAACACGTGCATCGGACGCGAGCCGGGAAAATTTAAGGACGTGGGTCGCGAAAATATGGCCATCTATCGGCCGGCGCTACTTCCACATTGGAGAACTCGTCGCGCTCGTGCCTGACGAAGTCCGCGACGGCCGCTCTATTGAGTCCCTCACTACTGCCGTGGCTATCGCGGCGAGCCGGTGCTCCACGACGAGGGCCGTCGACGTTCACATAGACGATCGACAGCGATCGTATCGACCCCGCACCGCCGCCGACTATCAGGAGCTTGAAGCGATGACTCCAGTTGAGCGCCGCGCCGCTGTGACAGCGGAATCCAAAAAGCCGCTGATCGGTTGATGCCCTTGGCGCCGGATTAGAGCCCGCCGACGCCGGCCGAATACGTCGGATGTAACTGAAGTCGTCATCAAGGAATTGTGCTGGTTGCTAAAATGTCGGCCGCGCTGTAGCAACAAACTATTCGCCACTTCGACCCCGGCACATGGGGGTCGCGCAGACAGGTCGCCAACCCCGCACGAGTTGGCCAGACGCACAGTGCAGCCGAGCAATCGGCCAATCCCAAACCAGATACGAAAAAGCCGTCGGGGTCACGACTCCCCAACGGCTCATTTTCGTTCCGATGCACGCCCTTCGCGGGAGCTGCATCCGGCCGCACAGGACTGCGACACATGACCAATGCTCCCACTTCCGAAACGTTGCAAGAGGCACTCCGCGCCGCGATGATGCGCGATGCCGAAGCCGCGCGCGTCCGTGCGCAGGCGGCGGAACTGAAAATCGTCCCCGCCAGCGAACTGATCGACTACACTCCGCATCAAGCTGGACGCGCGTCGACGGTCGACGAACACATTTTCAACTCGCCCCATCAAACGGGGCGACGATCATGAACGCCCTCAACGACACCATTGATGCCGCGCTCCCGGCGCTGCATGCACGCCTTCGAACTTTTTCCGAGCCATTCACGATCACTGCATGGCGCGACGCCCAATCCGCCGCGGCGCTCGCGTGCGCGTATCGTAACGACATGCGCGGTCTCTTCGCGCTTGACGTTGCTGGCGTCGATGAAATGGCAACGGCATCAATCGAGTCGATGTTCGCGTGCGCCGTTCGGCAGATGTTCGACTGCGCGGCGCGACGCGTGCGGGCGATGCGCGTCAAGCGCGAACGACTCACCAAACAAAAGGCGGAGCGGCGAAAACGCGAGCGCAATCTAGGCATCGTTCGCCACTTCCCACGACGCAAGCCACAAGTGAGGGTATCATGAGCACGACATCACTCGTCGACGTAGCTCCAAAGTTTCAGGATAAAGTCGGCAAAACAGAAATTCCGGCTGCGACGATGCACAGCGCGTTGACGGCGCTTAAGCTGTTAGGCGTCGATTGCAGTTACGATGTTTTCCATGACAAACGCATCATCGGCGGCCAAGTGCTCGGTTCCGAGGTTGGTCAAGTTTCGGACGACGTTTGTTTGTTGATCCGCGAATTGTGCCGTCAACGTTTCAAATTCGATCCCGGCGTCAATCCGACGTGGGATGCGATCAATCTCGCGTGCCGCCTGAACTCGTTTCACCCCGTAGTCGACTACCTCGACTCGGTGAAATGGGATGGCAAAAAGCGGATTGGCACTTGGCTACACGATTACATGAAAGCGCCGGACACTCCCTTTGTGCGGGCAGTCGGCGAATTGGTGCTTGTCGCTTCGGTGCGCCGCGTACGTCAACCGGGCTGCAAGTACGATTACATGGTCGTGCTGGAGTCTGGCGAGGGCACTAACAAGTCGAAGGCACTCGCCATGCTGTACGGCGCGGAGAATTTTTCCGATCAATCGATCTTGGGCGTTTCGGATCGTGAATTGCAGGAAGCATTCCGCGGCCGGTGGGGAGTCGAAGCCGCCGACTTGTCCGGTATGCGTAAAGCTGAAGTCGAGAAAGTCAAAGCGCAGATCACGCGGCAGGAGGATCGTGGCCGACCGGCTTATGGTCGTGCCGTCATCAATGTGCCGCGCACGGTCGTGCCATGGGGGACGACAAACGACGCCGAATATCTGCGCAGCCAGACCGGCAATCGGCGATTCCTCCCGACGCCGGTCGGCCGCATCGATATCACTGCATTGATGCTGGATCGGGACCAGCTTTGGGCGGAAGCGGCGTTTGTTGAGGATTTAGGCGGCGAGATTTCGTTGCCGGAAAACCTATGGCGTGCCGCGGCCATTGAGCAGAACAAGCGCACCATGGGCGATCCGTGGCAGGAGGAAATCGAGTCCGCGCTCGCCGATGTCGAGCGGCACGAAGCTGAACGCGCGGCTGCGCATAATCGCAAGGAGGCGGCCAACCCGTTCGCCTATTACGAAGACAAGGACGACGGGGAACGCCGGATCACATCGCACTTCCTGTTGTCGCTGGCGCTCGGCATCAAGGCCGGGCAGCAATCCGCGGAGTGCGGCAAGCGGGTTGGCGTGGTCATGCGGAAACTCGGCTGGGTTGGCCCCGAGCCCCTGCGCATCGGCGGTCGAGTAACGAAAGGCTATCGGTTGCCGTCTGATCCCTTGGCCTGATGTAACCGTACGTACCCGTGAAAAGGTGGTGTCCTGTAGGGCATCCCCAGATATTCTCATAGGGTACAGGACATATACTTTTCACGGTTACGTACGGTTACACATAGAGAAGCGGCTACCGCCCATGGACTGCACTAATGCAGGTTTTGCAGTCTGACCGCTGAGAAATGCAGTCATTTATGCTGGTTGCACGCCGCGCCGGCTTGGCATACCTGCATTTTGTAGTCGAAAAGGGGCGCGCGATTTTTGCGCCCTCACCGCAACGATTTCAAATCGCGCGATCACCGCGGCAGGACCGTGGATCAAACACCGCGATTAAATCTATAATGAAAAGGAGCTACACCATGGCATTCGAACAGCCGGCGACCATCAGAAAAATTCTCGACATTATTGCGTCACGTCCGAACCTATCGGCTGCCGCGCGTGCATGCGGCATCAAGGAACGAACTCTATTCGATTGGCTGGCGAAGGCGGACGCTGGCGATCAAAAGTTCTTCACGCGCTGGCCAGCAGACGAAGACGATTCGACGGCGCCTCTGATCTCATTTGTTGACGCGGTGTCGCTCGCGCGCAAACGGAACGTGCTGTTGTTCGAACATCAAATCCGAGATCAAGCGATGCACGGTCGCGAACGACTCGTCGTTGTCGACGGCGCTCAGAAATATCAGCAGGACGAGCAATGGATCGGTGTCGATGACAAGACGATGATCGCTCTCGGTTTCGAACCGCCGGAATGGTGGCGGCTAAAACGTGACGAGTTCAAGCGTCCAATCCCGATGACGATCATCGATCCGCCGGCGGCACATCTGCAAATAAAAGCGGCCGCTTCTCTAATGCCGGCGACGTGGGGCGATCGGCAGCACATCGTCGCGGACGTGCGTCACTCTGGCGGCGTCGTCGTGGTCGGTCAAAAGAGCGTGCAGCGAATGTTGCAACAGCGGCGACCGCCGAAGGAAGGTCAAGACGAAATCTCCGCGACGTTGGAACATCTCGACACCTTGCCGGACACTGAGATGGTCCGCGACATGCGACGACAGTTGAACGAGCGCAGGATGCGAGGCCCAACGAAGCCCACGCATCCGGTATTCGTTGGCGGGCGCAATGATGGCCCCGCCGATGACGGCACGCGCCCCGGCGCATCAGCGAGGCCCACAGCACAGCCTTACCGTTCACCCGAAGAGCGTAGCGAAGGTGTCGGCCGCGGACCGACTGCGGAGCAACTTTCAGCGCGCGGCGGCGCATCGGTCATGCAGCATCGCAATCCCGTTCCTCAACCGACACGCATCGGTGCTGATGGCTATCCCGAATACGATCAAGGCAACGCCAATCCCAGCGGTCACGTCGCGTTCGATCCGCAGGTGCCCAAGGTTTCGAAGGTGACGAAGATGGTCTGATCGGGGCACATTAGGTTAACGGCGCAACCGCTGGATCACGATCGCCGTCAACGCTGACCATCGAAATCTCACGACTAATTCCGGTTCGTTGGTTAAGATTTCCTTACGAGCTTTCTGACAATTTGAATTAAAGAAATCGGTCGTGTAAATCTGTGCCATAAGCTCCCTTATGCGAACAGCAAAGATGTGAGCCAAACACGGGCACTTCTTGCATACTTTTTGACGTTCATTTCTTCGCCGAAACCGTCAGCGTTAATTCACCGCTTCAATGCTGGGCTTTAAGTGGTTAACCTGACCGCGTGCGCGAAGTCGTTCGCACAACTGCATTGGCTGCATGGCGGCTTAACAGTTCAACTTGTCTGGATCGAGTCCGCAGGGCGAGCCCTACGGGTAGAATGATATTCTGTTTGCTGATCTTTGTTTGTTACATCTGCAACAGATAGATTTTGTTTGTTTGCTCACGCGGAGCAAACAAGCCGAGCGTTTACGAGGAATGCAAGAAGTCGCTGCGGCACAGCCACTTCTCACACCACATGCCCACGTGAAAGTTGGTGGCACGGTTCGGTGTTCCGCGATCGGGATTTAGCTACGGGGTAGGTCTGACTCAGTGGGCCGGGTCGCGCGATCATCATGTCCCCCTTCACACTTGCTCGCGCACGAAACCGACCGAGTCATTGTCGCTATAACGAAAAAAAGCCCAAAACGACCGGGGTATGTTTGGAAATTGAAAATCTGTGGCAGCAAAACGATTGCCGTCTGCGACCTGCCTTAAGCCGTTAGCGGCGTGACCGGCCGTTGATGATCTTCACACACAAACTTTTCTCTTGATTTGACGTCCAGACGTCAAGATGATGGCGAGCGGAGCGATTCGAAAAATGACGCGAGCACCCGGAAGTGTGCGCGACTGCATTGTGAGTTACTTGGCGAACGCGGGCAGCGCTTCGCTCGCGGAAATACAAGCGGCAGTCAATATGCATCTGGGTTCGGTCGCGCCGTCGTCGGTGCGCTCCTATCTCAATCTCAATACGCCCGCGTTATTCGCGCGGATCGACCGGGGCAGCTATCGGCTAAAGAACGGCCGCGTTAACGTGCATGCAGCGAAGCCGAATGGCGGTACGAAGATTGGTTCCGCACGGATAGTGCAGGCGGATTGTTTTGAATGGCTTGCAAGCGTGCGCGAGGGCGCTCGCTTACACGCCATCGTGACCGATCCGCCTTATGGCGGGATCGAGTACACTCACAAAGAGCAGACGAAACTCCGCAATGGGAATAAGGGCGGTGTCTGGCGCATCCCGCCGTCCTTTGACGGCCATAAGCGTTCACCGCTGCCCCGCTTCACTGTACTTGGCGAAGATGATCGGGAGGCGCTTCGGTTTTTCTTTCAGGACTTCGGCAAACTCGCACTCCGCGCTACCGTGCCTGGCGCAAACATCATAGTGGCATCGAACCCCCTCCTAGTTCATTTGGTCGCAGACGCGATGGCGTCAAGCGGCTTAGAGCCGCGCGGTTACATCACGCGATTGGTGATGACAATGCGCGGCGGCGACCGACCAAAGAATGCGGAAAAGGACTTCCCCGAAGTCAGCGTTCTGCCGCGCTCAATGTTTGAGCCTTGGGTTGTCATGCGTCACCCCCTTGACGGACGCGTGCAAGACAATTTGCGCAAGTGGAAAACCGGCGGCTTTCGCCGTATATCCGATGATCGGCCGTTCGGCGATGTAATCAAATCATCGCCGACGCCAAAGGCGGAGAAGGACATTGCTCCGCACCCGTCGTTAAAGCCGCAGGCGTTCTTACGCGCCGTCGTGCGCGCTGCGTTGCCCATGGGCGAGGGAATTGTGTGCGATCCCTTCGCTGGTTCCGGTTCAACGCTGGCGGCGGCGAATGCGATTGGATACGAGAGTATCGGAATTGAATCTGATGACGAGTTTTTGAAGATAGCGAGGCAAGCGATTCCGAAATTGTCACGACTCCTTGTAAATCCAATTCTCTCGTAGCTTTTTGATTCCTTCCTTATGTAGCGTTGACGTTCGGGTGCCGAGCCTACCGCGTGGATTGTTTCGGAAGTCGGCGACGGTCACCCCGAACGCGGTCAACGCGATAGACGAACACGCACATGTTTTGATCCCGTGCGCCGTGCGTATCGACGGCGCCACCCTTCTTGCCGGTCGCCTTTATCTCGACCCCATCGGTGCCGGACTTGATGCTGTTGTTCGGATAGACCCCACCAACGAGCAAATCGGGATGGCCGTTATGGTAGGTGTTGCGCGCCATATTGCGCGCGTGCTTCGCAATCGAATCAGTGAGCATGTCGGAGAGAAAGCCGGACATGTTCGCCGACCGCAGGGTTTCGTCGAGACGCGGCAAGCCCTTATCGACAAGGAATTGGTTTGTGTCGCTCAGAAAGTCGTAGACATCACGCATCGCGCTCTCAAAATCCGAGAGCCGCAGATTATACGGAAGTGCAGCCTTCGGATTGAGCCAAGCGGGCGTGACCGCTGCCTTCTTGATTGGTTTCGATGCCATGCCCAGCGTCACTCCGCAGAATGGCTGTAGAAACTAACCGATTCGACGCGAGCCACCGACTCGGCTGTCCCCAACTATCAACCGCAAACTGCAGTTGCCCCGCTGGAGCGCGCGCCAAAGCTGTTGCGGAACGGATAGGGAACGAGTATGCGCAAACCCAAGGAAAGCTGGGCCGATTCTCGGCCCACAACAGAGGACTGCGGGAATGCAGAAACCAAAATCGAAATCGCGCACACCGCGCCGCTTTTGGGATTTCCTGAGCGACGAAAAGCTGATCGATGCCGAACTATCGACCGATGACCCGGAGGGATTAGACAATTTCGTTCGCGAATTGCCGCCGGGCGATGAAGAACCCTACGTCGAATTTAAGTACGACCTGAGAGGCAGCGAGCGCGAAAGGCTACGCTGCGTCCATGGCAACCATCCGCACCTTGCGGGCTTTGTCATGCGCAAAGGCGACAAGCGGTTCCTTGTCGGTCACATCTGCGGCAAGGAAATCTATGGCGAGGACTTTGACCATTACACGGCCGATTTCAACGCGGCAGTGAACCGGCAAGAGACGCTTCGTAAGCGGCGGGAAATCGAAAAGCTGACAAGACCGTTCACGGCATGGCTGCAACAGGTCGCCATTTCGGATGTGTTTAAACAGTACGAAAGCGTGCGCCGACAAATGAGTTACCGGATGCCGTGGATTTGGGAGAACGTGCCGCTAGCCGGGCATTACGGAACGACGGTCGCTCATGTGAAGATGCCGCCGACGCTTTTCTTGGAAGAAACCGACTCGGAAATGGAATTCAGCAGGGTGGTCGCCGAAATGAGCGCGCTCGCGGCGAATCTGATCGCAAAGGATGAACTTGGCGGAAAGAGCGTCGAAAATCTAAAGCGAGTTTTGAACGCACTGATCCGACGAGTGGAAGTGATATTCGGACAACTCAAAGAAGTGGAAGACTTCTTTCAGCCAGCAGTATTGCAGGCGGTCTGCGACCTCGCGAACGAGCACGACAAGCCGAAAAAGCGAAAGTACATTGCCGGACTACTCACGATCACTTGCAAGCGTGACCGCGACAAATCGAGTGTGCAACTTCCGAGGAATTACAAGATTCCAAACCGGGCAGGTCTTGATGCGCTAAAGGAATCGCTCCGGGTTCTGTAGGGTCGCCTCCGCTTCGCCTTGACTGCTTTGCCCGGCTTCACGGTCATAAGCTCGATCATCTTGCGCGAAATCTTCTCTTGCGCCGCGATGATGGCCGGGCCGGACTGTCGTGCCCATTTCAACAGGTAGCGTTGCGACATCCCCTCTGGAACATGGCCTAGCAGAGCCGCAGAGATGTCGTCCGGCACACCGCAATGATCGGTTGCCACGGTTTTGTAGCTACGCCGCAAGGCGTGGCCGAACGCAGGCAGGCCGTCGCGGGTCGGGTTATGGCGAGCACCGGGGAATACGAAATCGTCGCCCGTAGCGCCCCGCTGGGCTTTTCTCGCCCGTTTTAATTCGGTCCGAATGGCGGCAGTGATCGGCACGGTGATGTCGTTCCCGGCCTTGGCATCGCCAATCACTAGGGTATCGTCGCCAACGTCGCTCCACTGCACCCGCGAAAGCTCGCCCGGCCGGGCACCGGTAAGCAAGTTCGTCATGTGGTACGCCCGGCGGATCGGCGGGAGCTTTTCAACCGCCGTCTTGAACGCTGGGAAGTCGGCGACGGCCAGTCCTTTTTGCTCGCCGCGCTCGGGCCGGAAATCGACCGCAGCCGCGGGGTTGTTCACTTTCGACAACGAGAGATCGCGCTTCGTGGCGCGCTTGTAGAGCGCCCGAATAATCCGCACGGCATGGTTGGACGAAGTCGGCCCGTGTTTCTTGGCCATGGCCTCGTGCCAGTCGGCCACGATGCCGGGCTTTTCGCTCATCTCACCGAGCGTGTGACCGCGCCACTTCGGCAGCAGCATTTGGTTGCCAAGGTGGCGCACGTTGTAGGCCCAACGGGCTGGCTTGCCCTTGGCCTTCGCTTTGGCCTCCAAATAATCGAGATACCGGGCGAACGCGTCTTCGAATTTCGTTCCGCTCTTTCTGCCGGGCGGCGCGTTGCCTTCGATGACGCGGGCCGCAAGCACACGAGCGGCATCGCGGGCGTCGTCGACGCCCATGTGATCCGGGCTAACGTCGACGCGATTTGACAGGCCCACCGTATTTTCGGACCGCTCGAAAAATCCGAGCCGTTTGCAAACGGTCCGGCGCGAGCCATGGTCGCGGCGGCGGTCGAAAAATTGCCACGTCGCTTTGCGCTTTCCGACATAGAGGCGCAGGCCCTTCACGTCGGAATCCCACCATACGCCTTCAATGGCGGGCGTATCGCGAAACTCGACCAGTGCTTGCACGTTGGAGTCGGTGAAGTTGCGGACGCGTTTTTTGGTGGCCATTTGGTGGACGCTCCAGCGGTCTGTAAGCCCTTTGTTCACGGGCACCCTGAAGCGTAAAACCTAGTAAATTCAAGCTTTCCTAGCAAACAGGATGAACAAAAACATATTGGGAAGCTGATGTTCTACCACTGAACTACGCCCGCGAACGCTCCAGCATGCCAAGCGCAAAGACGCCCGGCAAGAGCGTCAGGAGCGTAGGGCGGATTAGCCGAAGGCGTAATCCGCCTACTGTTTCGATGCGGCCGGTTACGGCCACGCCTAACCCGCCCTACATCGTTTATGTTCGTTCGCCGAATTCGCCGGTTACCCCGATCTCGCCGGCCCAGCTCGTAGGGCGGATTAGCCGAAGGCGTAATCCGCCACTCTTTCCACGCTTTGACGCCGCGGCGGGTTACGGCTGCGCCTAACCCGCCCTACATCGTTTATGTTCGTTCCCCGAATTCACCGGTTACCCCGATCTCGCCGGCCCAGTCGGCAGGAAACAAGCCGCGCTCGACATCGCGGTGAAACGACGAGTACGGCCAATCTTGCACGCGACGGACAAGGCCGTGCTTAACGGGATTGATGTAACAATATTCGACGTGGCGTGCGTAATCAGCTTCATCGCGGATCAAATGCTCCCAGTATCGACGTTGCCAGATACCGCGTTCGCCGCGCGCTTTGCGGACGGCCGATAGCCGTTCTTGCTTCGGCAACGATTTGGCAAACCGAGTTTTTATCAGCCTCCAGCGTATCGAAAAATCCGCTTCGTCGGGTGGTAAAGTCCAGACCGCGTGTAAATGATCCGGTAGCACGACAATCGCGGCGGTATTGAATGGATACGTCTTCCGCGTTTCTTCAAACGCGCTCCGAAGCAGGTCGATGCAGTCGACAAGCATTGCTTGTCGCCGTTCCAGCAGATTGAGCGTAAAGAACCAACATCCGTTCGGAATGAAAGCCCGGCGATAATTCGGCATGCGCCCAGGGTAACAATATTTTCCCTGGGCCGACACGGCGCGTCTGGCGCGAAAGCGTAACACCGGCACTTAGGATTGGATGGCGGATTACGCTACGCTAATCCGCCCTACGAGCTTTTATGCGGCGACGACGGCGGAAAGGAATTTTTCCATCTCCGCCGAAAGCCGGCTGCCGTCCTGCGACAGCGTCTGCGCCGAGGTCAGCACCTGTGCGGAAGCCGAGGTGATTTCGGCGGCGCTGTCGTTGACCTCGGCAATGTTGGCGGTGACGTGCGCGGCGCTGCCGGCCGCCGCCTGCACATTGGCGGCGATCTCGCGGGTGGTGGCCGATTGCTGGTGAACGGCGGCGGTGATCGCGGCGGCGATTTCCGAAATGCGCGAAATCGTCGCGCCGATTTCCTTGATGATGCCGACGGAATCATGCGTCGCCGCCTGCACGCCGGCGATCTGCACGCCGATTTCTTCGGTCGCTTTCGCGGTCTGTGCCGCCAGCGCCTTGACCTCTTGCGCCACCACGGCAAAGCCGCGGCCGGAATCGCCGGCGCGCGCCGCCTCGATGGTGGCGTTGAGCGCCAATAGATTGGTCTGCTCGGCGATGGCGGCGATGAGGTTGACCACGTCGCCGATGCGGCCGGCGGCGCGGGTGAGCTCGGTAATGCGGGCGTCGGTTTTCGCCGCCTGTGCGACCGCTTCCAGCGCAATGCGCGAAGATTCCTGCACCTGCCTGCTGATCTCGCCGAGCGAAGCAATCAGCCGTTCGGTGGCGAACGAGACCGACTGGACGTTTTCCGACGCTTGGGTCGAAGCCGACAAAACCTTGCTAGACAAATCGCGCGTCGCGCCGGCGGTTGCGCCGAGACCTTCGGCGGCGGCTTCAAGTTCGGTCGACGACGCGGAAACCGAGCGCACGACGCTTGCCACCGTGCTCTCGAAGGCGCCCGCCAGCGCGCGCATATCGGCGCGGCGTTGCTCGGCAGCCCGCCGCGCGGTTTCCTTCTCCGCCTGTTCGAGTTGTTCGATGCGGATCAATTTTTCCTTGAAGGTCTGCGCCGCGCGCGCGTTGTCGCCAACCTCGTCGCCGCGATCGGTATACGGCACCGCGACGTCCTTGTTGCCGCCGGCAAGCTCAACCAGCACTTCGCCGATGTCCCGGATCGGACGGCTGATCGCCACCGCACCGAATATGGCCGCGCTGGTGAGGATGAAGATAATGAACAGGCCAAAGCCAAGGTCGAGCCGGGCGATGAAAGCGGTCTGCGCGTCGGCTTCGACTTTACGCCGTTCGGCGGCTTTGATCAGCGAGGCGGTGGTCGTCTCGACCAAAGCGTTCATCTTGCGGCCCAGTTCGTCGCTGGCTTTGATGTATTCGACCGTATCGGCATGGCTTTGCGCCGCCGCGGCGAGCTTGCCGACCACATCGACGTAGCCTTTGACCATGCCGGCGAGTGTGTCGAGCCGCCCTCGGTCGGTCGGGTCGTCGGAGATTTCGATGGCGATTTCGATATGTCCCGCCGCCGCCGTCTGATAGGCGACCAGCCGCTTCAGCGTGCGATCGACTTTGTCGGGCGCGGCGGCAAGACGGATTTCCCGCGCCTGGATCTGCATGCTGCCGAGGTCGTCGGCAGCGCGCAAAGCCTCGACGGTGGCCAGTTGTTTGTTGTCGGCTTCGATCCTTTGCAGTGCGGCGTAGTGATTGCCGATCTGCTCGTTGCCCAGCATGCCGGCGACCAGCAACACGCCGATGCCGGCCGACAGAGCGAGCTTGGTGCGAATGGAAAAATTGTAGGCTGCCACCGCCGCTCCTCCGGCAATCGCCGCATGATGGGACGCTGGAGGTTAATTCAGGGTAAAATCGAACCGTGACGATCGCGCAAAATCATTGATCGTGCAGGAAAATCCGGTTCGCAACCGCCGCAGCGGGCGGGCGGACCTGGCTTACCTTAGGTCCCGGCGTCTAGTTCGCCTTTTCCAGCGTCGGCGGCAGGTCGGGCGCGTCGGAATCATGCACCGCGACGCCAACCATCGGGTCGATCGGCACCGCCCACGGCCGCCGTTCCAACGTGCGCATGGTGTCTTCGTAACCGGCCTGCCAGCGCCGGCCGATGCCCGACGTCGTGAAGTCGATCTCGCGCAGATAATCGTCGTTGTCCGGCGGATTGGCATTGATCCGCACGATGTGCATGAACGTCCCGCAGCCGTAGCCGGCCATCTCCTTCACCTCCGGCGCGTTGCGCTTTTCCTCGGGCAACATGCGGACTAGCTCGCGTACCATGTGGCGGAGCTGATGGATGTGCTCCTGGCGCGGAATGTGGCTGTCGGCGCGGCTGGCATATTGAATGTCGATCTGCCGGCTCAGCACCTGCATGACCGAGTCCGGCTCCGGTCCGGTAATCGGGAAAATCTGCACCGAGAACACCACCGAATCGCGGCGCGGATTGTCGTCGAACACCACTTCGATCGGTGTGTTCGAATAGAGCCCGCCATCCCAGTAAGGATCGCCGTCGATGCGGATCGCCGGAAAACCGGGCGGCAGCGCGCCGGAGGCGAGCACATGATCGAGCGTAATCGGAATATTGCGACTGTCGAAATAATGCATCTTGCCGGTCCGCACGTTGACGGCGCCGACGGTCAGCCGCGGCTGTTTGTTGTTGATCCGCGCGAAGTCGACGACATCGGCGACAGTCTTGCGGAAGTCCTCGATCGTATAGAAGGCCGCGCGTTCGATGCCGACCCGCGCGTTGAGTCCGCCGAAGGCGATGGCGTGATTGGGCGAATAATATCCATTGATGCCCTGGGTCAGCGTCGCCAGGTAGCCGGCGGTGGCGGCGGCACGCGCGCCGAACAAAGTCTCGTGCCATTGCGGTTTGCGTTCGAGCCGGCGCCAGAATTCCTTCATCCGGTCGAGCCGCTCGCTCACCTCATTGCCGGCGATAATGGCGCCGGTGATCGCGCCGATTGAGGTTCCGACCACCCAGTCCGGCTCAATGCCGGCTTCGTGCAGCGCCTGGTAGACGCCGCCCTGATAGGCGCCGAGCGCGCCGCCGCCTTGCAACACCAGCACGACCTGGCCGGGCAATTTCGGCGGCTCTTTGAACGCGCCGTGCTTGACGTAAACGTCGTCCATGACTGCGTCTCCAAAAAGATTGCGTCTCCAAAACCGCCCTTTGATTTAATTATTCGAGCGGCGAATGTGCAGAGGCCAAAATGTGGTGCCCGCGCCCGCATTGATTGAGATCGACTTGGCAGGTAGTCATTTCGGGCTACAACGGTGACAACGAGCAAGATTGGCCCCCGCGATGGCGAAAGACCGAACGGCCTCATCCGGGAAGGTTGCGATTCCACAGCCGCCGCACCCCGACAAGCGACAGCAGCCGCTGCCCGGTCACCGGCCGAAGTCCGCCGACGAGGACCCCGAGGCGCCTTCGCGCATCAAAGCCATTCTGGAGAGCCCAAGCTATGTCCTGCCCGAGGAGGATCTGGCTTTCCTGGCGGGTGGCGAGGGGCGCGGCGTACGCCTCCAGATCGAATATCTCAAGCCGGAGACTTTACTTGAAGAGCATGCCATTCGCGATACCGTCGTGGCGTTCGGCAGCACGCGAATTTCGGAACCCGTTGCGGCGGGGCGAAACGTCGATGCTCTGCGCCAAGCCATCGAAAAAGAACCCGATAATTCCTCCGTCCTGATCCGCAAGCTCGCAATAGCCGAGCGGATACTGGCGAAGAGCCGCTATTATGAGATCGCCCGCGAGTTCGGGCG
>Ga0307373_10003516_pt1 | contig 27273 bp, 31 predicted proteins | sample OX2MG_FD_202534 | JGI IMG/M metagenome (GOLD analysis project Ga0307373, IMG submission 202534) | Soil microbial communities from Risofladan, Vaasa, Finland - OX-2 | ecosystem: Environmental > Terrestrial > Soil > Coastal area > Acid sulfate soil | place: Finland: Risofladan, Vaasa | collected...
CGAGCTGGCCGTGGATTTGCTTGGTCCCGCCGGCGCCCTGGCCCGGGGCGGCCCCGACGCGGTCGACCGGGGCAAGTGGACCCGCCTGTACGCCTTCCAGCGCTACTCGACCATCGGCGGCGGCTCTACCGAGATTCAGAAGAACATCATCGCCGACCGCGCCATTGCCATGCCCGGCAAGTCCCGCGCCTGACCCGCGCCTGACCGCACCGCACCGTTGCCCGCCGATCCCCGCTCCACCTGCATCATCGGCGTTGCGCGCCGTACCTGGCACCCGTCCGACGCGCCTGACGGTGCGCCTGAGCCGCTCGCCATGTGGGCGCAGACGACCCGTGACGCGGCAGCCGACACGGGAGCGGCCGATCCGTCGGCACTCCTCGCCGGGCTCCAGAGCATCGACATCGTCTACTCGCAGTCATGGCAGTACGACGACGCCGTGGCCCGGCTCGCCGAGCGGATCGGCGCCTCACCGGCGCGGCGGGGTTACTCGGGCATCGGCGGGTCCGTGCCGCTGGTCCTGGCTACCGACGTGGCGCGCGACATCAGGGCGGGTGACCTCGACCTGGCGTTGATCACGGGAGCCGAGGCGCTGGCCACGGTGCGTCGCCTCAAGAAGGCCGGCGAGAAGCCTCAGTGGTCCTTCGCCCCGGCCGAGAAGCGGCGCTTCCCGATGGACATGGACTTCGATCCCTCCGAGATCACGCACGCCGTGTTCGAGGCGTACCTGACCTTCGCCCTGTTCGACAATGCCCGGCGCGCCCATCTCGGTCGGGATCTCGACGCCCACCGGGCCCAGCTCGGCCGCGTCCTGGCTCCCATGACCGCCATCGCAGCCGCCAGCCCGCACGCCTGGTTCCCCGTGGCCCGTGACCCGGACGAGATCGTGACAGCGCGCCCGGACAACCGGATGGTGTCCTACCCGTACACCAAGCTGATGACGTCGATCATGGACGTCGACATGGCCGCCGCACTCGTGCTGGCCAGCGCATCCAAGGCCGATGCGCTCGGGATCCCCGAGGAGCGGCGCGTCTACTTGCGCGGGTCGGCCTACGCCGAAGACCCTGCGCACGTGGCCGGCCACCCCGAGTTGTGGCGCTCGCCCGCCATGGCCGCCGCCGCGGGCGCGGCGCTGGCCGGCGCCGGCATCGGGGCCGACGAGGTGGCCCACCTCGACCTCTACTCCTGCTTCGCCAGCTCGGTGTGCTTCGCGCTCGATGCGTTGGGGATCAGTGAGGACGATACCCGCGCCGTCACCCAGACCGGCGGGTTGCCCTATCACGGTGGGCCCGGCTCCAACTACATGACGCACGCGCTGGCCGCCATGGTGGAGACCCTCCGCAACGACCCCGGCTCGTACGGTGTGACCAGCGGCGTGGGCATGCACATGCAGAAGCACGCCTACGGAGTGTGGTCGACCGATCCGGGTGACGGCCCGATGCGCGACGTGGCGCCGGCCGCACCGGCCACCGCGCCGCTCGCCATCGTCGAAGCGCCCGAGGGCAAGGCCACCGTCGCGACGTACACGGTCCTGCACGGGCGCGACGGCGGTCCCGAGCGCGCGGTGCTGGTGTGCGACGTGTCGGGTGGAGGCCGCTGTTACGCCCTGCTCGACGGCGGGGTCGCGGTGCTGGCGGGGTCCGAGGCCCACGAGCTGATCGGGCGCAGCGTCACGCTCACACCGGCCGACGGGATCAACCACGCCTCACTCGGCTAGGGCCACGGCGGTCCGCCCACTGGTCGCCGGCATCGACGGCGCCCCGGGCGGCTGGGTCGTCGTCACCGTCGGCTCTGACAACAATCTCGAGGAGCAACCGGCCGACGTTCGCCTGGTCCCGAATCTCGGTGACCTGATCCGCGACATCGACGCCGGCACCCTCGCGGCAGCCGCCATCGACATCCCCATCGGGCTGGCTCCCGACGGGCCCCGCCGCGCCGACATCGAAGCCCGCCGATGGTTGGGGTCACGCCGCAGCTCCGTCTTCCCGGCTCCCGTGCGATCGGTCCTCGCCGCCTCCACCTACGAGGAGGCCTGCGCGCTCTCCCGTGCCGCCTGCGGCAAGGCGATCTCGAAACAGCTCTTCAACATCCTCCCGAAGATCCGGGAGGTCGACGCGCTCGTCACGCCGCGACGTCAACAATGCCTGTTCGAGATGTCCCCGGAGTTGAGCCTGGCCGTCCTGGCCGGTGCACCGATGGGCCACCCCAAGACCAGGCCGGCGGGGCGAGCCGAGCGCATCCACGCATTGGCGACGGCCTTCGGCCCCGAAGCGATCGAGCGCCATGTCCGTAGGGTGCCCCGCGGCGCGCAACTCGACGACGTGCTCGACGCCTTTGCCGGCGCCTGGACGGCCCGGCGCCACGCCGCGGGGCGACACCTGCAGCTCGGCGGTGACACGGACGAGCGCGGGCTGCGCATGGAGGTCGTGGCCTGAGAACGGCTCGTGCGGGCGCTGCCATCGATCCCGCACGACCGTACGACTCCCGCACGGCCTCCGAAGGGTCCGGTCCGGTCCTGGGCGCAGGGCGTCAGCGCCGCGGCGCGCCGTCGCCGGCCCGTTGGAAGTCGAGGAACTGCGTCACCCGCATGATCCGCATGATGCCCCGGCCGATGGCCGGCACATGCTGGCGGTGCAGGTCGGTGACGAGCTCGGGGTCGGTCAGCTCGTATTCCTTGCTCCGGTGGATGAGACGGACGGCTCCGTGGGCCAGGGCGTTGCGCACCCACTCGGCATCCGGCCCGTAGGTCAGGGCGAAGCGGAACCCGTCCTTGGTGCGGTAGACGTTCACGGGTGTGCGGTAGACGGTCCGGGTGCGCCGGCCGACGTGGATCACCAGGCCGAGCCCCGGCGCCCACCCCGCCACGTGGACGGCGACCTTGTTGGTCACGTCGCGGTTGAAGCGCGCCACCCGCCGGCCCAGCCGGGGCGGGCGCTGGACGGCGTTCGAACCCGACCGGCGTTGCGCGGAGTGCGCGCTCATACGAGCGTCAGCCCCCCGTCGACGGCCAGCACCTGTCCGGTGACGTAGCTCGCCTCGTCCGAGAGGAGGAAGACGGCCACAGCCGCCACCTCCCATCCCGTGCCCTGCCGGCCCAGCGGCACGGGCGAGCGGGTCCGCGACGGCCGACCGGCGGACGCGGCGCGGCCGAGCGGGGTGTCGATCAGGCCCGGCGCCAGGACGTTGGCCCGGATGCCGCGACGGGCGCCCTCGACCGCCACGTGGCGGCTCAGCCCGATGAGCCCCGCCTTCGACGCGTCATAGGCGGGAATGCGGCTCCCGGGACGCAGACCGGCCACCGATCCCACGAACACGATGGCGGCATTGTCGGACAAGGTCACCAGCGCGCGGCGCACCAGCATGAAGTGGGCCCGCAGGTTCAGGTCGAAGGTCCTGTCCCAATCGTCGATGGAGGTCCCGGCCACCCCCATGCCGAAGCCGGTGCCCACGTTGAGGACCAGGCCGTCGGGTGACCGCCCGGGCTCGTCGGAGATCGCCAGGCGACACCCCTCCTCGGTGGTGACGTCGGCGACAACAATGGCCGCTTTCCCACCTTCCTCGGTGATCAGGCGCCACGTCTCCTGGACGGCGGCCTCGTCGCGGTCGACGCAGATCACGGTCGCTCCCTCGCGCGCCGCACGCACCGCGATGGCGCGTCCGTTGCCGACCGGCGCATCGGGGTCACGCGAGGGCTGCGTGCCGGCCCCGATCACCGTGATGCTCCGTCCGGCCAGGAGCGGCGTCATCACTCCGCCGGACCACCCGGTACCCGATCGGCCAACGCTTCCGCCCGGGGCTCGAGCGGGATCCGCAGTGACCGCAGCACCGTGGTCAGCATCAGGTAGTGGCCGATCAACATGAGCAGCTCGATCAGCTCGCTCTCGCGCAGGGAGCCGGCCAGCGTCTCCCAGGTGGCATCGGAGACGGCGCCCGCGTCGGCGGTCTCGTCCACCGCCCGCAGCGCCGCCCGCTCCGACGCGGACCACTCCACCGCGTCGAGGTCGCCGTCACCCAGCGCCGCCAGCTCGGCGGTCGTCACGCCCTGCAGCGCCGCCAGCTCAATGTGCTGGGCCCACTCGTAGCGGCCACCGAATCGGTCGGCGGTGCGCAGAATGACAAGCTCGCGCAGACGGCCGGGCAGGCTGCCCCCGAGCAGCGCGCCGCCGAAGCCGAGCCAACGCCGGAACAGCTCGGGATCGGCCCGGCCCAGCGTGGTGAAGATGTGCATCGGCTCGTCCGTGCCGCCGGGCGAGTTCTCCAGGACACGGGTCAAGACGTCGTCCCATTCGCCGGCTGCGAGTGGGGGGAGGCGGGGCCCGGTCTCGGTCATCGCCGCATCGTAGGCACGCAGGACCGTCCCGGTCTCCTGTCAGCGCAGAGGGCGGAACCCCATGGGCGGTGGGCCCGTGCCGGGCAACTGCCGTACCGGAGCGTCGGGACGGGCCACCTCGTCGAGGAGCCCGTACGCCAGTGCCTCGTCCGCGCCGAAGAAGCGCCCCCGCTGCAGGTCGTGCTCGACGGTGGCGGGGTCCTGACCGGTGACGGCGGCGACGCGGCCGCAAAAACGCTCCCGCTCGGCGGCGCGCAGCTCGGCCCATTGCGTGACGTTGCGGACGTGGGCCTGCAGCTGGGTGGTCGGCTCGGACAGGGAGAAGCGCGTGCTCGGCAGCGCCGAACGGTGGCTGCACGCGGCGACCACCCCGACGGCCCCCTGACCCACCTGGCCCAGGCAGAGCGCCCGGACGGGGACGCCCATGAGCTCAATGACGTCCATGAGCGTCATGGCGGGCGCCAGCGCCGCCTCGCCGCAGTCGACCCGGAGGGTCACGGCATCGTCGCCGTCCGCATCGAGCGTCATCAGCTCGGCCGCCACGCGGGTGACGGACAGGTCGTCCAGCGGGCCGTGCAGGAGCACGACGCGCTGGGCCCGCAGGCGGCGCGCCACGACGTCGGAGAGTGCCTCGGGGCCCCGCCCCAACCCGGTCGGCCCGGCATCGGGCGGCCAATCATCCATGCTCGATCCTCCATTCCAGTCGGGCGCCGAGCGCCATCGAGTAGCGCTCCACCGTGGACAGGCGGACATCGAGGTCACCCGACTCGAAGCGGGCCACCGCCGACTGCGAGGTCCCCATGCGGGAGGCCACCTCGGCCTGGGACAGCCCGAGCTCCCGGCGCAGTGTGAGCAATTGCCCCGACACCGAGCGGCGGCGCTCGGCCATCTCGCGGAAACCGGGGAAGACGGTGGGGTGACGGCGCTCGCTCACGACCGGACCAGTATCTCATATTTGATATAACGTGGGAAGCATCAGATCAGCGATGAGATGGAGGAGCACCATGACCACCACGACCCCCGACGACCTGCGCCAGGTCTTCGTCCCCACCGTCATCGAGGAGGGCAACCGGGGCGACCGCGCCTTCGACATCTACAGCCAGCTGCTGCGGGAGCGCATCGTCTTCCTGGGGCAGGAGGTGGACGACCAGGTGGCCAACCTGATCATTTCGCAGATGCTGTTCCTGGAGGCCAACAACAGCGAGCGCGACATCTACCTCTACATCAACTCCCCCGGCGGCGTGGCCTACGCCGGCATGGCCATCTATGACGTCATGCAGCACGTGGAGCCCGACGTCTCGACCATCTGCGTCGGCATGGGGATGTCCGCCGCCGCCATGATCCTCTCGGGTGGCGCGGCCGGGAAGCGCTTCGCCCTGCCCAACGCGCGCATCATGATCCACCAGGGCTCGGCGGGGACCCGGGGCGCACCGTCGGACATGGAGATCCAGCTGCGCGAGGTCATGTCGCTGACCCGCCGCATGTCCGAGATCATCGCCTACCACTCCGGGCAGCCCCTCGAGCGCGTGGCCCAGGACATCGACCGGGACTATTACATGACGTCCGCCGAAGCCCGGGACTACGGGATCATCGACGACATCATTTTGCCGCGGCGGGGTCTGTGCGCTCCCGATGCACTCGGGGTTGGAGCGGCTGGAGGGGCGCCCGCGTCTGAACTCCAGGTGGCGAGCGCGTGAACAGAGGCTGAAAACCCGCGGAGTCACAGCGCCACCTCCGTTTTTCCCCCACAACCGACCGGGAAGTTCGGGACCGAGGGAGCCGTCGTCACAACGACGTCGACAACAAGGAGGAGGGCCATGACGAAACGGGACGAGGCGGCGCGCCACGACACCACGAGAAGGGTCAGCCGGCGCACACTGCTCAAGGGTGGGCTGGCGCTCGGCGCTGCGGGCACGGCCGGCCTTGCCGGACTGTCGTCGTCGGCCGGCGGGTTCATGACCGTCCTGAACGCTCGCCGGCTGACGGCCCGTTCGCACCCCGTATGGCGGGGCGGCATAAGGTAGGTGACACTGGTGTCAGGAAACCCGCCGGCGCCACCCGGGCCGAGCGGCAGAAGGGGAGGACGAAATGCGCACTGAGGACATGATCCTGGTCAGTGTCGACGACCACGTCATTGAGCCTCGTGGGATGTTCGACGGGCTGCTGCCGAAGAAGTACCAGGACAAGGCCCCGAAGCTCGTCCGCCGCGACGACGGGACCGATGTCTGGCAGTACGACGGCAACGTGATCCCCAACGTCGGCCTGAACGCCGTCGTCGGCCGCCCGCCCGAGGAGTACGGGATCGAGCCCACATCGCTCGACGACATGCGCGTCGGTTGCTACGACGTCCACGAGCGGGTCCGCGACATGTCGGTCAACGGCGTGCTCGGCTCCATGTGCTTCCCCTCCTTCCCGCAGTTCTGCGGCCAGCTCTTCGCCCGGCGCGAGGACAAGGACGAGGCCCGCGCCATGGTGCAGGCCTACAACGACTGGCACATCGACCGCTGGTGCGGCGCCGAGCCCGGTCGCTTCATTCCGCTCTCCATCCCGGTCATCTGGGACCCCGAGCTCGGGGCGGAGGAGATCCACCGGGTGGCCAAGAAGGGCTGCCACGCCGTGACCTTCTCGGAGAACCCCGAGAAGCTGGGCTGGCCCTCCCTGCACAACGAGCACTGGGACCCCTTCTGGGCCGCCTGCGCCGACGAGGGCACCGTCGTCTGCATGCATCTCGGCTCGTCGTCGCAGATCCTCATGACCTCGGTGGAGGCGCCGATCGACGTCATGATCTCGCTGCAGCCGATCAACATGGTGCAGGCGGCCGCCGACCTCGTCTGGTCGCCCATCCTGCGCAAGTACAAGGACCTGCGCTTCGCGTTGTCCGAGGGCGGCATCGGCTGGATCCCCTACGCCCTCGAGCGCATCGATTACGTCTACGAGCACCACCGCAAGTGGACCGGACAGGACTTCGGCGACCAGCTGCCGAGCCAGGTCTTCAAGGACCGCGTCATCACCTGCTTCATCGACGATGCCTTCGGCGTGAAGAACCGCGATTCCATGAACATCGACAACATCACGTGGGAGTGCGACTACCCCCACTCGGACTCGACGTGGCCGCAGTCGCCCGAGGGCCTGATGAAATATCTCGATGGCGTGTCGGACCAGGACATCGACAAAATGACACACCTCAACGCCATGAAGCACTTCCAGTTCGACCCGTTCAGCGTGCGGGCGCGCGAGAAGTGCACGGTGGGGGCGCTGCGGGCCGAAGCGGCCGACGTCGACACCGCCCTGGTCTCCCGCGAACGCGGGCAGACGTCGGTGAACGACAAGGGCATCGTCAGCGTCAGCAGCTTCACGACCCGCCTTCTCGACGACGACTGATCGTGGCCGGATCGGGCCGCGTTCGCCCCGATCCGCCTGATCTCGACTCCCTGCTCGACGGCCCTGTCGGCCGCATCCGTTCAACCACGTCCATCCCCATTCCCGTCCCCATCCAGGTGGCCTGACCGCCACCACGACCTACGGAGCGCCATGTCCATCGACTACGCCCTGGGTGACGACCACGTCGTCACCATCACCATCAACCGCCCCGAGGCGCGCAATTCCATGGACATGGAGCACTTCTTCCAGCTCCGCTCGGCCTGGGACCGCTTCGGTGACGACGACGACGCCTACGTGGCCATCATCACCGGCGTCGACAAGGACTTCTGCGTCGGGGCCGACCTCAAGACCTACATCCCGCAGATCACCGAACTGCAGAGCAAAATGAAGGAGGGCGGGCGCCCCGAGGAGCTCGGCGGCTACCGCCTCGACGACGGCGTCAAGGCCGTGCTGCGCGGTACCAAGCTCTACAAGCCGATCATCGCGGCGGTGAACGGCGTCTGCGTCGCCGGCGGCATGGAGATGCTCGGCGGCACCGACCTGCGGGTGGCGAGCGACACGGCCACCTTCGGCGTGATGGAGCCCAAGCGGGGATTGTTCGCCGGTGGGGGCACCACGGTGCGGCTGCCGCGTCAGGTCCCGTGGCCGGCGGCCATGGAGCTGCTGCTGTGCGCCGATCAGGTGCCCGCCCAGCGCGCCTACGAGATGGGCCTGGTCAACGAGGTGTGCCGTCCCGCCGATCTGATGGAGCGGGCCTTCGACTATGCCCACCGGATCACGGCCAACGGCCCCTTCGCCATCCGCAAGACCAAGGAGTCCGCGCTGCGAGGGCTGGCGACCGACATGAAGGAGGCCTACCGGATCGAGTCCGAGATCTCCGGCGAGGTCTTCAGCAGCGAGGACGCCAAGGAGGGGCCCAAGGCGTTCGCCGAGAAGCGGACCCCAAACTGGCAGAACCGCTGACCAGGGCCTGACCCCTTTCGCCGATCTGCCGCCTAGGCAGTGACCGCCCGCACTCGGGGACGGATCAACGCCAGGTACACGACGGCCAGGACGATGCCGATCAGGCCGGTCACGAGCCAGCCGATCACGATCAGGACGATCCACATGGGCTTGGACGAACCCGCCGCGGCAAAGGCTCCCGAGGGCCGGGAAGCCGCGTCGACGATGGCCCACACGGGGATGACCAGGCCGACGGCAAAGATCACGATCACCACGAAGAGGTCGGGGCCGAACACATCACCAAGCATGCGGGAACCTCCGGTGACGACGGGTCGCAGGGACCCTACTCCTCCCCCCTACCCGGTCGCCCTGCGGCTTTCCCGGAGCTATCGCACGAGGGCGTAGACCATCGTGACCTGGTCTGACTCGACCTGCGTCCCCGGCTCGAGCGGAACGGGTGCCGTCCCCGCCGCCGGCAGGGTGTCGAGGCCGTTGAAGCTCCGATTGGACCCCGGGCTGGCCGGCTGCGCGTCGTCGGTCAGCGAGCACACGGGGCCGAGCTTGCGACCGGCGGCGGCGGCCATGGCCTGCGCATGGGCCACCGCCTGGTGCACGGCCGCCGTACGCGCCTTGTCCTGCACTGCGCCGGGGTCGGCGAACGAGAACGTGAGCGAATCGATCTGGGCGGCGTTCCCGGTGGCGTTGACCACCGCGTCAATGGCGGCGCCCTCCGTCGAGGGGTGGCGCAGGGCGGCCGAGACAGTCTGGGTCGCCTGATAGCCGGTGAGGGTGGCCACGCCGTGGGGGTAGGCGTATTGCGCGGAGAGATTCAGCCCGGTGGTCTGCGTGTCGCGGGCGGCCACGCCGTTGGCCGACAAGGCCTGCAGAGCCAGTGCGACCTTGGCATTGTTCTGGCTCAGCGCGGCGGCCGAACTGCCGGCAGTGGTGCTGAAGCCGAACACCGCCGTCAGGACGTCGGGCGTGCCCGATCCCTGCCCGCTGCCCTGGACGGTGAGATGAGGGGCTGATGTGGCGCAGCTCGCCGTCCCGGCGGACGGGGTCGCGGCGGCCGTACCGGTGCGCACCGCGCCGTAGGCGGCGATGGCGATGGCGGTGGCGGTGGCGGGCAACAGCAGTCCCGCAGTGATCACCCGGCGCCGTGTCCGGTCGCCGGCCTTGTGTTCCTGCTCGTCCATCTGGTCTCCCCGTGTGTTCGATCTGACACAGGTGAGACGCCGCGGACGGGAAATCGGTTCGGCGATGGGCCTGGCGGCAGGCGGCAGGCGCCGCCCCGCTCAGGCCGGGTCGGCCGTGCGGCGCAGGGCGCGGAGTGACGGGAAGCCGACGACCAGCGTCTGCAGCCGCCAGCCCCGGGGCGACAGCCCCCGCCTTTTGGCCATCCGGCCGGCGACGATCGCTTCGGTGACATGTATGACGGCCGTCCCGATCAACATCGCCTGCAAGGTCTCCCTCGGCGGGAGGGCATCGCCGGTCATGTCGTCGACTTTGTCGTAAGCCGTCTTGCTCAGCGCCAACTTGGTCAGGGCGACGATGCCGCCGTCGAGCAGGAGAAACCAGAACAGGGAAGGACGGACGACGCCTGATCGCCCTCCTCGTGCCATGTCCACGTTCTAGCGAGAACGGGCTCCGGGGAGCAACTGAACGGCTTCGGCAAGGCCCTCCCCCGGCGCCGTCCCTCGCCCGGCAGCGGCCAATTGCCCGCAGGCCGCGTCGATCTCCGCCCCACGGGTCACCCGGATCGTGGTGTTCACCCCGAGCGCGATGAGGAGGTCACGGAAATGGCGGACCCGCTCCCGAGGCGATCCGACCACGGGGTAACCCGGTGTCGGGTTGAGCGGGATGAGGTTGACGTGGGCCCCCAACGGGCGGGCGAAGGCGGCGAGTTCGAGGCGGTCGCTCTCCCGGTCGTTGACGCCGTCGATCATGGCCCACTCGATGGAGAGCCGCCTGCCGCTGGCCGCCACGTACTCGGCGCAGGCCGCGGCCAGCACCTCGAGCGGGTAGCGCCGGTTGATCGGCACGAGCTCGTTCCGGAGCTCGTCGTTGGCGGCGTGGAGCGAGACGGCCAGGTTCACGGGCAGCGTCTCGGCGGCCAGGCGGCGGATCCCCGGCACAATGCCCACCGTGGAGAGGGTCAGGTGTCGGGCCGAGAGGCCCATGTCGTCGTGCAGCCGGACGACCGCACCCCAGACCCGGTCATAGTTGGCCAGCGGCTCCCCCATTCCCATGAAGACGATGTTCGAGACCCGCCGGGGGGCGGCCTCCCGCATGGCGACGACGACCTGCTCGACGATCTCGCCCTGGGTCAGTTGCCGCTGGAAGCCGGCCTGACCCGTGGCACAGAACTGACACGCCATGGCGCAGCCGGCCTGGGTGGACACGCAGACGGTCACGCGGTCCGGGTAGCGCATCAGGACGGTCTCGACCTGGGCACCGTCACCGAGCGCCCAGAGCCACTTGATCGTCTCCCCGTCGTCGGCCGACTGGCGGGACACTGCGCGCAGGGACGCAGGCAGCGCAGCGGCGAGCCTGGCGCGGAGTCCGGCCGGCAGTTCCGTCATCCCCTCAGGGCGCTGGACCCGGGCATGCAGCCCGTCCCAGACCTGCCGGACGCGGTAGGCGGGCTCACCGTCGAGGACCTGGGCCAACTCCTCCCGCGTCATGTCGTAGGGCCCCGGCATCGACCCAGGCTACGGGCAGAAGCCGCCGGCCCCCGCCAGTCGTTACGCCGCCTCGGTCCCGAGAATGACCGTGCCGGCGGCGGTGAACCAGCCGCTGGTGCCGTTCACGCAGGCCAGCCTGGCATCGGGCACCTGACGGGGACCGCACTCGCCCCGCAGCTGCTTGACGGCCTCAATGAGCAGGAACATCCCCCGCATGCCCGGCTGGCAGGCCGAGAGGCCACCGCCGTCGGTGTTGGTCGGCAGGGCGCCGCCCACCCGCAGCCTGCCGTCCTCCACGAAGGCCCCACCCTCGCCCTTCTTACAAAAGCCGAGACCCTCGAGGGTCAGGATGACCATGGGCGTGAAGGCGTCGTAGAGCTGCGCCGTGTCGATGTCCTCGGGGCTGACACCGGCCCGCTCGAAGGCCAGCTTGCCGGAGCGGACGCAGGGCGACTCGGTGAAATCCTCCCACTCGCTCATGGTCGTGTGCGAGGTCGCCTCGCCCGTGCCGAGGACCCACACCGGCGCCTTGGCGCAGTCCCGAGCCCGCTCCTCGTGCGTGAGCACGACGGCACCCCCGCCGTCGGTGCGGATGCAGCAATGCAGCTTGGAGAGCGGGTCCCACACCATGGGCGCGTCGACGACGTCGTCGATCGTGATGGGGTGGCGGTAGAAGGCATCGGGATTGAGGCCCGCGTTGTAGCGGGTCGACACGGCCACCTCGGCCAGTTGCTCAATGGTGGTGCCGAACTCGTGCATGTGCCGCCGGGCGACCATGGCGTAGTGCGAGCCGACCGGGTGGCCGAAGGGCGCCGCGAACTGTACGGGCCCACGCGTCCCGAAGGAGAGGTTGGCCATGCGCAGCTTCTTCTTGAGGTCGGCCCGCTGCGTCGACCCGTAGGTGAGGACGACCACCTCCACCAGTCCCTGCGCGATGGCCGCCGCGGCGTGCTCGACCATGAACTCCCAGATGCTCCCGCCATGCCCCGTGGAGTCCACCCAATTGGGTCGCAGACCGAGATACTCCGCCAGCTCCACCGGCGGCAGGGCACCGGTGAGCGACATGAAGCCGTCGACTTCGGACCGGTCGATCCCGGCGTCGGCCAGCGCACGCGTGGTGCCCTGGAAGTTCAGCTCGAAGGCCGTCTTGTCGTCGACCCGCCCGCAGTCGGACGTCGACGCCCCGACGATGGCCACCCGGCGGCTCGGCATGGGGGTCAGGCGCCCCTCAAGAGGCCGACGATGGGAGCATCGCACGGGTCCGAGCCGTGGCCCGGATCCCTGAAGCCGGTGCTCTTCGCATCCCAGGTACCCATGAAGCTCCCAACCGAGAGAGAACCGACGCCTCCTTCGTCACCGTAACGGCGCCCGAAGTAGGTGGACAATTCTGCCGCGCGCGCCGTCTGCCCGGGCCTTCGCGAGGTGCCATTGATTGACAGTGATGCCCCGGTCGTGCTGGCCTGACGTGCCGACGACACACCAAGGAGACCGATGAGCGACACGACCGAGAGCCCGGCAGGCGATGACCTGCTGCGCCGGATTGAGGACGGGATCTGCTGGATCACCCTCAACCGGCCGGACGCGGGGAACGCCATGACCCAGTTCATGCGGGACCAGATCGCGGCCTGGGTGCGGGACGCCTCGTCGGACCTCTTCGTCCGGGTGGTCGTGATCACGGCGGCAGGTGACAAGGCCTTCTGCTCCGGCGCCGACCTCAGGGGCGGCCGGTTGGCCCCACGGCCAAAGCCAGAGGATTCCCCCGAGAACGTCGTCGGCGAGGCGGCGCGCATGATCCGGGACGGCTGGCAGGGCCTCGTCACGTCGATCCTCGACTGCGAGAAGCCGGTCATCGCCGGCGTCAACGGAACGGCGGCGGGCGGCGGCATGCACCTGGCCCTGGCCTGCGACCTCGTCGTGATGGCCGAGGAGGCCAAGTTCGTCGAGGTCTTCGTCCGCCGCGGCATCGCCCCCGATGCCGGCGGGGCCTGGATCCTGACCCGCCTGGTGGGGATCCAGAAGGCCAAGGAGCTGTTCTTCTTCGGCGACGACATCCCGGCGGCCGAGGCCTACCGGATCGGACTGGTCAACCGGCTCGTGCCGCGGGCGGAGCTCCAGTCGACGCTCGAGGAGATGGCCGCCCGCCTGGCCAGTGGGCCGACCAAGGCCATCTGGATCGCCAAGTGGTTGACCAACCGTGCCCTCGACGTGGACCGTGCCACCTCGCTCTACGACGAGGCGCTCGGACAGGAGCTGGTGACGAACACCCTGGACTCCAAGGAAGGCATCGCCAGCTTCGTGGAGAGGCGGCCCGCCGAGTTCAAGGGCTGGTAGCAGGTTGGAGCTAGAGAGACCTAGGGCACCGCCGCCGTCGTTGTCGTCGTCCCCGCTCCGGCCCCCGCCGTCGAGGTGGTCGTTGTGGACGCGGCGCCGGGCGACGTCGTCGTTGTCGTTGTCGTCAGCCCGCCTCCCGGAATAGTGGTGCTCGTCGACGCTCCGGTGGTGGTGGTGGTGGTGGTCATCATCGTGGTCGAGGAGGTTGCACCCGGCGCGGTCGTCGTGGTCGAGGTGGTCGACGTCGGGGTGGTGGCCGGCGCCGGCGGGTTGACGAGGTTCTGAAACGTCGTGCCGGTGTCCGCGCCCCCGAAGATGGTCGAGAGGGGCTTGCCCGAAATGAGCTCGATCGCCGTGATGAGGAGCAACGCCAGCACGAACACGGTCACTGCGCTGACGGCGATGGCCCGCCAGGAGAAGCGGCCCGGGCCGGCGGACCGCGCGACGGCAGCCCGCGCCGGGCTGGTCGAGGCCACCAGGCGCTCCGTCGCCGGAGCGGACATCCCGGCAGATATCTCCAAGCGCCCGGTCTCGTCCACCGGCGCCGCCGTCGATGCCATCTCGGTCGTCTCGGCTTCGTCGTCGTGGCCCGATGGCTGCCGCACCACCTCGGTCGCCGCCGACGACGAGTCGACCGCCGACGCCGACGCCGACGGACCGCTCACGCCGGTGCCGCCGAGCTTGCGCAACAACGTGGACGTCTCGGGCACGCGGACCGCCACCTGCTTGACGGCCTCATGACCGCGATCGATCGACTGCGCCACGAAGGCGGTGCCCATGGTGGCGGCCGCCGACCCGATAGCGACGCCGATGATCGTCCCCTTGACCCCGAAGGTCGATGCCACGACGGCGGCGATGACCGCGCCGGCGGTCGAGGCGAGGATCTGGCGAAACGAAAACTTCACGCCACGGCTGTCTAGTCGCCCACGAGGGGCTCGACGGCGCGGGTGACGAATTGGCGGACCCCCGAATCGAGGACCCAGTCGTGTGCGAAGCGGGTGATGGGAGCGGCGAAGCGGTTGACCATCCGCAGGGCCCTGTTCCCGGGGGCGAGGGTGCTGTCCAGCGTGGCGATGCATCCACTGGCCGCGTCGTCGATACGCAGGGTCGCCGCTCCCACGACGTCACCGACGACTCTGGCCCGGACCCGCACGGCCGTTTCCACCTCCTCGATCACCACCCGAAAACGGACCGGATAGGGCACGGGGGGCTGGACCTCGCAGCGCCACTCCTCGCCCGGCGCCAGAGCGGCGGCGTCGAGCACCCGCAACCAGGGCCACCAGTTGCGGTAGTTGGACACGTCGCTGATGAGCCCCCACGCCTCCTCCCGGGCCAGCGGCAGTGCATAGCGGTGCACCGCCGTGATGCTGCCGGCGATCGCCTTCGCCGGACCGGCGTCGTCGCTCACTCGCCCACGGACCCGTCGACCTGCTCGCGCAACAGGTCGGCATGCCCGTTGTGGCGGGCGTACTCCTCAATCATGTGGATCATGATCCAGCGCAGCGAGACCGGTCGATCGGGCGAGGCCGCGACGCCATCGAGATCCCCGGCGCTCTCGCAGATGGAGCGCGACGCGTCGCACTGCCGCCGGTACCGGTCGAAGTCGACCGGGGCGGCGCACGACCGCAGGTCGTTGAAATCAGCGTCGAGGTCCTCCTCGAGTGAGATCGGTGGAGGCGACTCACTGCCGGCGAACACATGGGCGAACCAGTGCCACTCGACGTAGGTCATGTGGCGCACCAGGCCCAGCAGCGTCAGCGTCGACGGCGGTATGGCTGGGTGCACCAGCTCGGCGCCTTCGAGCGCGTCACACTTCCAGAGCAGCGTGCTCCGCTGATAGTCGAGCCACACGGCCAGCATCGACCGTTCGTCGCCGGTGATCGGCGGTTCCGGTCGGTTCGCTGCAGCCTGCATTTGGCCAGGCTAACGGGGTGCCGTGGCGAATTCCTGGGCGAGGAGGGGCCGGTAGCATGGCCAACGTGCGTGAACGGTGGCTTTCCAGGAGAGCCGTATCGCTCAATTTCGCCATCCTCGTCTTCGTCCCTGGCTGTGCGATCGCGGCCTGGTGGCAGATCAACCGGGCCGCCGACGGGAACCAGCTCAGCTACCTCTACTCGGTGCTGTGGCCCGCCTTCGCCATCCTGGGCATCTACTTCTGGTGGATGCTCATCCACACGGACTTCGACAACGCCGGGCTGAAGGGCGTGCGGCGCCAACAAGCGCTGGCGACCGCCGCCCAGGAGGATCCGCAGCAGTCGGGAGGGAGCGCCGGCGGGAACGTCGCGCCGGCCGACGACACGTCGCCCGTGTCCACCGAGGCAGATCCCGCGCTCGCCGCCTACAACGAGCGGCTGGCCGAGCTCGCCGCGCAGGGACCCAAGACCTGGCGCGCCCGAGAATCCGTCGTCGTCCGGCGTGAGCTGTGAAGCGGCTCACCCAACGCGGCCTCCCCGGAGCGCTCTTCCGCTACCAGCTGATGGCCAACATCGTGGGCGTGCTGATCATCCCGCTCTTCGTCTTCGCCGGGCTGCACTATGCGAACGTGGGCGCCTTCAAAGCCGAGCTCGCCATCTTCGGCGTCGGTCACGGGTACCTCTACATCGTCTACCTGATCACGGCCGGCTTCTTGGCGCTCAAGGCGCGCCTGCACATCCCGTGGATCCTCCTGATGTTCGCGGCAGGCCTCATCCCCGGCCTGACCTTCGTGGTCGAGTGGCTCGTCGTGACCCGCAAGATCCAGCCGCTGATCGCCGCCCAGGACGAGACGGCCGGGGTCAGTCCAGCCGCTCGATGACGGTGCCGTTCGCCTGCCCGCCACCCTCGCACATCGTCTGGTAGCCGTAGCGGCCACCGGTGGCCTCCAAGTGGTTGAGCAGCGTGCCCATGAGGCGCACGCCGCTGGCGCCGAGCGGGTGCCCGATGGCGATGGCGCCGCCCCGTGGGTTGTAGCGCGCCATGTCGTAGTCGAACTCCTTCTGCCACATGAGCGCCACGGCGGCGAAAGCCTCGTTGCACTCCACGGCGTCGAACTCGTCGACCTTCATGCCGGAGCGCTTGAGGAGCTTGTGCGTCACCGGCACCGGCGCCGACAGCACGATGGCGGCGTCCTCGGCCGCCACGGCGAAGTGGGCGAAGCGAGCCCGGATCGGCAGGCCCAAAGCCTCGGCGACCGAGCGGTCGGCGATGAGCATGGCGGCCGCGCCGTCGGTGGTCTGCGACGCGTTGCCCGCGGTGATGTCGGGTGCCGTCTCGGGCTCCCAGTTCTGTGCCGGAGGCAGCGCGGCGAGGGCCTCAATGGTCGAGGAGCGCCGGATGCCCTCGTCGGAGCGCAAGAACTCCCCGGTGAGGCTGCCGTCCTCGGCCTTGATCGGCACCGCGATCGCCTCCCGCTCGAAGTGCCCGTTGTCCCAGTTCTCCGCCGCACGACGATGTGACTCGAGCGCGTAGGCGTCCATCTCCTGGCGGGTGATCCCGTAGCGGTCGGCCAGCACCTGGCTGACCCGGAATTGGGTCCACAGCCGCCCGTCGACCGCTTCCATGAAGGAAGGCGGGAAGGGCCCGGTGCCGCCCCGGGCATTCGAGGCCATCGGCACGCGGCTCATCACCTCGGCCCCGCAGGCGATCACCAGGTCGTACTGATCGGCGGCGACGCTGGCGGCGGCGAAGTGGACCGCCTGCTGGGACGAGCCGCACTGGCGGTCGACCGTCGTGGCCGGCACCGTCTGGGGCAGCCCCGCCGAGACCCACCCGTTGCGGGCGAGATTCGTGCTCTGCTCCCCCACCTGGGTCACGCAGCCGCCGATGACGTCGTCGATGCGTTCGGGGTCGACGCCCGTCCGCTCAATCAACGTGGTCAGTGCGAAGCCCAGCAGGTCCGCCGGGTGCCAGTTGGCCAGCGCGCCGCCGCGCTTGCCGAATGTCGTGCGCACGACATCGACGATGACGGGCTCTCTCATGGTGTTGCCTCCTCGGCTGTCCTCAGGCCCTTCAGCCTAGGTATGGGATTCTTCGGCTTCGGCTTCGGCCTCCGCCGCGCCCGATGCCACCGCTTCCTCGCGCCGGGCCATCAGGGTCTCCATGGCGGCGCCGGCGCCCGACGGGACGCCTTGGTAGTGGACGGAGCCATGATTCAGAACGACGGCCCAGGTCGCCAGATCCAGGACACGGTTGACCTGCTGCTCCACGACCACCAGGGCGGTGCCGTTGCGATTGATCTCCTGGAGTCCCTCGTAGACGGCGTCGACCACCACCGGGGCCAGTCCCAGCGAGAGCTCGTCGGCCACCAGGACCTTCGAGGGCACCACGAGGACCTTGGCCAACGACAGGAGGCGCTGCTGTCCGCCGGAGAGGGTGCCCCCCGACTGCCGCCGGCGCTCACCGAGGATCGGGAAGGCCGTGTAGGCGCGCTCGAGGTTCTCCTTGAGCTTGGCGCGGCCGGCCCGCTGGCGGAAGGCCAGCGTGAGATTCTCCTCGACCGTCAGCGTCGAGAAGACACCACGTCCCTCCACCACGTGTGCCATGCCGAGGCGGGCGATCTTGTAGGCCGGCATGGCGGTGACGTCCTGCCCCGAGAAGATGACCTGACCGGAGGAGGCGGTCACCAGGCCGGTGACGGTGCGCGCCACGGTGGACTTCCCGGCCCCGTTGGATCCGACGAGGGCGACGATGCCGCCGTCGGGCACGCGGAACGACACGTCGAACAGGGCGCGATAGGGACCGTAGGCGGCACTGACGTTCTGGACGGAGAGGACGTCGGAGCCGGGCGGTGGCGGAGGAGGGGGCGGAGGCGGAGCCGTGGCCGTCGTCACGCGCGGCCCATCTGGCCCAGGTAGGCGTCCCGCACGGCCGGGTCGGCCATGCAGTCGTCGAACGTCCCCGCGAACAGCATCGCCCCGAGGTCCATGACGACCGCCCGGTCGACCACCTCGGCCACCATCGTCAGGTCGTGCTCGACCAGGAGCACGGCCGTGCCGCGCTCACGCTGGACGGTGCGCAGGACGGCCGCGACCTCGGCCGTCTCGTGGAGGTCGAGGCCCGAGGACGGCTCGTCCGCCAGCAGAATCTTCGGCTCGGTGGCCAGCGCACGGGCCAGCTCCACCAGCCGGCAGTGGCCCAGACCGAGCGCGTTGACCGAGACGTCGGCCAGGTTGGAGATCCCCACCAGCTCCAGCGTGGCGTCGACCCGGTCCATCTCCTCCTGCTTCGGCTTGCTCAAATTGAGTAGATCGCGCCAGAGCCGCCCCTCGCCCTGCCGAGAACGCTCCGCCACCAACAAGTGGTCGCGCACCGTCATGTCGGTGAACACCTCGACCCTTTGATAGGTGCGCCCGATCCCCATCCGGGCACGCTTGTACGTCGGCAGGCCCAACAGGGGCGATCCGTCGAAGATGATGTCGCCCTCCTCGGGTCGCAACTGGCCACAGACGCAGTTGAACAAGGTCGTCTTGCCGGCGCCGTTGGGCCCGACCAGGCCGACGCTCTCCCCCGCCCCGACGTCGAAGGTGATGGTGTCCACGGCCTTGATCCCGCCGAAGGACTTGCTGACGCCATGGATACTGAGGAGCGGTTCGATGTCAGCCACTGGCACCAGCCGACACCGCCTGCGCCTTGACTTCCTCGGCGTGCGCCTCCGCCGGGAAGAAGAGACGCTCGAAGCGCAACGTCGAACGGCGCTTCTGATACTCGAGCACGCCTTCGGGGTGCTGGGCGTAGGTCAGCGCACCGAAGGCGAACAACACGATGGTCAGGCTCGGGCCTCCGAAGCGCGACGGGAGATAGGTCAGGAGCTGCTCGACCACGAAGAGGCCGATGCCGGCCTGAATGGCACCTTCGACCGTGTTCACGCTGGTGGTCACCACCAGGACAACCAGGACGAGCGAGAAGGTCGTGTTCCAATCCACCGGGGACACGTGTTGCTGCTGAATGCTGTAGAGCACGCCGCCAACGCCGGCGATCGCCCCGGACAGCGCGAAGACGACGATGCGCTGCCAGGTCGGGTTGACACCGAGACCGGCCGTCGCCGTCTCGCTCCCCCGCATGGCGGCCAGGTTGCGGCCGACGGTCCCCTTGCGGACCAGGAGCACGATGACCACGGCCACAGCGAGCACGGATATGGAGAGGATGAACATGGCATGGCCGTCGAAGTTGAAGAAGGCACTCGTCCCCAGCCACTTCGACTGCAGGCTGGTGCCCTGGGCGCCGCCGGTCACCCAAATGTCATTGAAGGCCGTGTTGTCGAAGAGCAACGCCGCCGCCAACGTCATCAGCGCCAACCCCAATCCCCGCAATCGCAGAGACAACAGCGCCAGGACGACGGCCACGATGGAGGCGATGGCCGCGCCGATCAGCCCACCGACCAGGAAGTTGAAGCCAAGATGCACCGAGAACACGGCCGCCGTGAACGCACCGATGCCGGCGAACGTCGCCTGGCACAGTGACAGCTGTCCTGCCATACCCGTGATCAACGTCACCGAGAGGCAGATGATCGCCAGGGTGAGGCCGTTGTTGAAGACGGTCTCCCAGGTGGCAGGGATCCAGGTCAGCATGGAGACGATGAAGCCTGCCAAGAGGACGTACCACAACGTTCGGATGATGCGGTCCATGGTCGGGGCCCGCGTGGAAGCGGCAATGGGCTGCGGTGGCGGATCGATCGTGGCCAGAGGATCCCGGCTGGAATCGAGGTTGCGCAGTCCGGGCAATATGAGCAGGGCGGCCGCGATGGCGAAGAACGGCAGTGAAGGCACGACCGCCGCATTCCAGAAGCTGTCCGGCGGGATGTACCCCTGCAACACGGTCGTGACGACGCCGATGAGGACCGCGACCCCGGCGGCGATGGGCAGCGAACGCAGCATGGCCCACGCCGCCGCCGCGATGGCCGTGACCGTCAGGGTGACGAACTCGTCCGAGTTGAAGGCTCCGTAGATCGGAGCCAGGAGGACACCGGCCAGGGCCGCCATGAAGCTCGAGATGATCCACGCCACCGCCACGACCCCGTTGGCGTTGACGCCGTCGAGCTGCACGAGTCGCCGGCTCTCGACCGCGCCCCGCATCTGCAGGCCGAGGGCCGTGAAGCGCAGGAGGATCGTGAGCAGGACGAGCACCACCACCGTCACCGAGATGGTCGAGAGGTAGATCCCGTTGATAGGGGTCGAGTAGAGCCCGCTTCCTATGGTGAAGTAAACGGTGTTCGGGTTGAAGAACGGGAAGATGGTGGTGGTGGCATCGAGGTTCTGGGGACCGAAGATCACCGGCAGCAGTGACGGAATTCCGACCAGGAGCGCCAGGCCACAGACGAGCTTCGCCGTGCTGTTGGAGTTCGGGATGTGGCGGAAGATGAGCCGGTCGAAGGCGTAGCCCATGACCGGGCCCAGCACCACAACGGTCAGGATGAAAGCTTCCCATCCGGACCAATTGTGGTACTGGGTCAGGTACGTGAAGATGAACGCCGAGGCGAATGCCTGCGCGCCGAAGGCGAAGTTGAAGACCCCCGTCGCCTGATACGTCAGGACCAGGCAGACCGCCACGAGGGCGTACGTGCACCCATAGGGTACGCCTGGAAGCGCGAATCCGAGTAGCTGCTCCATGACTACGCCCTGTTACCCGACACCCATTCCGACCCTGTCCCTACCGCCCTCGCACTCAGGCCGGGGCCGGTACGCCGGCGGGCAGAGGGAAGACCGGGTTCTTCTTCGGGTTGATCGAATGGAAGCAGTTGAAGACGTTCTTCCCCTTGTTGAGCGTCGCCACGTACTTGTCTCCTGACACCTTGATGTAGGCGAGGCAGTACGGCGGAGCATTCCCGCTGTGCCCGGCGCTCTTCCAGTTGACCGGCGCCGTGAGGCCTCCGGCCGTGTAGGAGGTCAACGAGTTGTCCGCCGCTGTCACGCTCGCTTGCGTCGGGTTCTTTCCGGCCAGCTTGAGGCCCTGAACGAACAGTGCCGCCGACTCCCACCCCTGCAGCGCGATCTCGTCGCTGGCGTACTTGGGCTCGTACTTCTTCATCTGGGCGAAGTAGAGCTTGAGCCCCGGGTAGAGCTTCGGCGATGCCGTGAAGGGGACATGCCCGATGTCGAAGTAGACACCCTGCATCAGGCTCTGATTCGTGTCGAGCGTCGACTGGTCGTTGCCGCTGAACCACAGCTGCGTCATGTTCGTCAGCCCGTACTGCTTGATGGCCCGGGCCATGGTGACGTTGCCCTGGACGTCCATGCAACTGACGACCATGTTCGAACCGGCCTGCTTCATGCGCTGCACATCGGTGGCCACCGTCGAGCCGGGGTAGCTGACCTTGAGGTCGGAATAGCTCACGGTGTACCCGGCCGCCTTCAGCGAGTTCTGCTCCGACTGGCACGACGCCGCTGAGGCAGCAACCCCGTAGGCGATGAAGGCGATGGAGGGCTTCTTCTGCGTCTGACGGGCCACGTAGGACACCTGGGGCCCGGCAGCCGGGTAGTACTGCACGGAGCCCCCGGCTGCAAACAGGTTGCTCGGTCCGGCCCAGTTGCCGGTCACGTTGTAGCCGTACGTCGGGATGCGCGACTCGGTGAAGAGGTTGGGCGAGAAGAACGCCGTCGCCACCCCGGTCACCGCGAACACGTGGTCCTGGTTGATGAGCGTGTTCGCCAGCTGGTTGAACGTGGTGGGGTTGCCCGCGTCGTCCAAGGCGTATTGATAGTTGATCTTGCGGCCGTTCACGCCACCCTGGGCGTTGATGTAGTTGAAGTACGCCCGCTCGCCGTAAATGAGCGATGAGAAGTTCGACGCCAACGTTCCCGTCTGCGTCGAGATCGTGCCGACGGTGACCGACGTCGCCGTCAGTCCCGGCACGCTCGCTGTCGCCGCCCCCGCCGAACTCGTCATGGTGACGACGCCGACAAGCAGCATCGCCCCCGTGAGCGCCGTTGCCGCCAGCGCCTTGATTCCATGTCTCACTTGCATGCCGTCCCCATTCATCGGTCGTGCATCCCCCCGGGATGCCGGTCACTGTAGCTGCAGGGCTTCTCGCCCATTGCTCACCCTTGGTCGTCCGTTTACGTCACCAAATCGCACTACTTGCACCCGCGATGACGCTGGTTCGCCTCGCGTTCGTCAGTTCAGAAACAGCCTCCGTCGGTCGTACTCGCGCAGGGCCTGCACCTCGTCGAAACGGACGGCCGGCAACTCCTCGACCTGCCGGGCCACGTCGGGCTGGTACCCGCAGGACGACGCGAACGCCCGCACCCTGTCGTCGAGTGTGCCCTCGCCGGCGGGAACGGCGGCCAGGCGCAACACGCCGTCGTGACGGCGCAGGATCCCCTTGTCGGTCACGACACTGACGACCCGCTGCCCCGGCGACGTGACATAGGCCACGGTCTCGGGCAGTCGTTCGGGGCGGGCCAGGGTGACCACGACACACGCCGTGGCCCGGCTGGCGACGTCGTTGGCGCCACCGGAACCGACCAGGAAGCGGCCGCCCGCGAGCTGCGTCGAGTTCAAGGACCCGTCACGGTCGACCTCGGCCGCCCCGAGGCAGCCCACTGTCGTCGTGCCCGGTCCACCGATCACCATGCCGAGCACCGCCGAGGCGTCGGAGAGATAGGGCGTCGCCGGGAAGACCCGCTGATTGAAGATGTAGGGGTCCGCCGGCGTCGGCTGGTAGCCCCAGAGCCCGAGCTCTGCCGTCAACATGACGTTGCGCCCCGCCGCCCGCGCCCGCCCCACCGCCACCCAGGCCGCGAGGTTCGCCACCCCGGCTCCCGCCAGCACGGCGTCGGCTCCGACATCCGAGACGACACGCTCGAGCTCGCGGGCCCCGAGCGACGCCGCCTGCTCCCAGCGCGAGATGGCGGGATCGTCGACCACGGGGTGGGCGTCGGCGTCGGCCTTCCACGACATGGGGTCCGAGCGACCCTCGAGCCACTTGAGCTGGTCCGGCCCGACCCGGGCCAGGTAGTCCTCGTGCGTGGCCGGGCCGAGCACCCAGTCGTCGACCCAGGCGTCGAACTGATCCTTGGCGGCGGCCTGGGCGGCGGCACTCCAGTGCGCGATGTCCTCGCCGTAGCTGCGGACGGGCAGGGCGGGCGCATAGCACCCGCCCGGGTGGGCGCCGAAGGGTGCCTCGACGACGGCCAGGACGCGGTGCGCCGGGACCTTGACCCGGTGCCCGAGGCCCTCGAGATCGTCGACGACCCGCTCCACGGTGGCCACGACGCCACGGCGGGCGGCCCAGGCGCCCCAGACACCATCGAGCAGGGGCTCGGAGAAGACGAGATTGCCCGACGGGTCGGCGGCGGCAGCGTGGACCAGGGCGACGTCGGGCACGAGGGGCTGGAGCAGCCCCAGACGCCCGAAGGGCGAATCGACCACGGCGAACGCGTCGTTGTCTGCCATGGACGAGCCGATGAGCGACCCGGTCACGGCGGCGGGCAGGCCGCGGGCGGCCGCCTCGAGTCGCTGCGACAAGGTGAGGATCGACCAGTGCTCGACCTCGACCGCACCCGACTCGTAGGCCTGCCGGAAGATCGGGTTGGGGTTGTAGGTGGGGAAGCTGTTGCCCGAGTAGGCCGTCACCACCTTGTCGACCAGCCCACCCCGGAAGAAGGCCCCGCCGAGAGCGCCCAGGCTGGTCATGATGAGAGTAAATCCCGGGTCCGTCCGCCAGAATTGTCGGGCCAGCTCCCGGGCGGCCGCCGTCCAACGGCTGTGCCCCATCATCACGAGGACGGCGTCGCCGGGCCGCACGCTCCGGGCCACGGCGTCGTCGAGCGTCGTCACCATGGACGAAGTGGTCACCAAACTCGCTTCGGCACGGCCACCAGCTCACGAAAGACCTGGTCCGACCTCATTTTTGACCCCAACCAAACCTGACCACCGTGTCAGGTTAGTCATTTCGACCATGCCCGGCACTACCATGCACCGGGCATGGGACCGCCGAGAGTCCACCACGACCCGGCGCCCGCCCCGAAGAAGCTCGATCGGCCGCCGGCGACCAGGAAATCGGCCGGCTCGTCCGGCGCGACGGGTGCGGGGGACAATGAGGCGGACGCCGTCGGTGCCCCGGCCAGCAAGCGGGTCCTGCGCAGCCAGGGGCGACGCACCATGCGCAAGCTGCTCGACGCCGCCATGGTGGCCTTCGACCGGAGGGGCTACCACGCCACCCGGGTCAACGACGTGGTCGAGATCGCCAAGACCTCGCACGGGACCTTCTACCTGTACTTCTCCAACAAGGAGGACCTGCTGCGGGCGCTCGTGGCCGAGGCGGCGGGCGAGGCGCAGACCCTCTACGACGCGCTGAGCACGCTGCCCGCCCAGGGGGGTGCGCCCCAATGGGAGGACGTGCACGGCTGGATCCGGGCCTATTCCGACCTGTGGACCCGCTACGCGCCGCTGTTCCGGGCCTGGACCGACCTGGCCACCATCGATCCGGAGCTGGTCGACCTCATCCGCAGCACCTTCACGACCATGTCGAGCGCGCTGGCCAAGCACATCGGGCCCGACTCTTCCGGCCACATCATCGACCCCGACGCCGCCGGCCTGGCCACCTTGGCCATGCTCGACCGCTTCCACTACCTGCGCGAGTTCGTCCGCCAACCCATCGACGATGTCGCTCTCGAGACCATGACGACCATGGTCTACCGAGCCCTGTTCGATCCGAACGCCTGAACCTTTGTTGGCCGCCGTTGTCCGGGCTGGGACTTCGCTGCGGGGCTACTTCTCCTTCTTCTGGCCGAAGACGAGGTCGTAGATGCCGTCGCCGCCCGACCCGTGCAGTGTCAGGCCACCGTCGACCACGATGTTCTGCCCGTTGACGAAGCGGGCCAGGTCCGAGCACAGGAACACGACGACGTCGGCGATGTCCTCGGGCTCGCCGATGCGGCCCACGGGTGTGCCCGTCTCGAAGCGCTCGGTCTGGCTGGGCATGAACTCGAACATCTGCTCGGTCATGGCCGTCAGGATCATGCCCGGCGAGACGGCGTTGACCCTGATGGTGGGCCCGTACTCGAGGGCTGCCGATGCGGTGAGCGCGGCCACCGCCGCCTTGCTGGCCGCGTAGGGGCTCTCCCCCGCCGCCGGCCTGGTCCCGCTGATCGACGCCGTGCTGACGATGGAGCCGCCGCCGCCGCCGGCCAGCAGGTGGGGCACGGCGGCGCGGATGCCGGCCCAGACGCCGGTCAGGTTCACCCGGAGGACGCGGTCCCATTCGGCCGGGTCGATCTCGTGCAGCTTGTTGAAGGCGGAGGTGCCGGCGTTGTTGTAGATGGCGGAGAGGCCGCCCATGTCGGCGGCTGCCTCGTCGACGGCGTCGCGCAGCGCGTCGGGGTCGCCCACGTCCACGCCGAAGGCGATGCCGCCGATCTCCTTCGCCACCACCTCGGCCGACTCCTTGTTGAGGTCGAACACGGCCACTACTGCGCCCTCCTGCGCCATGCGGCGGCAGGTCGCCCGTCCGATGCCCGATCCCCCGCCGGTCACGACGGCCCTCTGGCCCTCGAGCAGTCCCATCTCGCCCTCCTTATGTTGTCGGCGCATCACGGTCGACCCACGACGGGGCCGTGATGACCAGTGGTTCGTCGAGCTCCCTGATCAGCAACTCCTGCGCCATGCTGAGGTGCAGGGTGCCGTCCTCGCCGTGCATGGTGGCACGGACGGTCGCCCGCCCCCCGGCGTTCACCAGCGCATGGATGTCGAAGAGGCTCCACACGTCGGCCCGCCAGGGGCGGTGGAACCACAGGGCGTGATCGAGGCTGGCGTCGGTGTGCGTGCCCCACACGCCGAGACTGTGGGGGCGGAACGAGGCGCCGGTCATGTCGGAGAAGTAGGCCAGGATGCTGGCGTGCACCGCCGGGTCGTCGGGCAATGTCTCGCGCACGCGGAACCAGCAGCGCCGGGTCGACTGGTAGGTGCCGTCGGCGCGGCGCGCCGTCGTCCCGAGCTCCCGGACGTCGAACGGGAAGGGCGCCTCGAATCCCGCGACCTCAGCGGGCGGCGGCACGTCGGGGGCGATCGGGAGCTGGTAGCTGTCGCCGGGCTCCGGGGCGTGGAACGAGCACGTCATGCGGAAGGTCTCCTTGCCCTCCACCTCGCTCGTCACCTGCCGGAGGCTGAACGACCGCCCGTCACGGAGCGTCTCGACCCTGTGGGTGCTGCGGGACCCCGGGCTGGTGGGGCGCAGGAAGTAGCCGTGCAGGGAATGGACCTCGAGCGGCGCCGGGACGGTCCGCATCGCGGCGTTCAGCGCCTGGGCCACCACCATGCCGCCGAAGACCCGGCCGTGGACCCACCACTCCGGGCTTGTCGTGGTGAAGGTCGGCCTCCCTGCGGCGTCAGGGCCGGCCTCGCGGGCCGTGACGGCGTCGACCAGTTCGGCCACGGTGGCCGGGACCACCTCGGCTTCTTCGGCGTCGTCAAGCTCCACGACAGTCTCCGGCCCCCGCCCCCGCCTCCGCCCCCGCCTCCGCCCGCGGGCTCACGTCAGGTCGACCTCGACGGCGAATCCCTCGTCGGCGAGGTTCACGCAGCGGTTGTCCTCGGCGTAGCGGAGCCCCTGGACGTTGAACAGCCGAACCTCGGGGCCCTCGATCGGGAACGGCCCCCAGTGCCAGGTCCCGCGGTGCAGCACCAGCGACTCCA
>Ga0307373_10003518_pt1 | contig 27267 bp, 21 predicted proteins | sample OX2MG_FD_202534 | JGI IMG/M metagenome (GOLD analysis project Ga0307373, IMG submission 202534) | Soil microbial communities from Risofladan, Vaasa, Finland - OX-2 | ecosystem: Environmental > Terrestrial > Soil > Coastal area > Acid sulfate soil | place: Finland: Risofladan, Vaasa | collected...
GGCAGTTGTCCCGGGCGTTGGTCCAGCGGCCCAGCAGGCTGTTCCAAGAGGACGTGCCCGGGCAGACCCAGAACGGCAGGCCGGCGCCGGCCAGCACCCGACCCCGTTGGTCGAAGGGGTGGTCGGCTTCGTAACCCCAATCGAGGACGGTGACGCCCTCGGGGATGCCGCCCACCAGTTCGGGGTGCTGAGCGACGATGTCGCCCCAGATCAGCATCTGGCGCCCGTCCAGCTCCGGGGCGGCCCGGAGGGCCGAGATATAGGCGCCGTAGTCTCCCGCTCGGTCGGCGCTCAACTCCCAGGGCTCGTCCAGTCCCACGTTGACCAGGGGACTGTCGAAGTTTTCGAGCAGTTCCGCCAGTAACGACCGCACCAGCTCCAGCGACCCCGGGTTGGTGGGGTCGAGCGTGCTGGGGAAGTGGGGCCGGCCCTTTTCATCCAGGTAGGCCCTAGGGGCGATGGCCAGCGGGCGGTAGCGGTCCTTGCACAACCAGCGTTCCATGTGGCCGAGGGCGTTCTGGTTGGCGGCCAACTCGACGTGACGCTGGCCGGCGTAACCAGCCAACTCAATTAACTCCGCCGCGCTCAACGGGCTGGCCCGGCGCCACACCTCTTCGTGATCGGAGTAGGCAAAGGTGTGTTCCATGTAGAGCTGCAGATGGTTGAGTTTCCAACCCGCCATCAGGTCGATGATCGACTTGAGGGTGGCGAGGCTCGGGACCTTGTCCCGGGAGATGTCGAGCATCGCGCCCCGGACCGGATAGTCCGGCCAGTCGGTGATGTCGGCCTCGGCCACCCCCTCGGGTCCGCGCAGCTGGGCCAGGGTGGCCCGGGCCCGAGCCAGCCCGGCACCGTCCGATGCGCTCAGGCGGATCCCCTCCGACCCGGCCACCAACCGGTAGCCCTCGGCCCGATGCCCGGGCTCCAGGACGGCGGCAGGCTCGGACCACGCCAGGCGCCGGCGGCCCAACTCCACCCGATGGGGCGGCGGTAACAAGACCGGATCGCTCATCCCGCTGCCTCCCCAGAGCCGGTCTCTCCAGATCCAGTCTCTTTCGGGACAATACGGCGACGATGGACGATGAAGGCCGTGGATATGTGGGCTGCGACCGTGCGGACATAGAAACGGACCGGGCTTATCCAGGCGATCTCGGCATGGGTCCGGCCGTCGGCCTTCATCCGGTTGAGGGCGCCCAGCAGAAGAGGCACCCCGATCCGGCCGCCCATGGCGCTGGGCCGGACGGCCACCGGCCCGAGCCAGCCGGCCCGGTTCACGTCCCACGCGCAGAAGCCGCTGATCCCATCGGCGTCCCGACTGATGAGAAGCCTCTCCTTGGCCAGGGCCCTCATTACCTCGTCGGCCCACCAGGCCCAGTGCTGGTCCGCCCAGCTTCTGATCTCATCGGCCTCGGCCTCGGTGGCCAGCATGGCGCCTCCCGGATCCGAGGGAAGTCGGCCGAGGTCGACGCTCATGTTCAGGTGGGTCTCGGTGCGCCTGTAGCCGGCCGCTTCCATGAGACAGAGCATCTCGGTCAGGTGGGTGGCCACCCCCGGAAAGAGGTAGTCGGGAGCATCGGCGCCCACCGAGACGTGACTGGAGCCGGACAGGTCGGCTTCGGCGGCGCCCAGCAGGGTCGAACCGATCCCGCTGCGGCGGTGGTCGGGGTGCACGGCCAGGAGCCGGATGTGGCCCTCCCCCCGGCGCATGACGCTGGCCACCACCCCCACGGACGGATCGCCCCGGACCACCGCCACCGGGTCGTCCGGGTTGGCGACGGCGAAGAGAGCCTGATGGAGGTCTGCCTCATCGGGCGAGTCGGGGCCGAGAGCCAGCCGACACAGGCGGGCGATGTCGGCCGACTCACTCTCGTCCAGTCGTCCGGTGGCCACGGGGCCGGCCGTGCTCAAAGGGGACCGTTGGCGTGTTTGCGCCCGCCCACGTGCTCGCGCTTGGCCCGGATCTCCTCCAGGGCGCCGATCAGTGCGCCGCGGGTGCGGGCGGGGTCGATCACGTCATCGATGAGGCCGCGCTCGGCCGCGATCCACGGATTGAGGTAGTTGACCTCGTACTCGAGTTCCAGTTCGGCGGCCTCCTCCGCCCCGACCCGGCGGTGCAGGATCTGCACTGCCCCTTTGGCTCCCATCACCGCCACCTCGGCCGACGGCCACGCCAGGCACAGGTCCGAGCCCATCGGCCTGGAGTCCATCACGATGTAGGCGCCGCCGTATGCCTTGCGCAGCAGCAGGCAGATGCGGGGAACGGTCGCCTCGGCATAAGCGAAGGCCATCTGGGCCCCGTGGCGGATCATGCCCCGCCATTCCAGGTCCTTGCCCGGCAGGAAGCCCGGCGTGTCCACCAGGGTGATGATCGGCAGGCCGAAGGAATCACAGAAGGTGACGAAGCGGGCCGCCTTCTGGGCGGCGGGGATGTCGATGGTCCCGGCCATCGACTGGGGCTGGCTGGCCACTATTCCGACGGGCTTTCCTCCTATTCGGGCCAGGGCGGTCACGATCTGAGTGGCCCACCGGGGCCGCAACTCCAGGAGGGGTTGGTCTCTGTCCACCACCGCCGCCAGTATCCGGCGCACGTCATAGGAGCCGTTGGCCGCCGCGGGTATGACCTCGCGCAACTCGGGCGCCCGCCGGCTGGCGGGGTCGGAACTCGCCCGCCGCGGCGGCAGCACGTCGGCATGAGGAGGGAGGAAGTCCAAGACGTCCGTCACCAACTGGGCGGCGTGGTCGGTGTCCTCGGCTTCCAGGGCGGCCACGCCGGTCCGGCGGGCGTGGATGTCGAGACCGCCCAGGCGTTGGAAATCGATGTCCACGCCGGTCATCTCCCGGACCATCGCCGGCCCCGAGACGAAGGCGTAGCTGTCTGCCGTCATGACCACTATGTCGGCCAGGCCCAGGAGGAGAGCAGGGCCGGACACGGCCGGGCCCTGACAGACGAGAACCACCGGCACGATCCCCGAGCACGTGGTCAGCTCACGGGCGGCTCTTCCCCAGGCGTGCAGAGCTTCGATTCCGTGGCCCACCGAGGCACCCCCCGAGGCCAGGTATCCGACCAGGGGAAGGCGCTGGCGCAGGGCGGTGGATGCGGCCACGGCAATGGTCTCGCTGTCCGACGGGGTCAGGCTGCCGGCGGCCAGGCTGGCGTCGATGCGCACCACTACGGCGTCATTGCGACCCAAGCGCTCGACGGCGGCGGAAGTGCACCCTTTGACGCCCCCCCGCAGCACCAGTGATGCCGTCATCCCTGCCGACCTTATAGGGTCATCCGTCGTGCTGAGCAGGCTGAGCCGGACCCTCGAGGGCCGGGTGGCGTTGGTGACCGGAGCGGCCAGCGGCATGGGCCGGGCCACCGCCTACGTGCTGTCGGATCTGGGCGCCCGGGTGGGCCTGCTGGACCGCTCCGAGTCCGTGACCGAGGCGGTCTCGGCCATCAAGGCCGACGGTGGAGTGGCGGCCGGCTGGGAGTTGGACGTCACCGATGCCGACGCCTGCGCCCGGGTGGTGGAGCAGGCCCGTCGGCAGCTGGGGTCGGTGGACGTCCTGATCAACAATGCCGGGGTGAGCTTTCCCGCTCCCATCGATGCTCCTGACTTCGACCAGTCCTGGGACGCCACCCTGGCCGTCAACCTGACGGCCTACGCCCGTATGGTGAGGCTCTGTCTGGACGACCTGACCCGAGCGGGGGAGGGCAGGGTGGTCAACGTCGCCTCCACGGAAGGACTGGGGGCTACGGGCTTCATCTCCGCCTACACGGCCAGCAAGCACGGAGTCATCGGGCTGACCCGTTCTCTGGCTGTCGAGCTCGGCCGGCGCGGGATGACCGTCAACTGCGTCTGTCCCGGGCCTATCCACACCGGGATGACGGCCATCATCTCGGACGAGGCCAAGGAACGCTTCGCCCGGCGGCGCGTGCCCCTTCGGCGCTACGGGGACCCCGAGGAGGTCGCCCAGGCCATCGCCTCCCTGGTCCTGTCGGCGGCTTCCTACATAAACGGCGCGGTACTGGCGGTCGACGGCGGCCTCACTGTCCAGAACACCTGACTCCCCGGCGGGCGCCCCGGCGGGCGCTCTGCGAGCGCTGCGGGCTTTTCTCTTTCCGACCGACCCGCGGCTCAAGACGGCGTGGCGGGTCGCCCGGGTCATCATCGGGCTCGGTCTGGCCGTGGTGGCGGTGGTCGTCCTGCTCGGGCGCAAAGGAGAGCTCTCCGGGTCGGCCGCCTCCTTCCGCCACATCCGGCTCTGGTGGCTGGCGCCATCGGTGCTGGTGGAGGCGGTGTCGATGGTCTGCTTCGCCCGCACCTTGGGCCGGCTTCTGGCCGAGGGCCAACATCGGCTCCGGCCCCGGCCGGTACTGGCCATCACCCTGGCCTCCAACGCCATAGCCAATTCGCTGCCGGCCGGTCCGGCCTTCGGCGCCGCCTACGCCTATCGGCAGATGCGGGACCGCGGCGTGCCCGAGATAGTGGCCGGCTGGGCCATGCTCGCGTCGGGGGTGCTGGCCGCCGCAGCCCTGGCCGCCATGGCCGCGGTCGGAGTGGCCGCAGCCCTTGATCAGAGCACCGATCTCGACCTGTTCGGGGTCACGCTGGGGACGGTGGTGGTATCGATCGTCCTGCTGGGGCTGCTTCGCCGTCCCGGACTGTTGGCCGGCCTGATGGGTGCCGGCGCCGGGGTCACCCGTCGCCTGTTCGGACGCCCCGCCGAGCCGGGCCAGGTGGCTGACAGGATCCGGGCTCGTCTGGCCGTGGTCACCCCGGGCTGGCCGGGACTGTCCGCCGCCTTCGGCTGGGCTCTGGGCAACTGGGGATTCGATCTGTCCTGTCTGATCTTTTCCTTCTTGGCCGTGGACGCGGCGGTGCCGTGGCGGGGCATCCTGCTCGCCTACGGCGCCGCCCAGTTGGCTTCCAACCTCCCCATCACCCCCGGGGGGTTGGGTGTGGTCGAGGGCAGTCTGACCATCGGCCTGGTGGCCTACGGAGGGGCGGAGGCGTCCACCGTCGCCGCCGTTCTGGTCTACCGGGTGTTGAGCTTTTGGTTGCCCCTGCTGATCGGATGGGCGGTGGCTGGAGTCCTCGCCCTCCAATCCCGCCGATCCGAAATGCGGGAGGGCGGGGCGGATGTCAGAGTGATGGAGGTGAGTGGATGACCCGGTGGCCGGTGAGCCCAGGCCGCCGTCTGGTGGCTGCCGGCCTCCTGGCCGTCTCCCTGGCCGGTTGCTCGGCCCGGGGAGCATCGCTGGGCACCACGTCGAGCCCGTGCTTCCATGCGCTGCCCGCGGCCGCCGCCGCCGTCCATGGCCAGGGCTCCTTACTGGGCGTGCGCCTGGTTGACGCCAGCCGGCTGCGCCGCCGGGTCCCGGCCGTGGCGACGCTCGGAACCACCAAGCTCTGCATGGTGGCCTACCAGGGGACCTTCCTCCCGGCCCACGTGTCCCACCCGCTGGTGAACCATGGGGGTCGATTTGCTGTGGTGGCGGTGAACCAGGCCGGGACCAAGGTGCTCGGCACCCTTCTGCTCAACCGCCTTCCCCTGGCTTTCCGCCACAGCATCTGAGTCCCCTGGACGGACCCGTTGTTTTGGGGGTACCTGCGGCACCGGCTCGTCGGTACTCTCGTCGGCTATGGAGCCGGTACAGAAGGTCGACCGCGTCGAGCGGGTCACCAACCTCCTGCTGGTCCTCCTCGACGCCAAGGTTCCCCTCACCCTCGAGCACATCGTTCACACCGTGGGCGGCTATCCCGAAGGTCACGACGCCTATCGCCAGGCCTTCGAACGGGACAAGCGCCTGTTGCGCGAGCAGGGGGTCAACGTCTGCGTGGAGGAAGTCCCGGGCCGGGACGTGTCGGGCTACCGGGTTGATCCCGGGGAGTACTACCTACCCGACCTGGGGCTGACCCTCGAAGAGCAGCAGGCGCTGAACCTGGCCCTGGCCGGGGTGTTGATGGACGACCAGGTCGGCCAGGGAGCGGCGTGGAAGCTGGGGGTAGCTGAGTCGCTCCGCTCGGTCCAGACCACCCCGCTGGCCGCCCTGCCTTCGGCTCCGGCCTTACCCGTTCTGCACGAGGCCATCCGGGCCCGACTGGCGGTCAGCTTTCGCCACCGTGGCGCCACCCGGACCATCGAGCCCTACGGGCTGCTCTTCCGCCGCGGCTTCTGGTACGTGGCCGGCCAGGACCGGGACCGCCAGGCCGTGCGGTCGTTCCGCATCGACCGGATCGAGGCCATGCCCGTGATCCTCGAGGGTCAGGGCTTCGAGCCTCCCGCCGACTTCGATCCGGCCGCCGCCTTCCCTGAGGACGCCTGGCTCATCGGGGAGGGCCAGGCCGTGACCGCCCGGGTGCGGGTGGACCCGGTCCATGCCGGCATGGTCGAAGCCGAGCTCGGGTCCACGGCGGTGGTGGTCAGGAACGACGACGGGTCGGTGGAAGTCGAACTGTCGGTGGTCAACGTGGATGCCTTTCGCTCCTGGCTCTTCGGCCTGCTCGACCACGCCGTGGTGCTCTCTCCGGAGTCGCTGCGGGCCGAGGTGGTCGCATGGCTCCAGGCCCTGGGCACAAAGTGAGCCCGCAGTTGACGGTCGAGGCGCGCCTGCGCCGCTTGCTGGCCGTCCTGGCCTGGCTCAGCCGCCGCGGAGCGGGCACGGCCCGCATAGCCGAGGTGGCCGCCCGTTTCGGGATGACCGAGGCCGAGGTCGTCTCCGAACTCGAGCTGGCCGCTTGCTGCGGCCTGCCCCCCTATTCCCCCGATCAGCTGATGGAGCTGATGGTGGACGAGGACGAGGTTCAGGCCGACCTCGGCCCCGAGCTCTCCCGGCCCCGTCGTCTGAGCCCGGCCGAGGGCTTCACCTTGGCCGCCTCGGCTCGGGCCATCCTGGCCGTCCCGGGCTCGGACCCCGATGGCGTCCTGGCCAGCGCCTTGGCCAAGTTGGAGGCGGTACTCGGCCACCGGGAGAGCGTAAGCATCTCGCTGGACGACCCGCCCCTTCTGGAGTTGGTGCGACGGGGCACCGACGGGTCGGACCAGTTGCGGATCACGTACTATTCGGCTTCTCGCGACGAGGCCAGCGACCGGGTGGTTGATCCATATCACGTGTTCTCCAGCGGGGGCTTCTGGTATCTGGATGCCTGGTGCCACCGTTCCGGGGCCCTGCGTCACTTCCGGGTCGACCGCATCGAGGCAGCCGAAGTGACCGGGGAGAGCTTCGTCCGGCCCGAGGGTGGGCCGCCTGTCACCGTGGTGGCGCCCGGCCCGGAGACCCAGACGGCCACCGTGGTGCTGCCCTCAACCGCCGCCGCCCTGCTGGAATCCCTTCCGACGGTGAGCGTCAGCGAGGAGGCCGACGGCAGATTGCGGGTGGTCCTGCCCGTCGGTGGTGAAGCCTGGCTGGCCCGACTCCTGCTGCGGGCCGGAGCTGGTTCCGAGGTTCTCGAACCCCGCGAGCTGGTTGGCGCCGGGGTCCGGGCCGCCAGCTCAGTGCTAGCCGGCTACGGCTAGGCCGTCTCTGTCCGCCCGTCTCAGCCGCCGGTCGAGGAAGGCCACCGCCTCATCCCAACGGGCCCGGGCCAGGGCCAGGGCCAGGCGGGCATCGCTGGCGACATAGCTGGCCAGGTCCTCGGGCGAGAGCTGGTGGATCCGGCTGCGGTCCACCTCGATGGCGGCCAGGCCCCGGCGGGCGGCCACCGCTTTGAGGGCCAGGGAACCCTCATTCTCCCCGGCCAGGGCCCGATAGGCGAGATAGGCGTCGAGGTGGTCGTGTCGGTGCCACGAGGCGCGGTAGAAGCCGGCATGGCCGGGCAGGGGAGCGTGGAAGCGGGCGATGCCGGGGTCCAGGCTCAGGCGCAGCCCGAGCCGGAGTCCATGGCGGCGGGCCCGGTCGGCCAGGAAGGGGAGGTCGAAGCCCGAACCGTTCCAGGTCACGATCACGCCGGGGGCCAGTAGTCCGAGGATCAAATCGACCTCCCGGAGTATCCGGGTTTCGGGCCCGCGGATCACGGTCACCCCCGAATCTGAAGCCAGGGCCACGGCCAGGACCGGGCTGGTCCGGGGGTCGAGTCCGCCTTTGGAAGTGTCCGTCTCGATGTCGAGCCCGTAGGCGGCGGTCACGGAGCTCAGGGTACGACGGGCCTGTCACAGCCAGGCGGATCCCCTGGATCTCCGATGTCGAGCATGAAAAACTATGAAAACTAATGATAAGGGTTATCAGGCTTGGGCTGGGGACTGAGCGCTACTACCTGGATCCGGTGGCGGCCGGATGGGAGGCGCCGGGCCGCTGGGTGGGAGCGGGCGCCGCCGCCCTCGGCCTTCGAGGCCCTGTCGAGGCCGCCGACCTGAGATCCGTCCTGGAGCTCACCCACCCGACGGAGGGGAGGGCCCTGCGCAGGGCCAGCTCGATCCGGGCCTACGACCTCACCGTGAGCGATCCGAAATCGGTGTCGGTGACCTGGGCACTCGGATCCCCGGAGACGGCCACGGCCGTGGTGGCAGCGAGGGACGCCTCGCTGACCGCCACTGTCGGCTACCTGGAGACCCACGCCTGCCGGGCCGGGGGGGGGATGCCTACCGCTGGGATGGTCGGGGCCGCCTTCGTTCATCGCACCAGCCGGGCCGGGGACCCGCACCTGCACACCCACCTGTTGGTCGTGAACCTGGCCGGACCGGTCGGCCCGGGTCGGTGGGGCGCCCTGGATGGCCTGGTCCTGGTGGCCCAGGCCCGCACGGCCGGGTATCTGTACCAGGCCGACCTGCGCCATCAGATCTCCCGGAGTCTCGGCCTGGGCTGGGGCGACGTGCGCTACGGGGTGGCTCAGCTCAGCACCATCAGCCCTGAGCTGCGGGACCTCTTCTCCCAACGGCGGGCCCAGGTGGAGGAGGGCATGGCCCGCCATCACGGAACCAGTTCGGCGTCAGCCCGCTTGGCCGCCCTGGTCGATCGGCCCGAGCGGGACGGGTCGCACTCCGCCACGGTCATGGCGCCGGCGTGGAGGCGGCGGGCGGAGGAGGTGGGTCTTATGCCGGCCAGCTTTGGGGGACCGGCCCCGGCCGACGTCCGTCGGCTGTACTCGATGGGCACCGCCGGCCCGCCGGCTCGCCCGACGCCCGCCCCGACCGCGCCGGCCCTGACCGCGCCGGCTCCCGCCGACCTGGGTCTCGACGGCATGTCCAGCTTCTCCCGGGCCGATCTGCTCGAGGCTCTGAGCGCTGCGGTCCGCCACGGAGCCCCCCTCGGCTGGATCGAGGCCAAGGCAGACCGCATCCTGGCCTCACCGGGGACGGAGAGGATCACCGAGCGGGCGCCCCTTCGCCGTCGGGACGTGATGAGGCGAGGGGGCATCACCGTGCCCATCCCGACCGAGGAGGCCCGGTGGCGGACGCCGACCGCGGCCCGGGCCGAGGAGGCCCTGGCCCGGGTGGCCCTACGGCGAATCGACGCTGGCTTCGCCACAGCCCCCGCCTCCTCCTTCACCCGGGGCCTGGATGAGGAAGCGGCCGGCGTGGTGGCCGCGCTCACCGCCAGCGGAGCGGGTGTCGAGTTGGTGGCGGGGGGACCCGGCGCCCGGCTCGACGGCGTCCTGGTCGCCGCTCACCGGGCGTGGACCTCAGTCGGCCACCGGGTGGTGGTGGCGGCCCCGGATGCGGCTACCCGAGCCCGGGTTGAGGCGGCCGGCCTGCCAATCACCGACACCGGGAGGCTCGATGAAGGTCTCGCCCGGCTCCGACGGCCGATGCCCGACACGGTCATCGTGGTGCTGGGAGCCGAGTCGACACCGGCGCCGGTCCTGGCCCGCCTGGCCGAATCGACCGACCGGTCGGGGGCCAAGCTGGTCCTGGTGGGTGATCCGGGCCCGCTCCGGGACGTGGACCGGGCCGGCGCCTGGAGGTCAGCCGAGGCAGCCGTGGGCGCCCGGGTCCTGAGCCGGACCCCCGTACCCCTTGAGCTGGAGCCGAAGCAGGTTGAGATGGCCGCCGGGCGCCTGTCGCCCTGGCTGGTCATGGCCCCGACTCCCGAGGCGGCCCGCGATCGCCTGGTGGCCGACTGGCTGAGCGAAGGGCCGGCGGCGGCCATGGTCGCCAGTCGCCGGGCGGATGTGGACGATCTCAATCGTCGGGCCCGGCGGCTGCTGGTCCAGCAGGGTGAACTCGGGGAGCGCCTCGGCGTCCCGGCTCGACCCCTGGCCCGGGCCGGAGAGCGGCTGGTGGTGGGAGGGGCCGGCCCGACAGCCCGACGGCTGGGCCTGCGTCCGGGGACGCTCATGACCGCCGCGGCCGATGGGATCAGGCTCGATAGCGGGGACCGATTGGATCCGGCGCTGCCTGCCGACCTCGACCTGCGCTACGCCTACGCCCGGACGCCCTACCAGGCCTGGCGATCAGGAGCCACCAGCCTCCTGGTGCTCGGCCCGCCTCCCCCCGCCGGCCGTCGCCCCCCCGGCTCGGTCACGTATTACACAGTCGGCCCGGACCGGGCCGCAAAGGACACAGTCGGCCCGGACCGGGTGTGGGCGGCGGCCGCCCACCTCGACCGCCGTGAGCAGGAACTCAGCGCCGCCGCTCCGCAGCTGGGCCGCCAGCGCCTCGATCGCGGCCTGGAGCGGGCCTGACTCCAGCCTCCCGAGCCCGGGGCGGGGTAGCCAAGGCCACCCAGCCGGCCCGGGCGTCGGTATCCACCAGCAGGGCGGCTCCGGGCCGACCCCTCCGTATCTCCTCCGGCGTGAGGCGGGCCTGGCGCCGGGTGGACCAGCTCCGGGACCGGCGCAGGCCGCTCCGGCTGGTGGAGGCCACTCTCACCTCCTGCTCGCCACACAGGCGGGACAGGGCCTCGAGCGTCGCCCCGTCGGCCACCCCGGGCAGGACGAGCTTGGCCCCGAACGTGGTCATGAACCCGTCGGCGGCCCTTCCCCAGCGGGCCCGGGCCTGTGAGAGGTCCTGGAAACAGGCCAGGGTCAGGACTCCCTGTCCGCCCCCTTCGCTGACCAGGGCCGGCAGCTCGGGCAAGGGAGCGATGTTGGACGCCTCGTCCAGAGCCAGCAACACGTGGGAGCCCGACTCCAGCCCGTAGCGGGCGGCCCGGATCTGGTCGACCAGCCCGGCCACCAGTGGCGCTACCTCTTTCTGGTGTTGTCCCGGGGCACAGATATAGACGGTGTCCCCGGAGCCGACGAAGGTGACCGGATCGAAGTTGGGCGCCTCCGTCGTCCGGAGGGCGGCGGTGGTCCGGTAGCCGGCCAGGGCGCCGGATGCCGTGGACCAGATCCCGCTCTGCTCCCGCTCCTCGGTGGCCGCCACCCCCATGAGAAGGTCGAGGGCCTGGCTCGCTCCGACTGCCTCCAGAACGCTGCGGGCCGGCTCCACCCGTCGGCGGTGGACGGACTCGACCACCGAGGCCATCCCGGCTTTGGACAGGGCGGCGGCGTGGAGGACCGGGGCGAGCAGGGCCTCCGCCCTTTCGGCCCAGTGCACGGCGTCGCCGCCCCGGTCCCGGACCGTCCCGACCAGGGTGGATGTGGCCCGGACGGCGTCGTCCCAGTCGGCGGCGGCGTCCACCAGCGACCAACGCAGCGGCTCCACCCCCGGTGGAGGCTCGACAGTGCCGGTGGGGTCATAGAGCCAGCAGCGGCCTTTGGTCCTGCGCTGGTCCAGGGTGAGGGCGAGGACGTCCGTCTTGGTCGAGGTGGATACCACCGGGCCGGAAGCGGCCAGCACATTGGGTGCGACCACGCCCCGCGTCTTGCCTGAGCGGGGTGGACCCAGGACGAGCAGGCCATGCTCGGGACGGGTCATGACCCACCCGCCCTCGGCGCGGCCGATGACCAGCCGCGCCCCGGCCTTCTGCCCCATGGCGCAATGCTGACGCGTGCGGCCTAAGTTGAACAGAGCCAAAAGGGGGATGTTTTGCGAGTACCGCTGTGCATAGGTGACTTCCTGGAGAGGGCCGAACTGGCCTACGGGGACCGGCGGGCTGTGGTCGATGAACCCGGCGGGCCCGGCGGGTGGGACCGGCTCACCTACTCGCAACTGGCCGCCCGGGCCCGGGGGATGGCCATCGCCCTGGACCGCATGGAGGTCGAGCCGGGCGAGCGGGTGGCCTTGGTCAGTCCCAATTCGGCCCGCTTCCTGGCTTCCTTCTTCGGGGTCAGCGGCTACGGGCGGGTGCTGGTGCCGATCAACTTCCGCCTCAACGCCGAGGAGGTGGCCTACATCGTCGAGCACTCGGGGGCCCGGGTGCTCCTGGTCGATCCGGAGTTGGACGAGCCGCTGTCGGCGGTCACGGCCCAGGAGCGCATCGTCCTGGACGGCAGCCAGGATGCAGAGCTCTTTGCCGAAGCGCCGCCGGGCGCCGTGCCTCGGGCCTGGACGCCGGACGAGGAAGCCAGCTGCTCGATCAACTACACCTCGGGCACCACCGCTCGGCCCAAGGGCGTGCAGCTGACTCACCGGAACTGCTGGCTCAACGCCACCATCTTCGGCTGGCACACGGGAGTCACCGATCGGGACGTGCTGTTGCACACCCTGCCCATGTTCCACTGCAACGGCTGGGGGATGCCCTATGCCGTCACGGCCATGGGTGGGCGTCATGTCGTGCTGCGCAAGGTGGACGGGGAGGTCATCCTCTCCCGCATCGAATCCGAAGGCGTGACCCTGATGTGCGGAGCCCCCGCCGTGGTGGTCGCCGTTCTGGATGCCGCCGCGATTCGCCGCAGTGAGGGCCGTCCGATCCCCGGAGCCGAAACCGTGCGCATCGTGGTGGCCGGAGCGCCACCCCCCTCGGCGGTGATCGAGAAGGTGGAGACTGAACTGGGTTGGGAGTTCATCCAGATCTACGGCCTGACCGAGACCGCCCCCCTCCTCACCATCAACCGCCGACCCGAGGAGTGGGACGATCTCGAGGCAGGGGAGCGGGCCCGCCTGCTGTCCCGTGCCGGGGTGCCGGCCGTAGGTGTGCGGATGTCGGTTGATGCCGAAGGCGAGGTGATGGCCCGGGCCAACCACGTCTTCGAGGGCTACTGGAACCAGCCCGAGGACAGCGCCCGGGCCCTGGAGGGAGGCTGGTTCCACACCGGTGACGGTGGCTTCCTGGACGGCGCCTACACGGTGATCTCGGACCGGAAGAAGGACGTGATCATCAGCGGGGGCGAAAACGTCTCGTCCATCGAGGTGGAGGACTGCCTCTACCAGCATCCCGAAGTGGCCGAAGTGGCCGTCATCGGCGTGCCCGATGAGAAGTGGGGAGAGACGGTCAAGGCCCTGGTGGTCACCCGGCCGGGTGCGGCGGTGGAGGAGGCCGAACTGATGGAGTTCTGCCGGGGTCGCATGGCCCACTACAAATGTCCGACATCCATCGAGACCCGGGAGTCCCTGCCCCGCACCGCCACTGGCAAGCTGCAGAAGTTCAAGCTCCGTTCGCCCTACTGGGAGGGCCGGGAGCGCCAGATCAACTAGCGCCAGATCAACCAAGCGCCAGATCAACCAAGCGCAGCTGAGCGCCCGCCGCCGGGCAGGACTGGAGACAGGACCTATGACCAAGGTCAGGATCGGCTTCGGGCTGGGAACGGGTGTCTTCGAGGCGTCTGCTTTCGCCGATCTGGTGGATGGCCTGGAGGAGTCCGGCTTCGACTCCCTCTGGCTGTCGGAGCGTGTCACCGGTCCGACCCTCGATCCCCTGATGGCCCTGGCCGTGGCCGCCGGCCGGACCCGCCGATTGAAACTCGGGACCAGCGTGCTGGTTCTGCCCGGGCGCAACCCGGTGTTGCTGGCCAAGGAACTGGCCACCCTGGACCGGCTCTCGGGCGGGCGCCTGCTGCCCGCTTTCGGTTTGGGCACGGCGCAGGGCTCGGAGCACCAGGCCTTCGGTGTGCGCCGGGAGGAGCGGGCGGCCATCTTCGATGAGGCCCTGCCCCTCATCCGCCGCCTGTGGACCGAGGACGAGGTGACCCATCACGGCGCCCGCTTCCAGCTGGAGAAGGTAACGGTGCTGCCCCGACCGATGCAGAGCCCGCCGGACGTCTGGCTGGGCGGGCGGGCTCCCAGCGAGCTGCGCCGGGTCGGGCGCCTGGGCGACGGCTGGCTGCCCAGCTTCTGTACCCCCGAGGAAGCGGAGGCGGGCCGGTCGGCGGTGGAGGAGGCGGCTGCAGCCGCCGGCCGCTCCATCGACCCGGAGCACTGGGGTGCCCTGGTCCTGTTCTGCGCCGGCCCTCTCCCCGAAACTCTGGGCGCCGCTCTGGCCGCCCGGCGGCCCGGCCGCGACCCCGGCGAAGTAATCGCCGCCGGACTCGATCGCCTCCCTCCCCTCCTGGAGGCTTTCGTGGTCCGGGGCTTCTCCAAGCTGGTCGTCGTCCCGGTGGGAGCCGCCTCGGGCGAAATAGTCAAGGGCCTGGCCGACCTGGCCGGCGCGGTGTTGGACATGCAGACCTCGTCCCGACCGGCCGCCGTCGCTCTCGAGGGCTGACCCCGCCGCCACCTCAGCCGGCGGCCGCAGCCAAGGCCCGACCCCGCCGCCGGCTCAGCCGGCGGCGGTGCCGTGGTTGGCCACTCCCCGGGCGGCGGCCCGGAAGACGTTGTCCCAGCCGTCGTAACTGGCCTCCATGTCGGACAGGTCAGTGAGGGCGGCTTGGGTCTGACCGCTGCCGGCCGGGTCGCCCGCCGAGTCCCGGAGGCGCCCCGCCGCCAGGCGGACGATCGCCCAGGTCAGCTGGTCCTCGGTTGCCCCGGTTTCGGCGGTGGCGTCGGTCAGGGCCTCCTCAGCGGCGTCGAACTGACCGAGCTGGGCCCGGGCAAAGGCCCGGCCGACGGCGGCCAGGACCCGGTCCCGGTAAGTGCCGGCCGGCTCCCAGCTCACGGCCAGCGCCGCCGCCTCCAATGCCGCTTCGGGTCGCCCGACGGCGGCCAGGGCCATCGCCCGGGTGGCATAGAGGTTGGGGGCGGCGCCTTTGAGGGCCGTGCCCTCCAAAGCGGTGCCGTCCGCCTCCACTTCCAGTTGGGCGAGCGCATCTTCGGGCCGTCCGGCCTGGAGCAGGGTCAACCCCCGGGCCACCCTCAGCTCCACCTCGGTGGCGACGGCCTCCGGTCCTATCTCGTCCAGGGCCGCCGAGGCGGTCTGCCAGTCCCCGGCGTGAAGGGCCACCAGGGTGGTTAGCACCTGTCCGACATGGGGCTCCATCCCCAGCTTGGGACTCTCCCGGGAGAGGACCAGCGCCTCGCCCGCATAGCGGCGGGCCTCACCGACCTGGCCCGACGCCGCCAGCGCCCGGCTCAGTACGCCGAGGGAGCGGAGCAGGCCCGTCGCGTCCCCGATGGCGGTGAAGGTCGAATGGGCGTCCCGGCCGAACTCGACGGCCGATTGCACCCGGCCCTGCCAGAGTCGGAGTAGGCCGAGGAGCACGACCACCATGGCGTGGGCCCATCGGTCGCCACGGTCCCCGGCATCGTCGACTAGGCCCAGAGCCAGCGCCTCGGCTTCATCGCGCCGACCCTGGGTGAGGCGGATGTAGCCGAGTAGTCCTTTGACCCATCCGTCGCCGCCGGCATCCCCTGCGGCCCGGAAGGCAGCCGAGGCCTCACCCAGCCGGTCCTCGGCTTCGTCCAGGCGCCCGGCGGCGAAGGACACCCACGACAGGGTCCAAAGCGCCCACGCCTCGTCCCGACGTCGTCCGAGCTCCCTGGCGATGCCGAGCGCCTTCATGAGCTGGTCCTCGGCTTGGACCACGTCACCGGACAGGAAGCTGGTCATGCCGGCGCCGCGCAGGGCGTATCCCTCGCCCTCCAGGTCCTGTCGGCCCCGCCACAGGTCGAGGGCCAGCGACAGGCTGGCGGCGGACTTCTCCAGCTCGCCTTCGGCTTGCTCGAGGTATCCGAGCAACGTGACGACGGTGGGCCGGCCGGCCTCGCTGTCGGCCTCGATCAGGACTTCGAGGTCCCGGCGGGCGGCGGCCAGCTCCCGCATCTGGATACGGGCCTGGGCCCGGTCCATGAGGACGGGGTGCAGGAGGGCGGCGTTGTCCGGTGGAATCAGCTCAACGGCGCGATCGAGCATCCGCTCCGCGGAGAGGAGCAGTTCCCGGCCCAGAGCCCAACCCGCCGCCCGGCGCAGGGCACCCACGGCTACTGCCACCGCATCGGCGGGCACGCCGGTGACCGGGCCGATCTCGTTGGTCAGGCCGGCCGCGGCGGCAAAGTGATGAGCGACCTGCTCGAGGAACTCGTCCCCACGCTTGGCCTTGGAGGAGACATCGCTGATCCACGTGGCCAAGTTCCAGTGGCGCCGCGATCGCTCCGATTTGGTGAGGATCTCGTAGAGGACCTCGCGCACCACGTCGGAGCGGAACTCCCATCGGGTGGCTTCGACCTTGAGCAGATCACGGGCGACCACCTCGGTCAGCGCCCCTTCGATGGTCTCGATGCCGCGCGACCGGGCTAGGGCAGCCAGCGACCGGGTGGTCCCGCTGCGGCCCACCACCGAGGCGTCCTCCAGGAGAGACCTCTCGCCAACTGGCAGGGAGTCCAGCCGGGCGGCAACGATCCCCCTGAGGGTGACGGGTAGATCCCCGCTGACGCCGGGCCGTGCGGTACCGGTGGCCTCGTCCTCGATCAGGGCCACCAGCTCCTCGAGGAAGAACGGGTTGCCGCCGCTGCGGTCGGTGAGGTTCTCGATCAGCTCGGCACTGCGGCCGTCGTCGGAGCCGTCGGGCAGGGCGTCCTCGATCAGCAGCTGGGCCAGCCGTCGGGCGGCCTCTCTCTCCAACGGGTCCAGGCGCAGGGTCACCAGGTTGTGGCGCCCCGAGGGCGGTGACCATCCCAGGGTCAACTCGGGCCGAGCGGTGAGCAACAGGACCACCGGAAGTCCGTTCAGGCGATCGAGCTGTCCTCCGATCAGATCCAGCACCAGCTGGTCGGCCCAGTGGACCTCGCGCAGGACGACCACCAGCGGCTGGCGGCGGGCGAGGCCCGCCATCAAGAAGTGGAGAGCCCTCTGAGCCTCCTGCCTGGCTCGTTGCGGATCCACGTCGGGCAGGGCGTCTTCATCGCCCAGCAGGTGCATCAGGCCACTGGCGATCTGGACCGCCTCTTCCTCCCGGCCGGCTCCCAGCAGGTCGCTGACCGTGCTCAGGGTCTTCCCCTCGGCCGAGGAGGACGGATCCCCGATGTCGATGTCGCAGGCCTGACGAACCGCTTCGGCCACCGGCCACCATGGATTGGCCTCCCCGTAGGGGACGCAACGGCCCTCGAGGACGAGCGCGCCGTGCTCCATCCGGGCCCAGCCGGTCAACTCTTCGACCAGTCGCGACTTGCCGACGCCGGCTTCGCCCAGGATCACGCTGAGGGCGGGACGCCGGCGCCCGAAGGCGGTGGCCACCGTGTAACGGAGGAGTCCGACCTCTTCATCACGTCCGATGAGCGGCGCGATGGCCCGCCGGGGCCGCTGGCCCGGGGGAGTGAGCGACTCCACCGCCTCCCAGACGGGCACCGGCTCCTCGCGACCGCGCGCCAGCTGCAGGCCAAGATCGTTGTACCTCACCACTGAAGAGGTGCCGGCATAGGTGGTCTCACCCACCACCACCGAGCCGGGTCGGGCCATGGTCTGCAGCCTCGACGCCACGTTCACCACATCTCCCATGGCCGTGTAATCCCCGCCGGCCCGGATGGCACCGACGAGGACCTCGCCCGTGTTGATCCCGACCCGAAGCTCCAAACGCTGCCCGGCCCCTCCACTCATCGAGCGGATGGTCTGTTGCATCTGCAGGCCGGACCGGACGGCTCGCTCGGCATCATCCTCATGGGCCACCGGGGCGCCGAAGAGGGCGATTATGGCGTCGCCCACGACCTTGTCGACGCGGCCTCCGAAGCTGGTCACGTCGGCGGCCAGGGCGGCAAAGCACCCGTCCACCAGGTTCTTGACCGATTCGGGGTCCATCGACTCGGAAATGCCGGTAAAGCCGGCCAGATCGGCAAACAGAACGGTCACGATCCGCCGCTCGTCGCCCCGGGAAGAGACGGCGTGGCCGCACGATAAGCAGAAACGCGCTTCCCCCGGCACCTCTGATCCACAGGACGAGCACGTCATTCGGTCAGAGGATACGACCTGGGCTGCCTCAACTCTCCAAGCTGCAGTCGAAGTCCTATTTCGCGTCACTGACTTGGGCTTCAAACGCGCCAGTTGGCGCGACCGATTGTCGATCATCAGAGCCGGTGGAAAAAGGCGCGAAGAAGGAAAGGCTTGACCTTTGTATGAAAAACAACTTCTATTTATATGAACTTCCCCAACACGCCAGGAGGTGGCGGTGAAAAAGAAAGAGCTCGCCGAAGTATCCAATGGAACTTCGCAGGCAATGGAAGAGACGGAGCGCACCGAAGAAGGTGTGCGTTTCGCTCCTGGCACCACGCTTAACGCGGCCGTGAGTACTCGTGCAGCCAAGTCAACCGCAAGGAAGACGACAGCTCGCAAGACCGCGGCCAAGAAGACGGGTGCCAAGAAGACAACGGCGCGTAAGAGCGCCGCCAAGAAGACCACGGCCCGAAAGACCGCCGCCAAGAAGGCGACGGCCCGTAAGGCTCCGGCTCGTAAGACGGCTGCCAAGAAGACGACCGCCCGTAAGACGACGGCCCGTAAGGCCCCGGCTCGCAAGACGGCGGCTCGCAAGACCACCGCTCGCAAGACGACGGCCCGTAAGGCCCCGGCTCGCAAGACGGCGGCTCGCAAGACCACCGCTCGCAAGACGACGGCCCGTAAGGCCCCGGCTCGCAAGACGGCGGCTCGCAAGACCACCGCTCGCAAGACGACGGCCCGCAAGGCCCCGGCTCGGAGGGCGACCAAGGCCTGATTCCCGGCTTCGGCCAGGCCGATTTACGCAGGAAGGGGGCCAAGCTGGCCCCCTTCTGGCGTATTCGGGCACCGAGTGGGCCCGTACCGAGGCTCAGAGGCGGTCGATGAGCTTGAAAGCCTCTCCCTGGACCGCTCCGGCCAGTTGTCCATGCTCCTCGAGGCGACCCAGCACCCGGGCCCGGAAGGCCGCCTGCTCCTCGCTGGATTCCGAGTTGTCGATGTGCATGGTGGAGCGGAACTGGCTCCGATGGGCCAATAGCGCCCGGAGCTTGTCTTCGGCGTAACCGTCCACCGTCTCCACGTGGTCGGCCTCATCGGCTTCCCACAACAACAGGTGGCCGGGCCGGTGGTGGGGGGCGCCCTGCTCGGGGAAGAAGTGCGGATCCCGGGCGGCCACGATTCCATCGGTCACCAGGAAGCCGGCGGCCCGGTGATCGGGATGCAGGCGGTAGCGCTTCCATGGGTCATGGCCGAGCACCACGTCGGGGCGGAGCTTCCTTATCCAGAAGGCGACCTCCCAGCGCTGACGCAGGCCGGCTTCGAGTTCCCCATCGGGCCAGCCCAGGAAGACAACCTCGGCGTGTCCACCCAGGGCGGCGGCCGCCGCCCGCTGCTCGTCCTGCCGGGTGGCGACCAGCTTGGCCACGTCCTCGCTGGGATCCCACGAGCCCTTCGACCCATCGGTACAGACCAGATGGTGGATCTCGCATCCGGCTGCTGCCCACTTGGCCAGGGTGGCCCCGCAGCCGAACTCGATGTCATCAGGGTGGGCACCGATGGCCAGGGCCCGCGTCGGGGTGGGGAGGTTGGTGGTGGTCAGAGCGACTCCTTGGTCGAGAGAGATGTCGAGTGGCCCGCTCAGCGCGGCGACGGAGGATCAGGTGAGAGTGGGCCTAGATCATCTGGCACGTCCACGTCCCAGGCCAGATCAGGCCGATCCAGCACGGTGACCCGAAGCCCTATGCGGGCCGCTTCGTCCAGATGCCTTCCGAACGAGCCCGGACCGTAGGAGAAGCGGAACCCACTGTCGGCCGGGATAGCGATGACGTTGGTCCCGTCCCGCCGGCGATCAGGGGCCAGGACGATCTCGTCCTTGCGCCCGATGTCGGAAAGATCCCCTACCAGGGGAAGATCGGCATGGGCCACGATGACCAACTCGGTGCCGAAACGGGCCAGTTGTTCCACGCCCTCGATCACCGCCGCGTTCAGGCCTCGCGCCGGCGCCCACAGGATTCCCGCTCCCAGCCCGCTGGCCCACCGCGCCACCTCGCGGTCGTCACAGACGACCCAAACCGGAAGTCCCCCGGCGGCGGCGATGACTCCGGCCCCCAGAGAGCGGGCCAGGGCCGAGCGCTCTTCGGTTCCCAGCACCTCGGCCAAGCGCACCTTGGCTTCGGCAAAGGCCTTGACCGGTATGAGGACGGCCGCCTCGCCCCTCGGGTCCACCGCCACGAGGCTAATGCCCTACAACCCGGTGGCTGGGTCCGGGATCGTTATCCTGAGAAGGTGAGGGGGAAGGTGGCAGTCCTGGGCGCAGGATCCTGGGGTACGGCGGTGGCGGCTATGGCCGTCAAGTCGGCCCCCACTGTGCTGTGGGCCCGCCGGCCCGAACTCGCCCTCCAGATCGCCCACGAGCACCGCAACGCCGCTTACCTCCCCGATCTGCGCCTGCCCCCCAAGTTGGAGGCGACCCCGTCGATGGCCGAGGCGGTGCGGAGGGCGTCAATGGTGATCATGGCGGTGCCCTCCCACGGTTTCCGGACGATCCTCGAGCAGGCCATCGGCCTCCTCGACGCCGACGCCTGCATCCTGAGCCTGGCCAAGGGTCTGGAGAAGGATTCGCTCAAACGGATGTCCGAGGTGATATCCGAGGTGGCGCCCGGCCACCGCCTGGGGGTGCTCACCGGGCCGAACCTGGCCCGGGAAGTGGTGGCCGGCCAGCCCACGGCCAGTGTGGTGGCGGCCGAAGATGAAGAGGTCGGCCGTTCGGTCCAGTCACTGCTGTCCTCGGACACGTTCCGGGTCTATACCAACACCGACGTGGTGGGGGCAGAGATGGCCGGCGCTCTCAAGAACGTGGTGGCCCTGGCGGCCGGGATGGCCGCCGGGATGGGGCTGGGAGACAACACCAAAGCGGCGCTGATCACCCGGGGCCTGGCCGAACTCAGCCGCTTGGGCGTCGCCATGGGCGGCCGGCCGCTCACTTTCTCCGGTCTGGCCGGCATGGGCGACCTGGTGGCGACCTGTTACAGCGCTCAGAGCCGGAACCGCCACGTCGGGGAGCAACTGGGCCGGGGCCGCTCGCTCGATTCGGTCATCCGGGAAATGAACATGGTGGCCGAGGGGGTGAAGACAGCCCCGGTGGCTCTGGCTCTGGCCCGGAGCTATGACGTCGAGATGCCGATAGCCGAGCAGGTGACCGAGGTCCTCGAGGGGCGCAAGACTGCCCGCCAGGTGATCCCGGCCCTGATGCTGCGTCAGGCCAAGTCCGAATTGCAGGGTCTGTCCGATCCGTTGAAGAAAGAGAGCCAGTGACCGAGCCGCTTCCCATCCGGAGGACACGAGCCGAGCGGATCCAACGGGTGATTCTGCCCCGGGCCCGACGGGGACCGGTGTCGGAGGTTTCCATTTCGGCCCATCACGTCGGGGGTGAGCCCGTCGGCTTCGCCGAGGCGGTCAAGGGTCGCTTCGAGGAGTTCGCAGTCGGGCAGGCCTGGGGACCAGCTTGGGACACCACCTGGTTCCGGGTCCGGGGCCAGGTGCCAGCAGGCTGGACCGGCCAGTCGGTGGTGCTGGTGGTCAGGCTCGGCGGGGGTGGCGGCACCGGGTTCACGGCCGAGGGAATGGTGTGGCGGGACGGGGAGCCCCAGCAGGGCATCAGCCCCAATCATGACGAGATCGTGGTCAGCACTTCTGCCGCCGGCGGCGAGTCCTTCGAGTTGTTCATCGAAGCGGCAGCCAATCCCCGGGTCGACTCCCGCACCTTTCCGCCCCCCATGCACATGCCCGACTACGGAGGAAGCCCGACCCTGGTCCTGGAGGCTTGCCACCTGGCCGTGGCCAATCGGGAGGTGGAGGCCCTGTGGGAGGACTGGTCGCTTCTCTTGGAGCTGGTTGAGCAACTTCCGGGCGATGAGGCCCGCTCGGCCCAGATCTTGCAGGCCCTGGACCGGGCGGGGCGGGCCCTGGATCAGTCCGATGTGGTGGGCAGTGCCGGGCGGGTCCGGGCTGAGCTGGCCGCCGTGCTGGCCAAGCCGGCCAACGCCAGTGCCCATCGCTACGCCGCCGTCGGCAATGCCCACATCGATACCGCCTGGCTCTGGCCACTACGAGAGACGCGCCGGAAGGTGGCCCGCACCTTCTCCACCGCGCTGAGTTTGATGGGCGAGTACCCCGAGTACCGCTTTGCGGCCTCTCAGGCCCAGCAGTTCGCCTGGCTGCAGGAGCAGTACCCGGGGCTATTCGAGCGCATCCGCAAGAAGGTGGCCGACGGCCAGTTCGAGCCCATCGGGTCCATGTGGGTGGAGGCCGACTGCAACCTGCCCTCGGGGGAGTCCCTGGTGAGACAGGTGGTGCACGGAAAGCGCTACTTCGCCGAGGAGATGGGGGTCGAGACCAGGGCTCTGTGGCTACCCGACGTGTTCGGGTACCCGGCCAACCTGCCCCAGATATTGAGCCTGGCCGGGGTGCGCTGGTTCCTCACTCAGAAGCTGTCCTGGAACGAGTGGACGCATTTCCCGCACCACACCTTCTGGTGGGAGGGGATCGACGGCAGCCGGATTCTCTCCCACTTCCCTCCCGCCGACACCTACGTCGGAGATCTCTCGATGCGCTCCCTGGCCCACGGTGCCCGCAACTTCGCCCAGAAGGCCCTCACCGACCGGTCCATGTATCTCTACGGCTTCGGGGACGGCGGCGGAGGACCGACCCGCCACATGCTGGAGAGGGCCCGGCGCCTGGCCGACCTGGAGGGCGCACCCGTCATCGAGCCCATGACCTCCACCGAGGCCTTTGAGGCCATCGAGGCCGAGTCGCCCGTCGAGGAGCTGCCCGTCTGGGTCGGAGAGCTGTACTTCGAGATGCACCGCGGCACGTACACCACCCATGCCGAGGTCAAGCGCGGCAACCGCAAGCTGGAGCTGGCCCTGCGCGACGCCGAATTGTGGTCGGCCGTGGCCGCCGAGCTGGGGACCGAGTATCCGACCGCCGAGCTGGATGCCGCCTGGAAGAAGCTGCTCCTCCACCAGTTCCACGACATCATCCCCGGTTCGTCCATCCATTGGGTGTATCGGGACACCGCCGCGGACTACGAGGAGCTGTTCGGGACCACCGCCGGCTTGATCGAGCGGGCCGTAGCCGGCCTGGCCCGATCTCTTCCCGCTGGGCCACCTGCGGGCGGCGGGGCTCGGGTGTTGGTGCTGAACCCGCTGTCGTGGGCCCGCCGGGAGGTCATCGACATCGACGGCACCCCTGCGCTGGTGGAAGCTCCCGCGTGCGGGTGGTCGGTGCAGGCGCCGGCCCTCGACCATCCGGAGGTAGCCCCGGTGGTGGTGGGAACCGACCGGATGTCCAACGGCCTGGTCAGCGTCGGCTGGGACGAGCAGGGTCTGATCGACTCGCTCGTGCACGTGGCGTCCGGACGTGAGGCTCTCCCGGGCGGAGCGCGGGCCAACCTCCTCCAGCTCCACGATGACCACCCCAACGAGTACGAGGCGTGGGATGTCGATGTCGAGGCGTTCTCCTCCTCTGTCGACCTGGTCGATGCCGAGTCGGTGCGATTGATCGAGTCCGGCCCGCTGCAGGCCACCGTGGAGGTCGTCCGGAATATCGGCCGCTCCCGGATCGTCCAGCACCTTCGGCTCCGGGCGGCCAGCCCCTATCTGGAGATCGAGACCGACATCGACTGGCACGAGTCCCAGAAGCTCTTGAAGGCGGCTTTCCCCGTGGATGTGCACAGCCCCCGGGCCAGCTTCGAGGTCCAGTACGGCCATCTGGAGAGAGCGACCCATGCCAACACCCCCTGGGAGGCGGCCAAGTACGAGGTGTGCGCCCACACCTGGGCCGATCTTTCCGAAGCCGGTTTCGGCGTGGCCGTGCTGAATGACTGCAAGTACGGGCACGACGTGCGAGGCAACGTCATCCGCCTCACCCTCCTGCGTTCGCCCACGTGGCCCGATCCGGTGGCCGACCAGGGCCACCACCATTTCGTCTACGCGGTGATGCCCCACGCCGGGGACCTGGTGGCCGGTGGGGTGGTGGCCGCCGCCCACGGGCTCAACAGCCCGCTGCAGGTCCGGACGCTGCCGCCGGCCCCTGCCGGCTCTTACGACGACGGCGGTGCAGCCGGCGCCGGGGCTCCTGGTGCGACCCTCGCCCCGGCCGCCGCCTCGGTGGTGGAGGTGGACGATCCGGACGTGGTCGTCAGTGCGGTCAAGCGGGCCGATGACGGGGACGGCTCGGTGGTTCGCCTGTACGAGGCGGCCGGAGGGCATCGCCGGGTTCGGATCCGCTGCTGCCTGCCGGGCCCCAACGGCATGCAGGCCCTGATCGGCTCCCGGGTGGACCTGCTGGAGCGGCCCCTCGAGCCCGTGGTGGAGATGGACGGGGACGCCGCGGTGGTGAGCCTTCACCCCTTCGAGATCGTCAGCCTGGTCTTCCGCCGACCCTGACGGGCCATTCGGTCCAGGATCCCATGGAACCTCGACGGCCGGCGCGGAGGATACCGTGGGTGGCGTGACCCGGGCCGCTGCCACCACCGGCCGCCGCCGCCGGGTCGCCCACGGTAAGGCCCCCTCGTTGCGGCGCGAGCAGGAGCTGTGGGCCAGCGGTCATCAGGTGGTGGTGGGCGTGGACGAGGTGGGCCGGGGGGCCTGGGCTGGGCCCTTGACGGTGGGTGCAGCCGTCCTGTCCCCAGGCCGGCGGGTCTACGGCGTCAGGGACTCCAAGATGCTGAGCGAGCTGCGCCGGGAGGAGCTCTTCGACCGGTTGGCCGGCTGGTGCCTGGCCTGGGCCGTGGGCCACGCCAGCCCGGAGGAGTGCGACCGCCTGGGTATGTCGGCCGCCCAGCGCCTGGCTGCCTCTCGGGCCATCGATGGGCTGGGTATGAAACCCGACCAGGTCCTCATCGATGGCAATTGGGACTTCGTCGGCCCCAACACCTCCACCCGCATCGTCAAAGGCGACGTCACCTGCCTGTCCATCGCCACTGCATCCATCCTGGCCAAGGTCTCCCGGGACCGAATCATGAGGGCTGAGGCCCCGCACTTCCCGGCCTATTCGTTCGAGTCGAACAAGGGCTACCCCTGTTCCCGCCACGAGGCGGCGCTGCAGGCCTGGGGCCCGACCTCCATCCACCGCCGCGGTTGGGCCTTCATGGACCGATTGGTCTGGTGGCGCCCCCCGGCCCCGCCCGTGCAGGGGGAGCTCTTATGAAGCGAGGTTTCATGGCGCCGTTGGCCCGCATCATGGCTGGTGCCGGCCTCCTCGGCGCGCTCGCTCTGGGGGCGGCCGCCTGCGGGGCCGGGGACAACGGAGGGACAATCCAGACGCCTCCGTCCAGCACCACTACTGCCCCTGCTACCACCATGACCACCGGAGGCTCGTCCACCTCGAGCACGCTGCCCGGAGGCAGCTGATCGCGTGATCGGCGTCGAGAATCCATCCGAGTGACGGCTGTCCGAGCGTGACGCGCCCTTCTGAGTCAGGATGGGGGCGGTGACCAACTTCGATCCATGGGCCGCCATACTCGAGCGCCTGGACGATGCGGCCAAGCTGGTGGGCCTCGACACTGACATTCTCCGCATTCTGCGTACCCCGCGCCGCGTTCTGGAAGTGGCCGTACCCGTGCGCATGGACAGTGGTCAGGTGGAGGTCTTCACTGGCTGGCGGATCCATCACAACACCACGCGCGGGCCGGCCAAGGGTGGTCTTCGCTTCCATCCGCAGCTGGACGCCCGTGAGGTGGCGGCCCTGGCTGCCGGTATGACCTTCAAGACGGCGGTGGCCAATCTGCCCTTCGGCGGAGCCAAGGGGGGAGTGCGCTGTGACCCGACCCAGCTCTCCTCGACGGAGTTGGAGAAGGTGACCCGCCGCTACGCCCTGGAGATCATGCCCCTGTTGGGTGAGGACCGCGATGTTCCGGCGCCAGACGTCAACACCGATGGCCGGGTCATGGCCTGGTTGATGGACACCATCTCCACCGTGGCCGGGATGTCCGAACCCGGCTCGGTCACCGGTAAGCCGTTGTCGATCGGGGGGACCCTCGGTCACACCGGGGCCACCGCCGCCGGGGTGGTGGTCTGCGTCCGGGCCGTGTTCCGGGAGACCGATATCGGCATAGCCGGAGCGCGAGCCGTCATCCAGGGCTTTGGCAAGGTCGGCGGCCCGCTGGCCTTCCTACTCTCCTCGGCCGGTATGCGGGTCGTAGCCATCAGTGACATCGGGGGCGCCGTGTACAACCCGGCCGGTCTCGACGTGGCCGCTCTCGCTGATCATGTGCGCAGCCACCGCACGGTGGCCGGGTTTGACCGGGCTGACGCGCTGGCCGCCGATGACCTGTGGGAGATCGACTGTGAGTTGGCTGTCCCCGCCGCTCTGGAAGGGGCCATAGACGACCACGTGGCCGCCCGCCTGGGGGCCAAGGTGGTGGTCGAGGCGGCCAATGGGCCGACCACCCTGACCGCCGATCCCATCCTGGAGCGGCGCGACGTAGTGGTCGTACCCGACATCCTGGCCAACGGCGGAGGGGTGACGGCGTCGTACTTCGAGTGGGCCCAGAACCGCCAGGGCTACGCCTGGGACGAGCACACCGTGGCCGACCGCCTGCGCGCCGGGATGGACCGAGCCTTTGCTGAGGTGTGGGCCAAGGCCGAGACTCTGGGGGTGGGCATGCGACGGGCGGCCTTCGCTATCGGAGTCGAGAGGGTGGCCGAGGCCATCGAGGCCCGGGGCCTATTCCCCTAGCGCCCCCATTGGCTTGGGGGTCAGCGCGCCGGCCGTCAGCCGCCGGCAGTGTCAGCCGACCCCGTCGCGCGGCGCGGCCCGGTGCTGACGTAGCCGGACCGGTAGTGCACCAGGGGCCGCTCGACCGGTCCGAGCTCCACCGAGTCGATACGGCCGTGCACCAGAAGGGACCAGCCCACCTCGCTGTGGTTCACCAGCGTGCAGGTGGCCCGGGTCTCGACGCCGGCCAGCACCGGACCGGCCTCGGCTTCGGTGATGGAAAGGCCACGGAAGGGATCATCGGGGTAGCGCCCGGCCATCTGGTCGGACAGCCGGACGTCGTTGGCGCCCAGCACATGGACGACGAATCGACCGCTCGCCTCTATCGCCTCCCACATATCACTGAGCGGGCCGACCAGACCGAGGATCAGGGCCGGATCGCCTTCCCCGACCATGAGCGAGGAGACGGTCAGGCCCACCGCCCGCCGGTCGGGGGCCCA
>Ga0307373_10003519_pt1 | contig 27260 bp, 30 predicted proteins | sample OX2MG_FD_202534 | JGI IMG/M metagenome (GOLD analysis project Ga0307373, IMG submission 202534) | Soil microbial communities from Risofladan, Vaasa, Finland - OX-2 | ecosystem: Environmental > Terrestrial > Soil > Coastal area > Acid sulfate soil | place: Finland: Risofladan, Vaasa | collected...
TACCGGGCGTACGCCAGGAAGATGCCGGAAGTGGGGACGGTCGTAGACGAGGAATCGGGAGAGAGATACCATGCCCAGAAGAGGTAGGAAGGGGCGAACTCATTTCGGGAAACTACAATCATGCGCTTACGAACACTAGCCCAGGTAACATCGTTAGGATATTTAGTTTGGCCTCACTTGGAGCCTATCTCAAAATTATGAATTTAGTCCGATTTAGTCTGAGTGCTCTGTTCCATTAGCTTGGAGGAGGGCTTGTAGAGCATCTTCGGTCTACCGACGGAACATTGCAGTATCTCTTCTTTGACAAGCAGTGATTGTCCTTCGAGGTGATTCAGGTGCGTCATGACGCCTGATCTAGCAAGACCCGTCTTCTCGACGAGTTTGGCCAGACTGCGGGGCGAAGATTGACCGCCCTGACAAAGTAGGCCCGCTATTCTCTCACAGCACACATCCATGACCAAATGGACTAAATCGGACTAAAATAATATTATTGAGATAGGCTCCTTACAGCGAGAGAATAAATGGAAGGCAATAATTCAGAAAGGGTGCCATGGGTAAGTGGGTAGTCACATTCGCGGTCAATGTTGATGAATTGATGGAGGAACACATGGATGATGACAAGATCCCCGATTTGCCTTATGCACCCCTTTGTGATTGGTTAGAAAAGCAACTAAAGGCGGAGTTTCCAAGATACGCTACAGTACGAGCAGTTGACGATGCGAGGGACGGGAAGACGGTCTCCATGAGGATTATTATGGAAAGCCTGCACAGGCCCGAGATTAGGAGTCAATACTTCAAGGTCATGCAAATTCGTCCGTACGAACAAGTCAATCTTGGATAAGCCGGCAATTAGCACCGGAGGATACCTAAGGAAGAAAAGCTATCACGGAGGATGTGCACCCAAATAGAGACCCATCATCGGGGTCTTGCACCACAATTGGAACGAGCAGATTGTTCAACCCCCAGCAAACAGCAATGAATGGGACTTGGCACTGCTAACTCTTCGGGACGCGCGTGCTCGATGCCTCTCTGCCGTGTCCCGGTGACTTGACACCGCAGGGGCTAGCGCGGGATGGTAAAGAGGGCGGAAGTGGGGAGGGAGATGGCCACACCCCCGAAGGTGAAGGCGAAGAAGGTCGCGTTGTAGGTCCCTGGCGGCTGTCCGAACTCGATGATCTCGACGGCGCCGATAGTCCCGGTCGCGATGGCCACAGAGCCCGTCGAGAAGTACACGGTCTGCCCGGCGCTGTTCCGCAGGACCATTATCACTATCGCGGTGACGGTGACGCTCACGTGGCTGCTGAAGGATACCACTGCCAGCGGGTTTCCCCGGCTCGTGACGAAGGAAGGCGTTCCCACCATGGTCCAGACGTTCGTCCCGCCGACGAAGGTGTCCGCTTGCGCGGCCTGCGCTCCCACTATGAGCAGGACCGCGAAGGACAGGCTTCCGAGACGGGCGCGTAGGGAGGCGTCCATAGCGACCTTACGGCGACGGAGCGCTTTAGGTCTTCTGCACGGACGCTCCTTGTCTGAGCGCCGTAGAGCAGGGCTCGCGCTGGGTCTTGAAAAATAAAAAAGGAGAGGAGAGCGAAAGGCTCGCAGCCCTTGCTCTTAGTTGTCTCTTCGACCGATCTTCAGAGGACCTAGTGAGAAGCTGTAGTCCGGCTGCTGTGCGAGGAAAGTGCTCTCCACGCCAGTGAGCATGACCATCGTCTTCACGCGTCCTTCCAGGGATGGGTCCACACGTGCGCCCCAGACGATCCTGACTTTTGGAGGTAGCGACTTTGTTACAAGTTCGCCTGCCCTTGTGACCTCCTCGAGCGTCACGTCCGAGCCGCCTGTCACGTGGACGAGTACCCCTTGCGACTTGGTCACGTCTCTGATGTCGAGCAGCTGTCCCTCGATGGCTTGCCTGATCGCGACCTCTACCCTGTCAGACCCCTTCGCCTCTCCGACACCGATCGCCGCTAGACCCTTGTGCTCACATATGGCCCTAAGGTCTGCGTAGTCGATGTTGATGAGGCTGGCCGTGGTGATGGTCTCGGTGATGCCCTTTACGAACTGGCCTACCAGCTCGTTGGCAACTCCCAGCGCCTGCTGCAGTGGCAGGTCGCCTGCGACCTTGGACAGTTTGGTGTTGTCGATGGCGACGACGGTGTCACAGTACTGGCGAAGAATCTTGAGAGCGTTCTTCGCGTTGTCGTACCTGAACCTCTCGACCGAGAACGGCAAAGTCACGACGCCTATCACTAGGCGGCCCTGCCTTTGCAGCTCCTTGGAGAGGACCTCCGCCGCTCCCGTCCCGGTGCCTCCTCCGAGGCCCGCGCACAGGAAGATGATGTTGCTGTTTTGTGTTTCCTTTTGGAATTCCTCGAGCGACTCCTTTGTCGCTGCCGCACCGCGCTGTGGGTACCCTCCGGCACCCTGGCCGTGCGTGAGCTTCTCCCCAATGAGGATCCTGCGATCCGCCTTGGTGATGCTCAGGTGTGCTGCGTCTGTGTTGGCGGCGATGAGTTTGCCGCCGGCGATGCCCCGTTCTTTGATCCAGGAGACAATGTTGCTTCCGGCTCCGCCGACACCTATTACGGTGACGTTCGGCTTGGCCATCCGCATCACTGCCGCGATCTTCTCTGCTTCTATGAAGTCCATTCCTTCGTTAGTTACTTCCATCTTGACTCTGTTAGGGTAAATTCTTCTCAAAAAGGGTTATGAATTCTGATAAGTTAACATCCTCCTAACGTTAAGTTAACGCGACTTTTTTGACCAACTAGGGTAAATTAGTTTAGTCATGCTTATATGTCGCGCTCGACGTCGTTAACTTAACGTGGTTTGACCAGTCCAGCCCCCGCAGTCCAGCCCACGATCATCGAGTTCCTCTCGGTCTGGGCGAGGGACAAGGACATCATAAAACGGAGCCGGATACCCACCGAAAAGAAGATCATGGCGGCGCTTCTGTGCTCCTCAGGCTACACCAGCCGCGACGTCTCCAAGCTACTGGGCGGTATGTCCCACGTCGCGGTCCATGAGGCTTTCAAGTCCATCACGGCGGCAATGCCGCCTCTCGAGAAGAAGGACAGGACGGTGACCATCGACGAGAACGTGGCTTATCTTAACGGCGAGACGCAGGGCGTCGTCTGGATGGCCAGGGACTCGGACAGCGGCGAGATACTCGCCATGCGCTGCTCGTTGACGAAATCGAATCAGGACGGCAAGAAGTTCATCGAATCCACCCTCGCCAGCTGCAACGGCAGGCCCCTCCTCAGGGTGGGACGAGGTCCGGACTTCCCCCACAACCTTAGGTCGCTAGACCTCTACTTCCACATCGACACGGCGACCACGACGAAGATACGCGAGAGGATAAGCAGCTTCTTCCTGGGCGGGTCAGAGCCCAAAAAGTAAGGACGAAGAGGCTTCTCGAAGACCGCTAACCGGCCCTAGGCTGCTTGCTAGGCCTTTCGCCGCTTCGGCCTGGGCCGGAGCGCCATCGACCTGAAGAACGTCACGCGGGAGGACATGCTCTCTCCAACACCACGCTTATCGCCCTCGTCCTTGCGGTCGCCATCTCACCCTCGCTCCCGCACCGGGAGTAGCAGTCAGAGGCCCTCTGGACGAAGAAGAGCGCCTGGGAGACCTTGCGCGGGACCGGCGACGAGTCGCCCGCCAGCGTGAGCTGCCCTGCCGTCTCGTACCAGAAGCCGGCCTCGGCGTTCTCGCCTATCTTCTCAAAGTCGCCGGCGATCCACTCGCAGACGCTGTCCCATTCAGAGGAGGCCTCGATGTCGTCGAGGACCCTCATCAGTGATTTGACCGCACTCCGGTAGTCGCCCGACTGCTCCAACGCGAGGGCTCGCGATATTTGACCCATGGACGGGAGACAACTGCCCGCGGGCGTCTAAGATGCCGCGCCTCAACTATTTTCGAGCAAGCGGTCAGCAAAACGTGATGGCGCGGAGCGCTTCTCCTTCTAGGAGAAGTAGGCCTTGCTCTCTCTCTCGAAGGACTCTTTCGAGTCCGAGGCGTGGATCGCGTTGTCGGTGAGGCCGATGGCGAGGTCACCGCGGATCGTCCCTGGGGCGCTCTCCCAGCTCTTCGTGGCGCCCACCATCCTCCTCACCGTGGCCACCGCGTCCATCCCTTGGATGACCGCGCCGACGGTCATCCCGCCCGAGAAGGAGGCGACCAGCTCGCCGAAGAACGGCCTCTCCTTGTGGACGCTGTAGAACTCCTCCGCGTTGGCCTTGGACATCGTCTGGGCCTTTAGCTGCAGTATCTTCATCCCCCTCTTCTCGAACCTCCCGAGTATCTCGCCTACGTACCCGCGGGCGACCGCCCCGGGCTTTACGACGATGAGGGTCTTCTCGTTCGGGTCTGGCTGCGACATCGTGACCTATTCCTAGCGCGTCGCCCGGTTCCTGCGCGCCCACTTTAGCTTGCGAGGGTCCCTCTTCAGCTTGAGGTCGTTGGCCTTGCACTTGTTCGAGCAGAAGCTCTTCGAGGTCCCGTCGTTCATGACGAGGAGTATGCCGGTCCCGAGGTGGACGTCCTTCCCGCAGAAGTGGCAGCGTTTAGGCGTGTACAAAGAAAGATATCACCGGTTCGCTCGACTTGGAATCGAGGTCTCATCGACTGTCCATATAAATATAGAGAGGGATGACGACGCTAGAGTCCCTCTCAGCCTAGGTCACCCCAAGGCCTGAATCCCAGAGCGCTTTAAAGGACCGGCACCAAGACGTAGATCGCCAGACTGACCTTCGTGCTGACGAACGAGAGCAGGATTGCCGAGCATAGACGACGATCCCGACCCTCAACCGGCTGACGATCGTCTTGACGAGCTCCTTCACATTTCCCTCGGCAAACGAGAGGGCCGTTCTTCGCGGCGTACGCCGGGAAGGCTTGCATCGAGACTGGCTATCACGACGATGTTCGCGCCATAGATGATAATCGGGAGCTGCAGCAGCGCATATCGCATCGGGAGGGCGGTCGAGTCGTTCCGCGTCCCCGTCTTCTCGCAGCATCTACGAACGGCTAGGTACGGTCTCCTAGAGCTAATGGCAACCACGCCGAGACTACGAAAGAAAGACAGACTATCACCCGATATTCGGTCGGACATCATGCGGCTTGCTGAGGAAGGGATGTCGGTACCTAGAATCGTCGTTGAAATCGCGAGATTGAAAAGGCTGCTCGTTTCCTTTGAAGCCGCTCAGCGCTGGGCGAGGAAAACCGGGAAGTACCAAGCCAAGTCTCTAGATGAGTCTCCGGAAGAAGGCGACGCGCAGCGGCCCCAACAAAAGTAAGACGCGTCTTACCTGATTTTTCGGGCCTCGCGCTCGGTGTCTCTCAGGAGGAGGATGTCGGCGAGCCTGATCGGCCCCTTCACGTTGCGCGTGAGGATGCGCCCTTTCTCCTTCCCTTCGAGGATCTTCACCCTGACCTGCGTGATCTCGCCGGCGACCCCGGTGCGCCCGACTATCTGGACAACCTCCGCTGGGGTGATTGACTCTGCGCTTTGACCCCGACCGCCCCCGCCGCCGCTGCTCAATTCTTGTTACGCCTTCGCTGCCGCGGTCTGGGCTGCCGCGGTCTGGGCTGCCGCGGTCTGGGCTGCCGCGCCCCTCACCCTGGCCAGCTCCTGGGTCACCTGGTCGAGGATGGCCTGCCCCTCTCCCGCCTCCGTCACGGCGGCCGCGGCCGTGGAGACGTCGATGCCTATCGCAGGGCCGATCTGGTCCTTCGAGGAGACGAAGACGTACGGGATCTTCCTCTCGTCGCAGATTATCGGGAGGTGCGCCACGACCTCAGGGGGCTGGACGTCTTCAGCGATTATCACTAGCTTCGCGAGGCCACGCTCGACTGCCTTCGTGGTCTCGTTGGTTCCCTTCCTTACCTTCCCGGTCCTGGAGGCCTGCCTCAGGACCTCGTAGGCTGCTTCAGCGACCTCTTTCGGGGTCTCGAACTTTACGAAATATGGCTTCGGGGTCATCTAACAAAAATCTCCCAAACCAGCCCTTTTTTTCGGATACTTAAGGATTGAACCCGGAGGGGTCGGCTCCCGAAGTTCTTGGCGGCTACGGGTGCGCGAGGACGCACCGTCCGGGGCCGTCTACCCTCACGAACCCGTAGCGCGGGAACTGGACTATGTCCCCCTCGGCCAGGTCGGCGAAGGCGGGCTCCGCGAACCCCTTCCGCACCTTGAGGCTGTCGGGGTTGGGCGTCTCGTCCTCGAGGAAGAGCTCCGAGGGCTCGAGGACCTTCACCTCTCTCTTGTCCGAGTCGTCCACTACCCACTGTACCTTGCGCAGCTCCTGCATCCGTTCGTCGCCGACGAACTCGGCGTGGGAGACCTTCCCCCTCTTCGAGAGCCGGACGTTGTAAAGGTCCATCAGGCGGAAGACCTCGCCCTCCTTCATCGCGGCGACGTCCGCCCGGGGCACCCATAGGCCTGGGCCGGCGGAGACCGCGACGTCCCTCTTCCCCAAGCTCTCGTAGGTGGGGTGGAAGGGAAGGGAGAGGTTCCTCGAGGGCGCCCCCTTCACCTTCAGGAGGAGCGGGTCAGGCGCGAAGAAGATCCTTGGCGATACGGGGTCGAGTATCTTCCTGTTCACCGCGAACAGGAGGCTCCAGTCGTAGGTGTGCTCCGTCTTCCCGTACCCGACCTGGAGGGTGAACTGGCGTATGGCCTCGGGGACTATGCCCCGGCGCTTCACGCCCTCGATGGTGGGCATGCGCGGGTCGTCCCAGCCCGTGACCACCTTCTCCTCCACGAGCGGGCGGAGGAGCCTCTTGGAGACGGGGGTGCCCTTGAAGTTGAACCGCGAGAACTGCTCGACCACGACCCCGGGGAAGCCCAGGAGCCCCCTGATCCGGTCCTGGAGCGCGACGTGGAACTCCGAGCTCCTGAGGACGTGGGTGACGCCGCAGAGCTTGTCCTCGACGACGACCTCGAAGTCGTAGACGGGCCAGACGACGTACTTCGTCCCCGTGACCGGGTGCGAGGCGTCTATGACCCTCAGGATGTTCGGGTCCCTGAGGGAGTGGTCGAGGTCGCCCATCTCGCCCTTGAGCCTGATGACCCACTCGCCCTCCTTGTGCTTGCGCGAGAGCATCCCGTCCCACACGGCGACGTTCGCCTCGGTGGAGCGGAGCCTGTGCTCGCACGGCTTGCCCTCGCCCCTGAGCTTCTTGACGAGGTCGGCTGGGCAGGAGCAGGCGTAGGCGGCCCCCATCTCGATGAGCCGCCTCGCGTGGTAGTAGAGGACCTCCATGTCGGCGGAGACGTTCTTCTCGTGGTCCCAGCGGATCCCCACCCACGTGTACCCGTCCCTGAATGACTGGTAGTATTCATTCTTCACCTTCCTGGGGTTCGTGTCCTCGAACCTGAGCCAAAGCTCCCCCTCGTACATGTCCCTGTAGGCCGAGTTGATGACCCCGGCCATCGCGTGCCCGATGGTCATGTAGCCCGACGGCTCGGGCGGGAGCCTCAGGACGACACGCCCCTTGGTCGCGTTGGGGAGCGGAGGGAACTGGCTCGCGTGCGCCTTCTCGTCGGCCTTCTGCGCGGCCTTCTTCAGGTCCCTGGCCCTGAGCGCGTCAGGGAACTTGTCTTCGAGGAGCTTCTGCTGCTCCTCGGGAGAGAGGGAGTTGACCCGCGCGACCGCCTCCCCGGCCGCCTTCGCTACCTCCTTCGCCATCGCCCTCAGCTCCGGCGACTCTCCCAGACTCTTGCTCACGACGGCGCCGATGGCTGCCGTCCCTCCGTGGCCGACGGCGTTGAGGAGGGCGTTCCTCTCCATCGCCTGGAGCTGGTCAGGGGTGAGGGAGGAGGGCATGGTGTTTGCTGCTACTTGGCCAAGGTCGTCATCGTCTGCATATATCGTTGTGTCGGCTACCAGTCGCGCTCGACCGCGAACCTCGCGACCGCGTCGAGGCAGTGGACCGCCTTCGAAGCGTCGACCCCGTCCTTCCAGTTGGCCTCGCCGAGCATCGCCCTCGCCTCGTTCACGAGGCGGGAGGACATCCGCCGCGCGTAGTCTATGGTGTCGTACTTTTGTATCAGGTCCATTATCTGGGGCGCGTCCTTCCTCCGGCGCTCGCGGGGTAGCTTGAAGAGCGACTTCACCTTCTCCCTCTCCGCGTCGGAGCAGAGAGAGAGCAGCCTGATCAGGATGAGGGTCCGCTTCCCCTCGAGAAGGTCGTCCCCTATCTCCTTCCCGTACTTCGACTGGTCACCCGAGAGGTTCAGGATGTCGTCGTGTATCTGGAACCCAACGCCCAGCTTCTTCCCCGCCTCCACCATGAGTTTGAGCGACGCGTCGTCGGCGCCCCCGACGACCCCGCCGAGGCGCATTGGGCCGATGACGGTGTACCAGGAGGTCTTGTTGGTGCACATCGTGAAGTAGTCCTCCTCCGTGAGGTCCCACTTGTTCCCCACCACCCATCCAAGCTCGATGTGCTGCCCCTCGGTCGTCTTGCTGACCATCGTATAGAACTCCTCCATCACCCTGAGCGTCTTCTCGTCGCTCAGCTTGGTCTGGTTCCTGAGGAGCGCCCCCCACATCAGCGCGTGCAGCGCGTCGCCGGCGTTGAGGGCGAGCCTCCAGTCGTACTTCTTGTGGAGCGCCGGGGAGCCGCGCCTCATCTCCGACTCGTCCTCGATGTCGTCGTGGATCAGGATCCAGTGCTGGAATATCTCGATGCAGGCGGCCGTGGTCAGGACGTCGGCCTCCTTCCCTCCGAAGGCCTTGCACGCGCTCACGCACATCAGGGCCCTCATCCCCTTGGCGGGCCTCGCGGGGTAGTCGCGCAGCATCTTGTACAGGAGGTCTACCTCCCAGATCGGGCTGCTCTTAGGGAGGAAGTCGTCCAGGATCAGCTTGTCCACGGCGGACTTTATCCGGACCATCTCCGAGAGCATCTTGCCCGTCTGAATCGTCATCGCCGGGTCACCCCCCTCTCCCGCTCTGCCAGACGCGCGCGCTGGAGAAAAGAGTGACGGAGGTGCTGAAGGAGGGTTTCCTATCCGCGGGAGACACCGTGAGGTACCTTTACGGTGGTTCCGTGGAACGCGACGCCCTTTAAGGCTTTACAGAATTCTGCAGGCCGCAGGCCCGAGACGAAGCTGACCTCCGTCCCCGACGACGCCATCCTCCGCGCCTCCCTGACCTTGAGCGCGATCCCCCCGGTGGCGTCCGAGCCACTCGCGCCGTGGCGGGCGGGGGAGGGCCCCACCCGGTCGTCCTCGCTCAGGTCTTTGATGACCGCCCCCCTCTCGTCTAGCACGCCAGCCACGTCCAGGGCCATCACGCAGCGCGGCGCGCCGAGCATCTCCGCGAGCTCTACGCAGATGGTGTCCCCGGAGAGGATCCTGAACCCCTTACCGTCGTGGACCACGTCGCCGAAGGTGACCGGCGTCATCCCTCCTTGGAGGAGCCTCGCGATGAAGGAGGGGCCTCCCTCCCCGTCGAGGAGGGTGAAGGGCGAGAAGGGGTAGGGGTGAAGGCCCGCCGCGGAGAGCGAGGCGCAGACCTTTGAGTCGAGCCGCAGCATGGCGCCCCTCGTCTCGGCCACCCCTTCGTGCGAGGGCGACGACCGGCGTGAGGAGAGGCCGAACCCCTTCGCCACCGTGTGCCCGAAGGAGCCGCCGCCGTGGACGACCACGACCGGGAGCCCGCACGAGGCCATCGCCCTTCCCAGGCCCCTGACCACCTTCTCTCTGTATGAGAAGGCCACCCTCTTGTCGGTGATGACTGACCCGCCCAGCTTCACGATCGTCACGGCGCGCGGCGGTCCGCGGGTCACTCGGTCCACGTCCTCGCACCCGCGGTCGGGATCTTCGTGAAGAAGGCGTCGTACCCCGCCTTCGCGAGCCTGACGGCGACCGCCGACGCCTCCCCGGGGTCGGAGGGGGGGACGGCGAGGACGCTCCCTCCGCCACCCGCGCCAGTCAGCTTCGCCCCGAGGCAGCCCGCGGCGAGGCAGAGGTCGACGAGCCGGTCCAGCCTCTTGTTGGAGGCACCGGCGCGCGCCAGGACTGCGTGGCTGTAGGTGAGGAGGCGCCCGAGCGAGGCGCAGTCACCCTTCAGGAGCGCCTCGGCGCAGAGGCCCGAGACGAGGGTGGCGCTCTCGCAGAGGCCCGCGAAGAGCGACGGGTAGACGTCCTTCATCCCCGTCACCCGCCTGACAAGCCTCCCCGTGTTCCTCCTCCTCCCTGAGAACGCGACAAGAAGGGTGACGGTGGCCGGGAGCTCGACGCGCCGCGGCGCCTCGCCCCTCTTGAACAGGATCACGCCGCCCATGGCCGAGGCCGCGGCGTCGATGCCCGAGGGGTTCCCGTGGACCAGCCTCTCCCCGGCGTCGCCCGCCCTCGCGAGGGCCGTCTCGTCGAGGCCCCACCCTTCGAGGGCGCTCGCGGCGCCAGCGATCGCCACCATGGTGGCTGCCGAGGAGCCGAGGCCAGCCCCCTCCGCGAGGCCAGAGTCGATGGAGATCGAGACGCGCGGCTCCGCCCCTCTCGCCTTGTAGAGGGACTCCACGACCCTCCTGGCGGGCTTGAGGGCGGCGGGGTCGCGGAGGTCGGAGAGTATCGCGAGGCGGTCGCTCCTGGTCGCCTCGACCCTGACCTTCCTCTCGATAGAAGCGGCCAGCGCGGTCGCCCCGTGGACCACAAAGTGCTCTCCGGAGATGATGACCTTACCCGGCGCTTCAGCGACTCCCTTCAGGGACGCTCACCCGAGGGCATGTCGCCTCCCATCCGCCAGGCGAAAATAAGCTTGACGAAGAGGGCGACTCGCGCGGGGTCAGCCAGCCGGTCAGAAGCGGTCGTGGCGCCTGGGCCGTTCCTCTTTCTCTTCTTCCATGTCCGACTCTGTGATCTTGGTCTCAAAGTCGTCGATGGTGTACTTCAGCGGCTGGTCGCCGGTGAGGAGGGAAGAGTGCGTGAGCACGGACCTCGCGAGCAGGTAGAATATCGTCGCCAGGGAGCGCCTCCCACGGTTGTTCCCGGGTATCACGAGGTCGATGTCGTCGGTTATGTTGTCGGTGTCGCATACCGCTATCACCGGCGTGCCCATGTTAGCCGCCTCGACGATGGCCTGGGTGTCGGAGGCCGGGTCGGCGACCACTATCAGCTCGACGTCGAGGTGCCCCGGGAAGAGCGGGTTCGTGAGCGTCCCGGGCATGAATCGCCCCGTCACCGCGATCGCCTTTGTCAGCTCGCAGAACTTCTCGACGGGGACCTTCCCGTAGTCGCGGCTCGTGTAGACGACGACGTTCTGCGGGCCGACGAACGAGATGAACTTGCCCGCCACGTCTATCCTGTGGAGGGTCTTGGAGTAATCGAGAAGGTGAAGTCCGTCGGGCCTCGGCTTCGTGGTGAACTGCTCCATGGACTTGGTCCTGACCTGGGTGCCTATCCTGATCCCGGTCGCTAGCAGCGCCTTCTCTGAGAGCATCGGGAAGACCATCTTCTCTTCGGACCCGGCGTCATCGCCGCCTTCCGACATCATTGTTGCCACTTCGCTGTCAAGCCGAGCCTTTCGCCATCTCAGAGAACCTCATTTAAGGATTGCAGCCGTCAAGGCCGGACCGAGGCCATCTTCGCGCTCGTCCCCAGCTCCTCCCCTATCCTGATGAGCTCGTTGAGCTTCGAGGTCCTCTCGCCCCCGACCACCCCGGACTTCATCAGGCCGCACCTGAACCCCACCGCGAAGTGTGCCAGGTGCCCGCCTTCGTTGTCCCCCGAGCGGTGGGACGCGACGACGACGTGGCCCGTCTTCTTGGCGAGGTTCGAGAACTGCTGCGCCTCCCAGAGGGTCCCGATCTGGTTGACCTTCATTATGACGCCGTTCGTGCTGTTCTTGGAGACACCCACCCTGAGCCGCTCGACGTCCGTGGTGTAGAGGTCGTCCCCGGTGATGAGGGCCTTCTTCAGGGAGGCGTGAAGCTCGGCGTAGCCGTCGAAGTCGTCCTCGTGGAGCGGGTCCTCGATGTAGAGGAGGTCGAACCTGTCGTAGAGCTCCGAGATGAACACCATCTGCTCCTCGCGCGAGAGGGTCTTCTTCGTCGTCCTGTAGTAGTAGCCGCCCTTCTTCGGGTCGTGGAGGCTGTCAGCCGCCACGTCCACCCCCATCCGTATCCTCAGCCCCGTCTCGTCCTGGACCTCTCCCACCACCTCAGAGACCACGCCCATGGCCTCGATGTCCGTCAGCCCGGGCGACCAGCCTCCCTCGTCGCCCTTCCCCACCGGATACCTCAGGGTCTTCGAGAGCTTCCTGCCCACGCCCTTGTGGACTTTGAAGTTGAGCTCTATCGCCTCTCGCACGTTTCGCGCCCCCAGGGGAGCGACGAGGATCTCCTGGAACGCGGGGGAGAGGTCGCTCGCGTGCTTGCCCCCGCCGATCGTGTTTCCCAGGGGGAACGGGAGGGTCCCGGACCTCGGGTCGATCACGCGGCAGAGGGGGACGTCCCTCGCCTTCGCCTCCGCCTCGGCCGCTGCGACGCTCACCGCGTAGGCCAGGGAGCCGCCTATCCTCGAGTAGTTCTTGGTGCCGTCGATCTTCCGGAGGGCCCTCGTTATCCCCTCCGCGTCGGAGGCGTCGAGCCCCCTGATCTTCCCGGCGTGCCCCCTGTTGAACTGGGATGCCGTCTTGTCGGGATCGTCGTCGAAGAACGGGACCGCCTCGTTCGTGCCGCGGCTCGCTCCCGACGGGGAGAGCGCCCGACCCAGGCTGCCGTCGACGGTGACGTCGGCTTCGATGCCCGGGTCTCCCCTCCCGTTGAAGCACACCCTGACCTTGACGTCTTGGATTCTCATGGAGGCTGTCTCTCGTTACGCTGCCGTGGGATAGAGGCGGTTATTTTGCGCATCTGCTTCTGGGCTCGCCTGCGTGGCTACGTAGGAGGGTTCTTCTGGGCGTAGTAGGGCAGGACCTGGTCGATCAGGTCTACCGAAGAGATCAGCATCCTCCTGCAGCAGTACCTCTTGATCTTGAGGTCGTCGAGGACCTTGGCCGGGTCCTCTCCGGCCTTCACCCTGCTCTCAAAGTCAGCGAACTTGTCGCCTATCATCTTGCCGCAGGTAAAGCACCGGATTGGAATCATCATGGTTATCTGATCACCTGTATGACTTTTGGCGTCTTCTTCTTGCTCCTGGTCCGCCGAACTTCTTGGGCTCGGTCTGTCTCGGATCGCCGGCGAGGAGGTATTTATTGTAGGCGGCCATCCTTTCCTTCAAGCTGGCGCCCTTCACCTGGTCGACGTAGGCGCGGGCTATCGCCATGGCCGCGGCGTCCGCCTGGCTCATGAAGCCTCCCCCGGCGACGCTGACGTTGACGTCGTACTTCTCTCTGAGCTCGCCGACTATCGTGACCGGGGCCATCATGTGGAGGCGGGCGACCTCCGGCGTCCACACCTCGAGCGGCACGCCGTTCACCCTGATCCTGCCCTTGCCCAGCGTCAGGGCGGCGGTCGCCCTGGACGTCTTCCTTGCGCCGGGATAGAGCTTCGGCCTGGCTGCTGGCTTTGTCTGTGTGACCAAGTTATCTCAACCGTTCCATCCTATGTTGTGGGCGAGGTCGGCGATGGTCGTGTACATGGGCAGCGGCCTCGTCGCGAGCGCCTCGTCGATCTTCGTGAGCTTCACGCCGGAGTACTTGGCGGGGACCCCCATGTAGAACCTCACCCTCTTCAGGCCCAAGGTCCCCTTGGTCTTCGTCTTCGGGACCATCCCGCGGACCATCCTCCACATGATGTTGTCAGGTCTCCTGGGGTGGAGTGGGCCGTAGATCGGGTTGACCTTGCTCCCGAGCTCGAGCCTCTGCTTCCATGCCTCGATGATGGTGTCCCTCTTGCCGGAAAGGACAGCCATCTCGGCGTTGAGCACGACCACCCTCTTGCCCCTGAGAATCTCGGAGGCGACCCTGGAGCAGAGCCTTCCTGCGACGTGGCCCGTCGCGTCGATGTAGAGCACCCCGTCGGAAGCCGGGACCTCGGCCTTCTCCGCTGGCTTCGCTGGCTTCGCTGGCTTGGGCTCCGCCTTTGCGGGGGGCGCCATGGCGGCCTTGGCCTTACTTGACAAGCGCGACCCCGCTCCCTTCGGGATATTTCTTCACGAACTCCTCGACCGTGAAGGCCTTCCCTCCGGCCTTCTCTATCTTGGACCTTGCCGAGGCCGAGAACGCGAACGCGCCTACGTTCAGCTTCTTCTCGATGTTCCCCGTCCCCAGGACCTTCCCTGGGACGAAGATGGCGGTGACTTCGCCGAGCCGGGCGAGCCTGGCCAGGTTCACCTCAGGCCAGGTGACGGTCCCCGAGGCGAGGTACCTCGCAGCCTCCCTCCATATCCCTCCGTCCCCGCCGCGCCCCTTGCGCTCGAGCAGGACGATCGAGCTCCTCAGGAGCTTGTTCGCCTTGGTTATCTTCAGTGCGGTCATAGGGCGGCCTTCTCCTCGACTTCCTTTTGGAGCTCCTTCAGCTTCTCCTCGAGCTTCTCGATCGACCTCGTGACTATCTCCTTCGCTGGGAGCGTCCCGCTCGTCTCGACCTTGAGCACGAAGACCCCTTCGCCCTTGCCCTCGGTGAGGACTGCGGCGGTCGCTGGCTGCCACTTTGCGTGCTCCTTTCCTCTTCCGAGCCTGGCGTAGGCCTCGAGCTTGACAGACTGGCCGACCGCGAGCTTCACTATCGGGATGTTGGGGCTTGTCGGGCTGATGTCCCTGTCCTCGGAGACGAGGTCGCCCGAGACCACCGTGCGGGGCTTGTCCTTCGCGGTCGCGTCGAGCACCAGGAGGACCCTGCACTTTTGGCACCCGAGGGGGCTGCCGCAGTCGCACTTCTCCGGGAGGACGTACCTCTCGAGGTCTGTCCGCAGGGGTATCATCCCGAGCCTGTGTGCGAGGATCTCGTCGTAGAGGACTGACGAGTTCTCGAGTATCACGATGTCGTCGATCGCCATCGAGGGCACCTCGGAGATGCAGAAGCGCCTCACGGCATTCGCGTAGCTACGGTCGACGCCCTCGAGCTGCAGGACGATCGTGTCCTCGGTCTCTTGTAGGACCTTCACCTTCGGCATTACCAAAACTTGCTATCACTCACCGTGGGAAACAGGGAATTTACGATGCGATTCGTGGGGTTTAAAAGCGTTAGCGGTGGCCTCGACTCTTACCGTCGAGGGCACCGTCGGTCTCCGCGTCGTTACGCCCTTCGGCCTCTTCTTCCGCCCTTCTTCCTCGTGGTGTCGTGAGGGATCGGGGTCGCGTCCTCTATCCTGCCGATCCTGAAACCTGACCTCGCGATGGCCCTGATCGCCGCTTGCGCTCCTGGGCCTGGCGTCCTGGGGCCCGTCCCGCCCACCGCCCTCACCTTGATGTGGACCGCGGTTATGCCCTTCCCCTTCGCGACGTCGGATGCGGCCGACGCCGAGCGCATGGCAGCGTAGGGGGACGCCTCGAACCTGTCCGCCTTTACGTGCCTCCCTCCTGAGGAGAAGGATATCGTCTCAGCCCCGGTGAGGTCGGTGATGTGGACTATCGTGTTGTTGTAGCTACTGTAGATGTGGACGACCGCCCACTTGTCTTTGAGGGACGCTTCATCCTCCGGGGAGGGGGTTATCTGTCCCGTGGTGACGTTGGCCGATTCCTGCTCCTCCTCGACCTCGGGCGACCCCTCGGCCGTGGCCTCTTCCGTCTCTTCCGCTTCGATCGCTTCTTCGGGGATTCCCATATTCTAGAACACTACCTCAAGCGGGAGCGGCCGCCACGGGCTGCTCTGTCGGGACAGGGGGTGCTGCCGCGGGTGCTGCCGCGGGTGCTGCCGCGGGTGCTGGGGGCTTCGGGGTCCCTATCCCACCGGTCAGCTGCAGGATGCCTTCCTCCTCCGCGGTGACGCGATAACCAGGAATGTCGACCGTCCTCTTGCCTATCTTGACGTGGCCGTGGACGATGAGCTGCCTCGCCTGCAGAGGCGAGACGGCCGCGCCCTTCTTGTAGATCAAGGTCTGCAGCCTCCTTCCCAGCAAGTCCTCGACGCTCAGGTTCAGGACGTCGTCGAGCGCGACGCCTTCTGTGACGAGGCCCCTCCTGCTCAGGCTGTCCAGCAGCTTCTTCCCGTCCTTGGCACGGACCTCGGGCGACGCCGCCAGCAGGTGCCTCGCCTGCTTCCTCACGTTGCTGAGCTCACCCTGGGTCTTCCAGAGCTCCCTCTTGTTCCTCAGGCCGTAGGTCCCGACGAGGTAGAGCTCCTGCGCGAGCTGCTCGCTCCGCCACGGGTTCTTCGGCCGCGAGAATGTTTTCCTCGGCTTCTTTGGGTCGCCCATCAGCTCACTTCTCTACTTCTTCTCTTCGGCCGTCTTCGCCGCCTGTGCCGCCTGCTGGAGGGTCGCCTTCCTCACGCCCACCGTCTTCCCCTTCCTGCCCGTGGTGCGCGTGCGCTGCCCCCTGACCTTGAGCCCGAGGGAGTGCCTCACGCCCTTCCAGCTCTGGATGTTCCTCTCCCTGTCGAGGTCGCTCTTCAACGCGAGGTCGAGGTCGGTCCCGATGAGCTGCTTAGTCTCCCCGGACTCTGGGTCCCTCTTCCTGTTGAAAGCCCACTGGGGGATGTTCAGCGTGGAGGTGTCCATTAGGATCCTCTCGATGTCTTTGACCTGCGACTCTGATAACTGTCCAAACCTCATCTTCGGGTCGATCCCCGCCCCCTTAACTACCGCCTGCGCGAAGTTGTAGCCGACCCCTTTCAAATCCGCGAGGGCCGCGACTGCCTTCTTTCGCCCGTCCAGGTCCTTCCCCTTCAACCTGACCAGATACCTGAACTCGGCCGCCTGCGGAGACGTCAAATGTTGTTTTCAGCCCCCGGGCGTCACATTATAAGATTTTGCGGTCGGCTATAGGATGTCGACGCTGTCCACCTTCCCGTCGCCGTCCAGGTCGAGGCCGTGGAGCACGACGGCGAAGTCGCCGCCCTGCTCGCTGTACCCCGCGAGGACCTGCTGCGCCATGTTCGTGAGGCCTATGACCGCGGCCTTTGTCGCGGCCCCGGACAGCCCCGCAGCCACCACGCAGACCTTCGAAGGGTCCCACGGGTTCCTGATCTTGGAGAGGACCGAGTCGAACTCGGACACATATCTCCTCCCGGAGGCGTCGACTATCGCCCCGAAGAAGCTCTCCTCGGAGAAGCGGACGGGCATGTGCTGGTTCAGCTCCGCGGATATCACGTTGGTCCGAGGCCCTCCCACCACGAGCAGGTTCGACCCCTGCAGCTTCTCCGCCTTCAGGTCCACGTCGAGCTTCACCGGGAAGGTGCGCGGGAGCCTCACGAACTGCCCGAGGGCGAAGCCGAGCTGGATCGCGTAGTGCCCGTCCCTGCCCTGCGTGCGGTTCGGGCCGTGCGCCTCGGGCGAGCCAACCACGATCCATCCGTCGAGCTGGCCGTCCGCCGAGATGAACTCCTTGAGGAAACTCCCCAGCCTCCCGGACCTCGACAGGGTGGCGGAGTGCCCGAACTCCTCTCCCTTGACGTCGAACTCGATCGCGTAGCCGTCGGAGGCCAGCGCGTAGAGCTGGGCCTTGCCTCCCCTCACGGTCCGCTGCGAGACGCGCTCGACCAGCCCCGCTTGCTCGAGCTTCTTCATGTGATAGTAGACTGCCTGGTGGTAGAGCCTGAGCTCGCGGGCGATGCTCGAGGGGTAGTTGGGCCCCTTCGCGAGGAGGCGGAGGATCTTGTGCCCGAGCCCGGCGGCGGCGGGGAAGAAGTCCGAGGGGTCGGTGTCCGCGAGCACCCTCTTCGCCCTGCCGTCGCGCCGCTCGGGGTCGACAAGGACCTTCTCCCTCCGCACGCTCCGTTCTCAGACGCCACTACTATTAAAGAAATATGCATGGTGGCCGGCAGGGCTGCCCGGCGAACAGGCCGCATGCACAACCGGCTTTGCATACTCCTTCCAAGAAGTGGTGGCTGCTTATTACCGGTGCGCGCGCCGGAGCCCGTTTAGAAGATGTGCGGAATCATCGCGGCGGTCTCCTCCGAGGATGAGGTGGCGCCGATGCTGGTCGAGGGGCTGAAGCGCGAGGAGTACAGGGGTTACGACTCCGCGGGAGTCGCGGTGCTCAACGGGAAGGGCACGATAGCGGTCAGGAAAGACGTAGGGCGGGTGAGGGAGCTCGAGCAGAGGTACAGCGTCGCCCGCCTGGGCGGGAAGGTGGGCATCGCGCACACGAGGTGGGCGACCCACGGCGGCGTCTCCCAGAGGAACGCGCACCCCCAGCTCTCGTGCGGGGGCGAGGTCGCGATAGTGCACAACGGGATAATCGAGAACTATCTTGAGCTCAAGAAGGGGCTCGAGTCGAGGGGCCACAGGTTCACGAGCGAGACCGACAGCGAGGTCATCGCCCACCTGATAGAGGAGGAGTACGAGCGGGGTCGGGACCCGGTGAAGGCGACCCTCGCGGCGGCGAAGCTCATGAGGGGGCAGTACGCGTTCGTGGTGCTCTTCAGAGACCGCCCCGACCTTCTCGTCGGGGCGAGGTACGACGCCCCCCTGGTCGTGGGGATGGGGGAGAGGACGAAGTTCCTCGCGAGCGACGTGCTGGCGTTCTTGGAGCACACCGACAGGGCGGTCTTCCTCGACAACAAGGAGGTGGTCGAGCTCACCGCGAAGGGCCTGCGCGTCTTCAACCTCAGGGGGAAGGAGGTGGCCGCGAAGAACAGGACGGAGACCAAGCTCGCGTGGGAGCTCGGGAGCCTCTCCAAGGCGAACTACGCGCACTACACCCTCAAGGAGATCCACGAGCAGCCGAGCACCGTCCAGAGCGCGCTCTCCCAGGACGCGGAGAAGGTCGACGCGATCGCCGAGAGGCTGAAGGGGGCCAGGTCGGTCGTCTTCACGGCGGCGGGCTCCTCGTATCACGCCGCGCTGCTCATGCGCATCAGGCTCGCGGTCGAGGCCAGGATGAGGTGCGAGGTCGTGCTCTCCGGGGAGTTCGAGAGGGAGCTCCCCTTCGTCGACGACCAGACGGTGGTGGTCGCGCTCAGCCAGAGCGGCGAGACGGCGGACGTCCTCGAGGCCGTCAAGATGGCCAGGAGGAAGAAGGTCGGCGGGGTCGTCTCCCTGGTCAACGCGGGGGGGTCGTCCTTGGCGCGCCAGAGCGACCAGACTCTCCTCCTGAACTGCGGCCCTGAGGTCGGCGTGGCCGCGACGAAGAGCTTCACGGCGCAGGTGATGCTCGGGAACCTGGTCATCGACAGGATGACGGGCAGGGACACGATAGGCGACCCCGTAAGGCTGGGCGCCCTGGTCGAGAAGGCCCTCGAGACGGAGCCGCTCATGAAGAGGCTCGCCCGAGAGTATCGAGACAGGCCTGACTTTTACTTCATAGCGAGGGGCGGGCACTACCCCGTCGCGCAGGAGGGGGCGCTGAAGCTCAAGGAGCTCTCCTACATACACGCGGAGGGGATGCCCGCGAGCGAGCTGAAGCACGGGACCCTCGCGCTGATAGAGAAGGGGACCCCGGTCGTGGTCATCGCTCCCAACGGCCCAGGATACGACGACACGATCTCGAACGCGCAGGAGCTCGCCGCGAGGGGAGCCCACATAATCGGGGTCGCGCAGAAGCCCCACCCAGTCTTCAAGCACACGGTGAGGATCCCAGCCTCGAACGGGACGGTCGCCCCGGTCATAGAGGTCGTCCCCCTCCAGCTCCTCGCGTACTTCATGGCGACGGAGAGGAAGAACGACCCCGACCACCCCAGGAACCTAGCGAAGTCCGTCACTGTCAAATAACGACTTAAAGCACGGTCGGTTGGAGAGCCGAGTCGTGGGACAAAAGGAAGAGAGCAGAGCGGTCAGGGACAAGAAGGCGAAGAAGTACCTCAAATATCCCGAGAGGGCCATCGAGGTGACCTCCAAGAGCGTGTCCGAGCTCCTCGACGCGATGAGCCAGACGGGGTTCCAGGGGAAGAGGCTCGGCGAGGCCGCGCGGATCTGGTCGGAGATGGTCCAGCAGAAGGGCCTTACGATATTCATGGGGTACGCAGGCTCGATGAGCACCACGGGGCAGTGGAAGATAGTGAGGTGGCTCATCGAGAACAGGTACATCGACGTCCTGGTCAGCACGGGCGCGAACGTCTCGGAGGACATATTCGAAGCGATGGGGCACCAATACTTCCAGGGGACTTGGATGGCCAACGACGAGGACCTCCTCGACGCGAAGATAGACCGGTTCTACGACGTCTACGCCGACGAATACGACTATCGGGAGCTCGAGGGGCTCATCAAGAAGTTCGCGAGCACCCTCGACGCCAGCCGGCCGTACTCGACGAGGGAGTTCCTCCACCTGTTCGGCAAGTACCAGTTCGAGAAGGGGATCAGGAGCATCACGGCCGCGGCCTGGAGGAACAAGGTGCCAATCTACTCCCCGGGGCTCATCGACAGCGGGTACGGGGTCGCGCTCAGCCTCCTGAAGCGCGAGGGGAAGCTGATCAGGCTCGACCAGACTCAGGACATGGAGGAGCTCGGCCAGATAGCCGAGAGGACGAAGAGGACGGGCGTGGTCTACATAGGGGGCGGGGTGCCGAAGGACACCATCCAGCTGGCGACGATAATCAAGTCGCTCGCCGAGGGAGGGGAGGAGTCGACCCCGCACGACTATGCGATCCAGATAACGACCGACTCGCCGCAGTGGGGAGGGCTCTCCGGCTGCACCCTCGAGGAGGCCATCAGCTGGGGGAAGATCGCCGCCGACTCGAAGCGGAGCGTGGTCTACTGCGACGCGACCCTGGCGCTCCCGCTCATCGCCCACGCGATGAACGAGAAGGTGAGCTCGAGGAAGGACCCGCCAGACTTGAGCTGGGTCTTCAAGATAAAGGGTTGAGCGGGTCCAGCCAAGCAACAGGAACAAAGCCTTACCGCTACGCCAAGACAACGACATTCCGCCCTGGGCGAAGGCTCTCCATATTCCAAGAAGAATGCAACCTAATCGCCCAAGACCCCGCAATCCGCACAAGCTGGGCTGACCTCACCAAACCACAGAAGCCGGTGTCGCACCAAGCCTACACCCAGACCCTCAGAGCCATGTGCGGATTCTTGCACAAGATGAACGTCCCAGTCACTGCAACGGCGGTATCCGAACTCATCCAACGCAAGGGCGACAATCCCAAGGATTTTGGCATCGTGAAGATGCTGAAGCTATGGAAAGCCGAACCAGCAGACTCCAGCGCCCAGCACAACATAGGCCAGGGTGCTAGGAGTTTTCCGCAGAAACTACGGCCCACGTCACATGACCATCCACATTTCATCCAGCTTCAGGACCATCCCAACCGCCTTCGCCGCTCTAGTCAGTCCTAGCATGAAAGATTGTTGACGTATTCGCTTGAGACCCTTGAGCCCTCCATATCCTCAATGGGCTTGAAGCTCGTCTGCTTAGACAAGACAGCCTTCAGCTTATCTTCCAAGGGACCTCGCTCCGAGTAATTCGAGCCCACTTAGTAATTAAGAGAAGCCTTGGTTTCCCACGAGAAGCCAAGAGTCAGACTCCTTCAGACGCGGTGGGAATCACGGCGATGGCATGGAAGGAAGCACTAATGGATTCTGAACGATTAAGGGACATGGAAATTTCATACGCGACGAACAAAGTATCGAAGGCTTCAAAAAGCTCGGCAGACCCAATCCAGCGAAAGATTGAACGTTAGGACAGCGCTGCTGGGCCTCTTCGTTGTGCTCACGATAGTATTTGCATCGACTACCTTCTACGAATCGGGCGTCAGGACCACCCTCACCTCGACGAGCACATCCACCAGCACATCCACCAGCACATCGACCTTCACGGCAATCAGTGTGTCAACGAGCGTATCAACGACTACCATGACCCCAGTTGTGGACCCCACCAAGGCACTAGAGGACGCTTACCTCTCCCACATCAGCGCTATCGAGACCGAGAGCGTGTTGGTCTTGGCGGCTCAATACGAGACCAACGTCACCTTTGTGGTCCCCTATTCACTTAACAGCCTAACAAACGATAGTGATGGCGGCATCCCGAACATCACAAGATTCTTCGAGGCAGGTGGCCCGCTCATAGGTGCCCCCTTGACGGTACCCTTTGCTGTCGCGAACGTGACCTACTCCGTAAGCATGTCGCACGACGGTAAAGAAGGGAACCTCACCTCCCGCCTAATTTTCTACGGTAACGACACACAATGTCCGGCGAACGCGATCTCTTTCCAGTGTCCCAGCGGGACAGCGTTCTACGCCGTTACGGGGTTCGACATCTCGTATGTCCTACAAGGTGACCGTTGGCTGATTTCAACGGAGAATGTGAAAATCATCAACTCCGAAATGTGCGTACCAGTATCATTATCCCCTGATGGCAGCGTTTTGACCTGTCCAATCTTTCAGGTACCGTCGTAGCCGCGTCGAAGAGTCCTAGCCAGTCCAGCCCGTGACACTCTTGAGAGAACACCAAAATTCCCGAGGGCCGCGATCGATTCTGGCGGAGAAGGGTCTTCTGAGGAGAGAGGGCTTCACGAAGTTGCCTCAAGCCTGAAATGGCTTTCACCTTTACCGCATCGCCGCCCTTTCACCCTAACACGGCCTCGCAAGAGCTTCTTGCCAACGCCCGCTTTGAGGCGGGCCGCAATAGCACGCTAGGCGGCGGCGAAAGCCACGCGGCCTCCATTGGCCGCTACAATCGCTATCGCTGCACAATCGTTCTCAGCCGCCGCCTCGCTTTTGCGGTTCCACAGCTCGGCCTTTTCCTGCGAACACGGGCGGCTTAGACCACAGAATGATTAGCCAATTTATTGGTCACGTCGACGTCGTTACGGCTGTTAGACAAGACGGCCGCCACAAATGAAGCGAACGAAATCAAGGAAGGCCGAACCGAAAGAATCCCAAGACTTGCAAAAATCATTTAATCCATACAGCAGGGCAGCCACGCCAGCCCCTACTGGTGCTAGCATTAGCACCACCGGACCGAGCTCTCCGCTACCTCATTATCAAGAACAAGTGATCGGCCCGCGCCCTCAAGGGGAGTAGGCCCCGACGACGAGGCTCCCGAACCCTGTGGAGTTCCTAAGAAGGGCGAGGTAGCTGGTGGAGTTCAGCACCAGGAATGAGGGCTGGACCATCTGCGCCTCCAGCGACTTGGAGTTCGAGAGCGAGTAGAGGGCGAGTGGCGAGAAGTCGATGGCCTTCTTGAGGGCCATCGAGGAGTCGTAGACCTTCACCTGGCTGGCGGAGATGGCGAATAGGGAGCCGTCCGCCCAGACCAGGGTGGACGCAGGTATGCCCACATGGTAGAAGGTGCCCGCCCCGCTCCCGGTGGCGCTGAGCACCTCGACCTCGTCGGAGGAGGGGATGGAGAGGTACACGTGCGTCCCGTCCGTTGCCAGGCTCGTGTAGCCGGTGGAGTCCAGGTCACCGCTCCGGAGCAGGGCCCCCGAGGAGGACGAGAGCACCGCGAGGAACGGGTTGGAGCCCTCGTAAGGCCCGCCGTAGTAGTTGGGCTGGCTCCAGTACGTCTCTGAGAAGATCGACGCCACCAGGCCCGAGCCTGCGGAGGAGGCGATGAGGTCGTTCGGATAGAGGTTGCAGATGCCGAAGAAGACGGGAGTCGACCACCGGTCAGCGACGCCCTGCGCGCCGGCGGAGTAGGCGTATACCGTCACCTCGTTGCCGCGCGGAGCCGTGCACCCGAACCCGCCCGGGTTGGCGCTCGCGGTGAAGACGTAGAACTGGCCGGCGTCGGAGGCTGCGAGGTTGTACGTGTCCGCCGGGACGGTGGTCGGCGAAGGCCCGCTCGAGGAGAAGAACCAGCCGTCGTAGTACGCGAAGAGGCTGTCGGCGGCCTTCTGGACAGGCTGCGAGCCCACGGGGTACGGAGGCTGGCCGTTGTTGGGGAACTGGACCTCTATGGTGGTGTATAGCCTGAGAAGCCTCATCGAGTAGGTCGAGGCCGACGTCCCGGAGGGCGTGAGCATGAAGAGGTTCGAGCTGAACTGGTCGCCGTAGTAGCCGTCGGAGACGTAGGCGGTTCCGTCCGAGAGCGGCAGGACGTCCGTGACCTCGCCCTGCCCCGCGTCGAAGGACCAGAGCTGCTCTCCTGTCAGGGCGGAAAAGGCGAGGGTCGACGAGCCTTCGGCGAGGAAGAAGCGCGTCGGGTCGCTCGGGTTCTGGTAGAGCTGCGCGTCGACGCCGGCCCCGCCAACGGCGGCCGCCAGCGTCTTCAAGCCAGCGCCGGAGGGCGAAGCACTCGAGGGGGACGAGGCGAAGACGTTGCCCAGGCTCGTCACGACGGCGACCGAGGGGAACGAGCCGGTGGACCCGGCGACGACGACCACCGATGCCCCCACAGCGAGTGAGTCCTGGACCGGGAGCTCCCTGGAGACGGTCGAGTTCTGGAGGAGGAGGAAGGAGAGCCTGGAAGGTATCAGGCCGTCGTTGGTTATGGTGACGTTCCCTCCCCGGGACATCGCGACCTGGAGGCGCTCGAGAGACCGCATCTGGGCGACCTGGCCCGCTTGCTGCGCCGCGGCGTCGGCGCGCTGGCTCGAGGAGAGCGCGACCGATACGGCCTGGAGCGACGCTATCACCAGGAGGTAGATCATGATGAACCCGTATACGGAGCTTAGCCCCGCGCGCCTCCTCCTCCCGGCTGGTCCTGCTGGCCGCGCGGCTTTCATGGGAGTTGATTCGAGCGGGCTATTTAGCCGGCCATGCGCTCCTCGGCGCGCCTCGGGGCCGCCAAAGGATTTAACCCCGGCCGCCCCGGGCTCCACCAGGTTCCAGAGCATGCACTACGACGGCTCCTTCGAGGTCCCCGTGCCGAAGCAGAAGGTCTACGACTTTGTGATGGACCCCGCAAAGATCACCTCGATCTTCCCGGACGTCCAGGACGTCAAGGTGATCGACGAGAGCAACTTCACCCTCAAGGCGAAGGTGGGCATATCGTTCATCAGGGGGATGATGGACGTCAAGCTCGCCATAATCGAGAGGACCCCGCCGACCTTCGCCAGGATGAAGGCGAAGGGGAACGGGCTGAGCAGCTCGGTCGAGCTCGAGAACACGTTCGCGATGGAGGACGCCCCCGGGGGCGCCGGCACGCTCGTAAAGTGGGCCGCCGACGCCAAGATAGCCGGCCTCATGGCGAGCGTCGGCTCTAGGCTCATCGACGCGGCGGCGCAGAAGTACGTCACGGAGATAATCGGGTCGCTGAAGGATAAGCTAGCCTCTTCCTAGCCGCTCCGGTCCATCAGGCCCTTCAGGTAAGCCGGCGAGACCGGCATCTCGCTCACCACCACCCCGAAGGTCGAGATGGCGTCTTCGACTGCGTTTATCACCGTCGGGGTCGCAGCGGTCGTCCCTGCCTCCCCCACGCCCTTGACCCCCAGCACGTTCGCGTCGGTGGGGGTCACAGTTGTGTCCCAGACTATGTCCACGAGCATGTCAGCAGAAGGGAGGAGGTAGTCTGCGAGGGTGGTGGCCAGGGGCTGCCCTTCTCCGTTGTATACGGTCGACTCGGTAAGGGCTTGGCCGATTCCCTGGACGACGCCTCCATGGACCTGCCCCTCCACCACCCGAGGGTTGATGATCTTTGCCGCGTCATCGACAGCGAAGTACTTCAGCAGCTTGACCACGCCCGTCTCCTTGTCGACCTCGACCATAGCGACGTGGGTGCCGAAGGGGAAGGCGTCCGACTTCGGTGCGTAGACCGAGTAGGCGAAGAGGGTCATCTCCATCCCGGGGGGGAGAGACCACATTCCGTAAGCCATCGCTGCGACCTCGGCGAACCTGAGCCTCTTCGAGGGCTGGTCCTCGCGGAATATCGCGCCCTTGCTGAACACGATCTTCGAGCTGGAGCGCGCCCCCAGCCTTCGGGCGGCGATCGAGGACATCTTGTCGCGGATCTTCCGGGCGCACATCACGGCGGCGCCCCCCGAGAGGGCGGCGGACCGGCTCCCCGCGGTGATGCTGCTCCAAGGGAGCATTGCTGTGTCACCGTCCCTGACGGCGACGTCTTCCACCGAGACCCCCAGCTCGTCAGCCACCACCTGGGCGAAGGTGGTCTCGTGCCCCTGCCCGTGGACGTGTCCCCCCAGGTTGAGGACGACCTTGCCTTGCTCGGTGACGAGCATCGAGGCCGACTGCGGCCAGCTAGGCCCAAAGGAAGAGATCTCTACCCAAGTCGCGAGCCCGACCCCGACCAGCCTCCCCTCGCTGCGCGCCTTTGCGCGCTCGACCAGAAGACCCTCGTAGTCCGAGACTTTGAGCGCCTTTTGCAGGTTGGCGAGGTAGTCGCCGCTATCGTAGGTGTTCCCGCCAGAGGTGGTGAAGGGGAACTTTTCCTTCTTGATGAAGTTCAACTTCCTCACCTTCACGGGGTCGAGCTTCAGCTTCGCAGAGACGATGTTGATTGACCGCTCGATCAGATAGGCGGCCTCGGGTCTTCCCGCGCCCCGGTACGGTCCCATCGGCACCTTGTTGGTCATAACCACGTCCGCCTCGGCGTGGTAGTTCGGGATGTCATAGACCCCCGTGCCCATCTGCATGGTGATCTTCGCAAGGGCGGCCTCCCCGCCGTAGGCGCCGCCGTCTACGACGAGCCTCACCTTGAGGCCGAGTATCCTGCCCTCCCTCGACATCGCGAGCTCCACGTATTGGACCTGCCCTCGCCCTTGCCTCATCGAGAGGAGGTTCTCTCTCCTCGACTCGACCCATTTCACCGGGCGGTTGAGGACCCGTGCGGCGTGGGAGATCACGGGGTCCTCGGGATAGAGGCCGCCCTTCCCGCCGAACCCTCCGCCGACATCTGGGGCGATCACTCTCACCTTCTCCCTTCCCAGCGAGAGGAGGTCTGCGAGCTCGTCCCTCACTCCGTGAGGGTCTTGGGTGGAGAGGTATGCAGTCAGGACCCCGGTGCCTTGGTCGAAGCTCGCCACCACGCCCCTCGTCTCGATCGGGGAGGGCGCCAGGCGCTGATTGACCAGCTTGACCTTCACCACCTCGTCGGCTCTCTTGAACGCCTTTGCGACGTCGCCGGCGTCCACGGAATCGTGTGACCCGAGATTGGTTTCGAGGTATTCGTGGACCTTCGGCGAGCCTCTCTCCAGCGCTGCCTCTGGGTCCATTACGGCGGGCAAAGCCTCATAATCAACTTGCACTGACTCCGCCCCGTCCTCGGCCAGATAGCGGTCTTCGGCGACCACCACCGCGACGGCCTCCCCGGGGAAGTTGGCCGTCCCGACGGCCAGCGCCTTCATCACAGCGCCCGAAGTGTTCGCGCCCC
>Ga0307373_10003521_pt1 | contig 27256 bp, 27 predicted proteins | sample OX2MG_FD_202534 | JGI IMG/M metagenome (GOLD analysis project Ga0307373, IMG submission 202534) | Soil microbial communities from Risofladan, Vaasa, Finland - OX-2 | ecosystem: Environmental > Terrestrial > Soil > Coastal area > Acid sulfate soil | place: Finland: Risofladan, Vaasa | collected...
CCGGCGCCCGCCGGCCATCGCCTACTTCCACGGTGGCGGCTGGGTGGTCGGCGACCTCGACTCCCATGACGCCTCGTGCCGGCTCCTCGCCGCGGTCACCGGGTGCGTGGTCGTCGCCGTCGACTACCGCCTCGCCCCCGAGCACCCGTTTCCGGCCGCGGTCGAGGACTGCCTGGCCGCCTACGCCTGGATCCAGCGCAGCCACGGGGTGCTGGGTACGGCGCCGGGCGCGGTCGGGGTCATGGGGGACAGCGCGGGCGGCAACCTGGCCGCCGTGGTGGCGCAGGAGACCCGGCCCGGCCGCCGCTCCGCGGCGGCCGATGTGCCCCCGCCCGTGGCCCAGTGCCTGGTCTACCCGGCACTCGACGCCCGGTTCGTCACCGAGTCGTTCCGGGTGATGGGCGACCGCTTCTTCCTGACCCGCGAGGGGATGGAGGCCTACCGGGCCCACTACCTGCCCGACCCGGCCGACCACGAGGACGTCCGGGCCTCCCCGGTCCTGTGCCGGGACCTCGACGGTCTGGCGCCGGCCGTGATCGTCACCGCGGGCTTCGACCCGCTGCGCGACGAGGGAGCCGCCTATGCGGGGGCGCTGGCCGGTGCGGGGGTGTCCGTCGAGTACCGGTGCTACGACGACATGGTCCACGGCTTCTTCGGCATGGGCGTGGTTCCGGACTGTCTGGCGCTGGCCACCGAGGTCTGCGACGCCATGGGGTCGCTGGTGCGCCGGGCCACCCTGCGCCCGGGCAGGTGACGCCGGGACCCGCCCGCGGCGCGCTCTACACTCCGGGCATGGACGTGACTCCCGGAATCCTGGCCCTCGTCGGCGGAGGCGAGTGGCAGGAGGGCTGCACCTTCGATGCCGACTTCCTCGCCGCCTCGGGTGGCGACCGGGTCCTGGTCCTGCCCACGGCCGCCGCCTACGAGCACCCCGAGCGACTGGTGGCGCGGGCGGGCGCATGGTTCGAGGAGTTGGGCGGCACGGTCGAGGGACTCATGGTCCTGACCCGGGCCGACGCCGAGAACGACGGCGCGGCCGACATCGTGCGCCGGGCCCGTCTCGTCTACCTGGCCGGCAGTTCGCCGATGCACGTCCGCAGCGTGCTGAAGCATTCGGCCGTGTGGGACGCACTGGTGGCCGCCTGGCACGACGGCGCCGTCGTGGTCGGGTCGTCGGGGGCGGCCATGGCCCTGACCGATCCGATGGTCGACGCCCGGGGCGGCGGCCTCACGATCGGTCTCGGTCTGGTCACCGGGGTGGCCGTGGTGCCCCATTTCGGTGACACCCACGACGACGGGCACGGCGAGAAGATGCACCGGTCCGTGCTCCTGGCGCCCGCCGGTACGCCGGTCGTGGGCATTCCCGAGCGCACGGCGCTCGTCCGGGATCCGGACGGAACGTGGCGGTCCGTCGGCGGACGGCCGGTAACCGTCTACCTCGACGGCGCACCGGCCGCCGACGGGCTGTCCGCCCTGCCGCGCTGACCGGCTCAGTCGCCCTCGACGATGGTGACGGACTCGATGACGACGGGCTCGGACGGGTTGCCGGACCGGCTGCCGACCGACTCGATGGCCTTCACGGCGTCGAGGCCCTTCACCACCTTGCCGAACAGCGAGTAGCTCGGGGGGAGGCCGACGCCGTCGGGCCCGCTCACGATGAAGAACTGGCTGCCGTTGGTGTTCGGTCCGGCGTTGGCCATGGCGATGGAGCCGATCTCGTAGCGACCGGGGGCGGGCAGCTCGTCCTCGAACCGGTAGCCGGGACCACCACGCCCCGTGCCTTCGGGGTCGCCGCCCTGGCACATGAATCCGGGGATGATCCGGTGGAAGGTGACGCCGTCGTAGTAGTGCCAGCGCGCCAGGAACACGAAGTTGTTCACGGTCTTCGGGGCCGCGATCGGGTTGAGCGAGATGGTGAGCGCGCCCTTGCTGGTGAGCATCTCCGCCGTGTACGTCCTGGTGGGGTCGATGATCAGCGGGGGCGCGGCGTCGAAGTGCTGGGTCTTGGGGCTGGAGCCGTCTGCGGCGGGGATCTCGGTGGCCATGGTTCTGCTCCTCGGTGGTGTGGGGTCGATCGATCGGTCGGATGGGGACGGATCCGGGGGGTCCGGCGTCTAGGAGGCGGCCACCGTGACCGAGAGCATGCGGTGGATGACCGTGGGCGGGATGCCACTCTTGCTGCCGTCGGCGTTGATGGCCTGGACCACGTTCATGCCGGACGTGACCTGCCCGAACAGTGCGTACTGCGGCGGGAGGGACTCGCCCTGGGGACCGGCCACGATGAAGAACTGGTTGCTCGTCGTTCCGGCCGGCGACTGTCCGGTCTTGGCCATGGCGAACGATCCGAGGGGGTACTGGGGGGTCGCCGTCGCCGGCACCTCACCCGGCACCGTGTAGCCGACGCTCCCCGACGTGGTCCCCGTCGGGTCGCCGGTCTGGTTGACGAACTGCGGGATGACCCGGGCGAAGGTGTTGCAGTCGTAGTACTTGTGGTCGGCCAGGAAGACGAAACTGTTGACGGCCACCGGTGCCGTCTTGGCGTCGAGCGCGGCCACGATCGTCCCGAGGTCGGTCTTGATGGTCACCGTGTACGTCTTCGACGGGTCGACGGTCATCGGAGGTGCCTTGAACTGCGGGTTCGGGAGTGCGGCCGACGGGCTCGAGGGGCACCCCGCCGCTTTGGACGCGGCATCGGCCTTGGCCTGGGCCGTCGACGTCGGCGAGGTCGTCGAGGTGGTGGCGGTCGTCGTGGTGTGGTTCCACGGCCTGGTGATGAGGAGCGACAGCCCGATCACGACGGCCACCACGATGCCGATCGTCACCACGCGTCGGATGCTGCGGCGCCGCTTGGCCGCCTTCAGTTCCGCCTCGCGGCGGGCCTGTCGACCGGACTTCTGACGTTCTCGTTTCTCGGTACCCACGGTCCTGCAGGGTAGCCGTTCCGACCGGAGGCTCCGGAGCGGACCGGTGACCCGCCCGGCGGGGGGCCGGTCCTCGGCGGGTCGGCGTCGCGCCGGCCCGGCGGAACGCCGGGCCCCGGGTTGTAGCCTTGCGGACCATGCCTCTCGTGGTCCAGAAGTTCGGCGGCACGTCGGTCGGCGACGCCGATCGCATCCGTGCCGTGGCCGACCACGTGGCCCGGACCCGGCGGGACGGCAGCGACGTCGTGGTCGTGGTCAGCGCCATGGGCAAGACGACCGATGAACTGGTGCGGCTGGCCGCCGACGTGAGTTCGGTCCAGCCCGACCGCGAGATCGACATGCTCCTCAGCTCGGGCGAGCGGATCTCGATGTCCCTGCTGTGCATGGCGCTCGCCGAACTCGGGGTGGACGCCGTCTCGTTCACGGGGAGCCAGGCCGGGATGATCACCGACACCTCGCACACCCGGGCCAAGATCGTGGAGGTCCGGGGCGACCGGCTCCGCGAGACGCTCGCCGCAGGCGCCGTTCCCGTGGTCGCGGGCTTCCAGGGTGTGTCGACCGACCGGGAGGTCACCACGCTCGGTCGGGGCGGGTCGGACACGACCGCCGTGGCGCTGGCCGCCGCGCTCGGGGCCGACGCCTGCGAGATCTACACCGACGTGTCCGGGGTGTTCACCACCGATCCGCGCATCGTGCCCGAGGCCCGGAAGCTGGCCAGGGTCAGCTACGAGGAGATGCAGGAGATGGCCGCCACCGGCGGCCGGGTGCTCGCCCTGCGGTCGGTGGAGTTCGCCCGGAACCACGACGTCCCGCTGCACGTGCGGTCGAGCTTCACGTGGGAGCCCGGGACGTGGGTCGACAAGGAGGATGCATCCATGGAGCAGGCAGTCGTCACCGCGGTGACCCACGATCTGTCCGAGGCCAAGGTGACCGTCACCGGCGTGCCCGACAAGCCGGGCCTGGCCGCCCGGCTCTTCCGGGGGCTCGCCGACCGCAACATCAACGTGGACATGATCGTGCAGAACGTGTCGTTGCACGGCACGACCGACATCTCGTTCACCATCCCCGAGTCGGACCTGGCCGCCAGCACCGAGGTGTGCGAGGCCCTCGTCCCGGACCTGGGGGCCACGGGGGTCATCAGCGACGACGACGTGGCCCGGGTGTCGCTCATCGGCGTGGGCATGAAGACCCACCCCGGGGTCACCGCGCTCACGTTCGAGACACTGGCGGCCCTGGGGATCAACATCGAGATGATCTCGACGTCGTCGATCCGTATCTCCTGTCTGATCCGCGCCGAGCAGGCCGAGGAGGCCGTGCGCGCCCTCCACGCCGCCTTCGATCTGGCCTGACCGTTCGCGCCGTCAGGTGCCGGACGGGCAGCACCGGCCCGGCGGGGCCCGGCGACGGACGACCGTAGACTGACGCCCATGCGCATCGGAGTCGTCGGAGCAACCGGGCAGGTCGGGACCGTCATGCAGGCGATCCTGGTGGAGCGCGCCTTCCCGCTCGACGAACTCCGCCTCTTCGCCTCCTCCCGCTCGGCCGGCCGCACCCTGGAGTTCCGGGGCGACGAGCTGGTCGTGGAGGACGCAGCCACGGCCGACGTCTCGGGGCTCGACATCGCCCTCTTCTCGAGCGGAGCCACCGCATCGCGCGAACTGGCCCCCCGCTTTGCCGCGGCAGGAGCGATCGTGATCGACAATTCGTCGGCCTGGCGCATGGACCCCGAGGTCCCGCTCGTCGTCCCCGAGGTGAACGAGGCGGCGCTCGGCTCCGTCCGTAAGGGGATCGTCGCCAACCCCAACTGCACGACCATGGTGGCGATGCCGGTCCTGAAGCCGCTGCACGACGCCGCCGGGCTGACCCGGCTGGTGGTCGCGACGTATCAGGCGGTGTCGGGCGCGGGGCTCGCCGGGGTGGCCGAGCTCGACGCGCAGTTGCGGGCCACGGTCGACGGAGCCGCCCGCCTGGCCTTCGACGGATCCGCGGTGTCGGGGCCGCCGCCCTCCGTCTTTCCGGGTGCGATCGCCCACAACGTGCTCTCGCTCGCCGGCTCGGTGGTGGCGGACGGCTCGGGGGAGACCAACGAGGAGCAGAAGTTCCGCGACGAGAGCCGCAAGATCCTCGACATCACCGGACTGCCGGTCACCTGCACCTGCGTGCGGGTCCCCGTGTTCACCGGCCACTCCCTGGCCATCGTGGCCGAATTCGGCGAGCCGCTGACGCCCGAGCACGCCACCGAGCTCCTGACCGGGGCTCCGGGGGTCGCCCTCAGCCCGATGCCCACGCCGCTGGCCGCGACGGGAACCGATCCGTCACTGGTCGGCCGGATCCGCTCCGCCGAGGGCGGCACCAACGGGCTGGCGCTGTTCGTCAGTGGCGACAACCTGCGCAAGGGTGCGGCCCTCAACGCCGTGCAGATCGCCGAGTCGCTGGTGCGGCTCGGCATCGTGGGCTGAGGGCGCGAGCGCCGGAACGGCGCGGCCGGGCCCCCGATCGGCGCCGGCCGCTCAGCCGCCGCTGGCGACGCCGGAGCGGGACAGCACCGCCACCCGCTTGGCCAGATTGACCGCGTGGTCCCCGAAGCGCTCGTAGAAGCGGGCCAGCAGCGCCAGCTCGACGGCCACCGGCAGCGGCATCGTGCCGGCCACGGCCTCCACCGTCAGGCTCACGTGCAGGTCGTCCATCTCGTCGTCGAGGTCGTCCACCAGCTCCCAACCCGTCGCCTGGCGCTCGGCGTAGGCGTCCGTGGTGGCCCGCCACATGTGGACGGCGACCTCGCCCATCCGTTCGAGCAGCCCCCGGCTCCGGGCCGACAGTTCGGCGCCGAGACCGCGCGCCGCGCGTCGGGCGACGTGCTCGGCCAGGTCCCCGTTCCGTTCCAGGTCGGGCAGCATCCGGATCACGGTGACCAGGTAGCGCAGCTGGTTGGGCGAGGTGATCCCGGCCACGGTGAGCTGCTGCAGCGTCAGTTCCTCGATGTCGTGGCACAGGGAGTCCACGATCTCGTCCCGGTCGGCGAGCGCCTTGGCCGCTTCGCGGTCGCCGGCCAGCAGGGCATGGGTGGCGCCCGAAACCGAGTCGCCGACCAGCGCGAAGAGCTGCATGACCGTACGGTCGATCTGTTCGAGCGCGGACTCCACGGGCCCACCGTACCGCCACGGCACCGGCGGGTCCGGGGCGCCCGGCACTCCGGTCCGTCGCCTTCCCTCCGGGCCGGTCACTCCCCTCCGGGCCGGTCCGGATCCGGGGCGTCGTCGTCGGGCCCCGGGACCCGCTCCTCGCTCACGATGATCCGGGGTCCGGATCCCCACGACAGGTAGCGCCACGACCAATTGACGAAGACCACGATCTTGTTCCGGAAGCCGATCAGGTAGACGAGGTGCAGCCCCAGCCAGGCGAGCCAACCGAGCGTTCCCCGGACGACCCGGCCGCTGCGGAACTGGGTGATGGCGGCCCGGCGCCCGATGGTCGCCATGATCCCCTTGTCCTTGTACCGGAACGGTCGCGTCTCCCTCCCCTCGATCCGACCCAGGATCCGACGGGCGGCATGGGCCCCCGACTGGATGGCCACCTGGGCGACCTGCGGGCACACGGCGGCCCCGCCGTCCGGTCCCCACAGCACGGCGGCGGCGTCGCCGACGGCGTAGACGTCGTCGTGCCCGTCGACGGTCAGATCGGGTCGGACCACGAGCCGTCCGTTGGGACCCGTCGCCAGGCCGAGCTCACCCGCCACCGTGTTCTCGACGGTGACACCGCCGGCCCACACCACGGTGCGGGTGGGGATCACCGCGCCGCCCTCCAGCTCGACGGAGTCGGCCCCGACGGACCGGACCCGCTGTCCGAGCCGGAGCTCGATTCCCCGCCCGGCCAGCGTGCTCGCGGCGTACTCGGCCGCCGACTCGCGGAAGGGCGTGAGCAACCGGTCGAGGGCGTCGACCAGGATGATGCGGCCGGCCGACCGGTCGAAGCGGAAGCCGTCGTGCTTCACGGCCACGTCGAGCAGCTCGGCCAGGGCTCCGGCCACCTCGACCCCGGTCGGACCGCCGCCCACCACCACGAAGGTGAGCACCCCGCGGGCGGCCGCCTCCTCGGGATGGGCGTCGACCTCCTCGAGCCTGCGCAGGATGTGGTCGCGCAGCCGGCGCGCGTCGGTGAGCGTGTAGAGGGGGAAGCTGTGCTCCGACGCCCCGGGGATCCCGAAGAACCGGGCCGTGGCGCCGCTGGCGACCACGAGCGAGTCGAACGGGAGCGACGCCGCCCCGTCGAGCAGCACCGCCCGCCGGTCCCAGTCGACGCCGACGACCCGGTCCATGCGGAACGACACGTTGTCCGCCTTCCCGAAGATGACCCGGATGGGATAGGCGACGTCGCCGGACTCGAGGCCGGCGGTCGCCACCTCGTAGAGCAGGGGTTGGAACGTGTGGAAGTTGCGCTGGTCCACCACCGTGACCTCCACCGGCCCGCCGATGAGGGCACGGGCTGTGGACAGGCCGGCGAACCCGGCTCCCACGACCACGACCCGGTGCATGCCCCATGCTCGCACAGGCCGGACCTCCCGCCCGTGGCCGGGACGGCGCCGGAGCGCGGACGGCTCCCCGAAGGGCGTCACACCCTCTCGGTACGCTTCGGCCCGACCTTGCCGGTCGCCCCGCTGGGTGGGGCGAGGGCCCCACCCGCCCGGGGTGGTGCCGAACCGGCAGTCGGGAGGATCCGCCATGCTCACCGGACTCGTGCTCGGACTCGCCGCCGGACTCGCCGCCGGGCTGTCCCTCGGGCTCCTGCTGCGCTCCGGTCAGGTCACCCGGGCCCGCACCGCCCGTGCCGCCGCCGAGGCCCGGTCGGCCTCGGTGGAGGAGGTCCGGCGCCAGATGACCGGGGAGTTCGCGCGGCTCTCGTCCGAGGCCCTCCAGCGCAACGCCGACCAGTTCCTGCAGCTGGCGGACACCCGGCTGGGCGAGTCCCGGACGGCGGCCGAGGGCGACCTGGCCCGCCGTCAGGAGGCGATCGAGCACCTGCTGGCGCCCATCGCCGAGCAGCTCGGACGGTACGACGAGGGGATGCAGCAGCTCGAGCGCGAGCGGGTGCGGTCCTATACGGCGCTGACCGAGCAGATGCAGCAGTTGGCCACGTCCCACGACCGGCTGCAGAAGGAGACCCGCAGCCTGGTGACGGCCCTGCGCAGCCCGCAGACCCGGGGACGGTGGGGTGAGCTGCAGCTCCGCCGGGTGGTGGAGATGGCCGGAATGCTCGAACGCTGCGACTTCACGGAGCAGGTGACCACCGACGGGGACGGCGGGCGACTCCGCCCGGACCTGGTGGTGCACCTGCCGGGCGGCAGGAACGTCGCCGTCGACGCCAAGGTCCCGATGCAGGCGTTCCTCGACGCCAACGAGGCCGAGGACGAGTCGACGCGCCGCCTCCACCTCGCCGGTCACGGTCGGCAGATGAAGGCCCATGTCGACGCACTGGCCAGGAAGGAGTACTGGAAGCGTGTGGATCCGTCCCCCGAGTTCGTGGTCGCCTTCATCCCGGGCGACCCCCTGCTGACCGCCGCCCTCGAACACGAGCCCGGACTGATGGAGTACGCCGTCGCCAACCACGTGCTGCTGGCCACGCCGACGTCGCTCATCGCCCTGCTGCGGGCGGTGGCCTATGGCTGGCAGCAGGAGGCGCTGACCGAGAACGCCCGCCAGGTCCAGGTGCTCGGTGCGCAGCTCTACGAGCGGATCTCGGTCCTCGGGGACCACATGGCCGGCGTCGGGCGCAGCCTGACCGGTGCGGTAGGCGCCTACAACAAGGCGGTCGGTTCGCTCGAGGGACGGGTCCTGGTCACCGCCCGCCGCTTCGTGGAGATGGGAGTCGTCGGGGCGGGGGGACGGCCGCTGCCGGAGCCCGAGCCGGTTGCGTCGGCCACCCGGCCGCTCCAGGCCGCCGAACTGGTGGGATCCGCGGTTCCGGACACCGATGTCGGCGTCGCCGCCGGGGCGCCCGACGGGGTCGTCGAACCGTCCGGGGCGCCGTCCACCTGAGCGTGGACGGGCACCTCGGACGGTCCGCGTGCGTCGGGGATTCGCCTCCGGTACCACCCGGGCATTACGTTCGCATGACGATTCTCAGGCAATTCCAAGGTGGGAGCGCTAGAAACTCAATGCCTGTGGCCGCCGCCGGACCACCATCCCGGACGGAGCGGGCACGGAATCGGGCAGATCTGGCCCCGGCTGAAAGGGACGACCGCGTGAACATCTTGGTACTCGGAGGCGACGGCTATCTGGGCTGGCCCACGGCGCTCTACCTGTCGCGCAAGGGGCACAAGGTCGGCGTCGTCGACAACTTCGCCCGGCGCGGGTACGACCTCGAGATGGGGGTGGACACCCTGGTGCCGATCGTCGGGCTCCAGCAGCGGGTCCGGCGCTGGAAGGAGCTCTCGGGCAACGAGATCGACGTGTTCGTGGGCGACCTGACCGACGCCGAGTTCGTGAGCGGAACGCTCGCCTCGTTCGAGCCGGACACCGTGGTCCACTTCGCCGAGCAGCGTTCGGCCCCGTACTCGATGATCGACCGCAAGCACGCCGTCTACACGCAGGTCAACAACGTGGTGGGCACGCTCAACCTGGTCTATGCCATCGCCGAGCAGAACCGCGACATCCACCTGGTGAAGCTCGGGACCATGGGCGAGTACGGGACGCCCAACATCGACATCGAAGAGGGCTACATCGAGATCACCCACCGGGGCCGGACCGACCTGCTGCCCTACCCGAAGCAGCCGGGCAGCTTCTACCACCTGTCCAAGGTGCACGACAGCCACAACATCATGTTCGCGTGCCGCATCTGGGGCATCCGGGCCACCGACCTCAACCAGGGGATCGTCTACGGCCACGAGACCGAGGAGACCAGCCTCCACCCGGACCTCGCCACCCGCTTCGACTACGACGGGGTGTTCGGCACGGTCCTCAACCGGTTCTGCGTGCAGGCCGTCACCGGCCATCCGCTCACCGTCTACGGGGCGGGGGGCCAGACCAGGGGGATGCTCAACATCCTGGACACCCTGGCGTGCGTGGAGCTGGCCTGCGAGAACCCGGCGGATCGCGGCGAGTTCCGGGTCTTCAACCAGTTCACCGAGTCGTTCTCGGTCCAGCAGATGGCCGACATGGTCGCCGCCGAGTACTCCGGCACCGTGACCATCGAACACCCGCCGACGCCCCGGGTGGAGAAGGAGGAGCACTACTACCGGGCGGCGCACACCAAGCTGCTCGACCTGGGACTGGTGCCCCACCTGCTCACCTCGTCGGTCATCCGGTCGCTGCTCGCCGTCTGCGAGCAGTACAAGGACGCGGTCGACCCCGCCGCCATCCTGCCCACCGTGGACTGGCGCAGCACGTCGTCGAGCCTGGTGACCGCCGGCGCCCACGGCGGTGCGGTCGAGGCGTCGGACGAGGCGTCCTCCGCCGAAGTCGGCTGACCACACACCGCTGACGGGTCCCGGCGACGGGGCCCGGCTCCGGGGTCGGCACTATCGTGCTCGGGATGCCCCGAGCCAGCCGTCGCCGTCGCCGCAGTCCCGGGCGCGGCCTCGGGAAGACGGTCCTGTTCGGGATCGCCGCCACGTTCACCGTGGTGCTGCTGGTCGGTTCCCTGCTGGCCATCCACACCCAGTCCCAGGGCTACCGTGACGCCACCACCCGCGGGTACGCCGCCCTGGCCGACCAGGTCGGGCAGGCCTCGGCCCGCACCGGGGCGCGGCTGTCGTCCCTCATGGCCGGGGCCGGAGCGCTCCCCGACCGGGCGTACCCGTACACGGCCCGGGGCGTGCTCCAGCAGGGGCTCGACTCGGCCGTGCGCGACACCTCGGACCAGGCCGTCCAGGCCGCCACCATCGCCTCCCCACCCGCTGTCGGGGACCTGTCGGACCGGTTCACCTCGGCGATCCGCCTGCGGGCGTCGGCCACCGTGCGGCTGCGGACCACCGTGGACCGGCTGCTCGGGATGCAGCCCCTCCCGGTGGCCGGCGCCCCGGCTCCGGCCGCCCCGGCAACGACCACCGCACCGGCCACCCTCATCTCGGTCGATCAGGCCGCCGCCGAGATGTCGGCGGAGGGCCTCGCGTTCGAGCAGTCCGACGCCGACCTCCGGGCCCTTCGTGCGGCGGCCGCCGCCCTGCGGGCGCCCTTCCACCTGCACCCTTCCGTCTGGGTGCCGGCCCCGGCGTCGACCGCGCCGCTCGGGTCGGCCGCGCTCGCAGCGACGGCGACGAGCCTCGCGTCGGCGAAAGCGCTCGTACCCGTCCACCGGCTGGTGGTCACCGCCGTGGGGCTCAACCCCCCGGCCGTCCCGACCGGCGGGACGGGGATCGTGGCCACCACGTGCGCCTCCCCGACGTCTGCGACCCCGGGTGCGACCCCGACCGTCGTGCCGCCGACCACCACGGTCGCCGCACTGGTCACGGTCACCAACTGCGGCACTGTGCCCGAGTCGGGGGTGAGCGTCACGGTCACCGTGAGCCCGGCGGACCCGCCGGGGACGGCGCCACCGCCTCCCGGCGAGTCCGGCGGCCGGAGCCGTGCCCGAGTGATGCTCGCCCCGGGAGCGTCTGTGGCTCCCGCGCTCGCCCCGCTGCCCGTGTCGTCGGCACACCGCTATACGGTGACGGTCTCGGTGTCGCTCCCGCCCGGCCAGACCGACCCTGCAGGTTCGACGCAGCAGTTCCTGGTCCAGGTCGTGGGCTGAGGGGTCCCGCCCCGGTGGTCAGGAGACGGGGGCCAGCATCTAGGATTGGTGCGACGACGAGGATACGAACCGAGCGAAGGGTTTGACGCGAGTGGCCGAGAGCATCACGATCACCGACAACCGCACGGGCCAGTCCCTGGAGATCCCGCTGGACAACGGGGGGGTCGCTGCGGCCGACTTTTCGAAGCTCCTTCCGGGCGTCTGGTTCTACGACCCCGGTCTGACGGCCACCGCCGTCTGCGAGAGCGCCGTCACCTACCTCGACGGCGACGCGGGGATCCTCCGCTACCGGGGCTACCCGATCGAGCAGCTGGCCGAGGACTCGACCTTCCTCGAGGTCGCCTACCTCCTGCTCAACGGCGAACTCCCCACCTCCGCCGAGTTCGACGTGTGGGAGCGGGAGATCACACTCCACACCTTCATCCACGAGAACGTACGCAAGCGCTTCCTCGAGGGCTTCCACTACGACGCACATCCCATGGGCATGCTCGTATCGGCCGTGGCCGCCCTCTCGACCTTCTACCTCGACGCCAAGGACATCTTCGATCCGGACTCCCGCGACAAGCAGATCATCCGGCTCATCGCCAAGATGCCCACCCTTGCCGCCGCCGCCCACCGGTTCAGCGTGGGCATGCCGTTCGTGTATCCGGACAACTCCCTCCCCTTCACCTCGAACTTCCTCTCGATGATGTGGAAGATCGCCGAGCCCCGATTCGAGGCCGACCCCGTCCTCGCCCGTGCGCTCGACGTCCTGTTCATCCTCCACGCCGACCACGAGCAGAACTGCTCGACGACGGCCATGCGCGTCGTGGGCTCGTCCCACGCCGATCCCTACTCGGCCACGGCCGCCGCTGCCGCCGCCCTCTACGGTCCTCGCCACGGTGGCGCCAACGAGGCCGTCATCCGGATGCTCACCGAGATCGGGTCGATCGACAACGTCGAGCCCTTCATCGCCTCCGTCAAGTCCGGGTCGGGCGGGCGCCTCCAGGGCTTCGGCCACCGGGTGTACAAGAGCTACGACCCGCGGGCCAAGATCATCAAGCACACCGCGGACCAGGTCTTCTCCATCACGGGCAAGAACCCGCTCCTCGACATCGCGTTGAAGCTCGAGGAGATCGCACTGTCCGACGAGTACTTCACCTCGCGGAAGCTCTACCCGAACGTCGACTTCTACTCGGGCCTGATCTACCAGGCGATGGGGTTCCCGCTCGAGATGTTCCCGGTCCTGTTCGCCATCCCCCGCACCGCCGGCTGGCTGGCCCACTGGCAGGAGATGCTCAACCAGGACTCCAAGATCGCCCGGCCCCGGCAGCTCTACATCGGGGCGGACGAGCGCGACTACCGGCCCATCGGCGAGCGGTAGGGGATCGGGGCCCGTCCGGCCCCGCGCTCAACGGTCGGGTGCCGGCCTCACCAGGCGCATCAGGCCCTCCTGGACCATCGACACCACCAGCGAACCGTCGCGGGCGTACATGAAGCCCCGGGCGAGGCCCCGGGCGCCGTGGCTGGTCGGACTGTCCATGTCGTAGAGCAGCCACTCGTCGGCCCGGACCGGGCGGTGGAACCACATGCAGTGGTCCAGGCTGGCCCCCATGAAGTCCGGGTCGTCCCACCCCACGTCGTGGGGGGCGAGCATGGTGTCGAACAGGTACATGTCGGAGGCGTAGGTGGCGATGCACGTGTGCAGGAGCGGGTCGTCGGGAAGGACGCCATCCGCCCGCAGCCAGAGCCGCTGGACCGGCTCCGTGCTCCTGCGGTGCATCCACGGGAGCGGGCCGAGGTGGCGCTGGTCGATGGGGTGCGGACGGTCCAGCCAGTCCCCGACCTGGTCCTTGTACGGTTCGAGTCGCTCCTGCATGGTCGGTAGCGACTCGGGGTCCGGCACCTCGGGCATGGCCACCTGGAAGTCGAGGCCCGGTTCGTCGACGTGGAACGACGCCGACAGGTTGAAGATGGCCCGCCCGTGCTGGATGGCGACCACGCGGCGGGTGGTGAACGAGCGACCGTCCCGGATCCGGTCGACCTCGTAGAGCACGGGCACGTTGGGGTCGCCGGGCCGGAGGAAGTAGGCGTGCAGCGAGTGGGGTCGACCGGTCTCGACCGTTCGACCCGCCGCCATCAGCGCCTGTGCCGCCACCTGGCCTCCGAAGATCCGTTGGCGTTCCTCGTTCGGGTTGGACCCGCGGAAGATGTTCACTTCGATGGGCTCGAGATCGAGCAGTTCGACGAGGGACTCGAGGGCTTCGCTCACGGCTCACATCCTGACAGGTCGCCCGCCACACACGGCACGGCACGGCACGGCCGCGCGCCGGCCGCTACGGTGGCGCCGTGCCAGACATCTCGTTTCCCGAGTCGTTCCTGTGGGGGACGGCCACCGCCGCCCACCAGATCGAGGGCGGCAACGTCAACAACGACTGGTGGGCCATGGAGCACGACCCGGCCTCGGGGTGCCTGGACGTCAGTGGCGACGCCTGCGATTCGTTCAACCGCTACCCCGAGGACATCGCGCTCATCGCCGGCCTGGGCCTCGGCGCCTACCGGTTCTCCCTCGAGTGGAGCCGCATCGAGCCGGAGGAGGGAGAGTTCTCGACCGTCGCCCTCGACCACTACCGGCGGATGGCGGCGACGTGCCACGAGCACGGGGTGGTGCCGGTCGTCACGTTCCACCACTTCACCCACCCCCGTTGGCTGGCCGCGGCGGGGACCTGGGAGGCGCAGCACGCCCCGGACCGGTTCGCCCGGTTCTGCGAGCGGGCGACCGAGTACCTGGGCGACCTGATCGGGATCGCCTGCACCCTCAACGAGCCCAACGTGGTGGCGACGATGGGGTGGCGGTTCGGGATCTTCCCGCCCCGGGTCCGGGACCGGGGCCGCCGTGACGCCGTCAACGCCGCCATGGTCTCGGCCCACCGCAGGGCCGTCGACGCCATCCGCTCCGGACCGGGCGACTTCCCCGTCGGCATGACGGTCTCGATGACCGACTACCAGGTCCAACCGGGTGGCGATGCATGGGTGGAGCGCCTGCGCAGGCCGAACGAGGACGTGTTCCTCGAGGCCACCGGCGGCGACGACTTCGTCGGGGTCCAGACCTACACCCGCATGCGGGTGGGCCCCGACGGCGCACTCGGGGCCGAGGAGGGGGTGGGCACCACCCAGATGGGCTACGAGGTGTGGCCCGAGGCGCTGGGGGCCACCGTACGCCGGGCCGTCGACGTCACCGGTGGGCTCCCCGTCTACGTGACCGAGAACGGGATCGGCACCGATGATGACCCGCTGCGGATCGAGTACGTGACCCGGGCGCTGGCCGGGGTCCGGGAGTGCCTCGACGACGGCATCGACGTCCGGGGCTACTTCTACTGGAGCCTGCTCGACAACTTCGAGTGGGTCCTCGGGTACGGCCCGACGTTCGGACTGGTCGAGGTGGACCGGGCGACGTTCGAGCGCCGCCCCAAGCCCAGCGCCGCCTGGTTCGGCGGCGTGGCCCGGGCCAACGGCCTCACCGCCTGACCGGCGCCGCGGTGCGCTGGATCCGGGCCACCGCCGACCCCGACCGCCCCAATGTTACGGATCCATGACGGCTAGAGTCGGATCGATGCCGGACACCCCCACGAGCGCGAGCGTCGCCGACCGGTTGGTCCATCTGTGGGAGAAGCGGGACACCCCCGAGGCGAAGCACCTGGTGAAGTACGCGATGGTGTCGGTCATCTCCACGATCATGTCGTTCGGCGTGCTGTTCCTGGTGTTCGGCGTGCTGAAGCTGTGGGGCGAGATCGCCAGCACCGTCTTCGCCAACGCCGTGGCCACCCTGCCCTCGTACTACCTGAACCGGAAGTGGGTCTGGGGCAAGGGCGGCCGTTCCCACCTCACCAAGGAGATCATCCCCTTCTGGTCGCTGTCCGCCCTCGGCATCACCGTCTCGATCGGCGGTGCCGCCGTGGCGCGGCACATCGGCGCGGTCCACCACCTCAGCCACCTCGAACAGACCGCCCTGGTGCTGGCGGCCAACCTGATCTCGTTCGGCGTCTTCTGGGTGCTCAAGTTCATGATCTTCAACAGGATGTTCCACGTCCACCCCCTCGAGGAGCTCGACGAGCTCGTCGAGGCGGCCTGATCCCGACGGGCGGGTCGCGGTGATCGCCACCGCCACCCCCACGGGTGCGGCGGTACTGGCGACGGCGGTCTTCCTGGCGTGCGCGGTCGAGATGGTCGAGGCGCTCACCATCGTGCTGGCGGTCGGTGTCACCCGGGGTTGGCGCTCCACTGTCGAGGGGGTGGCCGCCGCGCTGGCGGCGCTCGTGGCGCTGGTCGTCGTCTTCGGCCCGGCCCTCGTGCACTGGGTCCCCCTGTCGTGGCTCCGACTGGTCGTCGGCGGACTCCTGCTCGTCTTCGGTCTGCAGTGGCTGCGCAAGGCGGTCCTGCGGGCGGCGGGGCTGAAGGCGAAGCACGACGAGGACGCCATCTTCGCCGAGCAGGTGGACGAACTGTCGGCCCTGCCGGCGTCGTCCGGTCGCGACGCCACCGCGTTCACCGTCGCGTTCAAGGGCGTGTTCCTCGAGGGCCTCGAGGTCGTCGTCATCGTGATCACCCTGGGCACGGCGTCGCGCCGACTGGGGCTGGCGGCACTGGCCGCCGCTGCCGCCGTCCTGGCGGTCGTCGTCGTGGGGCTCCTCGTGCACCGCCAGCTTTCGGGCGTCCCCGAAAACGCCATGAAGATGGGTGTCGGCCTGATGCTCGTCAGCTTCGGTACGTTCTGGTCCGCCGAGGGCGTCCACGCGTCGTGGCCGGGCTCGGACCTGGCGATCCCGGTACTGGTGGCCTTCTACGGGGCGGTGGCGTGGCTCCTGGTCGCCGGGCTCCGGCGCGGGGCGTGGCGGCCCGACGGCCGGACGTCGGCGGGTTCGGCCAATGCCTGAGCCGGGCCCGGACGACCCGCCGACCCCGGCCCGCTGGCCCACCGCCCTCGGCCGGTTCTGGTGGGAGTTCCTCATCGGCGACACGCCCGAGCTGTTCCTCGGCGTGGTGGCCGTGGTCGGCCTGCTCGCCGTCCTCTGCCTCCGACCGGGCCTCCGGACGGCCGCCGCGCTCCTCGCGCCGCTGCTGGTGGCCGGCGTGCTGGCCGCCTCGGTCCGGCGTGCCGCCCGGCGGCGGTAGCCCGGGACCCGGAACCGGACGGTCGGCGACCGGACGGGTCGCCGAGGGTCAGTCGCGGAAGTTCTCGAACTGGAGCGGGATCCCGAAGTCCTCGGCCTTGAGCGCGGCGATGACGGCCTGGAGGTCGTCGCGCTTCTTGCCACTGACCCGCAGCTGGTCACCCTGGGTCTGGGAGGAGACGCCCTTCAGGTTGAGGTCCTTGATGAACCGGTTGATCTTCTTGGCGTGGTCGGACGAGATGCCGGCCTGGATCCCGAGACGTTGGCGGGCGGTGCCCTTCGAGGCCTCCTCGACCTTGCCCACGTCGAACGACTTGAGCGAGACCTCCCGCCGGACCATCTTCTCCTGGAGCACCTGGTAGAGGGCGCGCAGCCGGTCCTCGGTCGAGGAGGAGAGGACGAGCTCCGTGTCGCTCAGCTCGATGGCCGAGTCGGTGCCCTTGAAGTCGAACCGCGTGGTGGCCTCGCGGTTGGCCTGGTCGACGGCGTTGCGGACTTCCTGCATGTCGACTTCGGAGACGACGTCGAAGGTGGGCATGTCGAAACAGTAGCGCCGCGCGAAGCGGTATCCTTGCCCGCCTGCGGGTCGGTGCCCGAGCGGCCAAAGGGAGCAGACTGTAAATCTGCCGGTTCTGCCTACGAAGGTTCGAATCCTTCCCGGCCCACGCAGGAAGTGCCCCGGTCGGAGCGCGTACCCCGCCCTCCGGCCGGGGGCCGCGTCCGTCCCTGCCCGCCCGCGTGTGGGGAACGGGTGGTCAGACGCCCGCCGCGGTGGCGGCGAGCAGGGTCGGCCACGGAGCCTCGTCGAGCGCCGTCAGGGGCTGCCGGAGCGTGAAGATGTCGACGAACAGCGCGGCGGCGGCCGGGTCGTCGTCGATGGTGGTGCCCAAGCGCGCGAAGCGGAGCAGGCGGTCGAGGTCGTCCTCGGGGAAGTCGCCCCGGGTGCCGGGGGTCAGGATGTCGGAGCCGGCGGCGATCGCCCATGGGGCCCGCGTCGCCTCGAACGCCCGTGGGGCGAAGACCTCGGCCACGTCGTCGAGGGAGCCGCCGTACGAGGCCCGCTCCGTCAGCGCGTCGTCGAGCGCACGGGCCTGCAGTGCCGCCGACGACATGCCGTGGCCGTAGACGGGGTTGACCTGGCAGACCGCGTCCCCCAGCAGGACGAGTCCGCGGGGGAACCGCGGCATCCGCTCCACGTGCCGGCGGACGGAGCGGGGGAAACGGAAGGCGTGCGGTCCGTCGACCACCGTCGCCGTGGCCACGAGGTCGTGCCACATCGGCGACGCCAGGGTGGCGCCGAACGCCCGCCACGCAGGTTCCGGCGTCGGCGGGTAGTCGCCGAACCGGCCGCCGAGGCCGGCCATCCACAGGCCGTCCTCGATCGGGACGAGGTAGCCGGCGCGGGTCGGCGTGGCGCTCGCCGGGTCGGGTACGACCATGACCCCCGAACCCTCGAGCGCACGGGGGTCACGGGGCCGCACCACGGCGCTGGCGTAGGCGAAGTCGCACTGGATCACGGACTCCTCCGGTGGGTCGCAGCCCAGCGCCGGCAGCCAACCGAGGGACCGGGCCGCGCGTCCCGAGGTGTCCACCACGAGCCCGGCGGCGACGCGGGCGCCGTCCTCGAGCTCGACGCCGGTGACGGCGCCGCCGTCGACCACGGGAGCGTGGACGGCGTGGCCGCCGAGGACCGTCACCCCCGGGAACTCGGACAGTCGGCGCCGGACGACGTGTTCGAGGAGGCCCCGCGACATGGAGTAGGAACCGATCCCGGTCGCCAGGGGCTCCGGCCGGTACACGGCGGCGAGGTACGACCGGCCCTCGGGGCGGATCACGCACAGGTCCTGGCCGAACCGGGTCCGTACGGCACCCGCCTCGAGGAGGTCGTCGCCGAGCCCCGGGAAGTACCGCGACGCGATGTCGAACCCGCCGGGCAGCAGGGTGTGGAGGTGCCGGCCCTGGGGAATCCCCCGACGGCACATCGGTTCGTCGGGGAGCACGTCCCGGTCGAGGACGACCACCTCGCCGAAGTGGTCGGCCAGGACCCGGGCGGCCAGCAGCCCGGCCACGCCCGCTCCCATGACCACCGCCCGGTCGCCGCCGGCGACCCGCCCGCCCCGTGCATCCATTCGACCGCCACACTCCTCGCGTCGGGGGTGGGCGCGTCCCCGTCGACCGCCGGACCCCTCACCCACTCCATCGTCCGGGTGGCCGTCGAGCTTGAGCCGGGTGGCGGGGAGGCTCTGCGGCGGGGGAGGGCCCGCCGACCCCGGGCCCTCCCATTGGTTACAATGACGTTACGGATTGACTGTGTTCAGGGCCCGTCCCGGTGGGGCGGGACTGTCGGGGGACGTGCAGCCGCTCCGTGCAGGACCCCGCCGGCCACCCGCCGGCCTTGCCGGACCGGTCGATCCAGGAGAGTCCCAACCTCATGCCATCGGAACGCACAGCGGCGGCAGTGTCCGAGGACGAACGGCCCGTCCACGACGAGGTGTCCGGTGCCCGGAACCACGCCGTGGTCCGCTCGCTCCTGTCGTACGCCGACACGGTGCGCGACCGGCTCGGCGGCCCGACGGACGCGTTCGAGGTGACCGAGGAACCGGACGGGCCGATCGACACCCGCGGTCTGGTGTGGCGCCCCGCCCTGCTCGGCTTCGTGGCCGTCCTGGCCGTCGCCGTCGGCTCCTCGCTGCCCAGTTCGCCGTTCAAGCTCGAGATGCCCGGCGTCTGGTTCTTCGGCGAGCCCAGCACCAGTGCCCCCAGCCACTGGGGCGTCTACTTCTCGTTGGCCGCCGTATACGGCGGGCTCCTCCTGTTCATGCGGGTGTGGTGGGGCATGATCCGCCTCTACCGGAGCCGCCGGGGGGTCCCGATCCGGACGATGATGGGCGTCTTCGCCCTCTGGTCGGTGCCGGTCCTGGTGATCGCCCCGCTGTTCAGCCGGGACGCGTACTCCTACGCCGCCCAGGGCGAGATGGTCAGCCACCACATGAACCCGTACCTGTACGGCCCCTTCCAGCTCGGGAACAACGCATACACCGCGCCGGTCGATCCGCTGTGGGGGAACGCGCCGGCCCCCTACGGCCCGATGTTCCTCCAGATCGACGGCTTCTTCGCACGCATCACCTTCCACAACGAACTGGCCACCATCGTGCTGCTCCGGCTGCTCGAACTGGTCGGCGTGCTGCTGATCGCCGCCTGCGTCCCCCGCCTGGCCCGGCTGTACCACCGGGACGGGGCCGAGCTGTTCACCTTGATGGTCCTCAACCCGGTGACGATCTTCCACCTCATCGGGGGGGCCCACAACGACGCCCTCATGCTCGGACTCCTCGTCGCCGGCCTCACCCTGGCCAAGGAGAAGCGCCCGATCGTCGGGATCCTGCTGTGCGCGCTGGCCACGGCGGTGAAGGCGCCGGCCGCGCTGGGCGCGCTCTACATCGGATGGAGCTGGCTCGGGACCGGTGTGCCCGTCAAGGACCGGATCCGACCGGTGGTCACCGCCGGACTGATCGGACTCGGCGTGCTGGGCGTGTTCTCGTTCGTGAGCGGTCTCGGTTGGGGATGGATCTCGATCCTCGACACCCCCGGGGTGGTCCGGTCGTGGGCCTCACCGACCACCGGGGTCGCCTTCCTGGCCACCGGGATCGCCCACCTCGCCCACGTCGACGTGGGTGTCGGGGGCGTCCTGTCGGTCTGCCGGTTCCTCGGCATGGTGATCGCCGCCGCGTCCGGGGTGTGGCTCCTGCTCAACAGCGACCGGATCGGCACCCTCAAGGCGCTCGGGATCACGCTCCTGCTCTTCGTGCTGCTCGGCCCGGTCGTCCAACCCTGGTACCTGTCGTGGGGGCTGATCCTCCTCGCCCCGGTGGCGCTCGGCCAGCTGCGCTCGCTGGTCATCGGCCTCTCGATGGTCACGGCCTTCATCGAACTCCCCGGCGGGACCCAGCTGGTCACCACCCTCTTCCACGGGGACCCCCTGCTGATCGTCCTCACCCTGCTGTGGCTGCTGATCGTCCTGACCGTGCCGCTGTCGTCGTGGGACCGCAGATCGGCGGTCCCGGCCGGCGAGGCGGCGCCGGCGGTGGCCTCGGCCGTCGCCTGACCCGACCGCCCACGGTTCGGTCCCGTCCGGACTCAGTCGCCGAGGTCGAGACCGTCGCCGCCGAGCATCCGCTGCAGCACGGCCACGTCGAGCCACCGGTTGAACTTCCGGCCGATCTCCCGCTCCACCCCGACCTCCTCGAACCCGCAGGCCTGGTGGAGGGCGATCGAGGCGGTGTTGTCGCCCCCGATCCGGGCGATCATCGAGTGGAAGCCGTGGAGGGTGGCCAGGCGGACGAGCTCCTCCAACAGGGCCCGGCCCACCCCGTTGCCGCGGTGTGCGGTGTCCACGTAGACCGAGTCCTCGACGGTGGTCGCGTACGACGGGCGGTCCCGGTAGGTCGAGAGCGATCCGAAGCCGAGCACGCGGTCCTCGTCGTCCACGGCCACGACCACCGGATAGGTGCCCCGGTGGTCGTCCATCCAGGCGGCCTGCTCCTCCGGCGTGCGCGGCCGGAGGTCGAACGTGGCTGTCGAGCCCACCACCTCGGCGTTGTAGATCCGCCGGACGGACTCGGCGTCGCGGGGCTCGGCCAGGCGCACGTGCATCCGTGGATGGTAGACGGGAGGCCGTCTGTCCAGGTGCGGTGGATGTGGCTATGATGTACTGTCTTGCTGCTCGATCGAGCCGCACTGCCCCTGTAGCTCAGTGGTAGAGCACCGCCATGGTAAGGCGGGGGTCGTGGGTTCAATCCCCACCGGGGGCTCGCCCATGGCGGCGTAGCTCAGTTGGTTAGAGCACACGGCTCATAATCGTGGGGTCGCCGGTTCGAGTCCGGCCGCCGCTACCAGTTCACCGGACCCGGCCGGGCGGGGTCCTCGCAGCACCGGGTCCCCGGGGACGGGCACCCGGGGACGTCAGTTCCAGAGCAGCAATCACATCGGACCCGCCGCCGCCGGCGGCGGGAACATAGGGAGTCACCGTGGCAAAGAACGAGAAGCGCATCCAGGTCACGTTGGCCTGCGAGTCGTGCAAGCGGCGGAACTACATCACGACCAAGAACAAGATGAACGACCGTGAGCGGATCGAGATGAAGAAGTTCTGCTCGTGGGACCGGCGCCACACCCTCCACAAGGAGACCCGCTAGGCGCCGGGAGACCGGCGCACCCATCCCGGTCGCCGGGGTGTGGGCCTCGCCTGGGACTCGGGCCGCCCCTGGTGGTAGCCTGAGGAGCCGCCTCTGCGTTCGGGAGTCCGTTCGCGCCACGGCGGTCGACAGAGGGCAGTAGCTCAACTGGTAGAGCACCGGTCTCCAAAACCGAAGGTTGGGGGTTCAAGTCCCTCCTGCCCTGCTCTGCACCTGTGACAGTGGTCGAAGGAAACAGCACGTGAACCGAGAACAGAAGCGACAGATGCAGCGTCAGGGCCAGGACCCCGAAGGGGAGACCGCGCCCGCCCGCACCGCCACGCCTGCTCGCAAGCCGGTGAAGCGTGAGCCCTTCCGGATCGGCCAGTTCCTCCGCGAGGTACGCTCGGAACTCCGCCAGGTGGCCTGGCCCAACAGGTCGGAGGTCGTCAACTACACCACGGTGACCCTGGTGACCCTCCTGTCCCTGATGGTCCTCATCTTCGTCCTCAACTACGCCTTCGCAAAGGGCGTCCTCTGGCTGTTCAAGCCCTGATCGGTATGACTGTGACCCACGACGGAACCAACCCACCCCTGGGCGACGACCCGGACCTCGACCTGGTCGAGGACGCCATCGCGACCGACGTCGAGCCGGACGGCACCGGGGCGGACGACGCCGCGGACGCCCCCGCCGACGCCGAGGAGACCGAGAGCGACGTCGTCGACGACGTCGACGACGGAGACGACGGGGAGGACGACGAGCCCTTCGTGGTCAGCCCCTACGACCAGCCCGGGCGCTGGTACGTCGTCCACACCTACGCCGGCTATGAGAACAAGGTGAAGTCGAACCTCCACAGCCGGACGGCGTCCATGGGAATGGAGGACCGGATCTACGAGGTCGTCATCCCGATGGAGGACGTCACCGAGTTCAAGAACGGCAAGAAGGTCATCGTCCAGAAGAAGGTCTTCCCGGGCTACCTCCTGTGCCGCTGCGAGCTGGACGACGACAGCTGGGCGGTCATCCGCAACACGCCCGGGGTCACGGGCTTCGTCGGTCCCGGCACCAAGCCGACCCCCCTGTCCCGCCGTGAGGTCGAGGGCATCCTCCAGGTCAAGGTGGAGGGCGGCGAGACCCCGTCCAAGCGGACCCGTCCACGCCTCGAGCACGAGGTGGGCGAGACGGTGCGGGTCAAGGAGGGCCCGTTCGCGGACTTCTCGGGCCAGGTGGCCGAGATCAACGAGGACCAGCTGAAGCTCAAGGTGCTGGTCAACATCTTCGGCCGGGAGACCCCGGTCGAGCTCGAGTTCAGCCAGGTCGCGAAGCTCTAGGCCTCGCCGGCACGTCGTCAGTCCAGAGGAGACACACACCACCATGGCACCCAAGAAGAAGATCCTCGCGGTCGTCAAGATCCAGCTGCCCGCGGGCGGCGCCACACCCGCGCCCCCGGTCGGCACGGCCCTCGGGCCGCACGGCGTCCAGACCATGGACTTCGTGAAGCAGTACAACGCCGCCACCGAGAAGCAGGCCGGATCGATCATCCCGGTCGAGATCTCGATCTACGAGGACCGGACGTTCTCGTTCGTCCTCAAGACCCCTCCTGCTGCCGCACTGCTGCGCCAGGCCGCCGGGATCGACAAGGGTGCCTCGACGGCCGGTCGCGAGCAGGTCGCCTCCGTCACCGACGCCCAGATCACCGAGATCGCCACCATCAAGCTGCCCGACCTGAACACGTCCGACATCGAGTCGGCGAAGAAGCAGGTCGCCGGCACCGCCCGCTCCATGGGGATCGCCGTCGCCGGCTGAGCCGGCAGACCGCCCGTACCCGTCAACACGAAAGAGACACGCCAATGTCCAGGGGAAAGAAGTACACCGCCAGCCTCGCCGGGATCGACCGCCAGCACCTCTACTCGGCGTCCGAGGCGGTCGACCTGGTGAAGTCCTCGGCCAAGGCCACCTTCGACGAGACCGTCGAGCTCGCCGTCCGCCTCGGGGTCGACCCCCGCAAGGCCGACCAGATCGTCCGGGGAACGCTCTCGCTCCCGGCCGGCACCGGCCGCACCGCACGGGTCGCCGTCTTCGCCGCCGGGGAGAAGGCCGCCGAGGCCCGCGCCGCCGGTGCCGACGTGGTCGGCACCGACGACCTGGTCGCCCGGGTGGCCAACGAGGGCTTCCTCGACTTCGACATCGCCATCGCCACGCCGGACCTGATGGGCCAGGTGGGCACGCTCGGCCGGGTCCTCGGGCCCCGGGGCCTGATGCCCAACCCCAAGACCGGGACCGTCACCGACGACGTCGAGCGTGCCGTCCTGGAGTTCAAGGGGGGGCGGGTGGAGTACCGCACCGACAAGGTCGGCAACGTCCACATCCGGGTGGGCAAGGCGTCCTTCGACAAGGCCAAGCTGCTCGAGAACATCCACGCCGTCATGGACGAGATCCATCGGGCCAAGCCGGCGTCGGCCAAGGGCCGCTACGTCCGGGCGGTGACGCTGTCGTCGACGATGGGCCCCGGCGTCCACATCGACCCGCTCCAGGCCCGCCACGCCGACGAGGAGCTGGCGGCGACGGCCTGATCCGGCCCCGGCCGCTGGCCCCGGCCGCTGGCCCCGGCCGCTGGCCCCGGCCGGCACTTGTGGGCTAGCATCAGCTTTTCCCGATCTACAGAACTGCCGTAGACCTCCGGTGTACCGGTCACCCGGTACCGAAGGGACCCCGACGGGTCCGCCTGATGAGGCGTTCCGCTCCGAGCACTGCGTGCCCGGGGCTGGCCACCCGCCGGTGTCTACGGCCCGACCAGAGCGATTCGCTCGGTGGAGGCACGATGGACAATCCGAGGGCCGAGAAGGTCGCCGTCGTCAACGAGGTGCGCGAACGGATGGAGGCCGCCGACGGCGCGCTCCTCACCGAGTACCGGGGTCTGACCGTCGCCGAGCTGGCCGAGCTGCGCCGTGAGCTGACCGCGGCCGGCGGCGACTACAAGGTCTACAAGAACACCCTCGTGCGTCTGGCCGTTGCCGACACGCCCCGTGAGGGCGTGAGGGACCTGCTCGCCGGCCCGACCGCCATCGCCTTCGTCCACGGCGACGTCAGTGCCGTGGCCAAGGCCCTGCGGGACTTCGCCCGGGCCAACCCCAACCTCGTCGTCAAGGGCGGGGTGGTGGGCACCGTGGTCATGTCGGCCGCCGACATCGACGTCCTGGCCGAGCTCCCGTCCCGCGAGACCCTTCTGGCCCAGTTCGCCGGTGCCCTGTCGGCCCCGCTCCAGCAGCTGGCCGGCCTGGTCCAGGCCCTGCCCCGCAACCTGGCCTACGGAATCGCCGCCCTGGTCGACCAGCGTCGGGCCGAGGGCGACGGCGACGTGGTCCCGCCCGAATCGGCCCCGGAGGCCGGAGCGGCGACCGCCGGGACCGCCACCGAGGAGGCAGCGGACGCCCCTGCAGCAGACGCCCCTGCTGCGGAGGCCGCCGACGAGGGAGCCGACGCGACCCCGGCCGACGGAGCCGACGAGGCACCGGACGCCGGCTAGCCGGCGCCACCACACACCGATCCACCGACCAATCAACGACACACAGGAACAAGGAGCAACGACGATGGCAGGAACCCTGACCAAGGACCAGATTCTGGACGGCATCGCTGAGCTGTCCGTGCTGGAGCTCAGCGAGCTCCTCAAGGAGTTCGAGGAGCGCTTCGGCGTCACCGCCGCCGCACCCGTGGCCGTGGCCGCCGCCGCACCCGCCGGGGGCGCCGCCGGCGGCGAGGCCGCCGCCGACGAGGAGAAGAGCGAATTCGACGTCATCCTCACCGCGGCCGGCGACAAGAAGATCCAGGTGATCAAGGAGGTGCGGGCGCTGACCAGCCTCGGCCTCAAGGAGGCCAAGGACCTCGTGGACGGTGCCCCCAAGCCCGTGCTCGAGAAGGCCAACAAGGAGGACGCCGAGAAGGCGAAGGCGCAGCTCGAGGGAGCCGGCGCCACCGTCGAGCTCAAGTAGTACCGCCCCGGGATCCCGGCCGTCACCTGGGCGGTCGGGTCCCGGGCTGCAGGTGGTCGACGCAGCACGCCCGGGTGCACCGGGGCGTGCGGTCCGACGGCCGGGATCCTTGACTGTTCCCCCCGGTTCTCGTACCTTGTGGGGGCCTGGCTCCGGGGTTCCCCCGTATGGGTTGTGATCCTGTGCGCTTCCGGTTATGCTTACTGGTTGCCGTGCCTGCCCCTGTCGCCTTCCTCAGCCGTTCGCGCTGAGTGACGCGCGCCCTCACGCCCCCGACGACTGCTCCGGCGGCGGTCGTCGAACCTGCAGACCCCGTCTAGACGTGCCGCTTCGAACCCCGCATCACCGCAGTACCCCGTCCTTGCCCCATTCGCCTTGCAACTGGGAGGAGTAGGCCGTTGCCTACACGGTCCAACAGCCCGGAACGTTTTTCGTTTGCCAACATCGACGAGGCGCTTCCGCTGCCCGATCTCGTCGCCATCCAACGGGACTCCTTCAAGTGGTTCCTGGACCGCGGCCTGGCGGAGACGTTCAACGACATCAGCCCGATCGAGGACTTCACCGGTCAGCTGAGCCTCGAACTGGAATTCGACCCGACCGACCCCGACCTGCGCCCGCCGCCCAAGTTCTCGGTGGAGGAGTGCAAGGAGAAGGACATGACCTACGCCGCGCCGGTTTTCGTGCGCGCCCGGTTCATGAACGCCGGGACCGGGGAGATCAAGGAGCAGACGGTCTTCATGGGGGACTTCCCCGTCATGACCGACAAGGGCACCTTCATCGTCAACGGCACCGAGCGCGTCGTCGTCAGCCAGCTGGTCCGGTCCCCGGGCGTCATCTTCCAGCCCGGACGCGACGCCAAGACGGTGTTCACGGGCACCATCCACCCCTACCGGGGTGAGTGGATCGAGTTCGACGTCGAGGCCAAGCCGGGCAAGGACGTCACCGCCGGCTGCCGGGTCGCCCGCAAGCGCCGGCTCTCGCTCTTCGTGCTGCTGCGCGCGCTGGGCTACGAGGACCAGGCATTCCTGGAGCGGTTCGTCCGCCACTTCGACTTCCTCGAGGGCCAGTGGGAGAAGGAGCAGAACCTCGCCCCCACCCGGGAGGAGGCGCTGCTCGAGATCTACAAGCGCGCCCGTCCCGGCGAGCCCCTCTCGGTCGAGGCCGCCCGCCAGTACTTCGAGAACGCGTTCTTCAACCCGAAGCGCTACGACCTCACCCGGGTGGGCCGCTACAAGCTCAACCGGAAGCTCGGGCCGGAGATCGAGCGCATCTCCGAGCTGCTCGACATCGACCTCGAGCGCCC
>Ga0307373_10003522_pt1 | contig 27254 bp, 25 predicted proteins | sample OX2MG_FD_202534 | JGI IMG/M metagenome (GOLD analysis project Ga0307373, IMG submission 202534) | Soil microbial communities from Risofladan, Vaasa, Finland - OX-2 | ecosystem: Environmental > Terrestrial > Soil > Coastal area > Acid sulfate soil | place: Finland: Risofladan, Vaasa | collected...
CCGCCTCCGGGCCGAGATCCCGATCGAGCTCGATGTGGAGCGAGACGGAGTGACCCGTGAACACGGGCACACGCACGCACGTGCAGTCGACCGCGAGGTCGGGCAGCCCGAGGATCTTGCGGCTCTCGTTCCGCCACTTCTGCTCCTCGTCGGTCTCGCCCGACCCGTCCGCGACGAGCGACCCGGCGAGCGGCACGACGTCGAAGGCGATCGGCGCCGCGAACACCGAGGGCTCGGGGAGCTCGACCGCGGTGCCGTCGTAGGTGAGCTGCGCCGCCCGGTCCGCGCCCTTGCGGAGCTGCTCGTCGAGCTCGGCGACGCCGGCGAGCCCGGCCCCCGACACCGCCTGGTACGTCGAGACGATCACCCGGCGGAGCCCCGCCGCGTCGTGGAGCGGCTTGAGCACCGGCATCGCGACCATGGTCGTGCAGTTCGGGTTGGCGACGATCCCCTTCGGGCGCCGTGCGAGCGCGCCTGCGTTCACCTCGGGCACGACGAGGGGCACGTCGGGATCCATGCGCCACGCCGACGAGTTGTCGACGACGACCGCGCCCGCCGCGGCGACGCGCGGCGCGAGCTCGAGCGAGGCCGCCTTCCCGCAGGAGAACAGCGCGAGGTCGAGCCCGGCGAAGTCCGCGGCGCTCGCGTCCTCGACGGGGAGCTCGCGGTCCGTCCAGGGAAGCGTGCGCCCGGCCGAACGCGCCGACGCGAAGTACCGCATCTGCTCGACCGGGAAGCCCCGCTCGGCGAGCACCGCCCGCATGACACCGCCGACCTGACCGGTCGCTCCGAAGATCCCGACGCGCATCTCCGCAGCCTATCCGGGCGCGCTCGCGCCTCCAGGCGTGGTCCCGACCACGCCGGGCTACCCGCCGGCGCGTGCGGGGCGGAGCCCGTCGCCGGACGACGCGAGCCCGTACGCGTCGTGCAGGATCCGCACGGCTGCGTCCGCCGAGGCGGCGTCGACCACGCAGGAGATCCTGATCGGCGAGGTCGAGATCATCTGGATGTTGATCTGCTCGCGGGCGAGCGCCTCGAACATCGTCGCGGTCACCCCGGGGTTCGTCTTCATGCCGGCGCCGACGACCGAGACCTGGGCGACCGCGTCGTCGACGAGCACCGCCGCCGCGTCGATCTTCGGCGCGAGCCCCTCGGCGATCTGGACCGCGACGGCGAGCTCGGTGCGCGGGACCGTGAACGAGATGTCGGTCGTCCCGTCGTGCGAGGTGTTCTGCACGATCATGTCGACGTTCACGCTCGCATCGGCGAGGGCCCGGAACAGCGACGCCGCGATCCCGGGGCGGTCCGGCACCCCCGTGATCGTGAGCTTGACCTCGGACGTGTCGCTCGTCACCGCCGACACGATCGCCTGCTCCATGTTGGGATCCTCCTCCGAGACCCAGGTGCCGGGCTCCCAGGTGAAGCTCGAGCGCACCTCGAGCGGGACGTGGTGGTTCCGGGCGAACTCGACGGAGCGCAGGATGAGGACGCGCCCGCCCGTCGCCGAGATCTCGAGCATCTCCTCGAACGACACGCGAAGAAGGCGCCGCGCGCCGGGGACGATCCGCGGATCGGCCGTGAACACCCCGGTGACGTCGGTGTAGATCTCGCAGCGGTCCGCACCGAGCGCCGCGGCGAGCGCGACCGCGGTGGTGTCGGTGCCGCCCCGGCCGAGCGTCGTCACGTCGTGCTCGACCGAGACCCCCTGGAAGCCCGCGACGACCGGGACGACGCCCCTCGTGATCGCGTCGCGCAGACGGTCGCCGCGCACCTCGAGGATCTTCGCGTTCGTGTGGACCGAGTCCGTGACGATCCCGGCCTGGCTCCCGGTGAACGACTCCGCGGCGATCCCCAGCTCGGCGAGCGCCATGCAGACGAGCGCCATCGAGATGCGCTCGCCGGCGGTGAGCAGCATGTCGAGCTCGCGTCCCGGCCGTACCGCGCTCACGTCCTCGGCGAGGCGGATGAGCTCGTCGGTCGTCTTGCCCATCGCGCTCACGGCGACGACGACGTCGTCCCCGGATCGGCGCGTCCTCGCGATGTGGTCCGCGACCGCGCGAATCCGATCGGCGTCCCCTACGGACGTGCCGCCGTACTTCTGGACGACCAGTGGCACGTGGCCAACATAGCTGCCCGGCGCGGCTAGCTTTTGCGACCGTGCCGAGCGAGAAACGAGCGCGCCAGCGCGCGATGCGCGAGCTGAAGGTCGCCGAGGAGCAGCGCGGGCGGCGGCGGCGTCGCTCGTTGCGGCGCGGCGGCACGGTGGTGCTCGTCGTCGCGATCGTCATCGGCCTCGTCGTGCTTCTCAGCAGCGGCAGCACACCGAAGAAGCCGGCCGCGTCCAAGTCGTCGTCCACGACGACCTCGACCTCGACGTCGACTCCCACCTCGACGACCCTCCCGAAGGGGACGCCGACCACCGCGCCCGTCTCGCACACCGCGGTCGCGCCCGTCTGCCCGCCCGCGACGCCCGCCGGCGCGGCGAAGCGCGTGATCGCGTTCACGAAGGCCCCGCCGACGTGCGTGTCGCCGACCGGCGTCTACGACGCGACGGTGCGCACGGACGTCGGGACGTTCGTCGTCCGCCTCGACGCCGCGACCGGCGTAGCGGGCGTGAACGACTTCGTGTTCCTCGCCCGCTACCACTTCTACGACCTCACGGTCTTCCACCGCGTGATCCAGGGCTTCGTCGTCCAAGGTGGCGACCCGACGGGCACGGGCACCGGGGGGCCGGGGTACAGCTTCACCGGGAACACGCCGCCGTCGAGCTGCACCAAGGCGGCAGACTGCTACCCGACCGGGACCGTCGCGCTCGCGAACTCCGGAGCGCCGAGCAGCGACGGGAGCCAGTTCTTCGTCGTGCTGCCGGGCGGCGGCAAGCAGCTCTCCCCGAACTACACGGTCATCGGCCACGTGATCTCGGGAATGGCGGTCCTCGACCGGATCGGTGCGGACGGTGCCCCGAGCACCAACTCGGCCGGGACCCCGAAGGTCCTCCACCACATCGTCAAGGTGACGATCACCCAGGTCGGCGCGTGACGGGCCGACGGGCGTCTCACCGCTCGTACGACCCCGGCGCGCGCCGGACGAGGAGAAACGGAGCCACACGATGACGACCGAGTGCCCGCCCGCCGACGGATCCGCGCCGAGGACCGTGCGCTTCGACGGCCCGCCGCCGATGTGCATCGACCTGTCGAAGCGCTACAGCGCGGTCATGACCACGACGAAGGGGGCGATCACGTTCGCGCTCGACGCGATCGCGGCGCCCCGGACGGTGAACAACTTCGTCGTCCTCGCCCGCTATCACTACTACGACGGCGTCGTGTTCCACCGGATCATCCCGGGCTTCGTCGTGCAGGGCGGCGACCCCACGGGCTCCGGCTCGGGAGGCCCCGGCTACCGCTTCGAGGACGAGCTGCCGCCCGCCGGCCGCTACGAGATCGGCTCGCTCGCGATGGCAAACGCCGGACCCGACACGAACGGCAGCCAGTTCTTCATCATCAGCGGCCCGCAGGGCGCCGCGCTCCCGCCCGCGTACTCGCTGTTCGGAAAGGCGGTGGCCGGCCTCGAGGTCGTGGCCGCGCTCGAATCCGTGGGCAGCCGGTCGGGCAAGCCGGGCGAGCGAGTGTCGATCGACTCCGTGGAGATCGTCGAGCAGGACTGAGCCACGAGCGGCCGCCCCGACGGCCGCCGGGCCCGGCACCTGACGGGCGGCGGCCCGGCTCGGGCGACGCGTGCCCGAGGGGCGTCAGCCGACGGGTCGCCCGGCGAGCGCCGTGAGGTCCGACTCCGCGCCGTCGACGAAGACGGCGGCCGGCCCGGCGCCCTCGACGCGCCACACCCCGTCGCCCTCCCGCACGAGCGCCGTGCGCTCGCCGAGCGCGACGACTGCGCAGCTCGCGTGCGCGAGGCCGAGCGTGCGTCGGAGCTGCGCGTCGGGCGCCCCCGAGTAGTGCGGGACGACGGCCACGTCGCGCACGAGGCCGAGACCGACCGTGAGGGCGCCGCCGCGGGGGTCGACCATCGGGTCCGTGAGGACCATCGCGCCGGCCGACGACCCGGCGACGACCGCTCCGCCGTGCCAGGCCTCGAGCAGCGCGTGCAGCAGCGGCGACCCCTTCAGCACCGAGCGCAGGTGGAGCGGCGAGCCGCCTGACAGGTAGACGAACGACGCCCCGCGCACGACGTCGACGAGGGCCTCGTCCTGCGCGTCCGCCCGGGTGAGCGCCATGCAGGGGCGCACGCGGCCCCCGAGCGACGCGAACCACCGCTCGGCGGCTTCGACCGCGCGTCGCGGGTTCTCGTACGCGGCGGCCGTCGGCAGGACGACGACGTCGCCTCCCGCCCGCTCGAGCAGCGCCGCGTCGAAGGTCGCGCCCGCCGTCCACTCGCCGCCGCCCACGAGCGCGAGCGGCCCGGGCGCGCCGCCGTCAGACATCGGCCGGGACCGGCGGCGCGACGTAGCGCGCGCGGCGGAGCGCGCCGGCGTCCACCTCGAGCTCCCACACCGAGGCCTTGGGCGCGCGCAGCGGCCCGACGACCTCCACCCCGGCGGGCTCGAGCGTCTCGAGGAGACCGTCGATCACGTCGCCGTGCGAGCACGCGACGACGCTCGCGCCCTGCGCGAGCGACATCGCCGTCCTCACGACCGCGTCGAGCGCCACGAGCGGGTCGCTTCCCTCGGCGAGCTCGTCGAGCTGCTCGAGGTCGACGCCCGCGCGCCGCGCGGCCGGCACGAGCGTCTCGCGACAGCGCAGCGCCGAGCTCGAGAGCGCGCGGGCGAGCGCGGGCCCATCGAGCGGCGCGAGCACCTCCGCGAGCGCGTCGGCCTGGCGCCGACCGAGGTCGCTGAGCGGCCGGTCGCCGTCGCGGTTCGGCCAGCTGCCGCGCGCGACCGCGTCCGCGTGGCGCACGAGATAGGCGACACGCGCTCCCGGGCGCGCGGGCGCGGCGTCGGCCACGTCAGTGGACCGCGGTCCCGATCGCGGATCCGAGACCGTAGGTCACGGCGCCGGCGACCGCGCAGATCACGAGCGAGCGGGCCGCTGAGAAGTACCAGGACCGGACCGTGACGAGCGAGAGCACCGCCCCGACGGCGAGCGCGGCGACGGCCGTGACGGCCACGGAGACGAGTATCGCCGCGGTGCCCGACGAGCCACCGAGGAACGCGACGAGCGGGACGACCGCCCCGAGCGCGAACGTGAGGAACGACGACCCCGCGGCCTGGAGCGGCGATCCGAGCGCGTCCGGGTCGAGCCCGAGCTCCTCGCGCGCGTGGGTCGCGAGCGCGACGTCCGGGTCCGACATGAGCTCACGGGCGAGCTTCGACGCGACCTCCGGCGTGATGCCCCTGCCCTCGTAGATCTTCTCGAGCTCCCGGCGCTCGCTGTCCGGGCGGCGCTCGATCTCGTCCGCCTCGACCGCGAGCTCGCGCTGGAAGGCCTCGCGCTGCGCCTGCATCGAGACGTACTCGCCGGCGGCCATCGAGAACGAACCGCCGAGCAGCCCCGCGAGGCCCGCGATGCGGACGACGCCCGGTGCGGGGTGCGCCGCCGCGGTGCCGAGCACGAGCGAGACGTTGGACACGAGCCCGTCGCTGACACCGAAGATCGCGGCCCGCAGGCCGCCGCCGCGAAGGTCGCGGTGCGTGTGCTCGCTCACGTGGAGCTCGTGCTCGAGGTGGTGGCCGCGCCCTGTCGCCGCCCGGGCGGACGCGCGCGCTCTCGCGGTGGCCCGCGCCCGCGCGGACGCGGCCGGAGCGCCGCGCCGGCGTGCCTCGCTCACGTCGTTCCCGGCCACGCCTGCAGGCTAGTGCGCCGCGCCGAGCACGAGCCGCACGACGAGGAGCGCGCCGGTCGACGCCGCGAGCGCCGGGAGGCCGATCCACCAACCGACCCGCACGAAGTCGCGGTCGCGCACCGGGACGCCCAGCCTGCGGACGGTCGAGATCCACAGCAAGACCGCGAGCGACCCGCCCGGCAGCACGAGCGGGCCGACGTTCGTGCCGAGCAGGACCGCCCAGAGCGCCCAGGACGCGTGGTGACCGGTGAACGGCAGGGCGACGAGGAGCGCGGGGAGGTTGTTCACGACGTTCGCCCCGACGGCCGACACCGCGGTCGTGCGGGCGATGTCCGCGAGCGAGGATCCCGACAGCAGGCCGGCGAGCGGGAGGTGGCCCGCGGCGGCGCTCGCGAGCACGCCGAGCCCGAGGACGGTCGCGATGATGCGCCACGGGAGGACCGCGAGCGGCAGCGAGCGCGTCTCGAGCACGAGCAGGACGTCCGCCACGGCCACGACCTCGTACGGCTCGGCGCCGACGCTCGGCGCGACGACGAAGCCCGCGACGACCGCGACGACGAGCGCGCCGCCGAGCGCGAGCACGCGCGCGCGGTCCGGCCGTCGCCGGCCGGGTGCGCCGGTCCGCCCGTCGGCGCGGCCGGGGCCCCCGGGGTCGAGCGCCTCGATGCGCGACAGCCCCCGCCGGTAGCAGAGCCAGCCGACGACCGTCGCGACGAGGGTCGCGAGCCCGAGGTGCTCGACGAAGGCCGAGGCGGGTACGTGGCTGTGCGCTGCGGCGATGAGGTTCGTCAGGTTCGACACGGGAAGGGCCGACGAGGCGAGCGACGACAGGAGCGCGGGCTGGAGCGCGAGCGCGAAGGCCGACGTGCCGCGCCGCTGCGCGATGCGGACGTAGAGGGGCGAGAGCAGCACGACCGCGACGTCGAGGTTGAGCGTCGCGGTCGTGACCGCGGCGAGGACCCAGAGCGCGCCGACGTAGCGCCGACCGGAAGCCACGAGCTCGGCCAGCTCGGCGAACAGGCCGTACCGGTCGAGCATCACGGCCATGGGCACGGCGAGCGCGACGAACGCGAGCGGGGCGACGAGGGGCCGCACCGAGCTGCCGGCGGCCCCCGGGCTCACGACCCCCGACGCGACCGCGACGCCCGCGAGGAGCGCGGGCGGCAGCCAGCTCGCGCGCCGGAGCTGCGGCGCGAGCATGCCCGCGACCGCGACCGCGAGCAACACGGCCGGCGCTGCAGTCGACACGTCACCTCCCGGGAGCGCTCGGCGGCGGGCGACGCGGCGACGCGGTCCCCGCCGGTGGGCACGAGACTACGGGCGGTCCTCGCCCCGGTGCCTCCCGATCCGGCGCACCGGCGGCGCGCACGGGAGTGCCCGGCGGGGCGCGGCCCGGGATCGCGCCCCGCTCCCGGGAATTCGCCGCTCCCGAGAATTCGCCGCCACGTCACGCGCCGTTCACCCAGGTCGTGCACGCGCTTCACCGGCTGCCGCGACGATCGCGGCGTGCCCGCATCGCAGACGCCGACGTCCCACGGGGCGCCGGGCGGCGGGCACGCCCCGCTCTCCGGGGTCGGAACGAGCCGGGCCACGTGGCCGCGCGTCCTCGTCGTCGAGGACGACGAGTCCCATGTGCTCGCGCTCACCGTCGGACTCGAGCGCGAGGGGCTCGCGGTCACGGCGGTGCGCGACGGGCGGGACGCCGTCGCCGTCGCCGAGCGGGTGCGCCCGGACGTCATCCTCCTCGACCTCATGTTGCCCGGGACGTCGGGCATCGACATCTGCCGGGAGCTCCGGGCGCGCGGCAACGACACGCCGATCATCGTCGTGAGCGCGAGAAGCGACGAGCTCGACGTCGTCGTCGGCATCGAGGTCGGCGCCGACGACTACGTGCCGAAGCCGTACCGGATGCGCGAGCTCGTCGCCCGGATCGGCGCGCTGCTCCGGCGGCGACGCTCGATCGACGCCGCCTCGCCGGGCACCGGCGCGTCGGCCGGCACCTGGCGCGCGAGCGAGGACGTCCTGAGGGTCGCGGACGTGACGCTCGACCCCTCGCGCCACGAGGTGACCGTGCGCGGCGCCCCGGTCGAGCTGCCGCTGCGCGAGTTCCAGCTCCTGCGCGAGCTCCTCGCGAACTCGGGGCGCGTCGTGACGCGCGACGCGCTGCTCGAGCGCGTCTGGGGCATCGACTACGACGGCGATCCGCGGATCGTCGCGACGCTCGTCGGAAGGCTGCGCGCACGGGTCGAGGAGGACCCCGACGAGCCGACGCGGATCCTCACGATCCGCGGCGTCGGCTATCGCTACAACGACCGTCCCTGACCGGGGAGGCGGCGACCGCGCACGACGGGACCGCGAGCGCGGCACGATCCCGCGCGACGTGCCGCCGCGACGCCGGCACACCCCCGGCCCTACACTCGGGCCGTCATGACCGGCCCTACGACCACGACCGGACCGCGCGACCCGGCCGGGGGGGACGCCGCCGGACGCCTGCGCGAGCTCCTCGTGCTCGTGCGCACGGTCGGCTACACGCGACGTGACGAGCCGTTCGCGCTCTCGTCCGGCGGGACGAGCCACGACTACGTGGACCTCCGGCGGGCGGTCGCCCGCGGGCGCGACCTGCGGCTCGCGGCGACCGCCGTGCTCGACGAGGTCGCCGCGACCGGTGTCGAGTTCGACGCGATCGGGGGGATGACGATGGGCGCCGACCCCGTGTCGCACGCGGCCGCCCTGCTCGGGGACCGGGCGTGGTTCTCCGTGCGCAAGGCCGAGAAGTCCCACGGGAGCCGGCGCCGAATCGAGGGCGCGGAGCTCGGCCCCGGCGCGCGCGTCGTCGTGTTCGAGGACACCGTCACGACGGGGCGGTCGCTGCTCGAGGCGCTCGACGTCGTGGTCGAGTCCGGCGCCCAGGTCGCGCTCGCGTGCACGCTGCTCGACCGCGGCGACACGGGCGCGGCGCTCGTCGCGGCGCGCGGCGTCGAGTACCGGGCGCTGTTCACCTACCGCGACCTCGGCATCGCGCCGATCGCCTCGGCCGCGGGCACCGGACCGGCGTCCGCTGCCCCCGGGGAGCGCGCGCCGGCGTAGGTGGACGCCCTCGACGCGGTCCTCCTGGTCGTGCTCGCGGGCGCCGCGATCCACGGGCGCCGTGTCGGCGCGGTCGTCCAGCTCCTCTCGCTCGCGGGCTTCGCCGCCGGGCTCGCGGTCGGGGTCGTGCTCGTGCTCCTCATCGGCCCGCACCTCCACGGCCCGCTCCTGAAGACGGTCGTCGCGCTCGTCCTGCTCCTCGTGCCCTCCGGGGTGACGAGCAGCGCGGGGCGCCGCATCGGGGTCCGGGCGTGGCGGGCGCTCCGGCGCGCGCGCTTCGGGCCGCTCGACTCCACGCTCGGCGTCGCGCTCGCCGTCTCGGGGACGCTCGTCGGTTGCTGGCTCTTCGCGTCCGTGCTCGTCAACAGCGCGTACCCGGTCATCTCCCGCCAGATCGGCTCGTCCCGGATCATCCAGGGAGTCGAGCGCGTCATGCCGCCGGTCCCCGACGCGTTCGCGACGGTCGAGCGCTACCTGTCGGCGGACGGCTTCCCGCAGGTCCTCGTCAACGTGCTCCCCGAGTCGGTCGGCCCGGTCCGCGTACCGGGTGCCGCCGAGCTGCGCGCGGCCGTCGCGCGGGCGGGACCCTCGACCGTGAAGGTCGTCGCGATCGGATGCGGGCAGGAGCAGGAGGGCTCGGGCTTCGTCGTGTCGAACCACGGGGGCGTGACGCTCGTCGTCACGAACGCCCACGTGGTCGCCGGAACGGGCACGATCTCGCTCTTCGCGCCCAACGGCTCGTCGGCCGCCGCGACGACCGTGCTGTTCGACCCGAAGTTCGACCTCGCCGTGCTCCGCAGCGCGCCGCTCGGCGAGCCGGCGCTCGCAGTCTCGCCCGGTCTCGTCCAGCGCGGCGCGGCCTCGGTCGTGCTCGGCTACCCGGGTGGCGGGAGCTTCTCGGCGCGTCCGGCCGGCGTGCTCGCGCGCTTCGAGGCCCAGGGCCGCGACATCTACGCGACCGCGCTCACGGTCAGGACCGTCTACGAGCTCCAGGCCGTCGTGCGCCCGGGCAACTCCGGCGGTCCGCTCGTCTCGCCCTCGGGCACGGTGCTCGGCGTCGTGTTCTCGCGCTCCTCGACGAACCCGGACATCGGCTACGCGCTCGCGTCCCCCGGGGTCCGGTCGCGCGTCCTCGAGGCCGAGCGGCACCCGACCGACGCGGGCACGGGCGCCTGCGCGAGCTGACCGCGCTCGGGGTCCGCCCAGCGCGGCCGGCGCGCCGTGGGCAATGATGCTCCGATGGCGCTCGCGATCGAGGACTACGCAGTCATCGGCGACACCCATACCGCGGCGATCGTCGGCCGGGACGGCTCGATCGACTGGCTCTGCCTCCCGCGCTTCGACTCCGAGGCGTGCTTCGCCCGGCTCGTCGGCGACGAGCACCACGGATTCTGGCGCATCGCGCCAGCACAGAGCCCGAAACCGGGACAGGGGGCGCCGCTGCTCGCGACCTCCCGGCGCTACCGGGGCGACACGCTCGTGCTCGAGTCGGAGTTCGCCGTCGACGGCGGGACGGTCGTCGTCACCGACTGCATGCCCGTGCGCGAGCAGCTCCCCGAGATCGTCCGCACGGTGCGCTGCACCTCGGGTCACGTCGAGATGCGCATGGACCTGTGCGTGCGCTTCGGCTACGGCGACATCGTCCCGTGGGTGCGGCGACTCGACGGCATGCTCACCGCGGTCGCCGGGCCGGACGCGATCGCGCTCTGGACGCCCGTGCACGTTCACGGCGAGGGCCTCACGTCGGTCGCGATGTTCTCGGTGTCCGAGGGCCAGCAGGTTCCGTTCGTGCTCTCGTGGTACCCGTCGCACACCGACCCGCCGCGGCCGGTGGACGGCCACTACGGGATCCAGGAGACGGTCGACTGGTGGGAGGAGTGGTCGTCGCGCGCCGCGGTCGACGACGGGCCCCATCGAGACGCGGTCATGCGCTCGGCGATCACGCTGAAGGCGCTCACGTACGCGCCGACGGGCGGCATCGTCGCCGCGGTCACGACGTCGCTGCCCGAGGCCCTCGGCGGCTCGCGCAACTGGGACTACCGCTACTGCTGGCTGCGGGACGCGACGCTCACGCTCAGCGCGCTCATGGCGGCCGGCTACCACGACGAGGCCGGAGCGTGGCGGGACTGGCTGCTGCGCGCGGTCGCGGGCGACCCGTCGAAGCTCCAGATCATGTACGGCCCCGCCGGCGAGCGGAACCTCGTCGAGGCCGAGCTCGACTGGCTCGGCGGCTACGACGGCTCGCGTCCGGTGCGCATCGGCAACGCGGCCGCGGGTCAGTTCCAGCTCGACGTGTACGGCGAGGTGATCTCCGCGCTCCACGAGGCGCGGCGCGGCGGGATGGACCCGGCGGGCCCGGCCTGGGACCTCGAGACCGCGCTCGTCGAGTTCCTCGAGGACGGCTGGCGCAAGGAGGACGACGGGATCTGGGAGGTTCGCGGCCCGAGGCGGAACTTCACGCACTCCAAGGTGATGGCGTGGGTCGCGCTCGACCGGGCCGTGAAGGACATCGAGGAGTTCGACTTCCCCGGTCCGGTCGCGCGCTGGCGCGCGATCCGCGACGAGATCCACGCCGAGGTGCTCGAGAAGGCGTTCGACGCGGAGCGCAACACCTTCACGCAGTACTACGGGTCGAGCGCGCTCGACGCGAGCGTCCTCATGATCCCGATGGTCGGCTTCCTGCCCCCGCACGACCCGCGCGTCGCCGGCACGGTCGCAGCGGTCGAGCGCGAGCTCACCCACGACGGCTTCGTGCTCCGCTACGACACCACGGGCACGGGCGAGGTCGACGGCCTGACCGGACGCGAGGGAGCGTTCCTCGCGTGCTCGTTCTGGCTCGCGGACAACCTCGAGCTCGTCGGCCGCCACGACGACGCGCACAAGCTCTTCGAACGGCTGCTCGCCCTCCGCAACGACGTCGGCCTGCTCTCCGAGGAGTACGACCCGATCGCGAAGCGCCTCGTCGGCAACTTCCCGCAAGCTTTCTCGCACATCTCGCTCGTGAACACCGCGGTGAACCTCGCGGCCGACGCGAAGTGGACCGAGGGCCACGGGCAGCGTGCGCGGCTCGCGGGAGTGAAGGTCGCCCGCGGCGGACGACCGAGGTCCCGGTCGCGAGCCGTGCGCAGCGGGCTCGCCCGGCGCCGGCGCCCGACCGTCTAGTCCGGCATCCAGGAACCCAGCGGAGGAACCCCGTGAAGGCACTCACCGTGATCCCGAGGACAGCCTCGTCGAACGAGCTCGGCGACGTCCCCGAACCCGACGAGAAGGACGGCGCGGTCCTCGTCGAGACCATCGCGGTGGGCGTGTGCGGAACGGACATGGAGATCGTCCGGGGCGACTACGGCTGGGCGCCGCCGGGCCACGAGCGGCTCGTGCTCGGCCACGAGTCGCTCGGACGGGTCCTCGACGCGCCGGCGGGCTCGGGGCTCGCGAAGGGCGACCTCGTCGTCGGGATCGTGCGCCGCCCGGACCCCGTCCCCTGCTACAGCTGCGCGGCCGGCGAGTGGGACGCGTGCCGCAACGGCCAGTACACCGAGCACGGGATCAAGCAGCTCGACGGGTTCATGCGGGAGCGCTGGCGCGCCGACCCCGACGCGATGGTCAAGGTCGACCCGCAGCTCGGCGAGCTCGGCGTCCTGCTCGAACCGACCACGGTCGTCTCGAAGGCCTGGGAGGAGGTCGAGCGGATCGGGGGGCGCCAGACCTGGCAGCCGAAGACGGCCCTCGTCGTCGGTGCGGGGCCGATCGGGCTGCTCGCGGCGCTGCTCGGCATGGAGCGCGGCCTCGAGGTCCACGTCGTCGACCAGATGGCGACCGGCCTGAAGCCGGACCTCGTGCGAGCGCTCGGTGCGACCTACCACACGGGCAAGCTCGCGGACGCGCTCGAGGGACCCGACATCGTGCTCGAGTGCACGGGCGTGCCCCGGCTCGTCTTCGACGCGGTCGCGACCGTCGGCGTCGGCGGCGTCGTCTGCCTGACGGGTGTGTCGCCGACGGGGGTCGAGCTCGACGTCGACGCGGGCTCGCTCGCGCGTTCGATGGTGCTCCAGAACACCGCGGTCGTCGGCTCGGTGAACGCGAACGCGCGCCACTACCGCGCCGGCGCCGACGCGCTCGCCCGGGCGGACCACGACTGGCTCGCGCGTCTCGTGACCCGCAAGGTCCCGATCGACCGCTTCTCCGACGCGTTCGAGCACGGGCCCGACGACGTGAAGATCGTCATCGAGCTCGCGCCGTGAGCCGGCCGGAGGCCGGGCGATGCGCCTGATCGCGCCCGGCGTCACGGAGATCGACACGCTGCTCGGCGGCTGGGAGCAGGCGACCGCCGGGTACCTGCTCGACGGGGACGCCCCGGTGCTCGTCGAGACCGGGAGCCAGAGCTCGGTGCCCGTCCTGCTCGCCGCGCTCGCCGAGCTCGGGCTCGGCGCGCACGACCTCGCCGGGGTCGCGGTGACCCACGTGCACCTCGACCACGCCGGTGGCGTCGGCGACGTCGCGCGGGCGTTCCCGCGGGCGACGATCTACGTGCACGAGCTGGGGGCGCGCCACCTCGTCGACCCGACGCGGCTCGTCGCGTCCGCGGCGCGCGTCTACGGCCCGCTCCTCGACGACCTCTACGGCCGGCTCGACGCGACCGAGCCCGAGCGCGTCCAGGTGCTTCTCGACGGGGACACCGTCGACCTCGGCGGTGGCCGCTCGCTCACCGCGATCGACTCCCCCGGGCACGCCAAGCACCACCTCGGATTCCTCGACTCGCAGTCCGGGCTGCTGTTCGCGGGCGACGCGGTCGGCGTCCAGCTCCCGGGCGGCGGCACGCTCCGCCCCGCGACGCCTCCGCCGGACTTCGACCTCGCCCTCGCGCTCGCGTCACTCGAGCGCTTCGCGTCGCACCGGCCGTCGGGGATCGCCCTCGCCCACTACGGCCTCATCCCGGGCCCTCCCGACGAGCTGCTCGCGGACGCGGCCGAGACGCTGAACGACTGGGCAGAGGAGGCGAGGCGCGCGTACGCCGACGGGCGGGACATCGCGGACGCGCTCGCGGCGCGCTTCGCCGCGGACGTCGCCGGCACGGACCCCGCGGCACGGCGCAAGCTCGAGACGCTCAACGGCTTCCACTCGAACGCCGCAGGGTTCCGTCGCTGGCTCGAGCAAAGCGGCGGGCACGCCGTGGGCGCGCCCGAGCCGGCGGCAACCTAGCGGCGCGTCACGCGTCCCGCCGCACGAGGAGCGCGCCGCCGATCACGAGCGCCGCCGTGGCGTAGCCGGCGAGGACGCCGAGCCCGGCCCACGGCGAGAACGCGTGCGCCTGCGGCGCGACGGAGAGCAGCACGACGCCGATGTTCGCCGGCAGGTACCGACCCACCGCGTCGCCGATCGACGACGGCAGCGCAGCGACGATGAGCGGGAGCACGAGCAGCGCTGCGACGAACGCGCTGATCGCGCCCGCGGTGTGCCGCACGATCGTCGCGATGCCGAGCGCGAGCAGCCCGAGCACGAGCAGGTAGAGGCCGCCGCCCGCGACCGCGCGCAGCACCCCGGGGTCGCCGAGCGCGGCGGTCGGCGCCTTCGGGGAGAGGAGCGACTGCCCGAGCAGGAAGGCCCCGAAGGCGACGGCCTCGCCGACGACGAGCACGACCGCGCCGTAGACCGCGACCTTCGCCGCGAGCACGAGCGGGCGGCGCGGGGCCGCCGCGAGCGTCGCCCTGATCGTGCCCGTGCCGTACTCGGCCGACACGACGAGCACGCCGAGGATGCCGACCGCGAGCTGCGCGAACAGCAGCCCGGTCAGGCTCGTGCGCGTGGGGTCGAACGTCAGCCGCTCGACGAACGACGCCTGCGACCAGCGCGCCGCGGTCGTCGCGGTCGCGATCGCGCCGAGTCCGACCCCGAGCGTGACGGTCGCGGCGAGCGTCCACAGCGTGGAGCGGACGGTCCGGAACTTCGTCCACTCCGACGCCACGAGGCCGCGCAGCGGGTAGCGGCCGGGCGGCACGGCGCTCCAGGCACCCGGAGCGGGTACGGCGGCCGCGCTCACCGCGCCACGCTCGGCGCCGACGCGGGCGCGCCGCGCCCCGAGTGCGCGGCTGTCGATCGGGCACTGGTCATGGCTGCTCCTCCGGGCCGCGCCGGCCCGGAACACCGGCGGCGCCGACCATCCTTGCCGAGCACGACCGTCGACCGTCGTCGCCCGCGCGGGACCACCTCGAGCTGTCCGAGCGGAGGGCTGGAAGACGGGCCGGCGCGCCGTCACGGCCCGACTCGGTGATCCCGGCGAGGAGGCTCGACACGGCGGGCGCTCCACCGGCGAGCACCGGGCCACCCGCGCCCGCCGCACCGCGCTCCGAGGGTCACGATCTCCGGCCGGAAGGCCCGCAGGCGCCTCCGACCGGGAGAACCGTCCTTCTGAGTGCCGGGTTTCGCGAGGACCCCCGAGCGGGGTGGTTACGAAACCGCGTCGACCCTGGTGGCAGGCCTGCGAGACGCCTGGAGCCGTGAGAGCCGCACACGATTTCGGGGTCGGCGTGCACACGCTCGCCGGCCACGAACGGTGAGGGCCGCCCGGACCCAGCCAGGCTGCCGACAATGTGCCCGGAGGTCGCCCTCCAGTCGAGTGGTCACGGGTGGCAGCGCTGCGCCTCAAGCCCGGAGCGCGAGAACCGTCGTTCGGCTCGCCCCTTGGCGCGACTGGGCGCGGGGATTCTGCGCGGACGTTCGGCATGTTGACGATCGGCGACCACGGGGCACGGCGCCGGTCAGGGGCCGAGCAGCCCAACAGGGATGACGGCGATGCCGTCGGGACGGCAGTAGGCATGGGTGCCGGGGGTGAGCACGGCACCGCCGAGGAAGTCATCACCGAGCTGGTCGCGCAACCAGACCAGATGCCGAACGTCGCGGTCGTCGACGTGCCCGCTGAGCTTGACCTCCAGGCCGAGCACACGGTGGTCGCCGCGCTCCACGATGAGATCGAGCTCGTGCTCACCCCGCCAGGAGCGAAAGTGCAGCACGCGTGCCTCGGCAGCTTGGGCGCAGACACGCACGACCAGGGTCGTCAGCGACTCGAACAGCGAGCCGAGGAGGGTTCCGTCCCGCGCCACGATCTGGTTGCCCTCGCCGCGCAGCAATGCGCCGGCGTCCACCCCGAGCAGCCGGGCGGCGAGGGCGGGATCGGCCAGGTGGTGCTTGGGTGCGGAGGAGAGCCGGCTCAGGTGGTTGAAGGTCGGAGCCCAGGCGTCGAGTGGCTCCAGCACGAACAGCCGTTCCAGGGCGTCACGGTACGGGCCGGTCGTCGTCTTGGCCGGCTTGTCGCCTTCGCCGGCGGTCGCGGCGTCGCGGATCGCCTCGTAGGAGGCGGTCGTCGAAGTCGCTGCGGCGTACGCACGGAACCAGCGGCGGAGCGTCTCAGGACGGCGCAGCGCCGTTCCGGCCTCGGGCAGGTCCACCTCGACGATGCGCTGCAGGTAGCCGTCGAGCGCCGCCCGGACCGCGCGGTCGGAGCCGCCGCGGAGGCCGGGGAAGCCGCCGCTGACGATCTCGGCCGTGTAGTCCCGCAGCTCCAGCCCGCAGTGGCCGGCCACCAGGTCGGGGACGACTCCGTGGTCGAGGAGCCGGGCCAGTGACACCGTGGGCGTGCAGACGCCGCGCTCGGCCAGAGTCAATGGGCGCATCCGCAAGATGACGATCCGCCCGGCGCCCGAGTGTGTCGGAGCCGTCCTCGGTGCGGCCGACCCGGTGAGCAGAAACCGGCCACCGGTCGGGTCGTTATCGACCGCCCGCCGGACCAGGTCCCACGCGACCGGCAGCCGCTGCCACTCGTCGACCAGGATGGGATACGGACCTTCCCCGAGCCGGCGCGGGTCGGCGGCGAGCAGCTGCGCCTGCGCTGGGTCGTCCAACCGCAACACCTGCACGGCCCGCTGAAGCGCGGTTGCCGTCTTACCAACACCTCTCGGCCCCTCGATCGCGATGGCAGGCAGCTCCGGCAGCAGAGCGTCGAGCTCGGCGTCGAGCACCCTCGTCCGGTAAGAGGTCACCACGTCACGCTACCGATCCGCATGTCGTCACGCTACCATCTCGCACTCACCCACCCTGCTCCTACGCAGCCTCTTGCACTACCATTACGCAGCCTTCTGCGCTACCGTTCCGCAGCCCCTATCCTCCAAGGAGGTGAGCGCTGGTCGCAAGCACCGGCGCGCCACTCACTCGCAGCTCCCACCCTTTTCGCCGACCGTCTCGATCCGGGCGAGTCCGAGCTCGCCCGGGACCTCGCGAAGGATCCCTTCGTCCTCGACTTCCTCGGCCTCAGCGGCCCCGTCGCCGAGCGCGAGCTCGAGCAGGCGCTCATGGACCGGATCCAGCAGACCCTCGCCGAGCTCGGTGGGGGCTTCGCTTTCGTGGGCCGCCAGGTGCGCTTCGAGGTCGACGGCGACGACTTCTCCATCGACCTGCTCTTCTTCCACGTGGAGCAACTGCGCTACGTCGTCGTCGAGCTGAAGATCGGCAAGTTCGAGCCGGGCTTCGCGCCAGCTCAACTTCTACGTCAGCTGGGTGGACGACCAGCTCCGGCGGCCCCAGCACGCACCGACCGTCGGCCTGCTCCTCTGCGCGGAACGCAACGAGCGGGTCGTGCGCTACGCGCTCGGCGGATCGAGCCAGCCACTGGCGGTCTCCACCTACACGTTCGACTCCTACGCCAGCACCCGTACCTACGAGGCGTTGTCCCCCGCCGAGCGCGCGGCGGTGCCGGCGGCAGGAGAACTGGAGGCGGCGTTCGACGCCCCGATGGAAGTGCATGGCCATCAGGTGACCCTTGCGGAGTACCTCGAGCAGCTCGCGCAGGGTGGCGGCTCGGGGAGTCGGTGAGCCGGGCGCGAAAAGAGGCTGCTCACGAGGCACAGGCGACCCTCGAACGCGCCGCGGCGTGCCCCGCCTGTCGGGCGGCCCAGCACCGGGCCACCCAGCCCTGAACCCGACCGATGCCAGCCTCAACCCGCCTGGGTTCGCCGGTGGGTCGACGTCTGAGCAACCCGGTCTCGCCGGCACTTGAGCGAGCAGCGACCGCTCGTGGCGCTCCAGCTACGGCGCCGACGCGGTGAACGCCCCGACGCCGCCGAAGCCGCACAGACGAAGCCGCCGGTGGATGGTGAGCGTGCCCCCGCCAGGGAAACCAACCCCCACCGCGGTCGAGACCGGACACTCGCCCGCGTTGCCGTTGGCCGTCTGCCGGAAGTCCCCCGCGGCGAGCTGGAACTGGGCCCTTGCGCCCGGGACAATCGTGATGGGGCGCGGAAGCGCCGGGTTCGGCAGCGCCATGACGACTTTGCCAGGGTCCAGTCGCAGCTCGGTCCTGTCCGAGGGTCCCGAGAGGAGCACGCTCGGGTACCCGTCGAGGACGCAGGTTGCGTTCCGACTCACCAGCGTTGCGGTGAGCGCCGCCGTGCCCGCCGCGCTGCGCGCGGCGCCGAGCGCGACGACAAAGCCTCTGGCGGTGCACGCAGGCAGCTCGCTTGCGTAGGTCGTCACGGCGGTCCGGGGGACGAGTGAGGACACCTCCACCGCGATTGGCCTCCCGGGGAGACCGCAGATCTCAAAGGGCGCCGGGTCAAAGGTGAGCGGCGTCGAAAGAGAGCCGGCGACCCGAGGAAGGTGGACGCGGAGCCTGGTCACCGACCGGCAGAGGAGGTCGGAAGCATTGTGAGCGAGGTCGGTGAATACGAAGCCTGCACGAGCGCCGGGAGCGAGCGCCACAGGCGTTGGCGCGGGGAAGGCAGCCCCGGATCCCCGGTGACCGATCGAGGCCTGAACGACCCTGCCCGCTCCATCGTCGAACGACAACCTCGGCCGTCCCTCGACGAAGCAGGCGGTCTTCGAGACGTTTGCCACCAGCAACGTGGCGACGTTGGCCCCGCCGGCATTGTCGAGGCCGAGGCCGCCGACGGCGAGTTGAGCGTCGCTGCAGCGCGAGAGCCGTGCCCGACGCGAAGGGGCGAACCTCACTCGTGACACCACCTTTGGGGTGGTCGCTGCCAACACCGCGCTCGGTGCCGACATCGGCACAGCCAGAAAGGCGGCAGCGAGCGCTGCGATTGCGAACGTGCGCGTACCGAGTATAAGCCGGATCGTAGAGGTTCGTCGGCTGCTCCAAAGCGCGGCCGGCTCGGCGATCCGTGGGCCCGACTGGCGCCAAGGCCACCAACCCAGGCCCTTGACTGCCCAACAGGTGAGTGGCGACGGGTCCCTTGGCTGTGGACAAGTGTGGGCAGCCCGCACTGAAGAGCGTCTTTGCCGGTCATCCACATCCGCCCAAGGCACGGGGCGGCGCAAGTGGTTGCTGCGGTCGAGTCCGACGCCGAGGGAATGGGCTCAGACAGGAGGAGTGTCGTTGCCCTTCGGCGCACCTGCAGGGACAAAGCTCGTCGCCGAAGCGCGACTGCTCGTCGAGACAAGCACAATGGTCGCGTTGCCGAAGGGCCCCACCGGGCCAGCCGGCGACGAGCGCACCCACGCGGGCAGGCCGCTGGCGGTGAGGCAGATCGTCGAGCCCTGCTCGTCGACACAGCGCAGCTTGCCGAATCGAGATGCCCGCACCGAGGTCGTGGCCGCGCCTCGTCGCCTATCGATCAACGTCGCGAGTGCCGTAGCGACCGTCGCCGGGATGTAGGGGATGGTGGCCTCGACGGTCCCGTTGGAGCGCACGATGGCACCTCTGCCACAGCGCGGGGCGCTCCCGGCGCGCTGCCAGCAGGTGACGTGGTGGTTGCCGTTCTCGATCCACTGGACGAAGAGACCACCGCCCGCGTGAAGGACGAAGGACCACTGCCCATCGGAGGTGAGCCCGTTCTGGTGGGCAGGCGCGGCGCCGCGGTGTGCGACCGTGACGGTCCATGACGGACCGGGAAAGGGTGCGAGTTGCCCGCTCAGGTGGTATCTCGCCGTGAAGGTACGCCCGAGTCCAGCCCGGGCGAGCGCGAGCACGGCCGCCGGAGCCGCGTTCGCCGGCCGGTGGGGCGCTGCAGCGGAGGCAGCGGCGCCAGCTGGCACCGAGATGACGGCAGCCATCACCGACAGTGCGACCAAGCGCATTGCCGGATTGTCGCGCGCTGACCGCCTGGCGGGTGTCGCAAGTCCGAGTCCCCGGTCGCGGTCTCGTGCCAGCTCTCCCACGGCGCCGTGGCTATGGAGGGGTGCACCGCCACCTCGAAGCTGACCCGCAACGTGGTGATCTCGCCGGGAAGGGCGCCGATTGCTTGATCACAACGAACGGCCTGTGGCGAGCTGGCGCTATGCGGAAGCCTCGAGCGCGAGGGTCGGCGGGGCAATCCCGCGCCAGTGCAAACCGCGGCTGTACCAAAGGGCGCTCGCAGGTCGCGTTCTTGAGGACGTACGCGTCGCTGCCCACACCCCCGTGATGCCCTCGGGAAGCACGGGCGGCGGCACGGTCCGGACCTGGTCTGCAAACGCCGCTACTTCGCGGAGGTGCAGCGCGGCGGGCGCGAAGCCGTCCTCCAGCCATATGAACAGCTCCCCGACACCGGGAGCGGCGTAGTAGAGCTTCTCCTGGTTGTCGAGGCGATCAAGGACGCCTTGTACTGCAGGTGTGACCGCGGCGATGCTGTAGAAGCCGGCGACTGGTTGGGGATGCACGACGACGAGCGCCTCCTCATCCGCGTCGACTCGGCGCCAGGTCGCCAGACCGGTGACGCCGAGCGCGCCGACGCTCTCGGGGAGCCGCCTTCGGGGCTCATCGAGCAGATCCTCGACAAGGCCTGCGGCCTCGAGCGTTCCGAGTTCACCGGGCAGCGCAGCGTGCAGGTCGTTCACTCGCACGTCCGGTCGAACCCACACCACCCAACAGCGCTGGAGCCCGCGAAACGACCACGTTTTCGATCGGACGGCACCCTGGAACGCCGCGCGCTGCTGGGCCACAGCGACTGTGAGCTCCAACAGCCCCGCACGCTGGCCGAGGTCGTCGAGCAGCTCGAAGTCGGCGAGCTGGACTTGTCCTCCGCCCGGTGCCGAAGCTCAAGAAGAACGCCGCGGCCTCCGAGCGCGCCGAGCACGCGGCGAAAGAGCGCGAGCTCGCGGCGTTCCGGTCTGCCATCGCCGAGCGCAAGACCTGGGCGTTCCGCCGCACCCGGGGCGCGGACGCGAACGGCGCCGAGCGCTTCGAGTGCCCGGCGCAAGCTGGGGAGCGCGCCTGCGCCAACTGCCCCGTCTCGCAGTTCCTGCCGCCCGGCACGCCGAAGGTCGAGCACCCGCCCGAGCGCGAGACGGCGCCGCAGGCTTGCCGCCAGCGCACCATCGGCATCCCAGGCGACGTCATGCCGAAGATACGCCAGCGCCACTACTGGGGAAGCGACGCCTGGATCGCGGCCCACGTCCGCCGCTGTCGCGTCGAGGGCGCCTTCGGGAACATCAAGAGCTCGAAGACCGAGAACGTCCGACGCGGCTGGACCCACGTCGTCGGCCTCGTGAAGACCGGGCTCATGGTCGTCATCGCCCAAGCAGCGGCGAACCTGCGCTGCCTGCGGGCCTGGGCGGCTCGTACCGGGGACCGCACCGACCCGCTCACGCACCTCGACCCCGAGGACCACGGCTTCGAGGAGATCGACCCGGCAGCCGCCCCTCCGGCGAGCACCGGGCCACCAGTGGCCGTCTGAGCTCTCGAGGCATCACATCGCACCAGCCCGCCTGCCGGCGGGCTCCTCGCGTTGGTGCCGTCCGTGTGGATTCCGCACCCGGAGGCGCCGCGATCTACGGCTGCGCAGCCGTCAGCGCCCGGAGGAGCCGCCCCAGCGCGCGGGCGCGGTCACGATTCCCGACCGGAAGGCTCGCAGGCGCCCCCGGCCGGGAGAATCGTCACTTCGAGGTCCCCAGTTTCGTAAGGACCCCCGAGCGGAGGGAGTGGGATTCGAACCCACGGTGCGCAGGACGCACAACGGTTTTCGAGACCGTCCGATTCGGCCGCTCTCGCATCCCTCCGGGGTGGAAGGCTAGCGGCTCGCCCGGCGGGTCGCGAAGAAGGCCTCGAGTAGCGCGGCGCCCTGCCGCGCGAGCACGGAGTCGACGACCGCGACCTCGTGGTTCAAGCGCGGGTCGGCGCACAGGTTGTAGAGGGAGCCGCACGCGCCCGCCTTCGGGTCGGCCGCCGCGAACACGACGCGCTCGACGCGCGCCGCGACGAGCGCGCCGGCGCACATCGCGCAGGGCTCGAGCGTCACGTACAGCGTGCACCCCTCGAGCCGCCACCCGCCGAGTGCCGCCGCGGCGTCGCGCAACGCGAGCACCTCGGCGTGCGCCGTCGGGTCGCCGGCGAGCTCGCGCTCGTTGTGCCTGCTCGCGATCACGACACCACCCCGGGTCACGACGGCCCCCACGGGCACGTCGCCGTGCGCGGGCGCCTCGGCAGCCTGCGCGAGCGCGAGCTGCATCGCCCCAACGTCGTCGAGCAACGCGCCGCCTCCATTGCGTCGTCGACCGGCGCGAGCCGGTCCCCGGCGGAGGGGGTGGGATTCGAACCCACGGTCAGTCTCCCGACACACGATTTCCAATCGTGCCGATTCGGCCGCTCTCGCACCCCTCCGAGAAAGTGAGACGCTATCGTGTCGGCGGGCGGCGCCGTCGAGCGCAGTGGCCGGGTTCTGCGCAACCGGACCTCGTGAACCGAGTCAGGGCCGGAAGGCAGCAGCTCTCAGCGAAGTGTCCGGTGTGCCGCAGGCGACCTGGCCGCTGCGCCCGGCGTCGCCGCCCGCTTTCCCCGGCACCGTCGGGCGCCGGACGCGGGCCGGGCGGCGCGGCCGTAGCATCGGCGCGTGACCGAGCCGACGACGACCCCGCAGCCCGCCCCGAGCGCCGGCGGTCCCCGCGATCGGCCCTTCCAGTCGCTCTACCGCCGGTACCGGCCGCAGCGCTTCGACGAGGTGCGGGGCCAGGACCACGTCACGAGAGCGCTGCGCAACGCGGTGCGCGACGACCGGATCGCGCACGCGTACCTGTTCAGCGGCCCGCGCGGCACCGGCAAGACCTCGACCGCCCGGATCCTCGCGAAGGCGCTGAACTGCGCGTCTCCGGGGGACGGCGAGCCGTGCGGGACGTGCGAGTCCTGCGTCTCGATCACCGCGGGCTCGTCGTTCGACGTCCACGAGCTCGACGCGGCGTCGAACAACGGCGTCGACGCGATGCGCGACCTCGTCGCGCGCGCCGCGCTCGCGACGCCGGGGCGGTGGAAGGTCTATATCGTCGACGAGGTCCACATGCTCTCGACCGCGGCGTCGAACGCGCTGCTGAAGACGCTCGAGGAGCCGCCGGAGCACGTCGTGTTCGTCCTCGCGACGACCGACCCGCAGAAGGTCCTCGCGACGATCCGCAGCCGGACCCAGCACTTCGAGTTCCACCTCCTCGGCGAGGACGTGCTCGAGACGCTCCTCGAGGACGTCGCTGCCGACGCCGGGCTCGAGCTGCCCGAGGGCGGGATCGGGGTCGCGCTCCGCCGCGGCCGCGGCTCGGCGCGCGACGCCCTGTCCATGCTCGACCAGGTCGCCGCTTCGGGCGCGGCGGAGGACGACACCGACGCGCTCGCCGCAGTCGTGCTCGGCGTCGCCGAGCGCGACGTCGCACGGGTCCTCACCGCCCTCGACACGGCCCTGCGCGGTGGTCGCGAGGCCCAGCAGCTCGCGATCGAGCTCGTCGAGCGGCTGCGCGCGGGCTTCCTCTCGCTCGTCGCGCCCGGCGTCCTCGACCACGCGCAGGGCGGCAACACCGCGGACGAGGCGCGGGCGCTCGGCGCGGCGCGTTGCGTGCGCACGATGGAGCTCGTCGGCGCCGCGATCGTCGCGATGCGCGACGCCCCCGAGCCGCGGATCACGCTCGAGGTCGCGCTCGCCCGCTGCGCGCACCCCGAGGCGGACGACGCGCTCGACTCGATGCTCGACAGGCTCCAGCAGCTGGAGCGCCGCATCGAGAGCCTCGAAGGCGTCGCCGGGGACGCGCCGGGGACGGCGGTCGTGCGCCACGGCCGCGGGACGCCGACCTCGGCGCACGACGACGCCGGCGCTGCGCCCGTCCGACCGGGCACGCCGGCCTCGCCGGGTGCACCTGGGGGGCCGGTGGGCTCGGGTGCGCCTGGCGGGCCGGCGGGCTCGGGTGCACCTGGGGGGCCGGATCCGGCGCACCCGGGCACGTCCGCGCCCACGGAGGCGACCGGGGCGGCGCCGAGCCGTGCGGCGCTCGGGGCGTACCGGCGCGCGCCCGGGCCGAGCGACCCCGGCCCTCCCGCCCGCCCCGGAACTCCCGAGGCGCCGACGGGCGGGGGCGTCGAGGGCGAGCGCGCGGCGCACGACCCGGGCCCGCCGGTGACCGGGGCTCCGGTGACCGCGGCTCCGGTGACCGCGGCTCCCGACCGCGACGCGCTCGTCGCCGCGTGGGGCGACCACGTCATCACCGGGCTTCGCCCGAAGGTGCGCGCGTACTTCCAGGCGGGCCACTTCGTCGGCATCGACGGGGAGGACGCGCTGTTCGCCCTGCCGAACGCGGTCCACGTCGCCCAGGCGGAGTCGATGAGAGACGAGGTCGTCGCCGCGCTCTCCCGGCACTTCGGGCGCCGTGTCGGGATGCGTCTCGTGGCCGAGGGAGACGTCGCCCCGGCGGCGAGCCCGGCGTCCGGGCGTCCGCCGGCCGCCGCGCGCACCGCGCGGCCACCGGCGCCCGCGCCCGGGCCCGGGCCCGGTCGGCCGAGCACGGCGCAGACGCCTGGACCGGCCGGACCGGCCGCTCGCACGGTCGCGGAGCCGGCGGGTGGCCCGGCGGGTGGCGCGGCGGTCGACGCGGAGATCGCCCGCGAGATCGACGGCACGACGGAGCTCCCGGACCCGGCGGACCTCGCGGCCGCAGGCCCGGACACGGGGCTATCCTGGGCGGAAGGCCGCCTGCTCGAGGCGTTCCCGGGCGCCGAGGAGGTCTGACGCGGTGGCTGATCTTCCCGACGACGTCGAGCTCGGCGGGCTCCTCGCGCAGATGCAGCAGCTCCAGGCGAGCGTCGCACGGGCCGAGGCCGAGGCGAGCGCCCGGCACGTCGTCGGCACGGCCGCAGGCGGCGCGGTCTCGGTGCGCGCGTCCGGCGAGCTCTCGTTCGACTCGGTCGAGATCGACCCGTCGGTCGTCGACCCGTCCGACGTCGCGCTCCTCGAGGACCTCGTGCTCGCCGCGGTGCGCGACGCGGCGGCGAAGCTCACGGCGATGCGGCGCGAAGCGATGGGTGGCGCCGTGCAGAGCGCGCTCGAGGGCCTCTTCGCCGCCGGTGTGGAACCGCCGGAGGACCCGCCGGGGCCAGGCGAGCTGCCGGAGTAGTCGCGGGAGCCTCTGCTGGCGCTGTTCGAAGGCCCCATCCAGGACCTCGTCGACGAGCTCGGCCGACTTCCGGGCATCGGCCCGAAGTCCGCCCAGCGGATCGCGTTTCACCTGCTCAAGGTCGCGTCGGAGGACGCGAACCGGCTCGCGCGCGCGATCGTCGAGGTGAAGGCGCGCACCGTGCTCTGCGAGGTGTGCTTCAACATCGGCATCGGCGCCCGCTGCGCGATCTGCAACGACGAGCGCCGCGACCAGAGCGTGCTCTGCGTCGTCGAGGACCCGCGCGACATCGTCGCGGTCGAGCGCACGAGGGAGTTCCGCGGCCGCTACCACGTGCTCGGCGGCGCGCTCAGCCCGATCGAGGGCGTCGGGCCGGAGCAGCTGCGGGTCCGCGAGCTGCTCGCCCGCCTCAACGCCGAGGAGGTCTCCGAGGTGATCTTGTGCACGAACCCGAACCTCGAGGGCGAGGCGACCGCGATGTACCTCGCCCGGCTGCTGCGGCCGCTCGGCGTGCGCACGACCCGGATCGCGAGCGGCCTGCCGGTCGGCGGGGACCTCGAGTACGCGGACGAGCTCACGCTCGGGCGGGCGCTCGAGGGGCGGCGGGACGTCGGCGCCTGAGCGCGGTGCACACCGAGCGCGCGTGAGCGCCACGCCGCAGCGGACGGCCGCTCGCCGCCGCAGGTAGCCTCGGCGGGATGTCCCAGACCGAGGCACCGAAGGACACGATGGAGGCGCGCCTCGCCGGCCTGCTCGAGCGCAAGGCGGAGGCACACAGCCCCGCGACGCCGCGAGCGGTCGAGGCCCAGCGCGCGAAGGGCAAGCTCACCGCGCGCGAGCGCCTCGACTACCTGCTCGACGACGACTCGTTCCAGGAGCTCGACGCGCTCGTCCGCCACCGCAGCCACGGGGTCGGCCTCGACCACAGCCGTCCGTACACCGACGGCGTCGTCGCCGGGTTCGGCACGATAGACGGCCGCCGCGTGTGCGTCTACAGCCAGGACTTCACGGTCTTCGGCGGCTCGCTCGGCGAGGCGCACGCGGAGAAGATCCACAAGGTCCAGGACCTCGCGGTGCAGACCGGCGTGCCGCTCGTCGGGCTGAACGACGGCGGCGGGGCCCGCATCCAGGAGGGCGTCGCCGCGCTCCACGGCTTCGGGGGGATCTTCTTCCGCAACGCCCGGGCGTCGGGCGTCGTGCCGCAGATCAGCGTCGTGCTCGGCCCGGCGGCCGGGGGCGCCGTCTACTCGCCGGCGCTCACGGACTTCGTCTTCATGGTCCAGCACACGAGCCACATGTTCATCACCGGCCCGGACGTCGTGCGCACGGTGACCGGCGAGGACGTGACCCCCGAGCAGCTCGGCGGTGCGATGACCCACGCGACGCGCTCGGGCGTCGCCGCGTTCGTCGCCGAGGACGAGCGCTCGTGCCTCGACGAGGTGCGCGAGCTGCTCTCGTTCCTCCCGTCGAACAACCTCGAGGAGCCGCCGCGCCGGGCGAGCGGCGACGACCCCGACCGCCTCGTCACCGAGCTCCGCGACCTCGTGCCCGCGCGTCCGAACCAGCCCTACGACATGAAGCGGCTCGTCCGGGCCGTCGTCGACGACGGCGACTACCTCGAGTACTTCCCCTTCTGGGCGATGAACGTGACCTGTGGCTTCGCCCACATCGCCGGCCGCGTCGTCGGGGTCGTCGGCAACCAGCCGCAGGTGCTCGCCGGGGTGCTCGACATCGACTCGTCGGAGAAGGCCGCTCGCTTCGTGCGCACGTGCGACGCGTTCAACGTGCCGATCGTCACCTTCGTCGACGTGCCGGGCTTCATGCCCGGCACGGACCAGGAGTACGGCGGCATCATCCGGCACGGCGCGAAGCTCCTCTACGCCTACTGCGAGGCGACCGTCCCGCGGATCCAGGTGATCGTGCGCAAGGCGTACGGCGGCGCCTACCTCGTGATGGACTCGAAGTCGATCGGAACGGACATGTCCTACGCGTGGCCCTCGGCCGAGCTCGCGGTCATGGGCCCG
>Ga0307373_10003524_pt1 | contig 27232 bp, 33 predicted proteins | sample OX2MG_FD_202534 | JGI IMG/M metagenome (GOLD analysis project Ga0307373, IMG submission 202534) | Soil microbial communities from Risofladan, Vaasa, Finland - OX-2 | ecosystem: Environmental > Terrestrial > Soil > Coastal area > Acid sulfate soil | place: Finland: Risofladan, Vaasa | collected...
CGCACAGGCCTACTGCCGCATCTCCAGCTATCTGCAGACCATGGCCAACCAAGGCTACAACCCCCTCGTCGCTATCCAAATGGCCCTATCCGGTCAGCTCTACGCCGAAAAGGCGTGAGCAGTTACGCTGTCGAACCAAAAGCCGGTCGCCGAACCGTCAGTGTTACCGACCACCGCGGCAAAACCGACTTCGTCGCATTTGTCCGACACTTGGTCAACCGTGTATACCGCTCGGCGCGCCGCATTCATCTGGTGACCGACAATCTCAATACGCACTTTCGCAGGTGCTTTGAGGACGTTCTGGGCAAAACCGCTGCTCGGCGCCTGCTGCGACGCGTAATCTTTCATTACACGCCAACGCATGCGAGCTGGTTGAACATGGCCGAAATCGAGATCGGCGTTCTGAGCCGCCAATGCCTGGACCGGCGGCTGCCCGACAGCCAAACTCTCAAAAGCGAAGTGGCCGCGTGGCAACGGCACCGCAACAACGCGCGCACGAGCATCGAGTGGACCTTCACTCGACAGGATGCAGATCGAAAGCTCGGCCGCCATTATGTTCCGACTTTAATGGTCTGAGGTACTAGGCTCGGCTCACGTACAGCTCGAAAGCTCACAAAAAATACCCCGAACTCCGCCACGAGCCTGCTGAGGCTGGCCCGACAATCACGTGAGATCAACGTGCCCTTACCGGAGACAATCCCCATGGCTAAAGCAAAGCGCAACGCCCGCCGCGCCAGCGCTCGCTCGGCGCGCCCTGGACCAGGTTTGTCCTTCCAGAGAGCCGATTTGCGTGGAGCGTATGGCCCACATCGCAAAGACCATGCAATCCGCGCAAACCGCCGCGCCCTCGCCTCACTCGAGCAGCTGTTCGACGTGCTCCAGCGCTCCGGGGCGCTGCTCGGGCGCAATCACGATACGATCTTCTTCGACGCGACACGCGTGCCCCGCTCGATCGACCCGCGGCGCCTGTGCGCGCATTGGCTCAGAGATATCGAGGAGCCCGAGGCCGTGGCGGTGTTCGACGATTTCGTCGGCGAGCGCAAGGGTGCCCTCTGCGCCCGTATCAATGCGGAGCTGCTCGGCGCCGCGCAGCCCCTGCGCCCTGGCGGCCCTGTGGGCGAGCTCACCAAGGAACGCTTTCCCTTTTGCGATGAGCTCCAGGCGCTCCTTGCACGTGTTCCCATGCTGAAAGAACCCGAGAAGGCGAGGCTTGAGGCCGTGCAGCGCGAGCTCGTGGCCGAGGCCAGTCAAGCGTTCGAGGAGAATCTAGACGAGTTTGCGTCGGAACTCTTAAACGACGCCGACAGGCATGAAGCAGCACTCGCGCGCGCCGCGACTCCCGTCCAGGTACGCCGAAAAGTACGTTTCGATGATCGCACTCATGGCGCGCGGCGGCAGGTCCTCGCACAGCCGGGTGCAGCCTTCGATATCCACGAACAGCACGGCGATCTGCCGCATGCGCTTGCGCGGCGCGACCAGCGGGCGGGCGGTGTACGCGGCCAAGACACCGGAGAGCACGAAGCCGCTCCAGGGCGGCGCGGCGCCTTTTGGAGAGGCGCCGTCGGACACGCGCGCTCGATCCGCGAATCGCGGTCTTCCCGATGGCGCCGCGTCGCCCGTTGCCGCGCGTCGCAGTGCTGGCCGCCGTGATCCTTCGCGTCACCCCGAGGCAAGCTTCCCGCCGAGCTTCATACAGGCGCCCGCAGGAACGTACTTGAAATCGGTGGGATCGTAGTCCACGGTCGCCTGTCCGTTGCAGCCGTGCTTCGCTGTGGCGCAGTCGTTGTGTCCGGCCTTGGCGATGCCGAAGCACTTGATGTCCTTGCCGCCCGCGCTCGCCGCCTGCCCGGCGCCCGAGCGCAGCTCGACCGATTTGTACATGCCGTAGAGCGCCCCGCCTGCGACCGCCGCGAGCAGCACGCGCGAGGCGAGCCGCTTGCGGGGGTCGGACTCCCGTGCCGGCGTATGAGCGGCGCGCGGCGCGCAGCCGCGCCCGCGCACGGCGCGTCCCACAGGCTACCGGCGACGAGCGCGGCGAGCCCCGTGTACAGGAGCCACGATCGCGGATAGAGCCCCGTGACCAATAGCCAGAGTCCGGCAACCGCGGCGACACCGCCGACGACGGACAGCCAGAACGGCTTCAACTCGCCGTGCCGGCGCGCGGTGCGCCACAGCAGCCACAGCGTCAGGGCCACGAAGGCTGCAAAGATCGGCAGCAGGTACGCATCCCGGACCAGGAACCCGAGCCCCGCGGCGCCCATGGCCGCAAGCACCGCCGGAATCGCGAGGCAGCAAGCCGCGGCGACGCCGGCGCCGAACAGGGCGGAGAGCTGCTTGAGAAGATCCTTCACGCGGGCTCCTTGCGCGTTCACGCGCCTATCCGGCGCAGCACGACAGCTCCTTGACGTCCTTGGTGAAGGTCTGCGCGCACAGCTTCAGTCCCTCGACCATGGTGAGATACGGAAAGAGCTGCTCGGCGAGCTCCGCAATCGTGAGCCGCGCGCGCAGCGCGAGCGCCGCCGACTGGATCACCTCGCCCGCCTCGGCGGCGAGCACCTGCGCGCCGAGCAGGCGCCCGCTGCGCGCCTCGGCGACGAGCTTCACGAAACCGCGCGTATCGAAATTGACCAGCGCGCGCGGAACGTTCTCGAGCGGCAGCGTCCGGGATTCGGCTTCGATCCCCCGCTCGGCGGCCTCGCGCTCGCTCAGTCCGACGCTCGCAACCTGCGGGTCGGTGAACGTGACCTCGGGGAGCGCGCTCAGGTCAAGCCGCGCCTCGCCCCCCGTCATGTTGATCGCGGCGCGTGTCCCGCCGGCCGCCGCCACGTAGACGTATTGCGGCTGATTGGTGCAGTCCCCGGCCGCATAGATTCCCTCGGCCGAAGTTCGCATGCGCTCGTCCACCACGATCGCGCCGGCGCGATCGGTCCTCACCCCGGCCTGCTCGAGGCCGAGGCCGGCCGTATTCGGCCGCCGCCCGGTCGCGACGAGCAGCCGCTCGCCGGAAAGCCGCTCCGATCCGGTGTCGGCGAGGAAGTGACCGCCTTCGTAGCGCACCTCCTTGAGCGTCGCATGCGTGAGCACGCGCATGCCTTCGTCCGAGAGGATGCGCTCGAGCGCCGCGCCGAGCGCCGGGTCCTCGCGCGAAAGCAGCGTCGAGCGCGCAACCAGCGTCACTTCGGAGCCCAGGCGCAGGAACGCCTGCGCGAGCTCGAGCGCCACGACCGAGCCGCCGTAGACGATCAAGTGGGAGGGCAGCTCGGCGGCGGCGAGCGCCTCCGTGGAGGTCCAGTAAGGCGTGCCGCGCAAGCCCGGCACTTCGGGGACGGCAGGCGAGGCGCCCGTCGCGATAAGGATCCGGTCCACATGGAGCGACTCGGTCGCGCCGGTCGGCAGCGCGACCGAAACGGTGCGCGCATCTTCGAGGCGCGCCGTGCCGCGCACGAAGCGGATGCGCTCGGCACGCTGGTCGATGATCGACTGGTACTTCGCCTCGCGCAGCGCGGCGACCCGCGCCTGCTGCTGCTCGAGAAGCGCGCGGCGCTCGATCGCCGGGACCTGGCGCGAGATCCCCGAGAAGGGGTGTGCCGCTTGCAGGTGAGCGATGTGCGCGGCGCGGATCATGATTTTCGAGGGCACGCAACCGACGTTGACGCAAGTCCCGCCGATCGTCCCCGCTTCGATCATGGTCACTTGCGCGCCCTCGTCGGCGGCGCGCAGCGCGCCAGCGAACGCCGCTCCTCCGCTACCGATCACGGCGACCGCGAGGCTGGCGCCCGCTCTTCGCGCGGCGGGCGAGCCCGGCTCCACGCCATAACCGGCTCGCTTGACTGCGGCAGCGAGCGCCGCGGCCGTCACGTGCTCGACGGCTTGCACGCGGGCTTCGCCCCGCGCGTAGGAGGCCTCGGCCGTTCGTACTCCGGGTACCGCGAGCAACGCATGTTCGACGCTGCGTTCGCAATGCTCGCAGGTCATGCCGCTCACCTGTAGCGAAACGGCGCTCACTTCGCTCCGCTCCGGTTCCGGCGAATCCGCCTGGACGGCGCGCCTATTCATGCGCGCCGTCCAGGGCCTTCGACGGATAGCCGGCGTCCTTCGTCGCGCTCTGGAGCGCGGCGACGCCGGTCTTCGCGTCGTCGTAGACCACCGTGGCGGTCTTCTTCGGGTAGTCGATCTCGACCTTGTCGACGCCGGGCACGCGCGAGAGGGCGGTCTTCACGGTGATCGGGCAGGCCGGGCAGGTCATGCCCGGGACGCTCAGCGTCACGGTCCTCGGTCCGGCCCAGGCCGCCGCGGCGAATGTCGCGCCGGCGAGCAACGCGGCGAATCTCTTCAGCATGGGGCTTCTCCTAATAGAAAAACGGCAGGATGTACGGGTACGCGAGCGCGACGAGCACGAGCGCCGCGACGAGCCAGAAAAGGGTCTTGTACAGGCGGCGCGTGCGCGGCAGCGTGCAGACCTCGCCGGGCGCGCACTCGGATGCCGGCCGGTAGATGCGCCGCCAGGCGAGAAACATCGAGACGAGCGCGATCCCGAGGAAAATCGGCCGGTAGGGCTCGAGCTTCGTGAGAGCATCCCAGCCCCGTTCCGGGCCGGGCGTTGGCGGAGAAACGACGATGTGCTACACGGCGAACGGCAGCGCCGAGCATCTCAGGTCCGTGGCCGGACTCGGTGTAGGCAGACAAACTGGTTTGTTCTCAGGAGCTTGAAGTTTTGTTTCTCAGGAGTGCCGATCCAGGCCCCCGAGAACCCGAGCGCGACGAGCGCGAGCGGCCCGAGGCAACATGCGGAGGCGAACACAGCCGCGAGGCCTCCCGCGGCGAGCGCGCCGCGCCCGCCGCGGCTCGTGGCATCGGGCATTTCGCGCAGCGCAGTCGCTTGCTCGTCCATGGCCGGTGCTATGCTAGGACCGTACTCGAGTACGGAGTCAAGGGCATGGCGAGGAGCCTGACGATCGGGGCGCTCGCGGCGCAGGGCGGCGTGGGCGTGGAGACGGTGCGCTACTACCAGCGCCGCGGGCTGCTCGAGGAGCCGCACCGCCCGCCGGGCAGCGTGCGCCGCTACGGCGAGGAGGCGCTCGCGCGGCTGCGCTTCATTCGGCACGCGCAAGATCTGGGGTTTTCCCTCGATGAGGTGGCCGAGCTCCTCGCGCTCGACGAGGGCCGCGAGTGCGAGGAGGCGCGCCGCATCGCAGCCGCGAAGCTCGCCGCGGTGCGCGAGCGGCTCGCGCGCCTGCGGCGGATCGAGCGCGCGCTCGCCGAGCACGTGCGCGCCTGCGAGCGCAGCCGCGAGCGCCAGCGCTGCCCGCTGATCGAGACGCTCGCGCAGCGGGAATAACCCGAGCCGATGCCCAGTTGAAGCTCGCCGCCTCCTCGGGGGCCGGAAAACTCCCCGCTGTGCGCGGTCGCGCTCAGTCGCGGAGATGGCGCGGGCAGGACTGCCGGATGAAGCCGCTGATCTCGGCCGGCGAGGTGAACACGACGAACGCGCGGTCCCCGCGCATGCCCGCGCCGAGCAGCACCGGCTTTCCGGGCTCGGGGCCGCGGGCGCTCGCGTCGGTCTTGAAGCGCAGGTTGAAGTCCCAGATCTCGTGCGTGGCGCCGTCCGCGGTGGCGACGGTGTAAGTGTCGCCGCAATACGTGATCGAGCGCACCTAGGCATCGGGCGGCGGCTGCTTGAGATCGCCTTTGTGAACGCTCATCATGCCGCCGCCGGGGGCCGAGGCCTTGCCTTCAGCGAGCGCTTCGAGGAAGGCGATCACGTCGGCGCGGTCTTTTGCGCTGGGCAGACTCGGGAACATCGGTCCCATCGCATTGCCCGGGATGAAGCGCGCCGGGTCGCCCAGCCACGCGTAAAGTGTCGCGGCGTTCCAGGTGACACCCGAGCGCATGAGCGCGTCCGAGTAACGCCCGAATCCGGGGACGGTGCCGGCCTTGCGGCCCCAGATCGCGGCGAGGCTCGGCCCGGTCATGTTCACGCCGGCTTTCGCCGAATGGCAGGTCATGCAAAGGTGGAATACCTGGGCGCCGCGGGGCTTGCGAGCGAGGCGAGCGCGCGCGCCGCGAAGATAGATCGGCGCCGGCTCACGCCGTTCCTTTTCGCGCTCACACCGGGGTATACAGCACGCAGTAGCCCATCGGGCTGATCGGGCCCTGCACCACCTGGCATGCCCCGGCCTCATTCATCATTCCGGGGCCCATTGGTTCTCCCATCATCCCGCGCCCGGCCGTGCCGCCGGGCGGAATGAAGTATCGGCACATGCCGCACATCTTGCCTTCGACCGGCCGATCTTGATAATGCACTGCCGCCTTGGTCGCTTTACCGGTCGTATTCGAGTCGGCGAAGGACGGGCGCGTCAGCAACGGCAAAGCCGCCGCGGCCGCGGTCAAGGCGGATTGTTTCAGCCAGGTGCGCCGCGACTCAGACGCAGGTTTTTTCATCGGGTTCGCCTCCGATCAAGCGCGACGTGCCGAGCGCGCGGGAAGTCCGACAGTGAGCAGCGCCGCGACCGCCATCAGCGCCGCGGTGACCCAGAAGATTAGCGCATAGCTCCGGGAATCGTCCAGGATGAGGATCGCGCCGAGCATGCCGATCCCCATCGCGCGGCCCATGTTGTGCGCGAAGTTGAACAGGCCCGCCGCCTCGCCCGCCGCGTCCTCGGGCACCGTAGTGAGCGCGGCGACCGCGGTGGGCGCGAGCGGCAGCGCCATGCCGAAGCCGGTCGCCGTCATGACGGCGAAAAGGACCGCGGGCGAAACGCCCGTGCCGAGCACGGCGAGCGCGACGAAGCCCGCGGTCATCACGAGGAACCCCGCCGCCCAGGGAAGCGCAGCCCCGAGGCGGTCGGTGATGCTCCCGCCCCAGGCGCCGACCACGATCGCGGTGACCGTGAGCGGCAGCAGCGCGTTGGTCGCCTGGAGCGCCGAGTAGCCGCCGACGTACTGCAGCTCCAACGGCACGAACATCATCGCCGAGAACATCCCGACGCACACGAGCCAGGTTCCGAGGTTGCCGAGGACGAACGGCCGGATACGGTACAAGCTCACGTCGAAGAGCGGCGTCTTCTCGGTCTTCTGGTTGATCCAGAGAACGATCACGCCGACGCCGAACACGCCGTAGAGCATCCAGGCCATCGCGCGCATCGTCTTGCCGATCGCCGCGGTGAGGCCCGCCTGCATCGTGTCCATGCCCGAGACGGCGAGCGCGACGACGAGCGCCGAGAAGCCGACCAGGAAGGCAGCCGAGCCCACCCAGTCGAAGCGCTCCTCGCGCCGCGGGAGCTCCTCGAGCGCGGCCGCGACCCACAGCCACAGGAGCGCGGCGAGCGGCGCGGGCACCCAGAAGAGCGAGCGCCAGCCGAGCGACACCGCGAGATAGCCGCCGATCACCGGGCCCGCGACCGTGCCCGAGAGGAGCGCGGCGCGCCAGATGCCGAAGGCGAGGCCCTGGCGCTCGCGGATCCGCGTGCTGATGAACACGATCGAGTCGAGCAGGATCCCGCCGCCCAGCCCCTGGAGCGCGCGCATCGCAACGAGAGTCGCGGCGTTGGGAGAAGCCGCTGCGGCCGCCGAGCCGAGCGCGTAGAGCACGAGGCCCCAGAGGAAAAGCCGCTTGTGGCCGTAGCGGTCGCCGAGCTTGCCCATCACCGGCATCACGACTGCGTAGGGCACGAGGTAGGACAGGATGATCGCGACGAGCGCGTAGCTCCCGCCCCCGAGCGCGCGGGTCATGTCGGCGATCGGCACGTTGACGATGCCGGCGCTCATGTTGGAGAGGAACGTCGCGATCGAGGCGACCGCGATCAGCGACGGGGAAAATCCGTTGCGTTTCATTTCGCGCCTCCTTTCACCAGACGCCCGCCGAACGAATTGGCGAGCACCGCGGTGACGCTCGCCGCCATCGCGACCATCGCCCAGGCGGGCTGCAGGAGCCCGGTGACCGCCACCGGGATGCCGATGCCGTTGAAGGCGAAGGCGATCGCGAGGTTCTGCGCGGTCTTCGCGTAGCTGCGGCGGCCGATGTCGAGAAGATCGGGAATCGCGGTGAGGGCGTGGTTCATGACCACCGCGTCGGCCGATTCGATCGCAATGTCGGTGCCGGCGTCGAAGGCGACGCCGACGTCGGCCTGCATGAGCGCGGGCGCGTCGTTGATTCCGTCGCCGACCATCAAGACCCGCAGCCCTTCACGCTGCAGCGCGCGCACGTACTCGGCTTTGTCGGCGGGCAGCGCCTCGCCGCGAAAGCGCCAGACGCCGAGTCGCGCGGCGAGCGCCTCGGCGGCGCGACGGTTGTCGCCGGTGACGAGGATCGGCTCGATCCCGCGCGCGGCGAGCGCGCGGACGACGCCTTCCGCGTCGGGCCGCGCCTCGTCGCCGAGCGGGATGAGGCCGAGAAGGCGCCCGGCGCGCGCGATACCCACGAGCGTCGCCGAGGCGGAAAGCCCGGTGCCGGTGTTTGCCGGAAGCGCGATCCCTTGATCCTGGAGAAACCGGGGGCTCCCCGCGAGCACGCGCTCGCCGGCGAGCGTTCCCGCGACGCCGCGCCCGGGGGTTTCGCGAAAGTCTTCGACCTCGCCGAGCTCGAGGCCGCGCGCTTCGGCTTCCTCGACGATGGCCTTGGCGAGCGGATGGCGCGAGAAGCGCTCGAGCGCCGCGGCGGCGGCGAGCAGCTCGTCGGGCACCGCGCCGAGGACCTTGGGCTTGCCGCGCGTGAGGGTGCCGGTCTTGTCGAAGACGACCGCGCGCACGTCCTTGAGCGTCTGGAAGGCGTCGGCGCTGCGCACGAGGATGCCGCGGCGCGCCGCTTCGCCGCCGCCGCGGATGAGCGCGAGCGGCGTCGCCATGCCGAGCGCGCAGGGATAGCCCATCACCAGCACCGAAAGCGCGGCGAACACCGCGCGCATTCCGTAGCTCGCCCCGAGGGCCGCGCCGGCGATCGTCCAGCCGATCAGAGCCGCCGCCGCGATCCCGAGCACCGCGGGCACGTAGACCAGCAGGATGCGCTCGACGAGAACGAGGATCGCGGGCTTGAGCGCTTTCGCCGCTTCGACCTCGCGCGCGACGCGCGCGACGAAGCTCTCGCTCGCGGGCTTGGTGACGCGCGCAAGCAGCGTGCCGTCCGTGTTCATAGATCCGGCGATCACGGCGGCGCCCGCCGCCTTGGTGACCGGGAGCGGCTCGCCGGTCACCATCGACTCGTCGACCGCGGCGATGCCTTCGGTCACCTCGCCGTCGAGCGGGATGCGCTCGCCCGGGCGCACGCGCACGAGCGCGCCGACCGCGATCTCGGCCACGGGCACCTCGACCTCGTCGGCGCCGCGCACGACGCGCGCGGTCGCCGGCTGGAGCTCGAGGAGCTTCCGAACCGCCTGCGACGCGCGCGTGCGCACCAAGCCGGCGACATAGCTGCTCAGGATGTGGTACGTCATCAGGAACGCGGCGGCGCCGAAGAAGTCCGCCGCCGGGAACGACGGCTCGCGCAGACCGACTAGGCCGGCCGCGAACGCACCCAGCGCGCTGAAGCTGAGCAGCACGTGCTGATTGAGGATGCCGCGCTTGAGCGCGGCGAACGCCATCGAAAGAAAGCGCCGGCCGATCAGGAGCACGAGAACCGCGCCGAGCGCCATCGCGATCCCCAGCCACGGTCCGGCGATCGGGAGGTCGAGCCATGCGCTCGCCATCATCGTGAGGCCTACTCCGCTTAGAAGCGCCGCGACGAGCAGCCGGCGCCGCTCCTCGTCGAGCTCCTCTTCGGCTTCGATGAAGGAGCGGAGCTTGTCGCGGTCGCGGATCGTGTAGCCGAGCGAGCGCAGCGTCTCGCTGATCCGCCCCGGGATCGTCGGCGTGCCGTCGTAGACGATCAGCGCCTCCTCGTGCGCGAGGTTCACGCCGGCGGAAGCGACACCGGGCACCTGCGCGAGCGCGCGCTCGACGCTCTGGCGGCAAAACGAGCACTGCATGCCGCCGATCGCGATCTGCAGGCGCGCGGGCGACTTCTCAGGCGGCGCGACGACCGACGAGGCGAGAGCGGTGTCCGTCATGGCGATCCTCAGCCGGGTCTGCGGCCGGCAACGCGATAGCCGAGCCGGCTGATCGCATCGGCGAGCGCGCCCTCGCTCGCGAGCGCCGGGTCGAAGCGCACGCGCGCCTCACGCTTCGCGTACGAGACCGCCGCTTCCCGCACGCCGTCGCTTCGCTTGAGCAGCGCCTGGACTACGGAGGCGCAGCCCTCGCAGTGCATGCCTTCGATCTCGTATACGATCGTCCTCATCGCATCGCGCTCATGGTCTCACCCCGGCGCAGCGGCCGGATGCGGGCGACTCTAAACCCTGGAGGCCGGTCCGGAGTCAAGCGCTGTCGATCTCGCCCGCTCTTGGAAGGGAGGGACCCGGCCTTCGCGGGGCTTGACTCCGGAGCCCACTCCAGGCTGTAGCCTTGCGGCATTCGAGAGGTGCACCGTTACCGCGCATGGATACCAGCCATTTGACGGACTTTCTCAGCCAGACCTCGGGCATGTCGCTCGTCCTCGCCGCGGCGGTCGCGGCTGCCGGTCTGCTCGTGGGAATCGCCCCGAGCTCGCTGCCGCTTTATTCCGTCGTGGGCGGCTATGTCGCGGGACAGGCGACCGGCCGCGCGAAGGGCCTGCTGCTCGTGGCGGGATTCGTCCTCGGGCTGGCGAGCGTCGACGCGGGGATCGGCGTGCTCTTCGGCGTGCTTGGCGAGGCGGTGATCATCACGCTCGCGCGCTACCTGGGGCTCACCAACCTGCTGCTCGCGCTGCTCCTGGGCGTTCTCGGACTCGCGTTGCTGCGCAAGGTCCGCGTGCGCGCGCCGGTCCTGCAGCCGCGGGCGCGGCGCGTCGACAGTTTTGCCGCCGCCTACGCGCTGGGCGTTCCCTTCGGGCTCACCACCTGTCCGGCGTGCACGCCCCTCGTCCTGCCCGTGCTCGGTGCGGCCGCTGCCACGGGCTCGCCCTGGATGGGCGGCCTGCTGCTCTTCGTCTTCGGGCTTGCGCGGGGCGCCCCGCTGCTCGCGGTCGGCGCCGCGGCGCAGGCGCTCGAGCGGGCGCCGCGCCTCGCGCGCTGGGTCCCCGCGATCGAACGCGCCGGCGGGTTCCTGCTGCTCGCCGCCGCCGCGTACTTTCTCTACCAGAGCGCCGTGTACGCGGGCCTCGCCCCGCCGCTTTAGGCTCGCGATCCGCGCGCGGGCGGTCGCCGCGCGGCTGAGCTGCGGGCATCGGACGAACGCGCGCGGCTCTGCAGCGTGGTTTCGAGCGCTCCGAGGATGGGGCACGCGTCGAGCGGTTTCGCGTCGTCGACGCACACCTCGATCAGGTGATCCATCGCCTGCGCAAGCTCCTGCAGCGCCTGGATCCGCGCTTCGAGCTGCGCGCGCTTCGCGATCGCCACGCTGCGCACGTCCTTGCAGCAGGAGCCCTCGCGGGCTCTCAGCTCGAGCAGCTCGCGGATCTCGGCGAGCGAGAACCCGCACTGCTGCGCGTGCCGGATGAACTGCAGGCGCCGGACCGCGTCCGGGCCGTACAGGCGATAGCCGGCGCCCGATTTCTGCGCCGGGGCGAGCAGCCGCTCGCGTTCGTAATAGCGCACCGCATCGATCGTGACGCCCGCGGCGCGCGCGATTTTGCCGATCGTCAACATGTCGGGCTCCCGGATTCGCCGGCGATCCTAAAGCCTGGGGTCGGCATCAAGGTCAAAGCTTGCCTGCGGCGCGCGCCCCGGCTCGCGCCGGACGCGCGAGGCTCGCGAGAATGCCGCAGGACTTCACGTCCTTGGCGCCGCAGCAGTAGGCGCGGATCGCGTCGAGCTCGGCTTTCAGGCGTTTCAGCTCTTCGATGCGCGCCGCCACATGCACGATGTGCGCGTCGATCAGCGCGTTGACCGGGTCGCAGTCCGCCTCCGGTCTCTCCATCGCGGCGAGCAGCATCCGGATCTCCGGCAGCGACATGTCGAGCGAGCGGCAGCGGCGGATGAAGGCGAGCCGCTCGAGGTGCGCCTCGGCATAGCGCCGGTAGCCGTTCGCGTGGCGCTGGGGCGGCGCCAGCAGCCCGGCGCGCTCGTAATAGCGCACGGTATCGGCGCCGCAGCCGGCACGCGCCGCGAGTTGTCCAATTCGCATCGTCGAGTCCTCGAATGTGGGATTCGCCTTGACCTTGGAGCAACTCCAGGGTCTGAAGTTCAGGCTGTTCGATCTCGCCTGTCAAGAAAGTGCGATGAAACTGTCCGGTTCCGCCGCGCACAGCGCAGACCTGCGACGCACCACGCTGCGCGTTCCGATGCTCGATTGTCCGGCCGAGGAGCGCAAGCTGCGCGAGTGCCTCGCCGGAGTAAAGGGACTGGGAGCGCTGGAAGTCGATCTCGCCGCGCGCCAGCTCGTGATCACGCACGAGAGCGACGCGGCGCTCGCAGAGGCGCGGCGCGCGATGTCCGCCGCGGAATTCCCGTCCAAGGTCCTGAAGGCGCCGCCGGCGGACGCGGACCAGGTCACGCAAGAGGGCTCGACGCGGCTGTGGTGGCGCATGGGCTTTGCCGCATTGGCTGCGCTCGGCGCGGAGGCATTGCATTGGGCGCAGGCGCTGGAGCCACTCGTCATCGCGCTCGCCCTGACGGCGGTGCTCGCCGGCGGCCTGGAAACCTTCCGCAAGGGCTGGGCTTCCCTCGTGCGCGGCAAGCTCAACATGAATTCGCTGATGTCGATCGCGGTCACCGGCGCGATGGCGATCGGCGAGTGGCCCGAGGCGGCGATGGTGATGGTGCTGTTCCAGCTCGCCGAGCTCATCGAAGCACTCTCGTACGAGCGCGCGCGCAGGTCGATCCGGGGGCTGCTCGAGGCGACGCCCGAGACGGCACTCGTGCGCGGCGAGGACGGCGCGTGGCGCGACACGCCTTCCGCCTCGGTTGCGGTGGGCGCGCTGGTGCGCGTTCGGCCGGGAGCGCGCGTGCCGCTCGACGGCATCGTGGTCTCGGGACGCGGCACGGTGAACCAGGCGCCGATCACCGGCGAGAGTCTTCCCGTCGACAAGCAACCGGGCGACCCGCTCTTTGCGGGAACCGTCAACCAGTCGGCAGAGCTGGAGGCGCGCGTCACCGCGCCGGCGAGCGATTCGACCCTCGCGCGCATCATCCGCGTGGTCGAGGAAGCGCAGGGGCAGCGCGCTCCGACGCAGCGCTTCGTGGACGCCTTCGCGCGCGTGTACACGCCGATCGTGTTCGCGATCGCGGTGCTCGTGGCCGCCGTGCCGCCGCTCCTGTTCGCCGCGCCGTTCGTCCCGTGGCTGTACAAGGCGCTGGTGCTGCTCGTGATCGCCTGCCCGTGCGCGCTCGTGATTTCGACGCCGGTGACGGTGGTGAGCGGCCTCGCCGCGGCCGCGCGCCACGGCACGCTCGTGAAAGGCGGCGTCTTTCTCGAGCAGGCGCGCAAGCTGAAGGTGCTCGCCTTCGACAAGACCGGAACGATCACCGCGGGGAAGCCCTCAGTGACCGGCCTGCGGCTGTTCGGGGGCGTGCCCGAGGCGGAAGCACTGCACCTCGCGGCGAGCCTTGCCGCACGCTCCGACCATCCGCTCTCGGTCGCGATCGCGGCCTATGCCGCCGGGCGCGGAGTCGCGCCGCTGCCCGTGGAGGCATTTGAGGCCGTGCCCGGCCGGGGCGTCAAGGGCCGCAATGGCGAGGGCTGGTTTCACCTCGGCAACCACCGCTACGCCGAGGAACTGGGCGTCTGCGGCTCGGAGATCGAGAGGCAGCTCGATGCGCTCGAGGGCCGGGGCGAGACCGCCGTGCTCCTCGCGAATGAGAAAGAAGTGCTCGCGCTCTTCGCGGTCGCCGACACCGTTCGGGAAACCAGCCGCCGGGCACTCGCCGAGCTGCACGCGCTCGGAGTGCGCAGCGTGATGCTCAGTGGCGACAACGCGCACACCGCGCGCGCGATTGCCGAGGCCGTGGGGATCGACGACGCGCGCGGCGACCTGCTCCCCGAGGACAAGCTCGCGGCGATCGAAGGACTCGCCGCGGCGCACGGCGCGGTCGGCATGGTCGGGGACGGCATCAACGACGCACCGGCGCTCGCCAAGGCCGACATCGGGTTCGCCATGGGCGCTGCCGGAAGCGACGCCGCGATCGAGGCGGCCGACGTGGCGCTGATGGACGACGACCTGCGCAAGGTGCCTGCGTTGATCCGCCTGTCGCGGCGCACGACCGCAGTTCTCGCGCAGAACATCGCGCTCGCGCTCGGCATCAAGGCTGTGTTCCTCGCGCTGGCGATCGCGGGCCTGGCGACGATGTGGATGGCGGTCTTCGCCGACATGGGCGCGAGCCTGCTCGTGGTGTTCAACGGCTTGAGGCTGCTGGGCGGCGCGGCGCGCCGTCCGTTCCCGTGACGCCGGACGCGGCGCCGGCCGCGCCCGCGGCGCAGAGCAAGACGCTCGCGGCGAAAACCTGCAGAAATCGGGTCGTCATCGGAATCTCCCGTCAGTGAGAATGGCGATGGTGCGCATCCGGAAAATGCGGGTGCGCGTGCGTGAGCAGCTCGTGGCGATGCGCGTGGCTGTGGCGCGTGCCGGGGGCGACCGGCGGCTCGTGCGCGTGCTCGTGGTGCGCGTCGCCGACGCCGTGCGTGTGGGCGTGCGCATGTTCGAGCGGCTCGTGGGTGTGCGGATGAACGTGGCGCTCGCTGACGTGCAGCCACACCCCGATCGCCATGAGCGCAGCGCCCGCGAGCAGCGGCAGCGTCACCGGCTCGCCGAGCAGCGCGAGCGCGAGCAGCGCGCCGAAGAACGGCGCGACCGAGAAATAGGCGCCCGTGCGCGCCGCGCCCAGGTCGCGCAGCGCGAGCACGTACAGCGTGAGGCTCGCGCCGTAGCTCAGGAAGCCGAGCGCGCCGGCCGCGACGACCGGGCCCGCGCCGGGCCAGCGCGCGCCGAGGCCGAGCGCGATCGCGAGGTTGGTCGCGCCGGCGGCGAGCCCCTTCACCATCGCGATCCAGGAGGCGTCCGAAAGCGCCACCTTGCGCGTGAGGTTGTTGTCGAGCGCCCAGCCGAGGCACGCCGCCAGCACCGCGAGCGACGGCCACAGGTTCGCGAGCTTCACGCTTTCGCCCGCGGGCCAGGCGAGCACGAGCGCGCCGGCGACGATCGCGGCGAGCCCGAGCGCGATGCGCCGGTCGAAGTTCTCCCGGAACGCGAACCAGGCGATGAGCGCGGTGAAGACCGCCTCGGCGTTGAGGAGCAGCGCTGCGTCCGAGGCCGGCATCGCGGCGAGGCCGGTCATCAGCAGCACGGGCGCGATCACGCCCCCGGAGGCGATCGCCCCCGCGAGCCAGCGCCACTCGCTTGCGTTGAGCCGTACCGGCGGCGCGCGCCGGAGCCGCCGGAGCAGCGCGAGGCCGATCCCCGAACCGAGGTACAGGAGCGCCGCGAGCAGCCAGGGGCTCGCGTGCGCGAGCAGCGGCTTCGCGAGCGGCGCGCTCGCGCCGAACAGTGCGGCGGCTGCCAGCGCAGCCGCGACGCCGCCAGGCATTGCCCGCATCGTCACCCGATCCGGCCGAGCGCGGGAAACTTCTCGAGCAGCCAGTAGCTGAACACGGTGAGCTCGCCGCTCATGATCGCGATTCCCACTACGATCATGACGATCCCGGCCCCGGCCTGCAGCGGCGGTCCCGCGCGGCGCAGGCCGCGCAGCCTCCCCGAGAGCTCGTGCAGGAAGGCGCCGGTCACGAGGAACGGCACCCCGAGCCCCGCCGAGTAGGCGGCGAGCAGGCCCATCCCGGCGTGCGCGGACGTGCTCACCGCCGACACGGTGAGGATCGCGCCCAGGATCGGGCCGATGCACGGCGTCCAGCCGAAGGCGAACGCGAATCCGAGCACGAACGCGGTCGCCGGACGCCCGGTCGCCGCCTGCACGTGCAAGTGAACATCGCGCCGCAGGAACGGGATGCGCCCGACGCCGATCAGCATGAAAACGCCGAAGAGCGTGACCACCGCGCCGCCCACGATGCCCGCCTGGTAGCGGTACTGCAGCAGCAGCCGGCCGAGCGCGGTCGCGCTCGCGCCGAGCGCGATGAAGACGAGCGAAAAGCCGAGCACGAAGCAGGCGGCAAGCAGCGTCGCGTGAAGGCGCGCGCCGCCGCGCGCCGTGCGCCGCGCTTCGCTTCCGAGCGGCTGGCCCGCGATGTAGGACACGTACGCCGGAACGAGCGGCAGCACGCACGGCGACAGAAACGACACCACCCCCGCGCCGAACGCGGTGAGGATGCCGAGGCTCGTCAGCTCGCTCAGGAGGATCCTCCCGCGGCGTTCTTGGTGCCGATGCGCTCGCGCAGCGTCTGCACGACCGGCGCCGAGTCCCAGTCGGCGGGCCCGAGGTGGCGGCCGATCTCGCGCCCGCTGCGGTCGATGAGGAGCGTGGTCGGCACACCGGGAACGCCGAGCGCGGTCGTCGCCCGCATCGAGGGATCGACGTAGATCTTGAGCGCGCGCACTCCGATCTCCTGGAAGAACGCGCGCACTGCGCTCGCGCCCTTTTCGTCGATCGAGAGCGCGACCACTTGGAAGTCCGAACCGCCCAGCTTCGCCTGCAGGCGGTCGAGCGTGGGCATTTCCTTGCGGCAAGGCGGGCACCATGTCGCCCAGATGTTCAACAGCACCACCTTGCCGCGGAAGTCGGCGAGCGAGAGCGGGCGTCCCGCTTCGTCTTGGAAGCGAAACTCGGGAACAGCGCGCGGCTTCGCTTCGCGCGCGAAGGGCAGCGCCGAGCCGCCGCGCTCGGCCGCGGATCGATCGCTCTGCTGCCGTTGCGCGAAGTACGCGCCGAGCCCGGCCGCCACGAGCACCGCGAGCGCGAGGCCTCCCACGACGAAGCGCAGGCGTCGGCTGCGGGGCGGGGCGACATCATGTAACGGCGATGCGGTCATGGCGGTCTACTTCCTCAGGCGGGCGATGAGCGGCAGCAGCGTCGTGTCGATGAATTCCGGCGTCACCGAGCCGATGCGCTTGTAGGCGATCCGTCCCTCGCGATCGATGAAGAAAGTCTCCGGCACGCCGTACACTCCCCAGTCGATCGCGACTCGGCCATCGAGGTCCGCGCCGGTGCGCGCGTACGGATCGCCGAAATCGTCGAGCCAGCGCGCGGCGTCCTCCGGGCGGTCCTTGTAGTTTAGCCCGTAGATCGGAACGACGTGCTCGCGCGCGAGCTGCATGAGCAGCGGGTGCTCCTCGCGGCAGGCGGTGCACCACGAGGCGAACACGTTGACGAGCGACACGTGGCCGATCAGGTCGCCGCTCGACAGCCCGAGCGTGCGGCCCTTCACCGGAGGCAGCTTGAACTGCGGCACAGGCTTGCCGATGAGCGGGGAGGGGACCTTGCCGGGATCGAGCGTGAGGCCGACCGCGAGCAATGCGGCCAGGCACACAAAAACGAGGAGCGGCACGAGGAGCGTGGCGCGCCGCGCTCGCGGCGGGCCGCCCGCGCCGGAAAGTTCGCGCTGGGCGCTGCGGCTCATGACCCGAGGCTCCCGGGTTGCATTCAGGGGATCCGGCGATCGACGAGCCCGAATACTTCACGGGCGACTCTTTGCGGGAGGCGATGAGGAAGGCGCCGAGGAGCCGCTGCCGCCGTGCAGCAGGAATTCGATGCCGCGCGGCGGCTGCTTTGCATCCGGCGACGGCTCGACCGACGCGTTGGGATCGAAGCCTACCCTCACCCACTGCTCCTGCGGCACGTAGCACACGCCCACGTCGGCGCATCCCTGCGAGACGATCTTGAGCTTGACGCTGCGCCTGGCGAGATCGACATCGGGAAGCGGCAGCCCGATGCGCACCTGGTCGCGGTAGATTTCGGTGCGGCCGAAGAACGGGTCGCTCTTGATCTCGCCGCGCGGCAACGCGGCCCCGGCGATCGGGCGGCCGGCTTCGGTTTCGAAGCGGAAACGGTCGCGGTACATGTAATAGCCCTTGGCGATGCGAAACCTGACTTCGACGTGGTGCGCGTCGAGCGCCGCCACCGAAAGCCGGAACGCATCCGTGGGATCGAGCAGATCCGCCGAAGAGGCCGCCCACACGTGCGTTGCAGCCGCAAGCAGCGCTGTCGCGGCAAGGGCATGGACGTAGCGCGTCATCGCATCAGCACCCCTCATGGACGAGGCGGGATATCTCCCGCGGGCTCGAGAACACGATCTGCGCGCGGTCGCCCTGCATGCCCTGGCTCACGAGCACGGGCTCGTTCGGACGAGGCCCCCGGGCACTCGAGTCGGTTTTGAAGCGCAGGTTGTATTCCCAGTATGGAATCGTGCGTCCGTCGGCATTGGTCACGAAATACGTGTGCGTGTCGTGGCAATAACGAATCGCGGTCACGCGCGCCGACGCGGCCGCGGTTTTCAGGTCCGGCAGCCTCGGGGGCGCCATCTCCGGCGCGACCCGGCCCTCGCTGAAAGCCCGCAGGAACGCGATCAGGTTGGAACGGGCGCGGGGATTCGCGAGACCGGCGAAGCTCATATACGTGCCGGGCACCAGCGACTTCGGATCGCGCAGCCAGGCGTCCAGGCTTTCGTCGGTCCACACGATGCCGGAGCGTTTGAGCGCCTCCGAAAAGCGCGGGAACGCCGTGAGCGACCCGGCCTTGCGCCCCCACACGCCGGCCAGACTCGGGCCGGTGAGCTGCACGCCGGGATCGAGCGAGTGGCACGCGGCGCAGGCCGCCTGGAAAACCCGGACGCCGCGCGCCGGATCCCCGGTCGGGTTTGCTGCCGCGGCCGCGTGTGCGAGCGAGAGCGCGACGACAACCGCCAGCGTACGCCCCAGCGCATAGCGCGCGGCCGCGGACCGACGCCGGGCCATTTCGGGCTGCGACGATCGGTGAGAGAGATAGGTCCCGGTCACATCATGTCCCGCATCATGGCCGGCATGCCTTCCTTGACGAAGCCGGTCACTTCGCGCGCATGGGCACGGATGACTTCTACCATTTCAGGATCGGCCGAGGTTTCTGTCACGGCGACGCCGTTGGCGAGCGCATCGAGTTTGCGCCGGTAATGGGTGCTGTTCGCGAACATCGCCGGCACGCTGCGGCTCGCGGGATAGGGGAACGGCTCGCCGTGCTCCAGGCGCTGGTACATCTCGCCGACATGCTCCTGGATCAGCGCCGCCGTTTTCGGGTTGCTGGAGGTGGTTTCCGCGCGTACACCGCCCGGAACGTCGATGACCGTACGCCGGATCTCCGCGTGGCGTGCGAATAACTCCATCCCCGTTCTCATGGGCCCGCGCATGTTTTCGTCAGACATCATTCCGCCCATCATGCCGCCGCCCATCATGCCGCCCCCCGTCATAACCTCGGCGCCCACGCCAGAGCTGCCGGCGCGCGCAGCCGCCCCACGAATTCCCGACAAATAGCCAAGCCCGGTTGCGAACACAGCAAACAGCCTTCGAAAAAACGAACGTCGTTTCACGGCCTTCTCCATCGTGATAGTCCTGGGATGCCCGCCCCTCTCGATTACGAGATCGGAGTACCTGCCAAAAGTTCGCGAACATCCTCGACTGCGATGCGCTTATGAAGCAATCGGCGTTCAGCCACCATCGCCTGCTCGAGGGCATGCCCGGCGCACCGGCGGGAATCTAGGCAACGATGAAGGGTTTAGTGTGTCGCACGCCGTTCGGTTCGCACCGCGCCCCCGATTTGGGCGCGCGCGCTTACCCTCGACGTGCTAGCACGGACCTAAAGGAGGAAGCGGTGAAAGCGCAGGTACGCGGGAGCTTCCACCGAGTGCGACATCCCGCTCGCTTCGATCGCCGATCGAGCGGCCGGAAACCGGGCATGCGAAATCTCGCGCCCCCAACCGATGGCGGTCGCGGGCGCGAAAATTCGGATTGCGGTCGAATCGCGAAGCGAAGGGCAAAGCCGGGCGCAAGTCGCCCCTCCCGCTGGGGGCACCTTCAGCCGAAGCGCGCCGCAGTCATCCGCGTTCGGCAGCGATGCGGCGGACCGCGGCTCGGCCGCGCCAGCCACAGACAGCGCGCCGAGCAAGCCCCAATACTGTTCATTTAATGGTCGCCCTACGGTATCCTGTCGCTTTCTCCGAGAGGAGGATGGCGCATGGCACGCACCGTTGCGGTACTGCCCGAAGGTAGCCGGATCACGGATTACGTGAGCTTGGGGGTGATCTCCAAGACCTTTCCGGCGGAGCGAATCCGCGCGGTGCTCAAGGCCACCGGCAAGGCGAGTATTCGCGAGCGCGACCTGCCGGCACACGTGGTGGTGTACTACGTGATTGCGCTGGCGCTGTATGCGCATTGCTCCTACCGGGAGGTGCTGCGCTGCCTGCTCGAAGGGGTGCAATGGTTGATGAATCCGTCCTTGCCGATCAAGGTCGCCGGCAAATCGGGTATCTCGCAGGCGCGTACGCGCTTGGGCTGGGAGCCGCTGCGCGAACTGCATGACCAGATCGTGCAGCCGATTGCGCTGCCCGCCACCCGCGGGGCCTGGTATCGGAGCTGGCGCCTGGTGAGCCTGGACGGGAGCACCCTGGACGTGGCCGACGAGCGCTCCAACGCGCGGGCGTTCGGCCGCCCGGGGGCCAGCCGCGGGGCGAGCGCGTATCCGCAACTGCGTTTTGTGTCCCTGGTGGAGAATGGCACCCACGTGCTCTTCGGTACCCAGATGGGTGCCTATCGCACGGGCGAGACCACCATGGCCAAGAGCGTGCTGCCGGCGCTGCGTGCGGGGATGCTGTGTTTGGCCGACCGGCAGTTCTTTGGCTTTGAGTGCTGGAAGCAAGCGCGGGCCACGGGGGCGCAGTTGCTCTGGCGCCTGAAGACCAATGCGCGCCTGGCGTGCGAGCAGCGCTTGGCCGACGGCTCGTACTTGAGCACTCTCTACCCCTCTGACAAAGACCGCCGGCACCGCACCCAAGGCATCGCCGTGCGGGTGATCGAATACCGCCTGCAGGGCATCGCCGAGGCCGAGCCAATTTACCGATTGGTGACCAGCATCCTCGAGGCCAAGCAGGCGAGCGCCGAGGAACTGGCAGCTCTGTACCACGAGCGCTGGGAGATCGAGGTCGCTCTGGACGAATTGAAGACCCACTTGCGCGGCGCCAAGATCATCTTGCGCAGCAAGACGGCTGATCTGGTCCGACAAGAGTTCTACGGCCTGATGCTCGCGCATTTCGCGATTCGGGGACTGATGCACGAAGCCGCGCTCACGGCGAAGGAAGATCCCGACCGGCTCTCGTTCGTGCATGCCGTGCGCGTGGTGAGGCGCAAACTCGCCACCTTCCTCGCTATTCCCCCCTCAGCAGAGGAAAAAGTTTCATGAGTCTGTGCTGCGTGAGATTCTGCAAGAGCGAGTGGTGTCCAGTCGCGGCCGCCGAAACCCGCGTGGCGTCAAGCGCAAGATGAGCAAGTTTCCGATCCGCCGTCGGCATGCGCGCCATCTTCCCGCAATCAACATCGGCACGACGATCAGGATCATTAAATGAACAGTATTGGAGCAAGCCCAGCGCGCACAGCGCCTGCGCCACAATCTTGCGTGCCTTGCCGAGTAAGGCCATTGGCATCAGATTTCGTGTGCCTGGTGCGGACGCCGGGCTCTGCCGCGAGCCCGCGCGCCACGCATTTTGGGGCGTCAGTATAACCGCGATTTTTCGGGAGCCGTGGCTCGGCGCACGTCGCGCGGGTGGGCTCGGTCCATTGGCGTGCAGGGAGGGGATCGACCTTGCCGCCACGGGCGGGGGGCGTGCCGCTCGTTGTCCCTTCGACCTTCGACAGGATGTTGCCATGCTGGGGCTTCACAGGGGTGCCACCGCCCGCGACCGCTGTGGGAGCAACATCACGCGGGGACTCGATGCAGTCGCGACGTGGAGCAATCGTCGGATGTGCTATAGAATGGCTGCATGAAGCTGGTCGTCAAGGTGATGACGTTGATTGTGGCGATGTGGCTGCCCGTGTCGGGCTTTGCCGCGGCCGCCATGCCTTGCGGTCAGATGTCAGAGCATATGAGCTCGGCGGCCGGCACGGCGCAGGCGCGTTCATGCGTGCCATCCGCCGTGCGTCATTCCGGTGGCCAGACGAATCCCCTCTCCCTTCCATGCCATGGCGGATCGGGCAGCGCGTCCTGCACCGCCGCGGCGCTTCCGTCCGCGCCATTGGCGTTGGCGTACGAATCCTCGGCCGTGTACCACTGGTCGGTCGATCACCGCTTTTTGCTGTTCATTCCCGAACAGCCTGAGCGGCCTCCCGTCGTCTCTTAATCCCGTTTCGGAATCGCCCGCCGCGCGGTGTCCGCGAGGACGCTGCGTTGCTCGACTTTCCGGCTCCCCGGAAATCTCGGTAAAACGGCCGGCGACGTGAGCCCGGTCCGCCGTTTTGGCGTGAAGGCCGGAGATGCCGGCCGGGCCGGGGACCGGCGTAATTCCCTCAGTAACGACCCGTTATGGGTGACCAGGAGATCGATATGAGCATAAAGAAGTCTTTCGTTGCGTCGCTTGCCGCAGTCCTGCTCGGCATCGGGGGACAGAGCATGGCCGCAGAACCAACCGCCCCTCACGCGCAACCCGCGTGGGGTGCGCCGGCGATGAGCGGCTCGATGATGGGAAACATGGGCGCCAACGGAGCGATGGGTCCGATGGGCGGAGGCCCAATGGGCTCGGGCATGATGGGGATGATGGGCGGCGGGATGATGGGCGGCGGGATGATGGGCGGCGGGATGGGGGGATACCCAGCGACGGGTCAGTGGTCGCCGGGCAATGAAAAGCTCGCGATGAAAATGCGAGGCGAAATGATGCAGGCGATGGGCAAGATCCTCATCAAGTACGCCGACAAGATCGAGCCGCGGCCGGCGAAGTGACGATGTGCCCTCCGGCAGCGCCTCGCAGCGAGGCGTTGCCGATACGACAGGAGAGACGACATGCGCTGCAATACGAAGACGATGCTTAAGGTGGCCGCGGGGCTGGGGCTGCTGGCGGTCCTGGGATATTTCGCGTTCCCGCAATTCCGGGCTTTCCTCGTCGCCAGTCTCCCGGTGCTGCTGACGCTTCTTTGCCCGCTTTCGATGATCTTCATGATGAAAGGGATGAATTCGCGTCAGCCGGCACCGCAGGCGAAGCCGGGACCGGCGCCGCAGCCGGCGGGCGCGATCGAAACGAAGGCGCAGGGATGAGCCGCCCGTCGCTGCGCGTCGCGCGCGTCGCCGGCAGCGGTGCCGATTGGGTCGAGCAAGTCTGGCGCGCCGTGGTCACGGTGCTGGAGCGCGCGGGCGGGGCGCAACTTCGGCGGGGAGCGTGCGCGCTGCTCGTCGGCCTGTTGGCGGCGCACGGGGCAGCGAATGCCCAGCCGCCGCATCCGAGCCGCGCTGCCGTCGTGGGGCTCGCGTTCGACGCCGGTACGCGGACGATCTTCAAGGCCACCGCCGAAAACCTTTATCGAAGCGGCGACGAAGGCCGGACGTGGACCGCCGTGACGCTGCCCCCGGCGGCCGCACGCGGCCGCATTGCCGCGGTGGCGGTCTCCGCGGGGAACAAGCCTGCGCTCTACGTCGCGGGTCCGGGCATGGGCGTGCTGCGCAGCGACGACGACGGCCGGGCCTGGACGAGCCGAAGCAAGGGCTTGCCGAGCGACAACAATATCGTTGCGCTTGCCGCGCACGCCGCTCAGCCGGGTACCGTCTACGTGGACGTCGCGGGCCACGGCATCTTCCGAAGCATGGACGGCGGCGCACGATGGAAGTTGATGGACCGGGGACCGCGCGAGCGCATCGTGCGGTTCATCCATACCAACATGCCTGGCAGCATGCAGACTGGATGGCTCTTCGCGGCCACGGCCAAAGGCGTCAGCCGCGCCATGGACTGCTTCTGCGGTTGGCACAGCGCTGGCGCACTCGGCCACGCAGCGCGGGCAGTCGCGTACGACCCTAGCCGGCCGCAGGACATCTACGCGGCGACTGACGACGCGCTTTTCCTGAGCACAAACGGCGGGGAGCGGTGGGCTCGAATCAACGCCCCCGCTCCCGCAGTCAGTGCGCTCGTCGTCACGCCTTCGGGCGAGCTGTATGCGGGCACCGGCGACGGCGTCTTGTTCCGAAGCGCCGACCGGGGCAGGACATGGAAGCGTACCGGTGCGTAGCCTTCTGCTCGGTGCTGCGATGGTGCTGGTCGGAGCGGCATCGCTCGCCCATGCCGGGGCGCGCGACGGACCTGCTTCGGCGCCCGAGCACTTCCGGGTGGCGCGCGCCATCTTCGAGAAGAATTGCGCCTCCTGTCACGGCGCTCGCGGGGAGGGCGCGCCGCATTGGGAGCATCGGGACGCGAAGGGCGAGCTTCCGCCGCCGCCGCTCGACGCCGGCGGACACGCGTGGAAGCACGCGGACGGCATGCTGTACCGCCTCGTCGAGGCGGGATGGCGCGACCCGTTCAACAAGACCGAGCGGCTGACGATGCCCGCGTTCGGCGGGAAGCTGTCCCCGCAGCAGATCCGGGCGATCATCGGCTACCTGAAGACGCTCTGGACGCCGGCGCAGAGGCGCTTTCAGCTCGGCGAAAGCCGGCGCGAGCCGTTTCCGCCCGACGCCCGGCCCTCGGGCCGGCAGGGGAAGTCCGGCGGCATGCAGCCCCGCAACTGAACGAAAGGAGTACGACACATGCGCTACTGGAAGGCTCTCTTGATCGCGCTCGCCCTCGGCCCGTACGGGCCCGCGTTTGCCGCGGGTATCCCGGTGAAACTTTACAAGAACCCGAATTGCGGCTGCTGCAACGTCTACGCGGATTACCTCAGCGCCAACGGTTTCGACGTGCAGGCGATCAACACGACCGACATGTCGTCGGTCAAGAAGAAATTCGCGGTGCCGGAGAAGCTCGAGGGCTGTCATACCGCGGTCATCGACGGCTACGTTTTCGAGGGGCTCATTCCGGTGCAATACCTCAGACAGGTGCTGAGCGAGCGTCGCCCGATCAGGGGATTGTCGCTGCCCGGCATGCCGAGCGGCGTGCCGGGAATGCCCGCTATGTCTGGCACGAGACGAGGGCCGCTGCAAATTTACTATCTCAGCGGCACACCGAGCCCCGAGGTCTTCGCCACCTTCTAACTGCGGGCGTACGCGACCCGAAGGGGCACTCGTGAATCTCTATAAGCGATGGCTTCTGCCGCGGCTGCCGCGGCTGACTCACGTCGGCCGATGAGCGACGTTTACGCGGGCTTGGCGAGGCGCGCATGAGCACTCCCGAGGCGCTGCGCAAGGCGGCGAGGCCGGGGCCCCCGAGGCCTGACGAAAAAGACGCCGCCGATCTCCGCGGGCGCGCGCGAGCGAGATTGCTCCTTCTCGGTTCGCTGGTGCTCGCGCCGGTGGCGGCCTACGCCGTGTGGAGGAGCTTGAGCGGCGAGCGCCCGGGCGCACCGTCTTCCGTGAATGACAGCGCTCGGCAATCGAAAAACGACCCGCCCGCCCGGGGGGATGCGTCGGCAGCCGGCAACAGGCTATTGGCCGAAGTTACGGAAAAGGTGCTTCCGGCAAGGGGTCTTCAAAGCAGAATCCGCCTGGGCGCGAGCGTGGTGAAACTCGTCGAGAAGGGCATCATCGATCGGCAGAAATTCGAGGCGCTGTACGAGGGCCGCGGCGGGCTTCCGCGGGAATTGGAGCGTATCTTGGTCGCGCCGTCGGCCAATCCGATTCTTCTTACTCGCGGAAACGCCGGCGCCTACGTGAATCTACTGTGGCCGCTCGGCCTGTCGAACCACATGTCCACGAACGACCAGAGCCCGCTGAACGGAAAGTCGCTCTCTGCTTTCGCGTCGACCGGCGGATGGAATCTGGGCCGTGCGCAAAATGGCGGCGAGTACTTCAACCGGTTCGGCATCGTCGCCCTGAGGCCGGAACAGGAGGCGCTCGTCACAAGGATTGCCCGGAACACTTACCGCCCCTGCTGCAACAATTCCACCTTCTTCCAGGATTGCAATCACGGATCCGCGCTTTTAGGCGTGCTGGAACTCGGGGCCTCGCAGGGGCTTCCCGAAAGCGAGTTGTATCGGGAAGCGCTGGCGTTCAATTCCTTCTGGTTCCCGCGTAACTACGTCGAGACCGCACTTTATTTCAGAGTGGTGAAGAAGGCCGACTGGCACGACCTCGATCCCAAGGAGATTCTGGGCTTTGAATATTCCGCCGCGGGGCCGTGGGCCGAGAACGTGCACGCCAAGCTGGCCCGAATGCCGGATGTGCTGCCGCAGGCCGGGAGCGCGGCGTGTTCGCTCTAGAAGCCGAGCTTGCGATGCGGCGACCGGCGGTGTGAATGCGGGCGATGAAGCGTAGGGTTCCATCTTCGCCGAGCTGGAGGTGCCGGACATGGCCCGCGTGATCGATCTCAAACGGCGCGATTTCCTGCGTTCCACGCTCGCCGCCGCTGTGCTTGCGGGCGGTGCGCCACCTCTCGTGCTACCAGGGCGCGCGCACGCGCGGTCAGGCTCGGAACGCGCCCCCTTCATCCCGGATCTTTACGTCCGGTTGACCGCGGCGGAAGACGAAGCGCGGATTCTCGCCGGTCGGCCGACTTCCGTCTGGCGATACCGCGGCAAGGTCCTCAAGGGCAATCCGCGTGCGCTGGAGTTCCTGCCCGGTAGCTTTCTGCCGGTGATGCGAGTCCGGCGAGGCCAAAAGGTGCGCATTGACCTCGTCAACGAGCTGCCCGAATCGACGATCATCCACTGGCATGGTTTGTACGTCCCCGCGCCGATGGACGGCCATCCCCGCTACGCGATCGGGCCGCATCAGACCTACGTCTATGAGTTCGAGATTCGCAATCGCGCGGGCACCTACTGGTTTCACCCGCATCCCGACGGCCGCACCGGAAAGCAGGTCTACTTCGGCATGGCAGGGCTCTTTATCGTGAGCGACGACGAAGAGGCGGCGGTCGGCCTTCCGAGCGGCCCCTATGACGTGCAGCTCGTGATCCAGGACCGGACCTTCGATTCCGACAACCAGCTCGTCTACCTGTCCAGCCAAGCTCGGGGCGGGATGATGGGTGGCGGGATGATGGGCGGCGGCATGATGGCCGCGATGATGGGTTTTCTCGGAGACCGGATCCTCGTCAACGGGAAACCCGATTTTGTCCTGCCGGTGGAGGCGCGCGCCACTGCGCGTGTTCAACGTGCCGCACGCCGGAATGCTCGGCTACCGGCTGTCCGGGCGCAAGCCGGGCCCCGAGGAACGGCCCGATTTTGAGCGGGCGCTGGAATTCATCGCCAAGCTCC
>Ga0307373_10003525_pt1 | contig 27227 bp, 31 predicted proteins | sample OX2MG_FD_202534 | JGI IMG/M metagenome (GOLD analysis project Ga0307373, IMG submission 202534) | Soil microbial communities from Risofladan, Vaasa, Finland - OX-2 | ecosystem: Environmental > Terrestrial > Soil > Coastal area > Acid sulfate soil | place: Finland: Risofladan, Vaasa | collected...
GCGGGCCGAGTAGCGGGTCGCGCATGAGATAGCGCAACCCGGCCAACAACCCCTCGGACTCGTCCGTTGCCTCGACACGCTTCCCCGCACGCACGACGGTCGCGATCGTGAGGAACGAGAAGACATACGTCCCGGCGTCGACGACGAGAGCGACCGACGGGCTCGTCGCCGCGATCAGCACGCCGGCGAGAACCGGGCCGGCGATACCCGTAATGGTGTTCGCGCCGCCGAGCACGGCGTTGACCTCTGCGACCGCGCGCTCGTCGTCGCCTACGACTTCCGGGATCACGAGCCGCGAGGACCCGAAGTAGGGCGCCGCGAAGCAGCCCACGGCGAACGCGACGGCGAGAATCGCCGTGAACGAGAGATGTCCCGTCCACACGAGGATCGGGAGGATGACCATGAGCGGCCCGCGCGCGGCGTCGCTCATGAGCATCGTCCGCTTTGCGCCGAGCCGCGCGATGAGCGACCCGGCCGGGATACCGAACAGGCCGAGCGGGAGCAGCTGCGCGGCCATGACCCACCCGAGCTTCGCCGGCGAGTGGGTCGTGACGAGAACGAACCACGGCAGCGCGACGAACGTCATCGACGAGCCCGTGAGCGAGACGAGCTCGGCCGTGATCAGGCCGAGGATCGAGCGGTTCCGAAGCACACCGGGAAAATAAGACGTACGTACGGTTTTGTCAAGAAGTAGGATGCGAGCCGTGCCGAAGGTCACGGAAGAGCACCTCGAAGCGCGCCGCGCCCAGATCCTCGACGGCGCCCGCCACGCCTTCGCGACGTACGGCTACGACGGCGCGACCGTCAAACGCCTCGAGGAGGCGACGGGTCTGTCCCGCGGCGCGATCTTCCACTACTTCGAGAACAAGAACGACCTCTTCGTCGCGCTGGCGATGGAGATGAATGCGCACTTCGGCGACGTCCTCATGGAGTCCGGGCTCGACGAGGCCGTCCGGGCACTCGCGAACGAGGATCCGGAGTGGCTCGCCGTCCTGATCGAGACAGAGAGCCGGCTGCGGCACGACGAGGACTTCGTCCGCCGACTCGAGGCGGAGGCTGCCGATGCCGGCCCGCACCTGCAGAAGTGGTTCGAGGACGAGCAGAAGGCCGGGCGACTGCGCTCCGACCTTTCCTCGATCGAGATCGGCCGGTTCACGACGTCGCTGCTCAACGGTCTCGCGCTACGCGTCGCGGGCGGCGATCCCTTCGACATCGACTCGATGCTCGTCCTGCTGAACGACGCGATCCGCCCTCAGTGAACCGAATCCGCACAGCGAGCGTCGCCATCGAGAGCGCGGACGCCGCGAGCAGGGAGAACACGATCAGAGCGACTCTCCGTCCCATTGGGCGAGGGTAGCCAGGGCCCGCCCGAAACCCGTCCGCGGACGCCCGTATCCTTCCGTGACATGAAGGCGCTCGCCGCTGCAAGCGTGCTCGTCGCCCTCACGCTCGGGCTGTCTGCCTGGGTGGGAAGCGACCGGGCAGGTGTCGCGCGCGCCGCCGGGCTGCCCCTGTGGCCGCCGACCGAGCAATCGAGCCGCCTGCTTCTCGGAGGACGCGTCCGCTGCAGCGTCACGGTCCAGCCGCAGGTGAAGGTCGGTCACGCCGTCCGCGTGGCGTTCACGCTGCGCAACGTCTCCAAACACTCGGTCACGGTCCACCTGTGGGTGTTCAGCTCGACGTTCACGCTGAACGCCGCCGACGGCACGACGTACGACGCGACTGCGCCGTACAGGGCCTTCCCAGGGATTCCGCCGCCACGCCCGAGGAAGCTGCGCCGCGGAGCCACCCTGCACCTGGCGTCGCAGCCGGTCAAGGTGCGCTGGACCGGCCCGCTCCGGATCGCGCCGCGGTGCCTCGGTCGGCCGCTGCCGGCTCTGCACGTCAGAGTGGTGGCGCCGTGGCCCCGCCCCGCCGAGAGTGCCGCCGTAGGCGAGGTCGTCGCGGCTGCCGGGCACCTGCTCGACAACTGCCTGCCGCAGACACCGGGCGTCCCGGTGGACGGGCAGATCTACCCGCCGAGCGGAAGCGCTCCGCCGATGGACGCACAGTGCTCGGTCTCCCTCACCTGGGACGGCGACTTCCTCCAGGCGCAAGCACTCGTGCTCGTCCCGCCGGATCTGGCGGGCGTGCAGGTCTTCCAACCGTACGAGACCCTCTGGCCGATCGACGAGTTCCTCCCGCTCGCCGCGAGCCCGCCCTACGAAGCGGTTGCCTGGGAGTTCGTGGTGACGAGATACCGGGCGATCCCGGTCGCCGCGTCGACCCTGGCCGCGACCTCGCAGTCGAGTGGGACAGTCCCAGGCTGGGCGTGGAACGGCGCAGGCTTCGCGAGCGCAGGCGGTTTCACCTGCGGGGGCACCACGTTCGCCGGCGGAGGGACGGGTCCGGCGCTCGACTTCGTCACGGCCTGTCAGGGCTGAGCAGCCTGTCCGGCCTGTGCTCGGCGCGGAGACACCAGACTGACAAGCGCCGAGACAGCCACCCGCGCCGAGTCTCACAGTCGCCCGAGGCGGACTAGAACAGATCGTCCAGCCAACCGCCGGTCTTTCGGCTGCGTCGGCGCAGGTACGACTCGGCTGCGGAAAGAAGGATGATCAGCACCCAGCACACGGCGAGGGCGACCCTCGTGAAGTTCCAACCGTGGCCGTGCTCCGTCCAGATCAGGTAAAGCGCGGCGGCTAAGAGGGGAACTCGCCAACCGATGCCGTGCTTCCAGAGAAAGCCGCGAGTCAACGAGTGCACGACCGAAGCTTACGCCGCGACTTCTAGGCACAACATGGCCAGGGTGGCCTGCCCCAGTGCTCGCGTCACTTGAGCACGTAGGGCGGAACGGGTCGCATCAGTAACCCAACCTTCTGACGGCAGAGGCGCACTATGTATGTGCGGATGGAAGTCGCCTCGGACATCGCATCGCTTGCTGGTCGTGCCAACGCCGGCGACTCTGCGGCGCTAGATGCGCTGATCGCTGAGTTACGGCCGCAGGTTGTGCAGACGGCGCGGCTCGTGGTCGGTTCCGGTTCATGGGCAGCTGAGGACGCGGCGCAGGAGGCGCTCCTCGATATCAGCCGGGGGATCGGCAAGCTGCGCGACCCGTCCGCGGTCCGGACGTGGGCGCTGCGGATTGCGACACGTTCCGCGCTCAAGGTCGCGCGTCGAGAGCGTCTACTCAGGAGCCAGCGCGAGGACGGCGTTGAAGAACTCCAGGCGTCAGCGCCAGCCGAAGGTCGCGAGTTCGCCTTGAAGCAGGCGTTCGATCGATTGCCTCCACGTCTGCGGGTGACGGCGGTGCTCCGGTTGCAGGTCGGGCTGAGCGAGGCGGAGACGGCGGCTGTGCTCGGCTCCTCGGTCGGAGCCGTGAAGTCGAACTTGCACGACGCACGCAAACGACTAACGAAAACGCTCAGAGAGGCGGGCTATGCGCCCACCGTGGAGCAACGAAAGGAGAACCGTGATGACCACGAATAGCGACGATCTCGTATCGCTCGATGAGCTTCGCTCCGTCCTCAGCGTTTACGCCGGTCCTGCCGACGCCCGGAGTCGGCCGGCACGTCACGGACTCCGGCGGCGGCCCGTGGTTCTTGGGCTCGTAGCGGTTGGAGCCCTTGCGGTCGTTTTCGCCGCAACTCCGGCCTGGGCGCTTGTCCGCGACATCCTCCCGTTCTGGAGCCAGCCGTCCGCTCCGCAGTCGGTCAAACACGACTTCTCGACGTTCGACAATCCACTCGTACCGCCCAACATGACCCCGGGAGCTGACGCTGCCGACGCACGCGAGGTGATGCAGGCCGACTTCGGCGGCGCGACTCACACGCTCTATGTCTCTCCAGCGAAGAACAACGGGTACTGCTTCGAATGGAGCGATTCGGTCGGAGGCTGCAACACGATCCCCGACCAGGTCCCCATGGACATCAGCGAGATGCCCGTTCTTCCCCACGACGGAAGCCAGCCTCCGGCGACAACGCTCCCGGAGAGCGAGATGCGGGATCTCGAGCTACACGGAGTCACGTACTGGCTGACGGGCGACGCCGTCTCTCCCACCGTCACCAACGTCGTCATCCACTTCAGCGACGGCACGACCGTCGAGCCAGAAATCACGTGGATCTCGGCCCCGATCAACGCGGGCTTCTTCACCTATGAGGTGCCAAACGACAAGCAGTCGGCGACCGATCACGTGACGGAGGTTGACGCCTACGACGCAAACGGCAACCTCGTCGAGCAGCAGCCGATGTCACCGATGACGCATGCCACTGGGCCAACTTTGGCCGTGCCTACTGACCCCGGCTCCCCGGGCCCCGCGGGGCCTGGGGGCTAGGGACGTTCGACGAGTCGCGAGCACGTCGTGGGGCGGAGTGGGCTGGGCCAGTGCGGCCGTCCCCTGAGCGCCGCCCGAGACGGGAGCACGGGTTCCGTCGTAATCTCACGGAACGATGAGAAGCGTTGGCGTGGTGGGGCTGCTCGTCGTCGCGCTGGTTGCCGCTGGCTGCGGAGCAGCGAAGAAGTCAGCACCGCGGGCGCGGCAGACCGTTGCCGGGGTGACGTTCCTCCCGGCAAGTGCTGCCGTGCGTCACGAGTGCCAGCGAGCCGCCAACCGACTCGGCTACCCGATCCCCTGTCCGACGATGCTGCCACAGGGGCTCAGGCCTACACCGCCGCAACACGGCTGCCACTTCGCAGTGGTAGCGGCTGCCGACGAGCAGGTGAGCTGCCCATCGCCACGATGGCACGGCTGGATGTTCGGATCGAGCCAAGTCCAAGCTCCGCTCCAACCCCCGACCCAGCACCTAGTCCTTCAAGCTGCCCCGCAGGTCGTCGATCCGACGAGAGCCATCGACGGGGCCGTTCCGCCCGACCAGGGATACCCGATCCGACCGATGGGCGCTACCCGGATGGACGGGCGGCGGATGCACTGGTATCTCGTCCCGCCAAACCACGGAAGCGCCTTCGCCGGACACCTCGTCCTCGTCTGGAACGCGTACGGCCACACCTACGCCTACGGCTTCCATGTTCTCGACACGCTCGACCACGTCCGCGCGTTCGACCTCGAACTGGTCCGCCACCTTCTAACGGTCTACCCGCGCTCAGGCGCGTGAACAACCTGCCTGCCCCAGTACTCGGGAATGTCCCCCGAGCAGTACCCGACGTAGTGTGTCGGTGATGTTGCCCTCCGACGACAAAAACGGGCGGAGTGTGCGGGGGATGGCGATTTTGATGATCCTCGTTGCCTTGATCCTCGCCGCCGTGAGCTTCCTCGTGCTGTGGCTGAGCATCGTGGGGCGGTAGCTACGTAGAACCGGTCCCCGGAGGGTCGAGCGAGAGCGAGACGGGCCTGCGCCAGCGCGCGGGGTCCCCTGACGGGTAGTGCCTGGCGGAGCGTGGGACTCGGCTGCTTGGTCGCGGCGTAGTGTCTGGGTTGTGAGCCGTGCGGTTGTAGCCTCGCTCGGTCTGGTGACACTGATCGCCGCGAGTTGCGGTGCTTCACACAAGGCGTTTGTGTGTCCGGTCAGCCGCGGCCATAGCGTCAGCAACCCTCTCGACGGGCGGCTCGTAGTTCTCGGGCAGCCCCGTGTGGAAGTGCGGATCGACAACCGCGGCAATCTTCGTCAAGGCATCGCAGTCCTGGGTACGACCGACTACAGAGGCTGGTTGGCCCTAAAGAGCCACTTCGTCACCCCGCCGTCGTTCCGCGGTGGGTTCACGGTGCGCGTTCTCTCGCTCGGCGAAAGCGTGAAGGTGGGTCTCGGCGGAACACCGCCTGGCGCGTCGTTCACCGCGCCTGCTGGTCCCGCGCCGAACGAGGCTGCCGGTTGGCGTGACTTCCCGGGCGGCTGGACGTGGACAAGAAGCGCCGGTTGCTACGAGTGGGAGATCTCAGGTCACGGCTTCCAGGAGTCGGTAGTCGTTCGCGCCGAGCGGCCATGAACCTCGGCTGGGCGAGTGCACCCTCTCCCTTGATCCTTGGCAGGAGGCTGAAGGCAGGAGAAGCCGACTTAGCCGTAGGCTCCCCCGCTCCCCGGCGCGCGCCGTAGGCGCCCGCCGCGGCGGGTAACGAGTCTCAGCACGGAGGCGCGGAAGACCGCGCTCTTCCGCGCCGGAGTTCCGCCACCAAGCCGGAAACGCGAAGCGTTTCCCGGCTTATCCGGCGAGTGCGTCCGCGCCGGCGACGATCTCGAGGATCTCCTGGGTGATCTGGGCCTGCCGGGCGCGGTTGAGCGAAAGCGTCAGGTTGTCGATCAGCTCGCCGGCGTTCTTCGACGCGCTCCGCATCGCGTTCATCTGCGAGGCGAGGAACGCCGCCGCCGAGTCGAGCAGCGCGCGATAGATCTCCGTCTCGAGATACACCGGGAGCAGCCGCTCGAGGATCTCTTCCGGCTCCGGCTCGTAGATGAAGTCTGCGCTCGGGCCCTTCTTCCCCAACCACTCGTCGGCCGTGAGCACGTCCTCGCCGATCGGCAGCAGCTCGGTCGTCGTCACCCGCTGCACGAGCGCCGACTCGTAGCGGTTGTAGACGAGGAGGGCGCGGTCAACCTCCTCGGCCTCGTACAGCTCGGCGAGCCGGTGCGCCACCGCCTGCGCGTCGTGGTAGCTCGGCTTGTCGGCGAAGCCCGCCCACTCGCCCGCAAGCTCGTAGCGGCGGAACCTCAGGCTCGAGCCGCCCTTCCGCCCGACGGCGAGCCAGGCGACATCCTGGCCGGCGGCCCGCGCCGTGCGCTCGAGCTCGAAGCCGCGGCGCAGCACCTGGCCGTTGAACGGCCCGGCGAGCCCGCGGTCGCCGGTCACGAGCACGATCCCGACCCGCTTCACCTCGTCGTGCTGCTGCAAGAGCGCGAGATTCCGAACCGACGACGCCGCCTGTGCCGTGCCGACCATGAGCTCCTGCATCCGGTCGGCGTAGGGCCGCATCTCCTCGCTCCGCGCCTGGGCACGCCGCAGCCGCGCGCCGGCCACGAGCTCGAGAGCCTTCGTGATCTTGCGCGTGTTGCGGACGGAGGTGATCCGCCGCCGGAGGTCCTGAAGCGAGGCCAATTGCTACGCGGCCGCGTCCCGGCCCTCGACGTTGAAGCCCTTCTTGAACTTCTCGATCTCACCGTTGAGCGTCTTCGCGAGATCGTCGGGCAGCTCGCCCGACTCGCGGATCTGCTTGTAGACCGTCTCCTCGGCGCGCAAGGTCTCCCGCAGCTCCTCCTGGAACCGCTGCACCTGCGGCGTCGGGATGTCGTCGAGGTAGCCCTCATTGCCGGTGTAGATGGCGACGACCTGCTCCTCCACCGGCCACGGGTCGTACTGCGGCTGGTTGAGGGTCGCGACCATCTTCTCGCCGCGGGTCAGCGCCTGCTGCGTCGCCTTGTCGAGCTCGGAGCCGAACTGCGCGAACGCCTCGAGCTCGCGGTACTGCGCGAGGTCGAGCCGCAGGCGACCGGCGACCTTCTTCATCGCCTTCGTCTGCGCCGAGGTGCCGACGCGCGACACCGAGGTGCCGACGTTGACCGCCGGGCGGACGCCCGAGAAGAACAGCTCCGAGTTGAGGAAGATCTGCCCGTCGGTGATGGAGATGACGTTCGTCGGGATGTAGGCGGCGATGTCGCCCGCCTGCGTCTCGATCACCGGCAGTGCTGTCAGCGAACCGCCGCCGTTCTCCTCCGAGAGCTTGCACGCGCGCTCGAGCAGCCGCGAGTGGAGGTAGAAGACGTCGCCCGGGAACGCCTCGCGGCCCGGCGGGCGGCGCAGCAGCAACGAGAGCTGGCGGTACGCGTCCGCGTGCTTCGAGAGGTCGTCGTACATGACGAGCGCGTGCTTGCCGTTGAAGAGGAAGTGCTCGCCCATCGCGCAGCCGGCGAACGGCGCCATCCACTTGATCGGCGCGGCCTGCGAAGCGCTGGCCGTCACGATCGTCGTGTACTCCATTGCACCCGCGTCCTGCAGCCGCTCGTAGATGCTCGCGACGGTCGACTCCTTCTGGCCGATCGCGACATAGATGCAGTTCACGTCCGTGTCGCGCTGGTTGAGGATCGTGTCGATGAGGATCGCGGTCTTGCCCGTCGAGCGGTCGCCGATGATGAGCTCGCGCTGGCCGCGGCCGACGTTCGTCATCGCGTCGATCGACTTGATACCGGTCTGGAGCGGTTCCTTCACCGGCTGGCGTTCGATGACGCCCGGCGCCTTGAACTCGAGCGGGCGCCGCTCCGTCGTCTCGATCGGGCCGCGGCCGTCGAGCGGGTTGCCGAGCGGGTCGACGACGCGGCCGAGCAGCCCCTCGCCGACCGGGACGCTCGCGACGCGGCCCGAACGCCGCACGGGCTCGCCCTCGCTCACCTTCTGCCACTCGCCGAACAGGGCGGCTCCGACGTCGTCCTCCTCGAGGTTGAAGGCGAGGCCGACGACTTCGTGCTCGAGCTCGAGCATCTCCATCGAGACGGCGTTCTCGAGCCCGTAGATCCGGGCGATCCCGTCGCCGATCTGGAGGACGGTGCCGACCTCGGCGAGGTCGGTCTCGACGTCGTACTGCTCGATCCGCTGACGCAGGATCGAGGTGATCTCTTCGGGGCGCAGCTTCAAAGGTGTTCCTCCCAGTGATGGTTTCGTGCTCCTGGCGCGCGAAAAGCGAGCGAGGCAAGGACGCAGGGCGCTCCGATAGCCGAAGCTATCGGGAGCCCGAGGACGCCGCAGCCGGCGAAGCCGGCCGACGAGCGAAGCGAGGAGTCGCGAAGCTTTGCAGCCGCCACGGGCGCGCTAACTATTGCTGGGAGGGACACCCTTATCTCCTCACCAGTTCGTGTCGAAGTCGTTCCAATCTGCCGCGGACGCTCGCATCGACGCGCAGCGAGCCCGCTTTGAGGACGATGCCGCCGACGAGGTCGGGGTCGACCGTCCGGGTCGCGTCGACCTTACGGCCGGCCGCCTTCTCGATCTCTTTCAGGATCGCGTCCGCCTCGGAGTCGCTCAGCTCGCGCGCCGTCGTCAGCTCGACGGTGAGGCGCTTCTCCTCTGCCGCCATGAGTTGCTCGAACTCTCTGGCGATCTCCTCGATCTCGCCCGCGCGACCCTTCTCCGCTGCCACCTGGAGGAAGTTGGTGAACAGCGGCTCGGACGTGCCGGCGAGGTCGGCGAGGATCTCCGCCTTCGCTTTCGTCTCGAGCTGCGGGTTGCGGAGGACGGAGCGGAGCTCCGGCGACTCGGCCGCAGCGGCCGCGAAGTCGCGGAGCGCTTCGTGTACCGGCGCGAGCCGGCCAGCGTCCTTCGCCGCGCCGAAGAGAGCTTCGGCGTAGATGCGGTGCGCGACGGCTATGCCGACTCCTCCAGGCGGGAGAAGTCGAGGCCGGCGATCGCCTCGGAGATGAGCTCGCGGTCACGCTCGGCGTCGAGGGTCTTGCCGACGACGCGCGAGGCGGCCTCGAGCGTGAGGTCGGCGACCTCGGCCCGGATCTGCGCGAGGGCGCGCTGTGTCTCCGCCGCGATCTCCTTGCGGGTCTCCTCGAGCCGGCGCTGCCGCTCCGTCTCGGTCTCCTCTTTCATGCGCCGCTCCATCGACTCGCGGGTCTTGCGCGCCTCGGCGAGGATGCCTTCCGCCTCGCCGCGCGCCTCACCGATGAGCTTCTTGTGCTCCTCGAGGAGCTTCTGCGCCTCGTCACGAGCGGCGTCGGCCGCGGTGATCGCCTTCTCGATGTGCTCCCGGCGTGCGTCGAGCATGTTCTGGATCGCGCTGAACGCGAACTTCCGCAGGACGAAGAAGACGACCAGGAAGAACAGGATCGTCCAGATCATCAGCCCCGGGATGAGCCGGGTCAGCGGGCTGGAGACGGCGAGCAGCATCTACTTGACGAGCACGAAGCCGAGGAAGCCGCCGACGAGGCCGTAGAACACGACAGCCTCCGTCAGGGCGAAGCCGAGCCACATGATCCCCTGGAGCTCGCCGCGCAGCTCCGGCTGGCGGGCGACGGACTGGATCATCGAGGCGAAGACCGTCCCGATGCCGATGCCGGCGCCGAGCGAGCCGAGGCCCATGCCCAGGCCGAAGCCGAGCGCCTGCGCGGCCTTGATGGTCGACGAAGTTGCAGCAAGGACGTGAACCACGGTTTCCTCCTTAGTGGGCCGGCTCGATCGCCGAGCCGATGTAGATCGCGGTGAGCGCCGCGAAGATGAACGCCTGGATGGTGACGACGATCACGACTTCGAAGAGGTAGAAGAAGATCCCGATCGGCAGCGAGACGGCGGCGACGATCCAGAACGTGATGCCGCTGAGGATGAAGAGCAGGCCGATCGAGACGAGGATCAGCATGTGGCCGGCGAGCATGTTCGCGTAGAGCCTGACGGCGAGGCTGATGACGCGGAACACGTGCGAGATGGTCTCGAGGACGGCCATCGGCGCGATCATCAACTTCGGGACGCCCGCCGGGACGAAGCTCTTGAAGTACCCCATGCCGTTGTACCGGACGCCCTCGATGTGCGTGAACACGACGCTGAGGATCGCAAGCACGAGCGTCACCGAGAGCTGCGACGTGACCGCGTAGATTCCCCACGTCGGGATGCCGTGCCACTTGTCGCCCGTGAGCGGCAGCGGGATGAAGCCGACCATGTTCATCGTGAAGATGAACAGGAACAGGCTTGCGACGTACGGGAACCAGCGGCCGATCGCCTTCGTCGGCAGCCCCTGCGCGGCGATCTGCGTCTGCGCGACCTCGTAGAGCGCCTCCCCCACGGTCTGGCGGCGGCCTGGCAGGAGCGCGAGCTTGGAACGCATCGTGAAGATGCCGAGCGCGATCGTCAGGAGCGCCGAGATCGCGAGGTACACGACGGCTTTGTTGATCGACATGTCGATCGGGCCGAGATGGATCGAGATCCAGTCGTTGAGCTGGAACTCGTTCGCGGGGTTGAAGCTCCCGGCGGCGAGGAGCAATCCGTTCATGTTTCCCGCTCCCGCCGCCGGCCGAGCCGGCGGCTCCGCTCTCTGATGAGCTCCGTCGAGCCTACGCTCATAGCTTCTCCCCGCCGAAGTACTCGAGGAGCGAGACGCCGAGCGAGAGCGAGTACGCAAGCGCGTAGACGGCGAGCGCGGCGATGCCGACGGGGCGGTTCGCGAGCGTGACGATCGCGAGGACGATGACCACGCCGATGCCGCGGAACGAGTGTGCGAGCGCGACAAGCCCGGACGTGCGCAGGTGGTCGGCTCCGGTCGGCAGCTTCCCGAGCCAGGCGGCGAGTGCCTCCCCGGCGGCCCAGAGCACGGCGGCGAGCGCCCAGCCTGAGAGTGAGAAGTGCGCGACGAGGAAGACCGGCAGCGCCAAGACGACGACCGCCGCCCCCGCAAGCATGGGCACTCTGCGGCCGGGGACCGGCCGCGGCGTCGAGAGCATCCCGTTCATCACGAGAAGTAGCCTTTGAACCTGCGGTAGACGGCGAAAACGCCTGCAGGAATCCCGACGACCACGCCCGCGAGCGCGCCGTAGCCCGCGTTGCCCGCAGCCCAGCCGGCGAGCGCGCCTGCGCCACCGCAGGCGCCGACCGTTCCGGCCAGCACAGCGCCAGCCTCGATGGGCTGGAAGTTCGAGCGCGGGGTCCCCTGCATCCCGGGCGAGAATAGCAGCGTGCCAGCGTCGGCCAACCCGGTACTTTGTGACACCGGAATCCCGCATGGGTAAACGACCTCGCCTTCTGTTCGTGCACGGTTCCGTCGTCAACGCGGAGCAGACCTGGGCGGCGCAGAAGCCCCTCGCCGACCGCTTCGAGCTCGTCCTCCCGAACCGGCGCGGCTTCCCGCCCGGGCCGGACGTCGACCACGTCGATTTCGAGGACGAGGCGGCGTGGTTCGCGCAGTTCCTGGCGCCAGGCACCCACGTCGTAGGGCACTCCTACGGCGGCGTCATCGCGCTGCTCCTCGCAGCTGCTCATCCCGAACTCGGCTCGCTCACGGTGATCGAGCCGCCCGCGATGGCGGTCGCGCGCGGCGTTCCGGCGGTGGACGCGTTCGAGACTGCGGCGGCGAGGCACTGGCGCGAGGGGCCGCGCGACCCGGCGGCGTTCCTCCGCGGCTTCTTCGAGCTCGTCGGCACGCCGATTCCACCGGGCGAGTTCAAGCCGGATCTCCTGCAGGGCGCGAGGACGCTGATGGTCGAGCGCCCGCCGTCGCAGGCGGAGATTCCCCTCGACGCCCTCGCCGCCACGCCGTTCCTGAAGCTCGTCGTGTCAGGCGGGCACAGCGAGGCGTTCGAAGCCGTCTGCGACACGCTCGAGGAGCGGCTCGACGCCGAACGGGTCGTCATCCCGGGCGCGGGCCACTCGGTGCAGCGGCTCGGCGCGCCGTTCAACGACGTGCTGGCCGCCTTCGTTGCGCGGGCCGCAGGCATGTCCTGACGAGCCACGTCCGGTACCTGCTACCGGACGTGTCCGTTTCGGCACCGCCGCGAAATCGGCTGCTGACCTGATGAGCAGGCACTTAATCGGTTGATCACGTCCAAACAGGACATGCCCGGTACCTGCTACCGGACGTGGCCCCTTGGGACTAGGCCGTCTTCTTGAGCGGATCGTCGGCGCTGCGGCGCTTCTGGATCGGGTTCGCGAGCTTCACGATCTCGAGCACGTACACGACGTAAACCGAGAAGAGCACCGCGAGAAGCCCGACGCCGCCTGCGAGCACCGTCCACCACGGATGCCAGACGCCGTGGGCGCGGAACGGGACGAAGCGCGTCGCGAAGGCGGCGAGCGACAGCGTCAGGCACCACGCCCAGATCGTCAGCGCCGCCCGCCGCTGCGAGAAGCCGCGCCGGAGGAAGCGGTGGTGGATGTGCGCCTGGTCGCCCTCGAAGACCTTCTGCCCATGCCGAAGCCGCCGCAAGACGACGAACGTCGTGTCGACGATCGGCACCGCGAGGACGAGCAGCGGGAAGAACAACGCCACCGTCGCCGCGGTCTTCAGGAGCCCCTGCACGGAGACCGTCGCGAGCACGAACCCGAGCAGCAGCGCGCCGGAGTCGCCCATGAAGATCCGTGCCGGATAGAAGTTGTGGCGTAGGAAGCCGACGCACGCGCCGAACACGATCGCCGAGAGAACTGCGGCATCGACCTTCCCGAGCGACAGCGCGATCACGCTGAACGTCAGGCCCGAGATCCCGGCGACCCCCGCGGCCAGGCCGTCGAGACCGTCGAGGAAGTTGACCATGTTCATGATCGCGACGATCCAGGCGATCGTCAGCGGGATCCCAACTGCCGGGTGCAGCGTGTGGATGCCGATGAACGGCAGCGTGAACCGGTTGACCCAGATCCCGAACCCCGTCGCAACGCCCGCCGCCGCGAGCTGCCCGCCGAGCTTCCCGTACCACGGCAGGCCGCGGAAGTCGTCGACGATCCCGACGGTGACCGCTACGGCCGCACCGAGCAGCACCCCCCGGTTCTCGCGTCCCGAATGCAAAAACGCGAGCGCCGGCACGAGCAGCCCGAGGAAGAGCGCCAGCCCACCGAGCCGCGGCACGGGCAGCGTGTTGATCCGGCGCCCGCCCGGCAGGTCGACGATGCCGAGCCGCCGCGCCATCCCTCCCACCGCCGGCGTCAGCAGGACGACGACGGCAAACGCGATGAGCGCGCCCCAGACGACGTCGAGATTGTCGGAGAGCTGGTCGAGGACGCTGAGATGCGGGCTGGTGATCGCAGCGATCACGAGGTCAGCGTACTTCGCCGGCGAGACGCATTCGCCTGGGCGTTCCCAGGCTCAGCGACATAGGAGCGACTCTCCCATCCAAGAGGGGAACGGCCAACTCGGTTGGGCGAGCCCTACCCCTCGCCTGAGTCGCGACGGCTACTTCGTGCCGTAGAGCCGATCGCCGGCGTCGCCGAGGCCGGGGACAATGTAGCCGCGCTCGTTCAGCCCGCGGTCGACCGCGGCGCAGACGATGTGGATGTCCGGGTGCAGGCGGTGGACCTCCTCGATCCCCTCCGGCGCTGCGACGATGCAGACGAGCGTCACCGCGTGCGCGCCCTCTTCCTTCACGACGTCGATCGCCGCGCAGCTCGAGTGGCCGGTCGCGAGCATCGGGTCGAGGATGATCGCGTCACGCTCGGCGAGATCGACCGGGAGCTTGACGAAGTACTGCACCGCCTCGAGCGTCTCCTCGTTGCGGTACAGCCCGATGAAGCCGACGCGCGCGCTCGAGACGAGCGACAGGACGCCGTCGAGCATCCCCATCCCCGCCCGCAGCACCGGGCAGACCGCGACCTTCTTGCCCGAGATGCGCTGCGCGGTCATCGTCTCGAGCGGCGTCTCGATCTCGGCGTCCTCCGTGGGCATGTCCTTCGTCGCCTCGTACGTGAGGAGGAGCGTGATCTCCTCGGTGAGCTTGCGGAAGTGGACGGTCGGCGTGGCCTTGTCGCGGAGGTAGCTGAGCTTGTGCTGGACGAGCGGATGCTCGACCACCGTCAAGCGCCGCTCGCTCACGCGACGTACGTCGTGTACCCGCGGAAGCCCTCGTAGAGCGGATGCTTCGCGAGGAGTGCCGAGACGCGCGCCCGGAGGCGGTCAATGTCGGGCGAGTCGGTCAGCGCCGCGCAGATGATCGCGCCGACCTCGCGGAAGGCGTCCTCGTCGAAGCCGCGCATCGTCATCGCCGGCGTGCCGAGCCGGACGCCCGAGGTGACGAACGGCGAGCGCTCGTCGAACGGGACGGTGTTGCGGTTCACCGTGACGTCGATCTCGTGGAGCCGTTCCTCCGCCGCCTTGCCCGTCCACTCGGACTCGCGCAGGTCGACGAGCATGAGGTGCGTGTCGGTGCCGCCGGTGATGAGCGGGAGGCCGCCGTCGATGAGCGCCACGGCGAGCGCGTCGGCGTTGCGGCGCACGCGCGACTGGTAGTCGCGGAACGCGTCGGTCATCGCGATGCGGAAGCACGTCGCCTTCGCCGCGATCGTGTGCTCGAGCGGGCCGCCCTGCATCCCCGGCATGACGGCCGAGTCGATCGCCTTCGCGTGCTCCTCGCGGCAGAGGATGAAGCCTGCGCGCGGCCCGGCGAGCGTCTTGTGCGTCGTCGAGGTGACGAAGTCGCAGTGCTCGACCGGATTCGGCTGCAACCCGGCGGCGACGAGTCCGGCGAAGTGGGCCATGTCGCAGAGGAGCAGGGCGCCGACCTCGTCGGCGATCGCGCGGAAGCGATCCGTCTCGACCGTGCGCGGATACGCCGAGCCACCGCAGACGATCACCTTCGGCCGCGCCTCCTTCGCCTGCGCCAGCACGTCGTCGTAGTCCACGGTCAGCGTGTCGGGCGAGACGCCGTAGTGGACGACGTTGTAGAAGCGGCCCGAGAAGTTGACCTTGTGGCCGTGCGTGAGGTGCCCGCCGTGGTCGAGTCGGAGCGCCATGAGCGTGTCGCCCGGCTCCATCGCGGCGGCGTAGACGGCCATGTTCGTCGGCGCGCCCGCGTGCGGCTGGACGTTCGCGTGCTCGGCGCCGAAGAGCTCCTTCGCGCGGTCGATCGCGAGCTGCTCGATCTCGTCGACGACCTCGCAGCCGCCGTAGTAGCGGCGGCCGGGATAGCCCTCCGCGTACTTGTTCGTCGCCACCGAGCCGACCGCCTCGAGCACCGACGGCCACGTGAAGTTCTCCGACGCGATGAGCTCGATCTGGCCGCGCTGGCGCTCGAGCTCCTTCGTGAGGAGGGCGGCTATGTCGGGATCGATCTCGTCGAGCCCGGCGTGCCGCAGCTGCTCGAACGTCGCCTGGGTTGCGGCCATATTCGGATGCTACGGCACGCCGCGCGAGCAAGACTTCGGTCATGTACGCGCTTCGGGTCGCTGTTCTCGCGGCGGTCGGAGTCGTCGCCCTGACCGCGACCGGTGTCCGGATCGGCGATCACCCCGCGTACGTCCGCGTCGTCGTCGACTTCAACGGGAAGGTGCCGGCGAGCCAGGTCGAGTTCGACCGGCTCACGGGGACGACGGCCACCGTTCACGTCGCACATCCGGGAATCAAGACACACACCGGCGGGCGCGCCGGCGAGGGCGTCCGCGTCGCGCTTCAGCCCGGCACCCAGGCGCTGCACATCGCCATGAGCTTCGCGTCGCGCCGCTTCAAGTACCTCTCCTACGCCGTCGTCACGGGGAACCACCTGGCCGTCGACCTTTGGAAGAGCGCGCCGCCCTCGAAGGCCGCCGAGGTCAAGAGCGGCGGATGTCTCTCGCTGCAGAGCTGGCACGTGACGAAGGGATCGGTGCTCGTCCACGGCACGGAGCACGGCGTGTTCGAGAACACGTTCCGGGTCGTCGTCCGCGGCGCGAACGGAACGGTGCGCGGCCGGCGGACAGTCGTCCACGGTGGATCGTGGAGCACGAGAGTGCGGTACACGGCGTCCCACCGGCGGGCCGGGACGCTCGAGGCTGTCGCCTTCTCGCAGAAGGACGGCTCGCTCGCCTGCCTCGCGCAGATGCGCGTGACCCTTCCCGCTAGCTGAGCAGCGGGCCTGCGCCCTGGCGGAGAACGACCGGCTCGTCGCCGCGCAGGTCGATGACCGTCGACGGGGTTCCCGGCAACTCGCCGGCGTCGACGATCGCGCCGCACGCCGCGCGGATCGCCTCCGGGATGTCCTCGACGCGGCGCGGATCCGGGCCACCGGTGAGGTTCGCGCTCGTCGCGGCGACGACGCCGACCGCGCGCACGACCGCGGCGGCTTCCGGCGGCAGGTTCGGGACACGCACGCCGGCGCTCTCGAAGACGAGCGTGTACGGCCCCGGGAAGTAGCGCTCGAGCACGCCGCGGTCGAGGCCCGGTACCGCTGCGATAAGCGCCTCGACGTCGGCGGCGATGAGTGCGACCGGCTTCGAACGGTCGCGGCCCTTCAGCTCGAAGAGGAGGTCCTCGTGCCCAGGCAGCACGCAGAGGCCGTAGACCGTGTCGGTCGGAAGGATCACCGCCTGGCCGGCGCGGAGAGCCGCGACTGCCTCGTTCATCTGCTCCCCTCCACCACTCGCTCCGTTCCGGTCAGGTCGGGAGTGATGCGCACGTCGCGCCAGCCGGCTGCCGCGAGGATCTCCGCGACGACGAGCGCCTGGCCATCTCCGACCTCGAACGCGAGGAACCGCGCTGCGGTGGCGCGCGCGAGCTGTTCGTGCACGCCCGCGCCGATGAGCGCGACCTCCGGCTCCCAGCGGAGCTCCGCATGCAGGCCGTCGAGACTCGCGACATACGGCGGGTTCGCGACGACGAGATCCCACCCCTCGCGCGCCGCCTCGACGCCGTCCTGCTCGCGCAGCTCGACCTCGAGGCCGATCCGCTCGGCGTTCTCGCGCGCGAGCGAGAGTGCGTCCCGGGAGATGTCGACGCCGACGACGACCGCGTCGGGCCGCTCGTCCTTGAGCGCGAGCGAGATCGCGCCCGAGCCGACGCCGACGTCGAGGATCCGCGGCCGCTCGGTCGCCGCGACGAGCGCGAGCGCGCGCTCGACGAGCGTCTCCGTCTCAGGGCGCGGCACGAGAGCGCGCGCGTCGATCTTCAGCGTCAGGCGCCGGAAGCCCCACTCGCCGAGAATGTAGGCCAGCGGCTCCCGCGCCTCGCGCCGCGCGAGCAACGGCTCGAGCCCGTCCACCTCGTCGCCGCCGCGCGTTGCGAGACCCGACCGCGTCGTGCCGAGCACGTGCGCGACAAGCCACTCGGCGTCGACCCGTGGGGTTTCGACCCCCGCCGCGGCGAGCCGGCGCTCCGCCTCGGCGAGCGCCTCGCACACCCTCACGCCCCTGGCCGCCTTCCGCTCCCGCCCGGCGGAGCCGGGCTCCGCAGAAGGCTGACGACGCTGGCTGTAGGATCCGGCGCGCGCGCCGCTTGGTCGTACGTCATGTACTGCCCTTCGCGGCGCGCGCTTGGCTCCTTTGCCAGCGCCGCCCCAGGAACGTGAGGAAGTTCACTCCCCGAGCGCACGCCGCCGGTCGTCGGTGACGAGCGCCTCGGTGAACTCGTCGAGCTCGCCCTGGAGGATCCGATCGAGCTGGTGGACGGTGAGCTTCACGCGATGGTCGGTAAGGCGGTTCTCGGGGAAGTTGTACGTGCGGATCTTCTCCGCCCGCTCTCCGCCGCCGATCTGCGCGTTACGCGTCGCGTCGAGCTCGGCGCGCTGCAGCGCGAGCTCACGCTCGTACAGGCGCGCGCGGAGGACGCGCATCGCCTTGTCCTTGTTCTGGAGCTGCGATTTCTCGTCCTGCATCGCGACGACGACGCCGGTCGGGACGTGGGTGATGCGCACGGCCGAGTCGGTCGTGTTCACGGACTGGCCACCGGGGCCCGTCGAGCGGTAGACGTCGATCTTGAGGTCGTTCGGGTCGATCTCGATCTCGACCTCCTCGGCCTCCGGCATCACCGCGACGGTCGCGGTGGACGTGTGGATCCGTCCGGCGCTCTCCGTCTCGGGAACCCGTTGCACGCGGTGCGTGCCGCCTTCCCACTTGAAGACGGAGTACGCGCCGTCGCCCTTGACTGCGAACGTGACCTCCTTGTAGCCGCCCCCGTCCGATGGGCTCGCCCCGAGCTCCTCGACCTTGTAGCCGCGCCGCTCGGCGTAGCGCGCGAGCATCCGGTAGACGTCGCCGGCCCAGAGCGCGGCCTCGTCGCCGCCGACGCCCTGCCGCACCTCGACGATGACGTCCTTGCGGTCCGCGGGGTCGGTCGGGACGAGCGCGAGGCGAAGCTCCTCCTCGATCATGGCGGTGCGCGCCTCGAGGTCGGGGACGAGCTCGCGGAGGTCGGCGTCCTCGCGCGCCGCGGTGAGGTCCTCGCTCAGCGCCTTCCACTCCTGCGCGAGCTTGTACGGGTGCTCGAGCTCCTTCATGCGGCGGCCGACGTCCGCCGCCTCGCGGTGGTCGTTGTAGACGGCCGGATCTGACAGGCGGCTCTGCAACTCCTCGTACGAGCGCTCGAGATCCGCGACGAGGTTGTGGAAGTCCGTCGCCATCGCGACGGTCAGCCTAGCTTTGCCTCCAGGCTGATCTCCGGGACGGCGGCGAGCGCCTTCGAGACGGGGCAGTTCTCCTTCGCCGTCTGCGCCGCTTCGCGGAAGCCGTCGGCGTCGAGGCCGGGAACGTCTCCCTCGACCGTGAGCGCGATCTTCGTGATGCCCTCGCCCGGCTGGAACGTGACCGTCGCCGAGGTGCGAAGCTCGGTCGGGGGCGTCCCGGCGCGGGCAAGGCCTGCCGAGAGCGCCATGGAGAAGCATGCCGCGTGCGCGGCCGCGATGAGCTCCTCCGGGCTCGTCGACGTGGGCGCATCCTCGGCGCGGTTCGGCCAGCTGACCGGCTGCTCGCCGATCGCGCCACTCGTCGTCGAGACGATCGTTCCGGAGCCTTCCATCAGGCTCCCCTGCCACACAACCTCCGCACGGCGATCCGTTGCCATCTCGTCCTCCTCTTTCGGTTCGTTCGACCAGGCTGAGCGTAGTCACGACGCATCCCTGTCCCCGCAGGACACGTCCTGGCGTCTGACGCCAGGACGTGTCCGAAGGAGACACGTCAAGAAGAGCGTCTTGCGCGGAAGAGCTCAAACCGCCAGGGTTCTCGCATGTCCACTCAGCTCCGAGACTTCGCACCTGGTCTTCAGCATCTGTGGATCGGGGCGACGGGCAAGGAGGCGTACTTCCGAGACGAGATCGATCGGATGAACTGGATTCGCGACCTCGTCCGAACAACCGCACTGCAGGGCTGGACATGCGTGGCCTTTTGCCAGATGACGACCCACGTGCATCTGATCGTCGACGTCCCGGACCGCTCACTGCCGACGGGAATGCAGCGCCTGAATTCCGATTACGGCCGGCGTTTCAACGCCCGCCATGACCGCGTCGGGCTACTCGTTCGCAGGCGCTACGGCAGTCGACGGATCGAGAGCGCTGCCGACTTGCTCGGCGTGTTCGCGTATGTAGTCCTCAACCCGGTCCGAGCCGGCTTCTGTCCGCGCGCGGAGGTGTGGCACTGGAGCAGCGCGGCCACGACCCTCGGGGACGCCGATGACTTCCCGTTCGTCGACGCCTCCCTCGTCCTCGCAGAGTTCGACGGCTCGACAGGACGGCTGCGGTCTTTCATCGAGGCCCGCTGGCGTGCGTACCTGGCCGAACGAGCCGTGTCCCGGCGTCTGACGCCCGGACGTGGCCGTGGGGACACGCACTAGGCCATGACCTCGACGAGCGACTCGCCCGACTTGCTCTCCAGCAAGAGCACCTCGCGCAGCGCGCGGATCGAGACCTCGAGCTGCTCGAGCGTCGGTTCGCGCGTCGTGAGCCTCTGTAGCCATAGACCGGGGGCGAGCAGCGTCATGAGGACGCGGTTGTCGGAGTGTTTGCCGGCGAAGCGGATCAGCTCGTATGCGATCCCGGCGATGAGCGGCAGGAACGCGATCCGCTCGAGCACGAGCCAGTAGATCGCGGGCCGCCCGAAGAACGCATACACGAACACGGCGATCACCATCACCCAGAGCAGGAACGCCGTGCCGCAGCGCGGGTGGATGAGCGAATAGCGCTGCACGATCTCCGGCTCGAGCTCCTCCCCCGCCTCGTACGCGTTGATCACCTTGTGCTCGGCGGCGTGGTACTGAAAGACGCGCTTGAGGTCGGGAAGCAGGGAGATCAACCCGAGGTAGGCGACGAGCAGCGCGATCCGGATTCCGCCCTCGACAACCGCGAACCACGTCCCCTTGACCGGGAGCGCCTCGGTGATGAATCCCGGCGTCAGCTTGAACAGCGCGAGTGCGAAGCCGATCGCGATCACGAAGGCGAAGATGAGCGCCCCACGCGAGATCTCCGTATCCACCTCGCCGTCCGCTCCCTCCTCCTGCGCCGCGTACTGCGCCGAGATCGAGAGTGCCCGGAAACCGATCGCGAGCGACTCGCCGAGCGCGATCACGCCCCGCACGATCGGGAGCCGCCAGACGAAGTGCCGCGCCATCGGCGACGAGATCGGCCGCGAGACCTGCGCGATGTCGCCCTTCGGAGTGCGGACGGCGACGGCCCAGTTGCCGGGGCCACGCATCATCACGCCCTCGAGGACGGCCTGGCCTCCGACGTTCGCCATCGGTACGGGTTAGCGCTTCGCGCGGTCTGCGCGCTCGAGCCGGCGCTGGAACCGCTCGACGCGGCCGCCCGTGTCCATGAGCTTCTGCTTGCCGGTGTAGAACGGGTGGCACTGCGAGCAGATCTCGACGTGAAGCTCGGGCTTCGTCGAGCGAGTCTGGAACGTGTTCCCGCACGAACACGTCACCGTGGCGACGACGTACTCGGGATGAATGCCGACCTTCATTGCCCCTCCAAGATAGCAGCGGCCTTGTGGGCTTCCACGTTGCCCCCGGAGACGATCACGGCCACATTCGGCCCGCCTTCGACCTTGCCCGCGAGCACCGCTCCGAGCGCCGCCGCGCCCGCCGGCTCGCACGCGAGCTTGGTGCGCGCGTAGAGGAACCGCATCCCGGAGGCGATTTCGTCTTCGGTGACGAGGACGGTCTCGACGCGTCCGCGGCAGAGCTCGAGCGGCAGCTCTCCGGCAAACGGAGGAGCGAGCCCGTCGGCGATCGTGTCGGTGCCGACGCGAACCGAGCGGCCGGCCGCGAGCCCGGCGCTGAAGGCCGGCGAGCGCTCCGGCTCGACAGCGACGACGCGGGCGCGGCCGTCGACCGCCGCGACGAGACCGGAGACGAGCCCGCCGCCGCCGACGCCGACGACGACCGTTTCGAGATCCGGCACGTCCTCGAGCAGCTCGAGGGCGAGCGTGCCGTGGCCTGCGACCACGAGCCGGTCGCTGTGCGGATGGACGAAGAAACGGCCTTCGCGCTCGACGATCTCGAGCGTCCGATCGAACGCCGCGGCCGGGTCGGGAGAGGACGTATCGACCGTCGCGCCGTAGCCGCGCGTCCGCTCGATCTTGAACGCGCTCGCTGTCTCCCACATCTCGACGAGACAGTCGACGCCCTCCTGCGCCGCTGCCCACGCCACCGCCTGCGCGTGGTTTCCGGCCGACCAGGTGACGACGCCGCGCCGTCGCTCCTCGTCGGTGAGCGCTGTGAGCCGGTTCAGCGCGCCGCGCGCCTTGAAGGAGCCGGTCTTCTGGAAGAGCTCGGCCTTGAGCCACACGCCGCCGGCCGCCGTCGAGCGCAGCGTCGGCGTACGCAGCACGCGACCCGCGAGCGTCTCGCGTGCGCGCTCCACGTCCTCGCGATTCACGGCCACGGAGCCTTGTACCACGCGCCGCGACGTGCTACGACCTGCACATGCGACGGTGGGTTGCGCTCATGGCGATGCTCGTCGCGCTGGTGGCGCTCGCCGCAGGCCCCGGCGCGGCGAGTTCGTCGATTGCGCCCGCCGACTACTTCGGGGAATGGACGGCGGACATGTCCTCTCAGGGGCCAGCGGCAGCGCAGGTCTTCAGAATCGCCGAGTCGGACGAGATAACGGCGCGCTCGGACTCGGGCACGAACTCGACCAACTTCGACGGCTACTGCAACTCGACGTTCTTCGGCGTCCCGCCCGTGACCTACTTCATCGTCACGACGACGGGATCCGCCGTGTTCGGCGGCTGCATCTCGGGCAAGACGGGCGGCCACATCTACACCTGGAACACGGGCCAGGTCTGGTACGCGCACTACACGACGGTGCAGGGCGAGCCCGTGCTGAAGGGCGACCTCGTGACCGGCGCCGGTGCCACCCATTACTCGTTCACGGCGCACCACCCCGCCGTCGACTTCCTGACGCACATCAAGTTCACGCAGGTCCTCGGCAAGGCGAGCCGCCACCTTGCCGAGCTCACGACGGTCACCGGCGGCGGCGAGTTCCGGCTCGTGCAGACCTCGGAGAGCTGCCTCGCGGCCGACCTCGTGAGCGGCTACGGCGCGCTGAAGGTCAAGAGCGTGAGGATCGACGCGCCGAACACCGTCGAGCTCGACAACCTCACCGTGAAGCCGGCCGCCGCGCAGAACGATGCGACGTCGGACTACGAATGCGTGGACGGCCAGACGATCCGGCACGCCGCAGTCCGGGTCTCGAAGTCGGACCCGCACGAGAAGGACGCGTGCCCCGTCGGCGCGACCGGCCGGCTCTGGCTGATCGACGGCGACACGACCCACACGAAGGACAAGTTCAAGCTCGACGTCCCGAAGTGCAACGTCGACCTCGTGTTCGCGAAGTCGAAGGTGAAGAAGGGGAGCAAGAACACGGTCGCGGTCGCCATGAACCTGAACGAAAAGGGCTACTGAGCCACGAGCGCCGCGACAGGCACGCGCAGGCGCACCGTAAAGACGGTCAGCTCCCCCGCGCGGCTCTCGACGTCGACGCTACCCCCCATCGCGAGCGTCAGCTCCTTGACGATCGCGAGCCCGAGGCCCGTCCCGACCGGCCGCTCGCGCCCGTACCGCTCGTGGAGGTAGAAGCGCTCGAAGGCGTGCTCCCGGTCGCCGGCGTCGAGGCCCGGGCCCGTGTCCTCCACGCGGAGGACGCCGGGCTCCGCGACGACCCGGACCTCTCCGCCTGCGGGAGTAAGGCGCAACGCGTTCTCGACGAGGTTCGAGACGACCTGGAGGACGCGGTCGGCGTCCGCGACGGCCGGCGCCGGGCCGTTCGTGACCGCGTGGAGCGTCACGCCGAACTCCGCCGCGGCAGGCTGGTAGCGGCGCGACGCGTCCTCAGCGACATCGGCGAGATCGATGTCGGCGTTGTGGACGCTGAAGTCGGTGCGGTTCATCCGCGCGAGGTCGAGCAGGTCCTTCACGAGACGCTCGAGCCGGCGCGCTTCCGCCGTCACGGTCGCGGCCGCCTCACGCGGGTCGATCGCGCCGTCCTCGACGGCCTCGGCGTAGCCGCGAATCGCGGTGAGCGGCGTCTTCAGCTCGTGGCTGACCGAGAGGAGGAAGTTCCGCTCCGCCTCCTGAGCTCGTTGGAGCTGCGCGACGAGCGCGTTGAACGAGACGGCAAGCGAGGCGATCTCGGTCGCGCCCTCGACCGGCACGGGCGCGGGATGCGTGCCGCCGGCGAGCGTACGCGCGGCCCTCGCGATCCGGTCGACCGGCCCCGAGATCCGGCGCGCGACGAGGAACGCGGCCAGCGCGGCGAGCAAACCGCCGGCGCCCGCCGCGATGAGGAGCCCCCAGACGTACGACGACAGCAGTGCGGTGGCCGCGCTCTGCGGCCGGAGGAGGACGAAGAAACCGGGGTTGAAGTTGTACGGGCGGGCTGCGAAGTAATAGCCGCGACCGTTATAGGCAAGCGTCCCATCAACCGGCTTCTTGTGCGCGAGCACAATCAATGCTCGTGCGGGCACGATCCCGGACGGATTCGACCGCGCAAACTCGCCTTGCGTGTTGAAGAACTGCTTCAGGTTGTTGAGGCTGGTCTGCGGCGAGATCGTGTTGCTGACCGACGGCGCGATCAAGTCGGCCTGGTGAGAGAGATCCTTCAGCGTCGCGTTCTCCACCGCGCGGCGCGTGAGGACGAGGCCGAGCCCGATCGTCAGCGCGACGCAGATGATGACGACGACTCCGATCGCCTGGAAGAGCCGACGACGGAGACTCCCGCCGCGCATCAGCTGTCGGCGATGAGCTTGTAGCCGGCGCCACGCACGGTGCGGATTCCTTCCGCGTCGCCGAGCTTGCGGCGCAGTTGCGCTACGTGCATGTCGACCGTGCGCGTGCCGCCGGGATACGTCATCCCCCAGACGAGATCGAGCAGCCGCTCCCGCGAGAGCACGATCCCGGGATGCTCGAGGAAGCACGCGAGGAGGTCGAACTCCTTGCCCGTGAGCTCGATCGAAGCGCCGCCGACGGTCACCTCGCGCGACTCGCGCCGCAGGACGATCTCGCGGGCCGACAGCACTTCGTTCTCGTTGCGCTGCTCGGAGCGGCGGAGGATCGCCTTGATCCTCGCGGAGAGCTCCCGCGGCGAGAACGGCTTCGCGACGTAGTCGTCGGCGCCGAGCTCGAGCCCCGCGACGCGATCGGGCTCCTCGTCGCGGGCCGTGAGCATGATGATCGGCACCTTCGAGCCGGCGCGGATCCGGCGGCAGACCTCGAAGCCGTCGATCCCCGGCAGCCCGATGTCGAGCACGACGAGACGGACCGGGTGCTGGCGGAGCTCGGTGACCGCCTCCTCACCGGATCGGAGCCAGACGACCCGCCAGCCGTCCTGCTGCTCGAGGTACTGCTTGACGAGACGACCGATCGCATCGTCGTCCTCTACGAGCAGGAGAACTCCCCCGGTCGCGCGAGCGTTCACACCAAGAGGATAGGCGGTGGGTCAGCTGTGCTGGGCGGCGGGGCGGAGACCGCTCTTCGGCTTGCCGCGCTTCTCGATCCACACCGTCTTGGCGGGACCGCCATTCGCCGGCCACTGAACCAGGACACGCCAGCCTGTGCCGAGCCGGCGAACGGGAAGGAGCTTGCCGGCGTATCCGGCGTTGACGACCGTCGACGACGACACCGGGATCGGCTGAACACGCCCGTCAGACTCGTTGATCGTCAGCAGCACCGACGTGGCCGAGGCGACCGTGCCTCTGTCCAGGTTCCACTGCACGCCGTTGTGCTCCAGGACCGTGGCGCGCACCATGTTCATCCCGAACAGCTTCGCGATGACCGTCTGACTCACTCCAAGAGCCCCCGGCGCGAGCCAGAGCCCGACGTTGAGCGTCACGAGGACGGCTGCGAGGATGAGGAAACGCCTGTTCCGCATGACCTCATTGTGAGGCATACCTCGGTCGAGCGAGGTAAAGCGCCCGTAAAACGCGAATCGGCCGCTCAGGTGCTCGTGTATTCGGGCCCGGAGCCGCCCTCGGGCGGCGTCAGGCGGCCGCCCTTCGCAGTGATCGCGCCGCACTGGACGCAGTTCGACGGCGCGACCTCGACCGTGACGGTGCCGTCGTCGGACTCGGCGCCGACCTCGTAGACGTGCGCCGGGCACATCGCGGCCCACATCCGCGCGACGTCGGCCGGCACCTTCCGCTCGATGCGGATGTGGTTCGGCTGGTCGTCGCGCGTCTTGTTCCCGGACGCGAAGACGGAGGAGAGCTTGTCGAACGTGAGCTTCCCGTCGGGCGCGGGGTAGCTCGCGGCGCGATTCGTCGTGAGGAGCGGCGCGTCGGCGTCCGGCTCCGCCCGCTTCTTCCCCACCTCGATCCGACCCTTCGAGACGGTCATCGCGCTCGCGAACGCGCCACCGACGACGACGCCGCGCTGGAAGACCTGGCGCATGTCCCGCACCTCGCGTAGGTCCTTCCAGATGAAGCTCTCGCGCACCGCCTCGTCGTACGACGAGAGCGCGCTTGCCGGCGTCTCACCGCGCTGGAGCGCGCGGAACGCCGCCTCCGCCGCCAGCCGTCCCGACTCGATCGCGTAGTGCACTCCCTTGAGCCGCGGGATGTTGACCATCCCCGCGCCGTCGCCGCACAGCAGCAGGCCGGGCGCGTGGAGCCTGCTCGGGAGCGAGTGGAACCCGCCGCTCGGGATCGTCTTCGCGCCCCACTCCACGCGCTCGCCTCCCTCGAGGATCTTGCGGATCTTCGGGTGGGTCTTGAGCTCTTGCAGGAGGTCGTGGACGGAGAGCTCGGAGTCGCGATAGTCGAGGCCGACGACGAGGCCGATCGTGACCAAGTCGTCGCCGAGCGGATAGATGAAGGAGCCGCCGAACTCGCGGTAGCGGGCGCCCGCACGCAGCGGCCAGCCCATCGTGTGGACGATCGTCTTCAGCGGCTTCGCGACCTTCCAGACCTCTTTCACGCCGAGCTCCCAGACCTGCGGCTCGTCGCCGCGCAGGCCGAAGCGGTCGAGGGCGACGCCGGTGAGGTGGCCCTGCGTCCCCTCCGCGAGCACCGTGACCTTGGCGACGAGGTCGGAGCCGGGCTCGAAGTTCGGCAGCTCCTGTCCTTCGCGGCCGCGTCCCTTGTCGCCGGTGCGGACGCCGACGACGCGGCCGTGGTCGACGAGGAGCTTCTGCGCCGCGGTCTCGGGGAGGATCATCGTCCCGCCCTCCTCCGCCTTCTCCGCGAGATAGCGGCCGAGTTGGGACAGGGAGAAGATCCAGTTGCCGTGGTTCCGCATCGGCGGCGGCGGCGGGATGCGGAGGGCGGCGCGCTTCGTCAGGACGTAGACCGCCTCGCCGGGAACCTCGCCGTACGACGGCAACTCCTCCATCCGGAAACCCTCGCCGAAGAGGCGGCGCAGAGCCCGCGGATTGACGACCGCGCCCGAGAGGAGATGCGAGCCCGGCTGCTTGCCCTTTTCGAGCAGCGCGACGGGAACCTCGCCGAGACGC